>Ga0114945_10000092_pt1 | contig 50822 bp, 38 predicted proteins | sample OV2TP3_FD_87194 | JGI IMG/M metagenome (GOLD analysis project Ga0114945, IMG submission 87194) | Hot spring microbial communities from Beatty, Nevada to study Microbial Dark Matter (Phase II) - OV2 TP3 | ecosystem: Environmental > Aquatic > Thermal springs > Hot (42-90C) | place: USA: Beatty... | reverse complement strand
CGCGGTGGTATCTTGCTCCGACCAACGCGATCAGCGTGCCGGAGATCGCCCTGGTCCTGGAAGTAGTCCTCGACGAGCCACCCGGCATGGCCAAACTGGCCGCGAACTGGATCGCGGCGTCGGTGGACCATGCCCGTCCTTCGGTAGGAGGCGGGTGTTGAGGTGCTGCACAAAATCCTGAAGAGCGGGGATTTGGCTTTCAGAGTCTCCGGCCGGTCATGAGTTCGTAGGCCTCATCAATCGTGTTGACCTCCTTCACGGTCACATTCAGTTCTAACCCCAGTCTTTCGAGGTTCCATTGGGCGCTGTACATCTGTCCATGGGGGATCAGGACGGTTCGGTAGCCCTCCCGTGCAGCGGCCCGGACTTTGTCGGCGATTGCGCCTACCGGTCCGATTCGCCCATTGGCTTGGAGGGTCCCGGTGAGCGCCACTCCGCGTTGGATGGTCTCACCTCTCAACACCGCAAGGAAGCCGACCGTCATGACCGCTCCGGCGCTCGGACCATCGCTGCTGCTCGGAACGTACGCAAGGCCTCCGATTCTGAGGATGCCCGTGCGGCTGATCGAGAGTGTCCGGTCGAGCGCGTACTGAAAGGCGGCCTGCATGGCGGCCATGGACTCGCTTCTGAAGTGCACATTGCCCCTGTCCCATGCGATTTGCATGGGATCGGGTGAGGCCTGCTGATCCCAGCGCAAAGTCATGACCTCGAACACGCCGCGGTCATTGGCCCTGATTGACGCCAGAACCGGCACCTCCACGAAGTTTTCTGCCGAGACCGTCGTGTCTGTCAGAAACCAGAAGGCGCCCAGGGTCATCAGCGGGATGATGACTCGGAACTGCGAGGGACGGCGAGATGTCATGGGGGACCTCTTTAAGACCCGCATTATGGTGTAAAGGCCTCGCTTATGGGACGGCGGGCTTCGGTGCCCTCTTTGGCGAAAACGCGATGGACAGAAAGAAGACGCCTGTGGCGAGCAGCACGATGGCCGGTCCGGCCGGCAGGTCGAACTGGAACGACAGCAGGACGCCCGTGACGGAGACGAGGACACCGATCGCCACCGAATAGTTCATCATCCGGCGGAGGCTGGACGTGAGTTGATAGGCAGTGGCGGCCGGTATGAGGAGCAGGGCAAACACCAGAATCGCCCCGACGACCTTGAGGGAGACGACGATGGTGACCGCGACGAGGGTCAACAGCAGAAAGAAAAAACGCCGCGCCGGGACCCCGGAGGCCTCTGCCATGTCCTGGTCGAAGGCGAGAAAGAAGAACTCCTTGGAGAACAGCACGATCAAACCCACCACAAGAAAGGCCAGGATGCCGGTCCAACGGAGTTCCTCGCTCGTCACCGAGAGAATGCTGCCGAACAGGTAGCCGTAAACCTCCGCATTGTAGGTCTTCATCAGGCCGATGAACAAGATCGCCAGCGCCATCGTGGCGGTGTAGAAGATCCCGATGCTCACGTCGAGCTTCAGGCGGCCCCGCTCTTCCAACAGCCCCGTGGCCCAGGCCGTTCCCAAGCCGAAGGCGATCGCCAGCGGCATGGGCTGGGCGCCGATCAAGTACGCCAACGCGATGCCGGCAAACGCGGCGTGAGCCGTCCCGGCTCCGATGAAGGCCAGCCCGCGTAGCACCACGAACACCCCGATCATGGAGCAGAGCCCGCCGGTGAGGGCCGCAGCTACCAGGGCGCGCTGCAGAAAGCCCAATGCGAGAACGTCCAGCATGCGTCAGGTGTGGTGGTGATCCGCGACGATGACGTGTCCGCTGTCGGTGGTCAGGATCTCGGGGCCGTACACCTTGGCGAGAGCCTCCCGGTTCAGGACGGCCTTGGCCGGCCCGATGGCGTGCAGCCTGGTCTTCAACAGGGCGATGCGGTCGGCGAACGGTGCGATGAGGTTGATATCGTGCGAGACGAGCACGACGGTGAGGTGCAGCTCCTGGTGCAGGCGCCGGATCAGGTCCAGCACCGTGTGCTGGGTCGTGGTGTCGATCCCGGTGGTGGGCTCGTCCAACAGGAGGATCTGGGGATGCGGGGCCAGCGCGCGCGCGATGAAGACGCGCTGCTGCTGGCCCCCTGAGAGCGCCCCCAAGGGGTGATCTTCGTACTCCGCCATTCCGACGTCCTCGAGCGCATGGCGCACGATCTCGTGATCCATCTTTCCGGGTCGCTTCCAGAGACCCATCGCCCCGGCCCGACCCATGAGCACGGCCTCGCGGACGGTGATCGGAAAGTAGGGGTCCACGGATCGCATTTGCGGGAGGTAGCCGATCCGGGCGCGGTGGAAACACCGGAGGTCCTGGCAGGCGCAATCGAAGATCTGGAGCGACCCCATCAGCGGCGCCATCAATCCCAAGATGGCCCGCAACATGGTGGTCTTACCGGACCCGTTCGGGCCGATGACGCCGATGAACTCGCCGTCCGCGATTTCCAGCGTGATGTCCTCCAACGCCGGGCCATGGGGATACCGGAACGACGCATGCTCGAAGCGGATCAGGGGCTTGCCGTGGTCGTGGTCGGCGTGATGCGGATGGGTATGGGCCATGGGGTTATGCCACGGGGATCATGATTGCAAGGCGGCGACGAGTTGCGCGACATCGTATTCGAGCATGGCCAGATAGGAGTCGGTGCCTTTGATCGTGCCGGGCAGCGGGGACAGCACCACGACCCGCGCGCCGGTCTCGCGTGCGAGAGCGTGCACGACCTTTTGGTTCAGTTGCGGCTCGGAGACGATGACCTTGATCCTGCCGGCCTTGATCCGACGGGTCAGGTCGGCGAGATGGGCTGCTGTGGGCTCCGCCCCCGTCTGTTGGACGATGTCGCCCTCGATCCGGAAGCCGAACCGCCGGGCGAAGTAGGGCCACGCCGGGTGATGGGTCACGATGCGCCGGTCGGGGAGAGCCGCGACGCGGGACTGGAGATTCTTCCGAACCTGGTCCATGCGCTGCAGATAGTCGGCGAGATTCTTGGCGTAGTCGTGTTTGTGCGTCGGATCCACCTCGATGAGGCCCTCCGCGATGTGCCGAACCATGACCTTGGCGTTCTCCGGGTCCAACCAGATATGGGGATTACCCGAGGGTGAAGATGTGGGATCAGCGGCGTCGTCTCGGATCAGGTCAACCCCCTGTGAGGTGGTGATGACGCGAAGTCGGGGGTTCGCGACGTTCTTGACGAGCCCGCTCACCCATATCTCCAGCCCCAATCCGACCTCCAGGAGGAGGCGCGCCTGTCCGAGCATCTTCAAATCGCTGGGTTTCGGCGAATACGAGTGCTCGCTCTCAAGTCCCGTGATGAGGGTCCGCACCTCCACGTGGTCCCGCCCGACCTGTTCGGCGAACTCCTTCAGGATGGGCAACGTGGCCACGATTTTGACGGGGGTCGCCGAGGTGGTCGTCGGAGAGACAAAAAGGAGGATCAGCGCGCACGAGACGGCCAAGGCGAGCGGTCTCACCATGAGCGGGACGGTAGCACTCTCATTTCGCTAAGTCAACGGAGCCGCCGCGCGCGGGATCGCCCCCCGCGACCGTTTTTCACCCCTCGAAACTGCATGACGGTGAAGAAGAGACGGTCAATTGACACCCCATAGGTCTCATGAGCATAATAGCCGCGGAGGGTGACTATGGTATATGACCTGATCGTGGTGGGAGCCGGGCCGGCAGGGTTGAGCGCCGCAGTCCGCGCGAAAAAAGAAGGCCTTGGCGTGCTCGTCCTGGAGCACGGCGAACTCGCCAATACTACATTCAACTACCAGAAGAAGAAACACGTCATGGCGGAGCCAAGCATGATCCCGCTCCGCAGCGATGTGCCTTTTGAAGCCGGCCCTCGCGAGAAACTCCTCGAAGCCTGGCAGGCATCGGTCAAGCAGCATCAGGTGCAGGTCAATCGTCCGGAAACAGTCAAGGGGATCATCAAGACGGACAGCGTCTTCAACGTCACATCAGACAAAGCCACCTATCAGGCCAAGCACGTCATTCTAGCAATCGGCATACAGGGGAACCCCAACCGGGTCGGTAAGCCGGGAGAAGATCTCCCGCATGTCTCCTATAAGCTGTCGGATCCTTCCATGTACAGGGACCAGGACATCATGATGGTCGGCGCCGGCGACGCCGCCATCGAAGGCGTCTTGGCCCTCTGCGAGAACAATCGAGTCACGGTCGTCAACCGCAACACCGAGTTTTTTCGGCTCAAGGACGCGCTGGACCGCCAGATCAACGAGAAGATCAAGGCCAAGCAGGTGGTGGCCTATCACAGCGCCACCGTCCTGAGATTCGAGCTTGACTACACCTATCTCTCGCTTCCCGACCGCATCGCCAAGGTGAAGACCGACTTGGTGTTCATCCGCATCGGGGCCTCCTTGCCACGGCCGTTTCTTGAGAAGTGCGGGGTCACCTTCCCTTCCCAAGATCGCTCGGCTCTGCCGGCCACTGATGAGCACTATGAGTCCAATGTTCCCGGGCTGTACATCATCGGTGCCGTGGCCGGATACAACCTGATTAAGGAGGGGATGAACCAAGGCTACGAAGTCGTGGAGCATATCCTGGGACGGCCGGTCCAGCCGGTGGACGAACCTCTCCTGATGGAGAAGCTGAAATTTCTTCAAGGGACCCTTGAGAAGCGGCTGGATGCGGTCGCCGGGACGATTCCTTTGGTGGCACACGTGCAGAAGAAGCGACTGCGCGAGTTGCTCCTCCAGGCGACCGTCCATCATGTCCAATCCGGGCACCTGATCTACAAGGAGGACGATTTCAGCGACAGCCTTTACATGATGATGGATGGAAAGGTTGGTCTGACCTTCGCGACCCAACCTCCTGGCCAATTGCCCATCATTCTCACCCGCGGCGCCTTCTTCGGAGAAATGAGTCTTCTCTCCGGACGCCGCCGGTCGGCCACGATCACCTCGGCCAGCTCCGCCGTTCTCATCGAAGCGCCGCGCAAGGCCGTGTTGCGGTTGATGGCGAACGAGCCGACGGTCAAACGATGCATTGACGAAAGCTTCATCAGCCGGGCGCTACGTTCGCTGCTTCTGGGGGAGATTAAAGAAAGTCTCGCCCAAGAGTTGGCCCAAAAAGCCACGATCAAATCCTTCAAGAAGGACGAGGTCATCATCAAGCAGGGCGAGATCGGCGATGCCTTCTATCTGATCCGGTCGGGCCTCGTGAAAGTTCTGAAGCAGGAGGGGGGCAAGGAGACGGTGGTGAAGTACATTCCGGCGGGCCAGTACTTCGGAGAAATGGCTCTCCTCGACGAGCGGAACCCCACGCGCAAGGCCACCGTCACCGCCACGACCCGCACCGAGGTCATCCAGTTGATGAAAGACGACTTCTGGGTGCTGCTGCGTCGGTATCCCGAGTACGAGCGGAAGCTTCGCGAAGAAGCGCAGCGCGTGGTCCTCCACGGTCAGGCCGTTCAGGTCATGCAGGCCGGCGGGGGGGATATGGTCAACCGGATGTTGCAGGAGGGTGTGTTCGAGGGGACCGATGTTCTGTTGATCGACGAGAACAAATGCGTGCGGTGCGACAATTGCGTGAAGGCCTGCGCTGAGACGCACGGCGGGCAGACGCGGCTGTATCGGAACGAGGGGATCCTCTTCGGGAATCTCCTCGTGCCGACTTCCTGCCGTCACTGTGAGAACCCGTTGTGCTTGACCGACTGCCCGCCGGGCGATGCGATCCAGCGGGATCCCAAGGGCGAGGTCTACATCAACGAGAAGAAGTGCATCGGGTGCGGGAACTGCGCCTCGAATTGTCCATACGGCAACATTCTCATGCTGCACCCGAAGCCCCCGCTCAGCGCGTTGGACCGTCTGCTGGGCCTGGTCGGAGTGGCCTCCAAGGAGGCAGATGCCGACGATCTGCCGACCAAGGCCGTAAAGTGCGACCTGTGCCGAAATGATGCGGCCGGGCCGGCCTGCGTGCGGAGTTGCCCGACGGGCGCCGCCATCCGCGTCACCCCGGCTGACTATTTCGTCAAAGTTGATGCGATGGGACGCTGATCAGCGCCCCGCGGAAGGATGAGGCAAAGAGGATACATGGATCTCGGGGCATGACGGAGGGGTCGCTGCTCACCCATGCGGGCAAGCGGTACTTTCACTTGGGAGTGCTTGCCGGGGTGATCCTCATCGGGAGCTACCTCTATTACGCCCGGGAGACGACCCCCTCCGGGGGGAGCCTCGGAGGGCTCATCTACGGCGCGCTCGGACTGCTGGCGATTCTGGTCTTGATGTTCCTCGGGGTCCGAAAGCGCTGGTATACTTCTCACCTGGGTACGGTCCAGGGGTGGGTCAGCGCCCACATCTACCTCGGACTGCTGACTCTTCTGATCATTCCCATGCACGCCGGGTTTCACTTCGGGTGGAACGTGCACACGCTCGCCTTTGCGCTGCTGGTCTTGGCGGTGGTCAGCGGCTTGGTCGGGATCGGTCTCTACCTGACGGTGCCGGCGAAGCTGACCCAGCATGAGGGCGGGATGCTTCCGGATAAGATCGAATCCGAGATCAACCGGATCCTGGATGAGATGGAAGCCTTGGCGGCGGGCAAGTTCGGGGTGTTTCGGGGGTTTTACTTGGGGGAGTTGCACCGCGCCCGTGAGACCAAGCTGAAGGGGTGGCGGGCGTTGTTCCGAGGCCAGGACCGGACGGCCGCCTTGGCCGAACGGACGCAGGAATTCAGCAAGGTCGTGTCGCAGATCCCCAAGGCCCATCAGGAAGACTACTCGCAATTTTTCGGCCTGGTCCTGAAGAAGACCGAGATCGAGAATCAACTGGCGCGGCAATTGCGGCTGAAGAATGCGCTTGAAGCCTGGCTTTACATCCATGTGCCGGTCTCGATCGCCATGGTGGTAGCCGTGATCATCCACTTGCTCGCCGTGGTGTACTTCTAAGAGGGGGACGCATGCCGTTTGTGATCATCGCCAAGACGGTTTCGGCGGCGGGGGAAGAGCAGGCTCAACCGAATGAGGTCGCCGGCTCGACCCTTCGGATCGGCCGCGCGACTGACAATGACCTGCGACTGGAAGACCCCTTGGTTCCGCTCCACCACGCCGAAATCCAGGAGGTGGGTGGCAAGTACTTCCTGCGGGGGCTCGGTGCGGCGGCTTTGAGCCAGAGTACCGGGGAGCAGAAGACGGCCCAGGCCGTGGAACTGACCGGGAGAGGCTCCATCAAGATCGGGCCGTATACCTTGCGGTTCTCCCGACCAGACCCGCAGTCGCCGCTGGTGATCGAGTACGAGCGGGTGAGGGTCGCCGGCCCGACGGTCGGCACCACGGCGGGTACCGAGCCGTCGGCGAAGCCGGTTGCTCCGCTCGCCGGCAAGTCCGCACCGGACAAGACGGCTGTGCCCCCACCCCCCTCTATGCCTGCTGCTCCGGTGGCGCCGGGGGCAGGGCCTGAAGAGTCTCCGGAGAACCTTCCGACCGATGCGGATGATCATCCTGCTCGAACGGGCCGGCGACCGCGTTCGGAGCGAATCAATTTTGCGGCGGCGTACAGCCTGCAGACCCGGTACATCAACAAGACCACTCTTGCCCTGGCCTCGGCGATCCTGGTCCTGGCCTATGTCGTTTTCGCGATCGCCCTGGATAAATGGACCGTCCTCATGCCCGGGGCGGTGTCGGTCAAGCACGCGTCGTTCGTGAATGAATGTGTTCGCTGCCACACCGCGCCCGCCACCTCGTTTGGGCCCCAGGTTCCCGACTCGACCTGCACGGCTTGCCACAAGAGCCCGATGCATTTCGGTGAGCATTCGCTCGCCCCTCCGCTGAACTGCACATCCTGCCACGTGGTCCATAAGGGCGGCATGATACTGGCCAACGTCACCGGCGGGGACTGCGTGCGGTGTCATGCCGATCTGAAAGCCAAAGACCCGACGTTCGACATCCATAAGAACATCATGGATTTCGGCTCCAGCCATCCGGAGTTCGCAGTCACGGTCCGTGACGAGCAAACCGGAGCGGCGCTTCGCGTCCGTCTGGACGATGTTGATCGGCTGAAAGACGGGGCGATGATCAGGCTGAACCATAAGCTGCATCTCGATCCGGGGCTGCCCGTCCTCGAAGCGGGTCCGCTGCAATGCGTGAGTTGCCACAAGGCACCCGAACACAGGGTCTTACTCATGCCGCCGGTGAAGTATGAGGGGGCCTGCGCGCAATGTCATGCGCTGGACTTTGATTCCAAGTTCGCGGACAAAACGGTTCCTCATGGCATGCGGCCGCACGAGCTGGACCTCTACCTGAGAGTTCTGTATACCTCGTTGTGGCCCTTGAGTGAGGAAGCCAAGGCCGCCGGGACGGCCGTAACCCAGAAAGAACGGGATTGGATCAACGAGCAGGTTGATAAAGCCGAGGAGAAACTCTTCGGCAAGAAGGGGACGCGCAAACGCGGCAAGTGCCAGTTGTGCCATCTCAACGACCCGTCACCGCCGATCGGGGGGATGGACGACCGGTTCCCGTTCCTGGCGAAGACCTCGATCCCGACGCACTGGTTCGTGAACAGCCGGTTCGAACATGCCGCGCATACCATCCTGAAATGCGTGGACTGTCATGAATCTGCTCCAACAAGCGAGGCGACGACCGATGTCCTGTTGCCCAAGGCGGCCACCTGCCGCAAGTGCCATGGCGCCAGTGGAACGGCCAATGCGGCCTGCCTCGAATGTCATCTGTTCCATGAGGTTCCGAAGCCGAAGCAGGCGCGGAATAGTCCAATTACAAAATCTCCAGGTTCTTAAGCGCGGGTGCAGGAACCGCCGTTTCACACTGGAGGACTCTCCGTCATGGCCAGCCGCGAGCACATCCGCCTGGGCGAGGTAGGGGGAGCGGTCCCTCCTTGGCGGCGGTGGGGTCCCTACGTCAGCGAGCGTGCGTGGGGGACTGTCCGCGAGGACTACAGCCCGAGCGGATCCGCGTGGGAGTTTTGCTCACACGACCAGGCTCGGAGCAAGGCGTATCGGTGGGGCGAGGACGGCCTGGCCGGCATCTGTGACCGCTATCAAATCCTGGTGTTCTCCCTCGCCCTCTGGAACGGCCGCGATCCGATTCTCAAGGAACGAGCCTTCGGGCTCGTCCCGTCCGAAGGCAATCACGGCGAAGACGTCAAGGAGTACTACTTCTACCTGGACAGCACGCCCACGCACAGCTACATGAAGTACCTCTACAAGTACCCCCAGTCCGAGTTTCCCTACCGGCAGTTGGTGGAAGAGAACCAACGAAGAGCCGGACAGGGCCCGGAGCACGAGCTGCTGGACACGGGGGTCTTCGGCGAGAACCGCTACTTCGACGTGTTCGTCGAATACGCCAAGGCGTCGCCGGAGGACCTCTGCATTCGGATCGAGGCCGTCAACCGGGGACCTGAGCCCGCGCCTCTTCATATTCTTCCGCAGCTGTGGTTCCGCAATACCTGGGCGTGGAGCGATCGTCCGGGCGCAGAGCCCCGGATCGTGCCGGGCTCCGCGGGAGCCGGCTTCCTGAGCCTCGTGGCCGACGATTCCACGGCCGACCCGCTCCCCAACCTCCAGTTCGAGTACCGCCTCGGGCCGCGCTATTTCTACGGCGAGGCCGGAGGCACGCTCCTGTTCACCAACAATGAGACCAATATGCCGAAGGTCTTCGGGCCATGGGCCGTCAGCCGCTCGCCTTACGTGAAGGATGGCTTCCACCGGCATATCGTGAACGGCGAGCCGACGGTCAATCCTGACCGCATCGGGACCAAGGCCTGCCTGCATTATGTCCGGCAGGTCCCGGCAGGCGGGACGGTCGCGCTGCGGTTCCGGCTGACGCCCGAGCGACTCGCGAGGCCCCTAAAGGACGTGGACAGGGCCATCAAGGAACGCCGTGCCGAGGCGGATGAATTTTACGAGTCCGTGCATCCTCCCAAGGCCACAGAGGACGAGCGGCGGGTCCAGCGTCAGGCCTTCGCGGGGATGCTCTGGAGCAAGCAGATTTATCTTTTCGATGTGAACCGGTGGCTGGAGGGTGATTACCCGGACCGGCCGCCGCCGGCATCGCGGACCGCCATCCGCAACATTCACTGGCGGCACCTGAACTCCATGCGCATCCTCTCGATGCCCGACAAGTGGGAGTATCCATGGTTCGCCGCCTGGGATTTGGCCTTCCATTCCATGCCGCTGACCTTGGTGGATCCGGAGTTCGCCAAGGAACAGCTTTGGGTGATCCTCTTCGAGCAGTTCCAGCACCCCAACGGGCAGATCCCGGCCTATGAATGGGAATTCTCGGATATGAACCCGCCGGTCCATGCCTGGGCCGTCTGGCGCGTGTACAACATGGACCGGATTCGGGCGGGCAAGGGTGATCGCGCGTTTTTGGAAAAGTGCTTCCACAAGCTCCTCATCAACTTTGCCTGGTGGGTCAACAAGGTGGACACCCAAGGGAACAACGTCTTCGAGGGGGGCTTCTTGGGGTTGGACAACATCACGGTGTTGGACCGGAGCGAAAAATTGCCGGGCGGTGCCGTGCTGGAGCAGTCGGATGCGACCGGCTGGATGGGGATGTTCTGCCTGAACATGATGCGGATCGCGTTGGAGCTCGCCAAGGAGAACCGGGTGTACGAGGGGCTCGCGACGAAGTTCTTTCAGCACTACATTTACATCGGCGCGGCGATGAAGCGCATGGGCGGGCGGGACTACCAGCTCTGGGACGACCGGGACGGGTTCTTTTACGACGTCCTGCGGTACCCGGATGGGAGCTTTCACAAGTTTCGCGTGCGCTCGCTGGTCGGCCTCATCCCCCTCTATGCCATCGAACGCTTGGAAGAGGACTGGATCCGGCCGTTCGCCGAATTCCGCGCCAATCTGGAGTGGTTCCTCAAGAACCGGGTGGACTTGGTGCAACGGTGCTGCCACACCATCGAGCGGGACGGGCGACGGGTTCACGTCCTGGCCATCGTCAATGAAGAACAGATGAAACACTTGTTAGCGCGTGTCTCCGACCCAGACGAGTTCCTGTCGGACTGGGGGCTCCGGAGCCTGTCGAAGTTCCACGAGCGGCACCCGTTCGTCTTCGGGTCCCGCGAGGTGCTCTACGAGCCGGGCGAAGCGGTGTGCAAGATCAAGGGGGGAAATTCCAACTGGCGCGGGCCGGTCTGGTTCCCGACCTCGTTCCTCATGATCGAGTCGCTGCGAAAGCTCGGGACGGCATACGGGCCCACGTTGAGTATCGGCATCCCAGGCTCGCCCGATTCATCCATGACGCTCGGCCGGATGGCTGAACAATTGGCGAATCGGCTGATCAAGCTGTTTGTGCGCGATCAGAACGGGCGGCGGCCGATCTACGGCTCCATCACGACATTCCAGGAGGATCCGCACTGGCGGGACCTGGTGCTCTTCCACGAATACTTCCACGGAGACACCGGGGCGGGGTTGGGGGCGTCGCACCAGACCGGCTGGACCGGCCTGGTGGCCTCGCTGATTGACGAGTGGCGGCGCTGACTCAACCGTTCGTCCTGAGGTTCTCGAAGGACGGCCAACAATTCTCCTCGCCCCCGCCTTCATCTTTTTAGATTCGCGCGCCGGCCTCCCATACCCCCGCCGTCCGTGACAAGTCATCAGGGCTTGGCTATACTCGCTTCCGGTCCTCGGTTCTGCTACGCACATGGAAACGACGCTGCAAGTCCTGAACGAACTGGAACGCGCCGGCGTGGTGCGCCGCTATGCCATCGGCGGGGCGATGGGCGCCACGTTCTATGTCGAACCGGTGTTGACCTTCGACCTTGATGTGTTCGTGGTGCTGCCGCAGACGAGTGGCGGGCTGCTGACGCTCGCTCCGCTCTACGAGGCTCTGCGGGCGCGGGGCTATCGCGAGGAAAAGGAGTGCGTGAACATCGAAGGCGTGCCGGTGCAGTTTCTGCCTGCCTACAACGAGCTGCTGGAGGAGGCGTTGGCGGAGGCTCGGGAGACACGGTACGAAGCCACGCCGACCCGCGTATTGCGCGCCGAGCACCTGCTGGCGATCGCGCTCCAGACCGGGCGCGACAAGGACCGCGAGCGGGTGCGCCTACTCCGCGAGCAGGCCTCCCTCGATCAGAAGTATCTGGCGGCCGTCCTCGCCCGTCACGGACTTGCGCTATAATGAAACCAATGGGCGCGTTGAGACCAGAAGTGGCGCGGCTGCTGGCCGCGAAAGAAGACCGGCGGCGCACGCTGGCCGGGCTGCCGTTCCCGGACAAGGTGCGTGCAGTTGTTCGGCTCCAGCGGATGGTCGCGCCGGTGTTGCGTGCGCGCGGGCAACAGGTCCGCGTGTGGAACATCGAAGAGTCGCGCTAGCCGGGTCCGCCCTCATTTCCCCGCCTGTATCCGGCAAGATACCAACCGATCCCTCCGCCGCTGTCCGTGACCATTCATCGGGGCGTGGCTATACGAACCCCTGCGGCCGGTGTCTAAGCGGAAAGAGGGATTGCCGAAATGGCGCGGGCCGAAAAACCAGTACGCGTATCAAGACACGCTCAGCAACAGCTTCGTTCACGCGGCACGACCATGCAAGAAGTGGTCGAAGCCATCAGAACCGAGCCGTGGCAGCCGGCTGAGTTGGGAAAGTTGGAGTGTCGGAAGGATTTTGTTCGTGATTATCAAACATCTGGCACCGGTTTTGTGAGGGCATCGAGGAGTAACTGAAAGAGATCCTCGTGCCGATGATTGTACCGGAACTGCATCTCGTACAAGTAGAGGGGAAATTTCTCGGGGGAGACACCATGGTGCTTGAGCAGCTTCCCCTTGGCATAGCTCCAGAAGCCTTCCAGTCCGTTGATATGGACCTTGCCCCGACTGAACCGCTGCTGGTGATTGACCGCGAGGCGGCGGTAGCCGCAAAACGTCAGCGTATCATAGCTCCGAAATTTATCGGTGTACACCAGGGTTCCCCGCTTGACGAGCTTGACCGTTTCCTGCAGGAGCGTCTGGGCCGTGACGTTGGGCACCACGGTCACCGACACGCGCCCACGCCGCTCCAGGATGCCAAAGACGGGCACTTTGCCGGCCGCCCCGCGGCCCCGCGTGCCCTTGCGCCGGCCGCCGAAGTACGACTCGTCGGCCTCGACCTCGCCCCGCAGCAGTTCGGGGTGTTCATGCGCCAGCAACGCCCGTCGAATCGTGGTGAAGACGTTCAGGGCCGTCGGGTAACTCACCCCGGTCTGGATCGTCGCCTGGCGGGCGGTGACTTCCAACTCGAACAACTTGACCAACCACAACCAAGTCGTCAGGGGGATCCGCGTCTGCCCCACCCAGGTACCGGTGAAGACGCCGAAGGTGTACCGACACCGCCCACACCGATAGCGCCCACTGCTCAACCGATAGACTTTGCGGCTTGCGCACGCGTGACAAATGAGGCGCCCAGTTTTGTACCGCTTCCGTCGCAGGACCCGGAGCGCCGACGACCCGCTCCGAATCAGGGTTTCAAAGGCTTGCACGCGCATGGCACCACTCTAATTCTGGTGCCAGATGCTTTACAATCACCATTTTGTTTACAATGCCATCTGGAATCAGCGACAGTATGGGACAAAGCAGGTGCGACCCATTTTTGTGGATGAGCCTGACAAGATTGTCGTGGTGACGGTCTACGTTTACTACTTCTGAACGAGGATGCCATGAAGATCATATATGATCCTGAAGCGGATGCCCTCTATATTCGGTTCAAAGAGACCACAGTCACGACCAAGCACCTGGCTGAAGGGATCGCTGCGGATTACGACGCCGCCGGTCTCCTGGCTGGGATCGAGATCCTCGATGCCGTGAAGCGCCTTGGAGACCCTACAGTTTTCAAGCAGGTCATCCTCGAGGGTGTAACTCCCGGGAAGCCGTAGTGCCCGCGGCCTCCAAGGTGCGGCTTGTTCTTTATCGCCGGTGACGCGCTGACCGCAATTCCCCTCTCGCTTCGCCCACTTCCCGCGACTGTATCTTTTTCGATCCCCCCGCCGCCCGCCGTCCGCGTTCTCCCGCATGACATTACGGAGGAGGAGTGGTAGGATGCGAGGCGATTAATGAAAACCATTGAAGAGATTTGTCGGCAATTATCTGCGGGACAGTTCGAATTTAGTCGTCATGCTTTCAGGCGGGCGGTTGAACGGAGGTAGCCATGTTTCGTTGCCATGTTTGCGGCTCCAATGAAGCACGCAATGAGCTTGTGAGTGAAGTCTTCACGATCGAGGGGAAGCCTGTCCTCGTCGAGAACATTCCTTCCACGGTCTGCGCGCGCTGCGGCGAGCCGGTCTTCAGCCGCGAAACCACGGAGAAGGTGCGACGCATGGTGCACGGAGAAGCCAAGCCCGTGCGGTCGGTGCCGCTCGAGGTTTTTGCGTTCAGCTAGACTCGGAATCAAGTCCCCGCTTTGCCGCTCTTAATCTGCTCACCTGTATCCGGCAAGATACAAACCGATCCCCCCGCCGGCCGCCTCCTTTTTCTCCTGTGTGACTCTACGGAGGAGAAGTGGTAGGATTGGGGGCGATGACTCGCCCCTTCACACGCTATGAGGCGGCTATTCTTTCTCCTCTACGCTACCCAGGTGCAAAGCGACGGCTAGCTGGCTATTTCGCCGAGGTTTTGAGACGGTCTCACGGATGTTTGGCCGTCCGATCACCACGCTGGCCGAGATGCGGGAAGCCGTCGCCGCCTACACGGCGAGAGCCGGGGAGAAGTTACGGCATGAGCGGCTCGCGGCGACGGTGCTGGCCGTGTTCCTGACAACTAATCCGTTCAAGACGGATGAGCCGCAATACAGCAATGCGGTGACGATCAAACTCCCTGCGGTGACCGATGCCACGCCTGACCTACTCCGGTATGTGCTCCGTGGCATCGAGCGCATCTACCGCGATGGGTATCGCTACAACAAGGCGGGCGTGATGCTGACGGCGCTGGTCCCGGCCAGCCAGGTCCAAGGAGACCTATTCGAGGACCGGAACCGCGAGCGGTCAAGTCGGCTCATGCGGCTGCTGGACCGACTCAACACGGAGATGGGAGCCGGGACGTTGCGGTACGCGGCTGAGGGCTACGTGAAACGCTGGCGGACGCGGTTTGAACGGCGCTCGCCTGCCTACACGACGAACTGGCGAGACCTGCCGGTTGCCAAGGCGTCGTAGCCGTTGCGATGTGTGGGCGCTACACGCTGAAGACGCCGGTTGAACTCCTCTCCGAGAAATTCCAGTTCCCCGAAATCATCCCGCTGAAACCCCGGTACAACATCGCGCCCTCGCAGTCGGTGGCGGTGGTTCGGCTGTTGCCTGACGACACCGACCGAAAGCTCGCCATGCTGCGGTGGGGCTTGCTCCCGGCCTGGGTGAAGGACCCCACCAAAGTGCAGCAGCCGATCAACGCGAAGGCCGAGACTGCCGCCGAGAAGCCGATGTTTCGTGACGCCTTCAAGCGCCGCCGGTGCCTCGCCCCGGCCGACGGGTTTTACGAGTGGAAGCAGGAGGGAGGACGCAAGCAGCCGGTCTATATCCACATGAAGGACGGAGAGCCGTTCGCCATCGCCGGGTTGTGGGAGCGTTGGGCGGGACAGGACGGACAGGTTATCGAATCCTGTACCTTGCTCACGACGGAGCCGAACGATTTACTCGCCCCGATCCACAATCGGATGCCGGTCATTCTTGACCCGAAGGACTATGAGCAGTGGCTTGATCCTGACATGCAAGCGGCAGACGGCGTAAAGCCGTTGCTGCGTCCATATCCGTCCGACTTGATGACTGTTTATTCGATTAGCCTGCGAGTGAACAACCCGAAGAACGATGATTCGCAATGCCTTGAACCGTTGAGGTGATTTCTTCGTGCTAGGATTTGGATGGGCGCGGCATGCCGCGCCCCTACAAGGTCGGTTCCCGGATTTGGGGGAGGGCGTAATGCAATACACCCCTACATCGGACCGAAGACGGGGACAGGCTTCGGCATCCCTCACCCTGACCCTCGGTGTCGGTGCGGGCAGGACCGTCCCGCGCTCCTGAATGATTCGGGCTAGAGCGGATGCCAGTTGCGGCCGTCGGATTGGATCAAGCGGTCGGCCTCCACCGGGCCCATTGTTCCGGCCGCATACTCCGGCAGCCACTTGGTCCCGTACGCCTTCCAGCCATCCAAGATCTTGGTGATCCAGGCCCACGAGGCCTCGACCGCGTCCCGCCGCATAAAAAGCGACGCGTCCCCCGCCGTCACATCGAGCAGCAAGCGCTCGTAGGCCTCCGGTGAAGGGGCCCCAAAGGCCTCCCCGTACCGAAAGTTCATCTCCACGGGATGGGTCTTGGCCTTGGAGCCTGGGACCTTGGAGATAATGCGAAACGAGAGGCCTTCGTCAGGTTGGATCTTCAACGTCAGGACGTTGGACGCCAGGGGGACCTCCGGGTCGGCGTTGAACAGGATCTGCGGGATCTCCTTAAAATGGACCGCGACCTCGCTGGCCCGCTTTGTCAGGGCTTTGCCGGTGCGGAGGTAGAAGGGGACTCCGGACCACCGCCAGTTCTCCACGAACAGTTTCAGGGCCACATAGGTCTCGGTGGTGGAGTCCGGCTTGATGCCGGCTTCTCGTCTGTAACCTGGAACGTCCACGCCGTGCACCTTGCCGACGCTGTATTGAGCCCGCACTGTGTATTTTTCGACATCCTTACCCGCGATCGGCCGCAGGCAGCGCAGGACCTCCATGCGGGCATTCCGGACGACATCAGGATCCAGCGAATATGGAGGCTCCATGGCCACCAGACAGAGGAGCTGGAGGATGTGGTTCTGGACCATGTCCCGCAGAGCCCCGGCTTCCTCGTAATACGTCGCCCGGGTGCCGACGCCCTCAGCCTCGCTGACCGTGATCTGGACGTGGTCAATGTACTTATGGTTCCAGATGGGCTCGAAGATGCTGTTGGCAAAGCGCAAGACCAGGAGGTTCTGCACGGTTTCTTTCCCGAGGTAATGGTCAATCCGAAAGATCTGGGACTCGTCGAAGACCCGGGCCACGGTCGTGTTGATCTCCCGGGCGGATGCCAGGTCGTTTCCGATGGGTTTCTCGACGATGACCCGGGAGAATTGCGTGGGGTCGGTCGGAGGCTGGACCAGTCCGGCCTTCTGCAGACCTTCCACGGCCGCCGCAATCGAGGTAGGGGGGATGGCCAGGTAGAAGATGCGGTTGGCCGGGAGCTTCAAAGCGGCTTCGATCCGCTCCAGGCGAGCGCGGATGTCGGTGTAGGCCTTAGGGTCGTCAATGGCACCGGAGACGTAGAACAGCCGCTGCTCAAAATGCGACCACACGGAATCCTTGATTGCCTGACGGGAGTATTTGGCGATGCCTTCGCGGGCGGTCTCACGGAAGTCGGCGTCGCTGAGCGGTTTGCGTCCGGTGGCCAGGACGGCATAGTTGTCGGGCAGGACACCGTCGAGGAGCAGGTTGTACACCGCCGGCACGAGCTTGCGACGGGCGAGATCGCCCGATCCGCCGAAAATGACCAGCGTACAAGCCTGGGGGGTGAGCGGACGAGTGATCTCGGACATACTGGCGCCCTCCCTGCCTGCGTTACGTGCGCTTCCGGACGGCATGGCCGCCGAACGCGTTGCGCATGGCGGCCAGCATCTTCTCGGCAAACGATTCTTCCTGCCGGGACCGGAACCGGGTGAAGAGCGCGGCCGTCAGCGTCGGCACCGGGACATCCTTGTCGATGGCGTCGAGGATGGTCCAGCGACCTTCGCCGGAGTCCTGCACGTACCCCTTCAGGCCCTCCAGCTTCGGGTCCTGCTTGAGCGCCCCGGCCGTCAGATCCAGCAACCAGGAGCGGATGACGCTGCCTTGCATCCAAAGGGCGGCGATCTGGGCGAGGTCGAGGTGGTACTCGCTCTTGGACATTAATTCAAAACCCTCGGCATAACCCTGCATCATGCTGTATTCGATGCCGTTGTGGACCATCTTGACATAGTGACCGGCTCCGTGGCCGCCCATGTAAGCCCAGCCGTTCTCCGGCGCGAGGGTCTTGAAGATCGGTGCCAGCCGGTCCACGACGGCTTTCTCGCCCCCCACCATGAGGCAGTAGCCGAGCTTGAGGCCCCAGATTCCTCCGCTCGTCCCGGCATCCACATACTGGATGTTCTTCTTTTTCAGTTCGGCGGCCCGACGGACATCGTCGTGGAATTTGGTGTTGCCGCCGTCAATGATGGTGTCGCCGGATGCCAGCAGCGAGGCAACCTTGACGATCGTCTCCTCGGTCGGAGCACCGGAGGGCACCATAATCCAGACGATCCGAGGAGCCTTCAGCTTGGAGACCATGTCCTCGAGCGAAGTCGCTCCCACGCAGCCCACACCTTCCGCTTGCTTGACGAGATCCGCCGTCCGGTCGTAGGCCACCACGCGGTGGCTGCCTTGCTGGAGCCGGGTGACCATGTTCATACCCATCTTCCCGAGGCCGATGAATCCGAGTTCCATGACGAGTTTCCTTTCCCGCCCCGAAAAGGAGCGCCGATTAAAACTTATAGACGACCAACGCCGACGCCGCGTATTGGTTTCGGCTGCCGTCGATGCTCTGGTGCAACGCCACGAGGTCCACGCGCAGGAAGCTGGTGTCCAGCAAGCGCGTCTGGGTCCGAATGCCTCCGGCGAGCTGGTCGTTGTTTTTCTGGCTTTGATCGAAGACCCCGGCGATCTCGGGGGTCACCGTGAAGTCACGCGACATGCCCAGCAGGATCCCCGTCGCAAACCCGAAGGCGTCGATGCCGGTGTTGGTCAACTGGGGCGCGCCGGTCAACTGATTGAACAGAAACCCGATGTTTTTGAGCGAGCCGTTGGCCATGCTCCGATAATCACGCGTGCCGTAGAAGGCGTGGGTGTACCAGGTCGGCCGATCCAACACCTGCGCCGGGAACACGTAGCTATGCTCCATGATGAAGAGCCCGCCGGCGTGCTGGTTGCCCTGGTTCCAGTTGCCGAATGCCCGCAGCGACGTGGACTGCCGCGGCTGGATTCGGATAATGGAGAGGCCGGCGTGGCGTTCGTCCCGGTTCCGGGCGTCCTCGTCGCGGAGGTAGCCGAAGGTCGCCTCCGTGATGTACCGCGTGGTGTCGATCACCGCGTCAATGCCGAAGAGGCCGACCTGCCGGCCCGCCCGGCCCTCCAACTCGTGGAGCCGTCCCATGGCCGTCCCAAAAGCCAGGAGTCTGATGTTCGGGAGGTTGAAGAGGGTGAGATTGTTCTTCGCGATCAAGCCGCCTAGCACGTCGTCCTGCGCCATGTACAGGTTGTGGAACTCCAGCGGCACCCGGCCTCCGGCCATGTCGAGTCCCACGGCTTTGGCTTCGAAGAACGCGCGCTCGACCCGGTCCGTCCGCCCCTTGCGTTCATCAAAGAAGAAATCGTCATTATTGAGCGGCCGCCACCGGGCATGCAGCCGAAACGTGTCGGTGAGCTGGGCATCCGGTTCAAATGTAAGAGTATGGGCAAGGCGTAGGAAGCCGGCCTGTGAGGCGTCGCGGACCTTGCCCACTTCAAAAAGTTGATAATCTCCGTGAAGAGCGAGCCGCATCGTCCCGCCGAAGGGTCGCCACTCCGGCAAAAACTGATCCCCGCCGAGATCCCCGCCGATCGTTTGGGCTTGGGCGATGGCGCCCCCGGCAACGAGGAGAAGACCGACTACCCACGCGGCGACCGCCGTGCCGGGCGCGTGTCCGTTCCGAGTCTTTCCAGGCGATCGTGGTCTTGGCATCGGCCTCATCGCCTGCCGACCTCGACCTTCCCGGTCACCGCATCCACTTCATAGAGCTCCAGCTTCGTCTTCAAGGTGTCCAGGAGGTCTTTCAGGTCGGTGTAGTAGCGGGCAAAGTAATCGAAGTAGTACGGTGGGAAATTGCGATACAGAAGGCGGACGCTGTACGTGATGGGGCCTGACGCGCCTTCCGGAACGCGCAAGGGGTAGGAAAAGGTGCGGCTTTCACGGGCCGGGATCCCGCGCTTGACGATCCGCGCGTTGTCGGCGCCGTCGTACACGGCTTGAGGACTGACCGACGGAAAGACGGTCGGAGAGGGGGTATCCTCTTCGGACAGCGGGAACGGCAACTCCACATAATTTCCCATTGAGAGCCCTGATCCGGTGAACCCGCGGACCGTGGCCTGCGACTGGAGGTTCACCAGGTACCGGTCTTCCTTGACCTTGCCGGCATTCACGTCACGGCTGAACTGGTTGCGGACATCCCCGTTGCTGTCCAGGTCTCCGGACTGGAAGAACACGGTGCCCTTGGCGTCGGTGTACTTGACCTCCACCCAGACCTGCCGCCACGGGAACCCGCCGGGAAAGTGGTGCCCGGTAAAGGTGTTTTCGATCCGAACCGTCAGGGATTCCTTCGCCTCCGGCGGCAGCGAGGCCGGCGCGGCAACATGGAGCTTGGCGGCGTTCCGCATCAATTCCTGCCGCTTCTTCGTCAGGTCTCCCTGGAGCTTGACGTTGCGCTTTTTGGTGCGGTCGTCCGGTTCCTTGCCCCCCTTGCCGCGCAGGGGATACTCGTCGCTCCAGTGGTAGTCTACTCCGATGAAGGAGTGATCCGACAGCGGGCGCTTGGGCAACTCCACGCCGGCTACCTGGGCGATCTCGCCGCGCGGGCGCTCCGAAGGCTTGCCGGGAACGGGCCCCATGTGACACGACTGGCAAGTCACGCCTTCTTTCGACCAGGGGCTGAGCTTCCATTCGGTGTAGGTCTCCTGGAGGCGCAGTCCGTTCGGCACGATGACTTCGTGACATTGCTGGCAGAGCTCTGAGGACTTGAAGACGTCCCGCTGTTGGGCCTCGTGGAACTCAATCTTGGCGGGAGGCGGGTCTTTCTCGCCGCCTTTCCCGTGGGGGCCGTACACCTTGTCGCTGGCTTTGAGCTCGATGAAGGCCTGCGCCTGGCCGTGAGATTTCTCCATCGAATGGCAGACGTCGCACGACACGCCGGCCATGGAAATCTGGCTGCGCTCCTTGTTCGGCAAATCATACCGCTCGCCGATCACGGTGCCGACCGGTGTGTGGCACTGCACGCAGAAGGCGCTGATCGTCTTACCGGTCCGTTTGTGGAGGAAGTCATTGACCAGCTCGTTGGTGAGACTGGCCTGGGCGTAATGGTGCATCGAGCCGAGCCACTGGCCGTACTGAGTCGAATGGCATTCGCCGCAGACTTTAGGATCCGTGAAGGTGCCGCCCTCCCCCTTGACCTTGGGACCCTTGGCGGCCTTCTCCCCGGCCGCCCCGGTCTTCACAGCGGAGGGCTCCCGCACGCACGAGACCGCCGCGACGGCGCATGCGCACGCCAGCAGCACCAGCCCGATGTATACGCCCTTGCGAATCCTGGTCACGGTGGCATCTCCTTACGATTTCGGCAGGGGGTGCTTCGTCTTCTTCAAGGCCTCTTCGAACGGCGTTTTGTCGAGCTTGGAATGGCCGCTGGCCTTGATCTTCTCCCACTGCTCCGTCGCGCCGTGGCACCGCATGCAGTTGTCCTTGATCTCCTTGTCGGTCTTCAGCGGCCGCAGGCCCTTGGCGACCAGGTCGGCCATGGTCCGTTCCTTTTTCTTGTGCGGCTCGAGGTAAAGGCTCCCGGCGCCGTGGCACATCTCGCATTCGATGCCTTGGTCACCGGTGAATGTTTCCATCAGCCGTTCCTCGGCAATGCCGTGAGCGGTGACGTGACAAGACATGCAGAGATCAGCCTTGGTCGGGTCCGCGATCTTGAGTTTGGCTGCGTATTCCTTGGCTTTTTTGGTGTCGAGGTCGGTCGTGGCCTTGCCGTGGCCGGAGTCCTCCCATTTGGCCATCTGATTGCCGAGCTTGGCGTTCCCATGGCATCCGCTGGAGCCGCATTTGGAGACACCGACGAACTTGGCGTTGGGGTTATCCTCCGCGTTCAAAGGGCCGGTAAGACTGAAGGCGATGAGGAAGACGACGAGCGCGAGCAAGTGCGGCATAGAGTGACTCCTTTCGGAAAGGGATGGCTCCATCATACCATCTAAACGCAAAAAGGAAAAAGAAAAAAAACACCTAGGCGGAGACGAGCTCTTGGCTTGACCCCTAAGGGAAAGTCAGCTAGCCTCCCTGCCATGAAAGTCGTCGGATTGATGTCGGGGACCTCCGCCGACGGCGTGGACGCCGCTCTGGTGGACATTCGCGGAGTGGGCCACGATCTTAAAGTCCGCCTGCTCGCGTTCCACACCCTCCCGTATCCCGCGCCGTTCCGTGCCCGACTCCTGCGTGCGATGACCCACGGGACGGTCGCCGACGTGTGCCACCTGAATGCCGCCTTAGGAGAATGGTTCGCGCGCGCGGCGCTGAAGTTGCTTCGGATCGCCGACGTGCCCATGCACCGGATCGCTTTGATCGGCTCGCACGGTCAGACGCTCCACCATCTGCCACACCCGTGCCGGGAACCGGTCATCGGAAACGTGCAATCCACGCTCCAACTGGGCGAACCGGCCGTCATCGCCGAGCGGACCGGCATCACGACGGTGGCCGATTTTCGAACTCGGGACGTGGCGGCAGGCGGGCAGGGGGCGCCGTTGACGCCCTACCTCCATTACCTCCTGTTTCGCCGGCCGTCGCGTTCGCGTGTGGTGGTCAACATCGGGGGGATCAGTAACCTGACCTATCTTCCGGCGCGTGGCGGCCTTGGCTCGATTCGTGCGTTCGATACGGGACCCGGCAACATGGTGATTGATGGGCTCGTGCGTCTGGTGGCGGGCGGGCGCCGGGAGTTCGATCACGGTGGGCGGCTGGCGTCTCGCGGGACACCGAATGAAGAGTTGCTGCGAACCCTCCTGCGCCATCCCTATCTCAAGCGTAGGCCGCCCAAGTCCACGGGGCGCGAAGAGTTCGGGGACCGGTTTGGCGACCGGCTTATCATGCTGGGCCGCCTCGCCGGTCTCTCGGACGCAGACCTTGTGGCGACGGCCACCGCCTTCACGGCCCGCACGATCACTGAGGCGGCCAAACTCCTACCGGGTCGCGTGGACGAGGTATACGTCGGCGGAGGCGGAGGGCGGAATCCCTCCCTCATGCGTATGCTGCAGGCGGCATGGGGACAGATTCCAGTGCGGACCGTCGAGGCGCTCGGTTGGAACGGTCGCGCGCTGGAAGCGGTGGCCTGCGCAGTCTTTGCCTACCAGCAGGTGAAGGGTGTCCGATGCAACGTACCCAAGGTCACCGGCGCGAGGCGGGCGGTCGTGCTGGGGACGATTACTCCGGGGCGCTCTCGTGCTTCGACAGGCTCACCACGAACGGTAAAGGGCCGGTCATCCTGAGCTTGTCGAAGGATGGCGTTGGGAAATTGTGATAGGGCTTAGCGACTCGTGGGTTGGAACGTATTCGGGTAGCTCGCCGCGATGCCGTTGGGCCCCTTCCCGACCTTGATCCGTCGGATCTCGGTGAGAGCGGCGAGGTCCACGACCGAGACGTCGTCGCTCTTCGTGTTGGTGACGAAGGCGAGCTTGCCGTCCGGGCTGAATGAGATGCCGTGCGTCCACTTGCCCAGCGGGAGTTGCTTGATGAGCTTGCCGGTAGCCGTGTCAATGACGGTCAGTTGCGCCGATTCCTGATCGCAGGAGATCAAATATTTCCCGTCGGGGGTCACGCCGAGCTGAGCCGGCAGCTTGCCCACCGCGATGCGGGCGACGACTTGCCGTTTGACGGTATCCACCTTGAAGACCGTTCCGGTGTTCAATCCGGTGACGAAGACGAACTTGCCGGCCGGCTCCACCCAGGCCTGCACCGCCGCGTCCTCAAGGGGCACGGTGGCGACGGTTTTCCTCACGCCGATGTCAATGACGGCGAGATCTTTACTGCCCAGATTGGCGACGTAGGCGAACTTGCCGTCCGGCGAGATCGCGATGCCGTGCGGGCTCCTGCCGACCGGAATCGTCGCCATAGGCTGTAAGCTCGCCGCGTCGGTCACCGTGACGTCGCCGGCGTCGGTGTTGGTGTTCAGGAGCAGCCGCTGGTCCGGGGTCATGAAGATGTGCGCCGGACTCTTGCCGACTTCCCACCGGGCGACGATGCGAAGCTTGTCTGGGTCCACCTTGACGGCCTGATTGGCTGGGCCGTCCGTCAGATAGAGCATCCCGTCGGGGCCGAGGTGGATGTTGTGAGGGGCACGCAGGCCGCGGATGGACGCGCGCTTCTTGCCGGCGTCCGCATCGATGACCGAGATGGTCCCGTCGCCTTCGTTGGCGGTGTAGAACCACGTGGCGGCGTGCAACTCCGGAACGGGGCAAAGAGCGATTAGAAGGAAGAGAACAGCAGGTAAGGCCAGGCGTATGAGAGAATCCGTTCGCCCTGAGCCATGTCGCAGGGCGCTTTTAGGGCGGTGGTTCGACAGGCTCACCACGAACGGTTTAATGAGCAGCATCGCCTACATGAAGTTCATGAATTTGGTCTTGGCCTCGTCCATCAGAGACTCGGTGACGAGGGTCGCGCCACGCTCCTGGGCGATCCGTTCGACCTCCCGACGCGCCATCGGTCGGATGAAGTCCGGGATGTTCTCCAGGCGCTTCTCGGCGGCGGGGGCCCAGGAGATGCCGGTGGGAGCGTTCTTCGAGTCGTCCATCACCTGCAACGTGATCTTCTTGTAGCCATGCTGACGGGCATAGGCCTCGATCCCGCCCTTGATCATGGGCCGGACGAATGAGGGTGTTTTCTCGAGCCGCTCCAGGGCGTCCCCGGTCCATTCGAACTCCGGAGCCGTATCGCCCGTTGCTTCGCTGGAGGACCCCAGTCCCATCTGAGCCACCACGGCCGAGAACGGGCAGCCGCCGGTCTTCTTTTCGCCTTCGGCGGGCGCGGCTGTCGCGGCCGCCGGCTTCTCGCCGTAGTGTTCGTTCAGGTAGTTGGCCATTTCGGCCTGGCCGGTCCCTTCCCCTCTAAGGCCTCCGCGCGTCATCTCGAAGGGCTCTTGGGCGACTGTTCGGCCGCCGAGCTGGACGCCCAACGAGCTCACCATCTGGGTTTCGCCGGGGTTGGTGACCATCGTGAAGCGCGCCCCACAGGACGGGCACCCGAAGAACACGCCGAGCGAGCCTTCGGCGGGCTTCTCGACTTTCTCGAAGTTCATGTAGGTTTCACACTTCATGCAGACGAACTTCATGGGGGGCTCCTCTCCTAGCTTGCTGAACCCGGCCCTTCGATCACATGGGCCGGGATAGTCAATCCCTTAAGCGCTCCTCATAAGCTCCGGGCCATGATCTTTTTGTAGTCCAAGAGCGTCTTGACGCGGATCACGACCTCATCATACCGCTTGAGGGTCGGATGGTCGCCCTCGAGAAGGGGGGTCCCTTTATCGAAAGACTTCGCCAGCGTCCGGTCGAACGGGATGCGGCCCAGGAGCGGCAGATCCAGCGCCTGACATAAGGCCTCCGTATCGCCCTCGAACAACTCGCTTTCGGTCCCGCACCGGGGGCAGCGGTACATGCTCATGTTTTCAACGATGCCCAGGACCTTGATGCCAAGGTCGCGGGCATAGGCAATGGACTTCTGCACGACGTCCGAGGCCACCTCGGAGGAAGTGGTTACGACGATCGCGCCATCCAGGTCAGGGATGAAGCCGGCGATGACCGGCGGCTTGTCGGCCGCGGCACCGGGCGGAAGGTCCGCCAAGAGAAAATCCACCTCGCCCCAGACGATGTCGGCGATGAACTCCCGGAGGACGTTCATCTCCCACACGCCGAGCCAGACGGGGCTCAGGTCCATCGGGCCTTTCCAGCGAACGGGCGAGAGCTCGTCGAGAAAGAAGTCCATGGAGCCGACCTTCAGGCCGAGCGGGCCGACCGGAGGCGCCGCGCCGTCGGGGGTGATGGTGAACCGTTGGCCGCGCATGCCCAGCATCTGGGGGACGCAGGGTCCGTTCAGGTCCACATCCAGCACCCCGACCTTGTGGCCTTGCCGGGCGAGGGCGAGGGCGAGGTTCACCGTGGTCATGCTCTTGCCGACGCCGCCCTTGCCGCTCATGACGACCAGCTTATGGCGGACGGAGGCCATGCGGGTCTTGACGGCCTTCATCTGCTCGGTGATCTGCTGGACCACCTTGGCGTCGTCGGCGTACTTCAGCTTGCCGAGAATATCTTTCAGGTCTTGTGTGGCCATGGTTTGGAAATTGTGAATTCTCTCAATGAGAAACGGTATCACAGGGCCGGAAAGAGTGTCAATTTATGAGAGTAATAATCATGGCCGTCAGGCGGTCTTGGTCAAGGTCAGCTTCGCGATTCCTCGTGTATCTTTTGTGTTCTTGAAAAGTGAGAACATTACCTGACAAGATTGATTATTAAGTAATTTAATGCTTGACTCGAAACCATGGGAAGGGTAGGCTCCAGCCTTACACAGAACTAGGGATCCGCACCGGTCAGGTTTTGTGTTTCCAGTGTGGTCAGATGCCCTTCCATGGACCTTCTGGGTTCCCGTGGTGCCCTGAAAGGCCTGCATGTTTAGTGCTTTTCCCATCGGCCTCAGCCCGACGTCTACATCCGCAGGAGGCTCATGATCCGGATTGCGCGATCGGGCCTACGACGCGTCATCGTCATGATGGGGCTCTTTGGCTTAGGCGCGCTTGTGGCCACCCCGGCGCCGGCGGCGCCGGCCAAGAATGAGTACGGCAAGCTGCCTCTCCATTTTGAGGCCAACCAAGGTCAAACCAGCGCCCAGGTTCACTACCTCTCGCGTGGGCCCGGGTTCAGCCTCTACCTGACTCAAGCAGGAGCAACGCTTGTCCTGAAGAAACAGACCGACCGTCGAAAGTTTCGCTTGGAGCATGTGAACGCGACGCTTGAGCAATCCCAGGGCGAGCAGAGCGGTCCTCTCCAGTCTGTTCTCAGGGTCCTGCCGGTCGGCGCCAATGCCGCTGCCCGGGTGACAGGGGAAGAACAACTGCCGGGCAGGGCGCATTACTTCGTCGGGAAGGATCCGGCACGATGGCGCACGAACATCCCCACCTACTCCAAGGTCCACTATAGCGACATCTATCCCGGCATCGACCTTATTTTCTACGGCGCTCAGGGTCAGTTGGAGTATGACTTCGTCATCGCGCCCGGAGCCGATCCACGGGCCGTCCGACTCCGGTTCACCGGTGCGGACGGACTCAGCCTCGACCGGGACGGCAACCTGATTCTCCAGACAGCGGGCGGTATCGTGTTGATGCGTGCTCCCGCGGTCTATCAGGAGATCAACGGCCTCAGGCGGGACATTGCCGGCCGGTACGTGCTGGATGGAAAGGACCAGGTCAGCTTCCGGATCGGAGCCTACGATGCGAGCAGGCCGCTCGTCATAGACCCCGTTCTCTTCTATTCCACGTACCTGGGCGGTATTGGCGACGATTTCGGCAACGGCGTTGCCGTGGACGCCGCGGGGAACGCCTACGTGACCGGCTCCACCTCCTCGCTGGATTTTCCGGTGTCGGCTCCCCTGCAAGCCACGATCGCCGGCGCGGCCGACGATGTCTTTGTCGCGAAAGTCAACGCCACCGGTACCGCATTGGTCTATTCGACCTACCTCGGCGGCAGCGAGAACGACGTCGGCATCGGCATCGCTTTGGACACCAATGGGAACGCGTACGTGACGGGCTCGACCGCGTCGCCTGATTTCCCGACCGCCTTTCCCATCCAACCGGCGTTGGGTCTCATCGAAGGTTCTACCGGCGGGGATGCGTTCGTTGTGAAATTGGACCCGGAAGGGGCGGTGCTGGTCTATTCGACCTACCTCGGCGGCAGCAAGGACGACATCGGGCAGGCTATCGCGGTGGACACCGCCGGCAACGCCTATGTGACGGGCGCGACGGCTTCTACCGATTTCCCGACGGCGACCCCCGTGCAGGGAGCCTTCGGGGGTTCCAGCCATCCATTCGGCGGCGACGCCTTTGTGACCGTCCTGAACCCGACGGGCACTGCATTCGTCTATTCCACCTATCTCGGCGGGAGCGAGGACGACTTCGGCACCGCCATCGCCGTGGACTCCGGCGGCAATGCCTACGTGACGGGCTTGACACTGTCCGCGGGCGACTTCCCCACGACCGGCGGGGCGTTCCAGACCGCTCCACGCGCCGCCTCTTTCGCCGACGGGTTCGTGGCGAAGCTGAATCCGACCGGATCCATGCTGGTCTACTCCACCTTCCTGAGCGGGAATGATGTTGACCAAGGCTTTGATATCGCCGTGGACGCCTCCGGCAATGCGTATATGACGGGGTTCACCCTTAGTGCTGACTTTCCGACGGCCGGCACTCCCGTGCAGCCGGCTTTCGGCGGCGGGACTTTTACGGGCGACGCCTTCGTGACGAAATTGAACGCTGCCGGTGACGCGCTGGTCTATTCGACTTATCTGGGCGGCAGCGGCGAAGACTTCGGCCAAGGCATCGCCCTGGACGCGGCCGCCAACGCGTACGTGACCGGCGCGACGTCATCCGCGAACTTTCCGACCATGCCCAATCCCTTGCAGCTCGCTTTTGGCGGCGGCGGCAATCCGTTCGGCGGGGACGCGTTTGTGACGCAATTGAACGCCGCCGGTGACACGCTGGTCTATTCCAGCTACTTGGGCGGCAGCGGCGACGATTTCGGCTCCGACATCGCGGTGGACGCGACGGGGAACGCCTACGTGACGGGCAGCATCGTCTCGACGAACTTCCCGACCGTACGGCCCTTGCAACCGAAGATAGGCGGAGGGCTGTTTGACGCTTTCCTTGCCAAAATCGCCGCCGCCTCGACCCCGGACTTGGTCACCACGCAGGTGTCGGGCCCGACTACGGGGGCCGTGGGGCAGTCCATTGCAGTGACCACGACCGTGGAAAATCAGGGGCCGGCAAACGCGGCCGCCTTCAACATAAGGCTGGATCTCTCCACAGATCCCACTTTTCTGGCAGGTGTCACGTCGCTGGGGACCCGATCGGTGACGAGCCTGGCTGCTGGTGCCGCTTCGACCGCGACGACGGAGGTGCCCATTCCAGCCATCGCGTTCGATACCTACTATTTAAGAGCTGTCGCTGACTCCGATGGATCCATCGTGGAGTTGAGTGAGAACAATAACGCCAAAACAGCCCTGAACCAGATTACGATCACTGCCTTCAAACCGGACCTGGTGGCGAACTCGGTGGTCGGGCCGGACAAAGGCGCTCCCGGACTACCTCTTCAACTGGGGGCGACGGTGGTGAACCGCGGGCCGGCGGCAGCGGGAGCGTTTGCGGTCGAGCTCTACCTATCGTTAGATACGGTGTTTGACGGCCCCGGCACGGATTTCCTTCTGGGAAGCTTCAACCTGGCAACTCTGGCCTCCGGTGCGCGCTCGAGTTTCACGATGACCGGACTAGTTCCTATGGCGGTGCCGCTGGCGTCGTACCATATTTTGGCGGTGGCGGACTCGAACTCCGCTGTTCCGGTGGACGAGTTGGACGAGTCCAACAACGTCGGCGTCTCGACGGCCCAAATTACGATCACGGCAGCCCAGCCGGACTTGGTGGTCACGTTGCTGACGGCCCCGGCCACTGGAGCGCCGGGCAATACGGTAGCGGTCACCACGGTGGTGGGGAACAGCGGGCCTTCTGATGCGGGAACGTTCACGGTGGAGTTCTATCTGTCCAGCGACGCCCTGCTCGGTGGAGACACTCTGCTGCCGGAGACCCTGACCGTGGCGAGTCTGGCTGCTGCAACCACCACGAGCGCCACGACGACGGTGACGATTCCGATGGGTACGGCTGCCGGCATGTATTTCCTGCTGGCGAAGGCGGATCCGGATCCTACTGCGTGCCCGCCGGGCGGCCCGGGGGCAGTGGCCGAGCTGGATGAATGCAACAACGTCGGCGCCACTGCAACGAAGATCAACATCACCAGCTTTCAACCGGACCTGAATGTGTCCAAGGTGACGGCTCCTGCCAAAGCGGGAGTGGGTCAGAATGTCGAGGTGACCACCACGGTCGAGAACGTCGGTCCGGCCGACGCAGGGACGTTCAGTGTGGGTCTGTTCTTTTCGACGGACGGCACGATTGCTCTGACGGACACGCCGTTGGGGAACCGCGTCCTGACGAACCTCGCGGCGGGCGCCAAAGCGACGTTCACCATGACCGTCCAAATTCCACCGGGCACCACACCGGGGACTTACTCCCTCGGCGCGATCGCAGACCCTGCTGCATCTCCCTGCGGCCCTAGTAATCCTGGCGGGGTGGCCGAGCTGGATGAATGCAACAACAGCTTGGCCGCCGCTGCAACCGCGGTCACGGATTTCAAGCCGGATTTGGTCCTGGCGACGCTGGCGACGGAGGATGTGCGGGGGCAGTTGGTTTCTACCGACTTATCGAGCACGAAGGGCGTGGGGCGGGTGCTTGATGTGAGCCCCAAGATCACGAACGAAGGTCCGGCGCCGGTGCCTGCATTCGTGGTCGAGGTGTATCTCTCGGCCGATGCGATTATTGATCCTACCGTGGACCGGTTGCTAGGGCGGCAGACCCTTCCTGGTCTCCAGTCCGGGGAGTTTATCACGGCGGTTATCTCCGGAGTCGTTCCTCCGGAGTTCGTGAACGGGATTTCGTTCCCCGGATCTCCATTCTTTGTCGGGGTCAAGGTGGACCCCGCGAATCTTGTGGATGAGCTGCTCGAGACGAATAATGACAGCACGCTGTCGCTGGACCCGAAGCTGGCGTTCATCGCGACGTTGCCCGACCTGGAGATGACGGCGTTTTCGGGGCCCAAGTTCGGAGCAGCCGGGCGCCCTATCACCGTCACGGGCACCGTCACGAACAATCTTGAACCCGCGGGAACGTTTACGGTGGGCGTGTACCTCTCGTCAGATGCTACCTTCGACCCAGCAGACATATTTGTGGGACGGCTCTTGAGCGTGCCTAGTCTCGGCAGGGGAGCCAGTACAAGTGGGGCGGCGACGGTGACGATCCCGATGGGTGTCGCCACCGGGCTTTACAACATCATCGCCGTTGCCGATCCCGACAATCAGTTGCCTGAACATAACGAGACGAACAACAGCAAGGTGGCCACCATCCCTCCTGATCCATTGAATCAGATCGAGATCAAGCAGTTCAAGCCGGATTTCGTCGTGAAGTCGGTGTCGGGGCCGGCCAAAGGGGCTGTCGGGCAGCCGCTGACGATGACGGTAATAGTGGGGAATAATGGCCCAGCCCCGTCCGGACCGTTCACGGTCGGATTGTACCTGTCGCCCGACGCGACCATTGACCCGCTGACGGACATCTTCCTGGGGAATATGGAGCTGCCGAGCGTGGATTCCGACGGAATCGGCGGCGGACCGAAGAAGGTCACGATTCCGGCGAGCGTGGTCCCCGGTCTGTACCGCCTCGGGGCCTTCGCGGACCCCAACAACCTCATCGCTGAAACAAACGGCGTGACCGTACCTGACGGCGAGGCGAACAACGGGATGGCGGCGCCGGAGCCTCCGATCGACATCCAACTCTTTACGCCGGACCTGAGGATATCTTCAGTGTCGGGGCCGACTAAGGGAGCCGTCGGGAAGACCATCGAGGTCACCTTCGCGGTGCTGAACGATGGCCAGGCGGACGCGGGGCCGTTCACGGTAGGGCTGTACCTCTCAAGCGACAACACCATTACGACGGACGACACGTTCCTGGGGAGTGTGAGCCTCCCGAGCCTGAAGGCAGGTACAAGCTCGAGCGCGACGACGCCGGTCCCGATTCCGGTCAATACGACCCCGGGGCCGTTCTTCCTGGGCGCAATCGCGGACCCTGCTCCGTCTCCCTGCGGCCCTAGTAATCCTGGCGCGGTGGCCGAGCTGGATGAATGCAACAACGCGTCAACGACCCCACCCGCGATCACCGTCCAGCAGCTTCTTCCCGATCTGAAGGTGACGGCAGTGTCGGGCCCGCCCAAGGGCGCCCCCGGCAAGCCTATTGACGTGACTTTCACGGCGATGAACGACGGCACGGCGCCGGTGGGTTTCTTTACGGTGAGGCTGCTCCTCTCGTCCGATGGCACCATTGATCTGACGGACACGCTTCTGGGCGACGTGAGCGTCGAGGGTCTTGAAGCGGGTGCGAGTGCCACCAGGACGGTCACGCTACCGATCCCGGCGAGTATCGCGCTCACGGCAGGGGTCGGGACCTACTTCTTCGGAGCCGTGGCGGATCCGGATCCTACTGCGTGCCCGCCGGGCGCCCCCGGGGCAGTGGCCGAGCTGGATGAATGCAACAACGCCAAGGCCGGCAACCAGGTCAAGATCACCACGAAGCCTGATCTCACCGTCACGGACGTGTCCGCGCCGGCATCCGGATTCCCAGGACAGCCCGTCGTGATGACCGTCACGGTGGAGAATAAGAGCCCGGCGGGAGCCGGGGCCTTCACGGTGGGTCTGTACCTGTCAACTCCGGACAGCACGATCACAAAGGAGGATCGGCTGTTGGCGACTCTCAGCTTTGGGAGCATGGATGCGGGCGCCAGTTCCAAGACGTCCACGACGGTGACGCTCCCTTCCGACTTGATCCCCGGCAACTATTTCCTGGGGGCGTTCGCGGACCCGGGAGCGAGCGTGGATGAACTGGACGAGACCAACAATGCGAAGGCGTCGTCCGTGGTCAAGGTCACGCTGAAGAAACCGGACCTGCTTGTGAAGGATGTAGTGGCGTCCAAGATCCTTGGCGTCATCGGGCAGCCCCTTGCGGTGACCACTGATGTGGAGAACTTGGGATCAGTGGCGGCGGGACCGTTCACGGTGGGCCTGTTCCTCGCCCACGTGGCCGATATCAATGAGGGCGCCTTTATTGATCCGGCCAGGGACCGGTTCCTGGGCGTGCGGAGCGTGGCGAGTCTGGCCGCGGGAGCAGACGAGGGACCATCGTCCATAAATAATATGACCGTGACCATCCCGGCGGACGTGGTGCCTGGGGACTACTTCATCGGGGCGTTCGCGGACCTGGGCAAGAGCATTGACGAGTCGGACGAGACCAACAACTCGCGGACTGCCCCGTTGAAGATCATACCCTTCAAGCCAGATTTGACCGTGCCGGCCGTGATTGGCCCGCCCAGAGCCGGGGCGGGGCAATCTGTTTCGGTGAGCGTGACCGTGTCGAATTCCGGTCCGGCGGCCGCAAGCTCGGTGTCGGTCGGGATCTACCTGTCTCCAATCGGCGTGCCCGACCCGCTGAAGGAATTTACCTTCAAAGCGGGCACCATTGATCCTGTGAAGCATCGGCTGTTGGGGGCCCCCGTCAGCATAGGGAGCGTGGCGACGAATGCGACGGTGACCAAGATATTTACCGTGACGATCCCCAAGGACGTGGCCCCCGATCCCTATTTCCTCGGAGCCTTCGCGGACCCCGGCGGTCTCGTAGATGAATTGAACGAGGCCAACAACGGGTCCTTTGCCTTGAACTTCATCACGATCACACCCGCGCTGCCTGATCTGACCATGAGCTTGAAGACTGTGCCGTCGGTCGGAAGCCCTGGAAAGCCGCTGTCGGTGACCCATACAGTCACCAACCGGGGCACTGCTGCTGCCGGGGCATTTGCGGTGAAACTGTTCTTGTCCCAAAGCTCCTCACTCATGCCGCCGCAGGATTGGTTCCTCGGCAGCGCGCCTGTGGGAGGCCTCGCCGCGAACGGGATTTTAACCACCACGACGACGGTGACGATTCCTCCGGATGTGCCGCCCGGCGCGTATAATTTGGAAGTCAGGGCCAATCCCGATGGCCGCATCGTTGAGCTGGACGAGACCAATAACGGCGACACGAAACTGATCGAGATCAAGCCGTTCCTGCCGGACCTCACGGTCACGTCCGTGTCTGGCCCGGCGAAGGCCGCCGTCAGCCGGTCCGTAAGCGTGACGGCGACAGTGAAGAACGAGGGTGCCGCGGATGCAACGACGCCATTCTCGGTGGCGATGTATCTCTCGACCGACCTCCAGCTTGATGCGTCGGACCGGTTCCTCGGGAACCTACCGGTGGCAAGCTTGAAGGCCGGCGCGAGTTTCACCTCACCTTCAACCTTCGTGGTGGGCATTCCGCCCGATCTCCCGCCCGGCACGTACTTTCTCGTGGCTGTGGCGGATTCGGCCACCAACGCGGTTGAATCGGACGAGACGAACAACGTCAAGTTTTCATCCGGCCAGACAGAGATCACGCCGTTCCTGCCCGACCTTGTTGTGACAGGCTTGACCGGGCCCTCGACCGGCAACCCCGGCAAGCCGGTCAATCTGACGACCACGGTACTGAACCAGGGGCCGGCCAATGCGGCGGCATCCACAGTTGGGTTGTTTCTCTCGACCGATAACGTCATTGATCCGGCAATGGATCGGTTCCTGGGCAGCCGCGTCGTGCCGGCACTGGCTGTGAACGGCACGTCGGCAGCTTCGACATCGGTGACGATACCGGCGGATGTCGAGCCAGGGTCGTACTTCCTTGGCGCTGTGGCGGACTCCGGCACGTCCGTTGCGGAAGTGGATGAGACCAATAATACGAAGGACAGCACTATCCAGGTCAAGCTGTTGCTCCCCGACCTCGTGGTCACCCAAGTATCGGCTCCGGCCACGGGGGCCGCCGGCCAGAAGATCACGGTAGCGAACACGGTCCAGAACCAAGGACTGGCCTCGGCGGCCGCCTTCACGGTCGGGTTCTACCTCTCTCCCGACAACGTCATTGACCAGGCGACGGATCGGTTCCTGGGCAGCCGTCTTTTGTCGTCTCTGGCTGTGAACGGTACGTCGGTAGCTTCGACGCCGGTGACCATTCCGGCGGATGTCGAGCCTGGCTCGTATTTCATCGGCGTCGTGGCGGATGCGACCAATAACGTGGCCGAACAGGATGATTCGAACAATACCAAGGTGACAGCGCCCCCGACTGTTATCACGCTTTTCAAGCCTGATCTCGTCGTCACAGCGGTATCCGGGCCGGCCAAGGGAGTGGTGGGCGCAAACATCTCGGTGTCCACGACGGTACGGAACCAGGGACCGGCGCCGGTGACCGGCCCGTTCACGGTTGGAGTATATCTGTCCTCCGGCAAGGTGGTTGACCCAGCCATGGCTCGGTTCCTGGGGAGCCGAAGCATCCCAAGCCTCGGCGCGGGCGCGCTCAACACTGCGGCCGTTCTTGTGACGATTCCGGCCGATGTCGCTCCCGGAGCGTATTTTATCGGCGCGGTCGCGGACCCTGCCGCTAGCCTCGATGAGTTGGACAAGATCAACAACGCGCTGGCCGCCGCCGATCCGATCCAGATCACGCTGTCCCAGCCCGATTTGGTCATGACGGCCGTCTCGACGACGGCAACCAGGGCGGTCCCCGGTTCTACGATCTCTGTGTCTTCGACGGTACGGAACCAGGGACCGGCGCCGGCGGTCGGCCCGTTCACGGTGAGCTTGTACCTTTCGACCGATGCGTTTTTTGACGCGGCGGACCAGTTCCTGGCAAACCGACCACCTCTGGCGAGTCTGGCGGCCGGCGCCTCCAGCGCCGCGACGACGTCGGCGATGATTCCCATGATTACGCCTCCTGGGTCGTACTTCATTCTGGCAGTGGCTGATCCCTCGCCTTCCGTAGTGACCGAGCTCGACGAAACCAATAACACCCTTGTGACGATCTTCCCGATCCAGGTCACGGCCAACCAGCCCGATCTGGTCGTCACGACCGTGTCGGGACCTGCTTCGGGGGTTCTCGGGAAGAGCATCACCGTCACGGCGACAGTGAAAAACCAGGGCCCAGCCGCGGCGGGAGCGTTCTCGGTAGGGTTCTACCTCTCGGCTGATCCTCTCATTGATCCGGCGGCTGATGCACTCCTGGGCACGGTGGTACCGGTGGCAAGTCTTGCTGCGGGTGCCAGTACTACTCTGACGAAGACGGCGGCGATTCCTGTAGCGTCATCAGGCCTGTATTTCATCGGTGCTGTGGCCGATCCGGTGCCTCCCGCTGTGGCGCCTGGCGCAGTGACGGAGCTGGACGAAGCCAACAATGCGCGTGCCGCCTTGAACCGGATCACGATCTCATCCAACCTGCCCGATCTTGTCGTGACCGTGGTGTCGGTGCCGAGTACGGGCGCGGTCGGCCAAACGAAGCCCATTCCCGGGATCGTTGGCAAGACGCTGACGGTGACGACGACGGTGAAGAACCAAGGCCCGGCGGCGGCCGGAGCCTTCACGGTCAGCGTGTATCGCTCAGACGATCCTGTTTTTGATGCGGGAGATCTCCTCCTCGGCACACGTAACTTGACGAGCCTCGCCGCAGGTGGAGTCTCGACCGGGACGATCACGACGAGCCTCTTGCCGGGGCAGCCAGGGTCGTATTTCCTTCTGGCCGTGGCGGATTCGAACTCCCCGGTTCCGGTGGCCGAGCAGGATGAGACCAACAACGTCAAGCCGTTGGCGAGCGTGTTCCCGATCAAGCCCAACCTGCCTGACCTGGTCATGACAGCGGTGTCGGGGCCGTTCCAGCAGGCGGTCGGGAAGACCATCTCGGTGAGCAACACGGTGAAGAACCAGGGGTCGGCGGCGGCGGGGTCGTTCACCATCCAGTTCACCTTGGAGCCTGGCGGATTCCCATTAGCGGGAGGGACGCGTACGGTGACGAGCCTCGGGGTCGGCGCTACCAACACCGCTTCGACCACAGTCACCATCCCGTTGGCCACATCGCCCGGGGACTATTTCCTGGCCGCCGTCGCGGACTCCGGCTTGAGTATCACGGAGCAGGATGAGACCAACAATGGTCTGTTCGCGTTCCTCCCGATCCGCATCACGGACAACCAGCCCGATCTGATCGTGACGGCTGTGTCGGGGCCGGTGACGGGAGCGGTCGGAAAGACCATTGCGGTGACCAACGTGGTCGAGAATCAGGGCCATGCGGCAGCGGGCTCCTCGCGGGTGGATTTCTACTTGTCGGTGGACAATCTATTCTCGACGGCCGGCGATAACTTCCAACTGACGGGGTCGCGAACCCTGAGCCTGGCGGCAGGGGCGATCTCGTCTGCCGTGACAACGGTCACAATACCTCCTGCCGTACCGACCGGACCGTACTTTATCATCGCTGTTGCGGATGCGGCAAATGCGGTGCCGACTGAACTGGATGAAAACAACAACACGCGGGCGTCTCTGACGCAGATTACGATCACGGCCGACAAACCCGATCTGGTGATAACGGCAGTGTCCGGGCCGGCGACCGGCACCGTCGGGAAGACCATTTCCGTGCCCAACACCATGCGGAATCAAGGGCTCAAGTCCGCCGGTTCTTCCCGCATTGATTTCTACTTGTCGGTGGATAATTTGTTCACGACGCCCGGCGACAATTTCCAACTGACGGGTTCCAGGACCGTGAGCAGTTTGGCGGCAGGGACGAACTCCGTCGGGATCACCACCGTGACGATTCCAGCTATTGGCCTAGGTGCTGTGCCCAAGGGCACCTACTATCTCCTCGCCATTGCGGATGCGGGGTTGGCGGTGCTGGAATTGGATGACACCAACAACTCGCTGGCATCGGATCGGCAGATCGTCGTCACGCCTGATCTGCCCGATCTCGTCATGGCGGTAGTGGCAGGACCGACCGTGGGGGTTGCGGGGATGACGATTCCGGTGAACACCACGGTGGTGAACAGCGGGTCGAAGTCGGCAGCGGCGTCGCAGGTAACCTTCTTCCTACGCCCGGTCACGCCTGGTGCGGACATCTTGCTGGCGGGGTCGCGGACTGTGGCGATCTTGGCGGCGAAGGCGAGCTCAGCCGGGACGACGACGGTGACGATTCCCCCCGGTGTGGCGCCCGGCGACTACCATGTGGGGGCGATCGTGGACCAGGCAGGGGCGGTCACGGAAATTGAAGAAGTCACGAACAACGCCCTGGCGGCAGTGGCAACCATGACGGTCCTGCCCAACGTAGCCCGGACCTACGCGACTTCTGTTGGAAAGATCACCGAGAGCGGGTGTCTGAATCCATTGCTTGACGGAAATGGAAATTTCAACACCACATTGACTATCGCGCCTCATACCGGCGTGAGCTTCTCCGGAACCGCAGCGGGGACAATTGTACTTCCATCGGCGAACGCGACGTTCGACGAGACGATGACCATATCCGGCACGCTGATTGCGCTCGACAAGCTGGCCGGGACGTTCACGGTCACGACGAAGCAGGGTGCGGTCTTCGTTGGAAGCGGGTCCGGGACATTCAGCGGCTCGAGAAATTCGATAAGTGGAGCGCTGGACCTGGTCTTCGAAGGGCAGGATGTGAACGGCGTCACATGCAAGTTCATCAGGACCATCACCATCAATCCCTAGGTTTGCTCCAAGCTTCAGCTCAGGTCTTCGCCCAGTTCCCCATGGACTCGACGGCCTTGGGGTTGACCTGTCCCGATGGTTTAGAGCTAGAAGGTCTTGAGTCGCCATGGAAACAAAGCTCACACGTCCACGACGCACTGCGCGAGCCAGGCGCCGGCCGGGTCTTGCCGGACCCGTAGCTCGGTATAGGTGGCGCCTTTTACCTCGACCGCCGGATGGTGTCTCACCGGCTCCGCCTTTTCTCCCCATACGGTCGCGCGCAGGCAATGACCCTCGATCCGGACCTCAAACCGGCTCCAGAGCATCTTGCGGATGCTCGATTCGGCGATCAACGCATTCAGCCAGTCCGCGAACAAGAGCTCCGAGTCCGGAGCCTGGCAGGTAATCTCCACCGATTCCTCGGGGCGTACGGTGTCCGGATCGGCCGTCACGGCGGTCAATGCGACGGCGGCCTGTTCGAAGGCCTCCGCTTGTGAAGCGCCGATGCCGCGTACGCCGATGTCGGCTTCGTGCGAAAAGTGCTCCCACCGCTTCACGATCATTGAGCGCAAGTGTTGACTTCGCGCCGGGGAAAGTCAATAATACCGCGCTTGCCGCACAGCAACGAAATGTCCCCATCGTCTAGCCTGGCCTAGGACGCGGCCCTTTCAAGGCCGCAACACGGGTTCAAATCCCGTTGGGGACACCAACCCAGTTCTAATTCCTAAGATACATCATGGATTGATTTAAGGGAGGCAGATCACCGCCACGACCGTTCTGACAGGCGTCGCTGATGTTTACACCATCCCTTCTGACCAGCTATCCCTGTCCCAATCTTAAGTGGGGCGCGACATATTGAATGTGGTACAAACACCTGGGGCAGGTCATCCTTTTCAAGGGGTTGTGAGAAAAGGGTCGTTTCAATAACCCTGTGGCCTAAGAACTCCTTATAAATACGGATTGACTAGACTACCTCTTCCCGCGTAGCATCACATCCGACGTTTTGAGCCCCGCTGGCTATCCTAATCCCTCGCGTTTCCTGATCCTTCCTAACGCGTTCGATTCCCTGGTCTCCGCCGCTCCTACGCCAGAGTCTCTCTCAAACCGTGTGCTGACACTTTTAGCTGTGTCGAGCTCCGGGGAGGTCCGCAGATGAACTGCCCACGTTGTCATGGATTGATGGTGCCTACCCCGTTGGAGGAAGCGGTAGGCGCAACAAGTGGCGAATCCATCTGCGGGTGGAAATGCCTGCTGTGTGGTGAGGTCATCGATTCTGTCATCGCGGCCAATAGGAAAGGTCACCAGGAACCGATGCCTAGCCGGGCTCGTCTTCCCTATGGTACCGTGCTGGCGAAGTCTCGTGGTCCCAAGCGCAAGGAGATGAGAGCGTGACGCATTTGCTCTTTCTGGAAACGAAGGGCTAATGGCTCTGGAACCCATCCAATCGGTCGCGAACTCTCCTGGCTTCGTGACCTTCGCCAAGTGCTTCTGCATCAATCCAGTCTATATTAATCCGGTCTATGGCGGAGGGTACTACAAGAAGCGCAAGGGGTGGGTTCTTATCGACCTTGCCACAAGGGGAGAGACGAGCTTCAAGACGTTGCGTGACGCAAGGCATCACCTGATTCTCCTCTACATGGAAGCTGTTCCAAAGATAATCGCAACAGAAGGGTGCTGAAGCACCGGACTAATTAATGAGGATCTACACAGGATTATATGGTTGCTGGATCAGGGGTGGAGGATGTTACGCGGCCGAAAGAGGCGACCAGGGGTGAAAGCAGCACGGCCAGCTTCTGCTCGGAGGTCCAACGCCGCCTCCCGCCCCGACCGTTCTGGACAGGCCTCACTGCCGTTTCCATCAGCCCTCCTAACTCATTAGCCCTGTCCAAATCTTAAGTGGGGCACAACAATTCATCAGGCCATCAAGGTGATGGGGGACCGGTTCGGATCGACGGAGGGGGACGTCACGCGGGCCCTTCAGGAACTGAAGGCGTCGATGACCTGCCCCCTTAAACCGATCTAGGAGGTATGTTAGGAGCACGCCTGTATCAGGAGGAGAAGGAGAACAGGTCAGTTGCGAATCAGCTAGCCCGCCATACCGTCAAGAGCCGCCTTTGCTCCTGCTTTCCTGCTCAGCTACGCTAGGCGGTCCGAATAACCCCTTGAAAAGTAAGAGTGCAAAACCGTTCAGTTCCCGTTGGGGACACCAAACTTATCAAGTGGTTGGCTTGGTTTGGTATGGCTCCTGCTCGGTCGGGTGAGTTTATCGTTTAGGTGTCATACATAGCAGGCCCTCGCTGTATTTCCGTCCTCATGAAAGCTGCAATTCTTGCAGCCCCGTCAGTCTGGAAAAAACAATGCATGACTAATTAGAACAACGTGATCTGCGAAGCGGTCTACTGCGGGAGCCGGATCGCGCAGAAATTTTTGCGGTTCACGGCTGATGGATCCATCTTGAGTAGGCCCGTTTCGCGGGCCCAGGAGAAAAATACCTCAATTTTTACGGTGCGTAGGCGGACCACAGGGACAAATTTGCTTGTCAAGAATCCGGCACCACAATTGCTAATCATTGTGGATAATTAGGTAATGGTCGAAGGAGACCCATCTGAAGCAAACCGATGAATTGCGCGAGCGTGCTCTCCTCAATGAACTGCGTAACCTTGCGCAGTTCTTTGAATGCACCAATGCCCACTCGGCAATGGTTTCCAGGAAACAAGAGACGGCGACGCAGGCGGCGTTGGACCATGTCGCGCATAAGAACGTCCCGCGGGCGATCCGGGTTTTGCGTCAGGCAGTCGAAAGCGAACCTCTTAACCTGAAGGGCCATCTTCTGCTCGGAACCATTTACATGAACCTTCGATCGTATCCCAGAGCGATTAGAGCCCTGAGCAAAGGAAGGGAGATCTGCCGACAGACCATCAAATATATGCTCATGCATGCGGACCTATTGGAACAGGATGGAAACATGCAAGATGGCCGGGACCTTGTTGTCCTTCTTCATCGGATCGCCGGCATACGCTTTTATGATGGACTCTTCCTGCACAAGCTTGCGGAGGGCTTGATTCGCATCGGGGCATACAATCAGGCCATGCACCTGCTGGCTAGCTGGGATGCCGAGTGCTGTCATGGAGAAGGGGGGTGAAGGTTTATCTTGCTTGCAAAAATAACAGGTGACACTTGCGAGCGTTGCGGTTTTCGAGTCCCCAAGCTGTCATTTGACAAGGTAACGCAGAAAGACCTCTGCCCTCCGTGCCTGAATTATCTGGAGGGGCGGAGAGCCTCGCTCAAGGGCCGTTTAAGCCGGGGGAATCCGACTGAAGGCTTGAAAAAAGATACCCCATAAGCCTCAGACAGGGTACGAGGTTTCAGCCCATAGTCGTGTGCCTCGCTATACGATAGCCTCTTGATGTGCTAGCATTTATCATTTCCAGTCGGCCCGATATCGAATATGTTTCGCCCCATTCCCGATCAAACAGTTTTCCGAGCAATTCCCTTCCGGTTGATCGTTTCCGTTCTTCTAATTCTAGCCCTGGCCGTCTCGTTCATTTTGCTGTTCAGCATTGAGCATGAAAAGGCTGTTGTGCAAGGACTCACCTCGGGCCGTGATGTCCCGTCCAACGTGTTTCCGGCCTTGTGGCAGTCACGACAAGACCTGATCGCAATTGCGGTACTCTTGTTTGTCGTGAGCAGCGTGGGGATCGCTGCGGTCGTCACGTACCAGCACTACCAGAGTACGCTGAAGACCCTTGAGGCTGTAAAGAGTCTGGCCCGCAATATTCTTCATAGCCTGCCCACCGGCATCGTGACGATCAATGGAAGCGGCATCATAACGGCCGTGAACCCCAAGGCCGAGGCGATTCTGGGCCGGCCGGCAGCAGTCTTGCTGGGCAACTCATATGGAGAGGTTTTTCCCGAAGGGGATACGATCAGTACCTTGCTCACCGACGCTCTGCAAGGGGGCCGGCACATCCACGAAAAGGACTTCCCCTATCATGAAAAGGCAACTGGAGGTACCGGTACGATTCGAGTAAGCACCGTGGAATTGAGAGGGGAAGAAGGCGTGCTTGATGGAGTCATCCTCCAGGTGCAAGACGTGTCGGAACTGCTGATTCTTGAACGCCGCCTTCGCAATGCTGAGAAACTGGCGGCCCTCCACACGCTCTCGGCGGGGGTCGCTCATGAGATTCGGAATCCTTTGAGTGCCCTCGACCTCAACGCGCATCTCTTAGAAGAAGAGCTCCGCGAGCAGAACGTGGATTCGCCCAAAGTGTCTGCGTACCTCGACGTCGTGAACGTGGAGATCCGCCGGCTCAAGGGGATTCTGGACAGCTTCCTCAAGTTCGCCCGACCGGCGGCGGTCGAGAAGCGCGAGATACGGATCGAGGACGTAGTGGCGCACATCGTCCAGTTGCTTCACTATGAGACCGCCGAGCGTCAGGTTCGGCTGGAGACGGCTGTGGGATTGGGATTGCCTCGGGTTCTGGGGGATGAGACCCAATTGAGTCAAGTTCTCCTCAACCTTGTCGTCAATGCCGTGCAGTCCATGCCGGAGGGGGGCGTCTGCCGGATTGCCGTCAACAGGCGGCGATACGAAGGTCGGAACTGGGTCGAACTCGTCGTTCAAGATACCGGTACGGGGATCAAGCGCCAGGACTTGTCCCGCCTGTTCGAACCGTTCTTCACGACTAAGCCGAACGGGAGCGGACTGGGCTTAGCCATTGCTTATCGCATCGTTGAAGACCACGGTGGGCAGGTACAGGTCTCCAGCGAGGAGGGGCAAGGGACCACCGTGACGGTGCGACTGCCTGTTGTGTCCGGGTTGGTTGAGAAGGTGGAGGCATGACGCCGGAAGTCGAAATTCTTATCGTGGACGATGAAGTGAACATCCGGTCGGCCATGCTGACTATTCTCGAAAAGCGCGGACATCACGTCAAGGCCGTAGGGAACGGTGAGGAGGCATGGGCGTTCCTGTCGCAGACGCCGGTGGAACTGATCATTACCGATCTCAAAATGCCCGGCCTCAGCGGAATGGAGCTGCTCAAAAAGGTCAAAGCCGACCATGCCGACACCGAGGTCATCGTGATGACGGCATACGGCTCGGTCGAGAGCGCCGTGGAGGCCATGAGATGCGGGGCCTATGATTATTTGACGAAGCCGCTCGAAAAGGAGCGGCTGCCGGTTGTGGTCGAAAAGGCGCTGGAGAGGCGTCGGCTTGCCCTCGAGAACAAACGGTTACGCGAAGATCTGCAGACGAAAGCCCGATATGAGTGCATGATCGGGGCCAGCGAGCCGATGCACCACGTGTATGAACTGGTGGAGCAGGTGGCTGGAAGCGATGTCACCGTCCTGATCGTCGGGGAGAGTGGAACGGGCAAGGAACTTGTTGCGCGCGCCCTCCATCATAAAAGCGGCCGCTCGCAGGGTCCGTTCGTGACGTTGAACTGCGGGGCGTTGCCGGACAATCTGTTTGAGAGCGAGCTGTTCGGCTACGAACGGGGCGCCTTCACGGGAGCGCTGACCACAAAGGCGGGCCGATTCGAACTGGCTGATGGAGGGACCTTGTTCCTCGATGAGATCGGAGAACTGTCTCCGAAAGCGCAAGTGGACTTTCTCCGCGTGCTCGAGACAAAGGAGTTCCGCCGACTGGGTGGAACGAAGGTCGTCAAAGTGGACACGCGCATCATCGCTGCGACGAACCGTAATCTTGAAGAGGCCGTGAAGGCCGGCGCGTTCCGAGAAGACCTATACTATCGGCTCAATGTGATCCCCATTTGCCTTCCACCGCTCCGTCATCGGATCGAGGATATTCCCTTGCTGGTCGAGAGCTTTATGGCGGAATTCACCCAGGCCCACCAAAAGGACCGGGTGGAGGTTTCCCCATCGGCCTTGCGGTTGCTGAAGCTCTACTCGTGGCCGGGGAACATCCGGGAATTGCGAAATGTAATCGAGCGGCTGGTCGTGACGGTGCGGGAAAAGGTCATCCAGCCCGCGCATCTCCCTCTCGAAGTCCAAGCCAGTCGGGAGGAAGCGAGAACGATGGTGGTCACCCTGGGATCCGCCTTGGAAGAGATCGAGCGCGAGGTCATTCGGCGCACCTTGGCCGAGGTTACCAACCACAGGGATAAGGCGGCGACCCTTCTCGGAATCAGCCCACGTACTCTCCAATACAAGATCAAAGAATACGGGATCAAGGACTAGCCCATTTTTCCTCTCCTGCAATTATTGCAGAGCATACGAGGGCGCCCTCTCTCCTCAAGGACTTTCTCCCGTTAAGCTCGAGACGAACTCCACGTTTTCAAAGATAAAAGTGGGTGGGGCACATCGCCCGGCGCATGGCATCACCATTGCTTAGGATTAACCGCAGAGCGTAACCAAGCGCGATGGTAGCGGACCCCCATGGAGTATGTGATTGTTAGAGATAGCGACGGACGCGCGCTTTTCCTCTGGATCAAAGATGGTCAAAAAGGAGTATGTGTAAGTGACAAGGTCCTCATGGAAGAGTTTCAAGGACCCGCTGTGATACGAGATCTTGAAGGTTGTCCCGTCGTGCCGAACGACGGCGAGACATTTCTCAATGCGGCTTACTTGCATTTCCTGCTGATGGGCTTCGCGGTCGAGCGGACCTACACTGGACGGTGCGGGTTGGACAATCCCTTCTGCCTGGAGGAAAGCGTATAGGACTCCAGGTCCTGTCTTTGATTTCTCAATCCATCTGGCACAACGGATAGGACCTTGATCGAGACTTCTCTCCTGTTCACGCTCCTGGGCTATGGGCTCGGTATCCTCCTGCCGTTGCTGGCGCCGCGCCGACCCCGCATCCAGAACACCTTGGCCCATGGCGCCGCGGTCCTGGGGTCCGTCGGCGGCGTCCAGGTCGGCGCGGCGGGACTGGCCGCCGACGCGCCGTTCACCGTCAGCCTACCGTCTTCTCTGCCCCTGTTACGCTATGCCGTTCGTCTTGACCCCCTCGCGGCGTTTTTTGTGACGACCATCTCGCTGGTCGGCGTCGCCGCCTCGATTTTCGCCTTGGGCTACGTCAAGGAATTCTACGGCCGTTACTCGGTGGGGGCCCTCGGCGCCCTCTATAACGCCTTTCTCCTCTCGATGACGTTGGTGGTCATGGCCGACGACGGCTTTTTCTTTGTGGTCGTCTGGGAGATCATGTCCCTCGTCTCCTATTTTTTGGTCGTGACCGAGCATGAAAAGGCCGAGGTGCGCTACGCGGGGTTCTTCTACTTGATCATGGCCCACGTGGGGACCGCTTTCATCATCGTCACCTATCTCGTGTTCTACCAGCAAGCCGGGAGCTTCTCCTTCGAGGCTTTCCGGAACCTCTCAGAGCCGCTCCCGCAGGCCCTGCGAAGTGTCGTCTTTGCCGCGGCCCTGGTCGGGTTCGGGACGAAAGCCGGCATCGTCCCGTTGCACGTGTGGCTCCCGTATGCGCACCCGGCCGCGCCGTCGCACATCTCGGCGTTGATGTCCGGCGCCATGATCAAGACCGCCATCTACGGCATGGTGCGGGTGTATTTCGATTTTCTGGGGGGCGAGTTCCCCTGGTGGTGGGGCTTCGTCATCCTGACGGTCGGCGCGGTCTCGGCTCTGCTGGGCGTCATGTACGCGCTGATGGAGCACGACCTGAAGAGCCTGCTGGCCTATCACAGCGTCGAGAACATCGGCATCATTCTCATGGGGATCGGCGCGGGAATGATCTTTCAATCCTACGGGCTCACGAACCTCGCGGCCTTGGGGCTCCTCGCCGGTCTCTACCACACGATCAATCACGCGATGTTTAAAGCGCTGCTGTTCCTGGGCGCCGGGTCCCTGCTATACGCCACGCACACGCGCAATATGGAGGAGTACGGCGGGCTGATTCGGAAGATGCCGTGGACCGCGTTCTTCTTTCTCGTGGGCGCCGTCTCCATCTCCGCGCTCCCCCCCAGCAACGGCTTTGTCAGCGAGTGGCTCACGTTCCAAAGCCTGTTTTTGAGCTTCCAGATCCCGGATCTTCTGATGAAGATGATGCTGCCGATCGGCGCGGCCATGCTGGCGCTGACGGGGGTATTGGCCCTGGCCTGTTTCGCGAAAGCGTTCGGGATCAGTTTCCTGGCCATGCCGCGCAGCAGCCACGCCAGGCACGCTCGAGAGGTTCCTCCGGCCATGCGGGCGGGCATGGCGGGGCTGGCCGTCATCTGTGTCCTCTTGGGACTTGCTCCCATGCTGGTGGTCCCGGCGCTTGATCGAGTGACGACACCGCTGGTCGGCGAGTCCATCGCCGACAAGGTTCTGGCTGAAGGCGGCTTCGCCTTGATGCCGATGGGGACGGGGTTCGCCAGCATCTCTCCCCCCGTGCTCGGGATCCTCCTCGTCAGCCTCGTCCCGGTGGCGTTGCTCCTGGCAGTGATTGTGGGAGGAAAGCTCCGCAAACGCTTTTACAAAACGTGGGGCTGCGGAATCAATCTGACGCCGCGCATGGAGTACACGGCGACCGGCTTCTCACAGCCGATCAAGCAGGTCTTCAGCACGATCTATCGGCCGACGGTCAAATTGGAAACCGAGCTGATGGAGGAGTCGCGGTACTTCGCCAAGCGGATGATGTTCGAGACCCACATCGAGCCGGTCTTCCAGAAATACCTTTACGATCCCGTCGTGCGGAGCCTCAATGCCATCGCGGACCGTCTCCGCGTGATTCAGGCGGGGAGCCTGCAACTGTATCTTGCGTACATTTTCGTCGCACTGCTGCTCCTCCTGTTGTGGGTCCGATGATCATAAGGACATGGGGATGATCGAGTCCATCGCGATCGTCATCGGGCAGGCCGCGGCGTATCTCCTGGTGGCCCCTTTTATCGTCGGGCTCATCCGGAAGGTGAAGGCGCGGCTCCAATGCCGCCAGGGAGCCGGCGTGCTGCAGCCGTACTACGACCTCGTCAAGCTGTTTCAAAAGGACGTGGTGGTCTCCACTAACACGTCCTGGGTTTTCACGGCGACCCCGTACATCCTCTTCGCCTCGACTCTCGCGGCCAGTCTGCTGGCGCCGGTGTTTCTTTCGCAAGTTCCCTTCAACTTTGCTGGCGATGTCATCACGGTAGTCTATCTGTTGGCCCTCGGCACGTTCTTCCTCATTCTCGCCGGATTGGACGCCGGCTCTGCGTTCGGGGGGATGGGCAGCAGTCGCGAGGCGATTGTGGCGTCGCTGACCGAGCCGGCCATGATCCTGTCCATTTTTGCGGTGGGCCTGACCGCCGGCTCGATGAATCTGAGCACCATTGTTCACAAGACGGCCCTGTTCCAGGAGATCGTCACCGATCCTCCGCCCCATCTGATGGCCTTTGTGGCGCTGTTCATCGTCACCCTGGCCGAGACCGGGCGTGTCCCCGTGGACAACCCCGCCACGCACCTGGAGCTGACGATGATTCATGAGGCGATGGTCCTCGAATACTCGGGGCGGTATCTGGCCCTCGTTGAATGGGCGTCGGCGCTGAAGCTGCTCCTCTTCCTGACGCTGCTCAGCAATGTCTTCGCCCCCTGGGGCATTGCGACGGAGCGGGACCCCGCGTGGATGGCTGTGGGCCTGGCGGTGTGGCTGGTTAAAGTATCCGGGCTCGCGGTGGCCGTGGGCGTGATCGAGTGCATGTTCGCCAAATTGCGCCTCTTCCGCGTGACGGATTTTCTGGGGGTGGCGTTCATTCTGTCGCTGTTGGCGCTCGTGTTCTTCTACATCCTGAGGGTCTGACGTGGGAGGGATGCGTCCGGACATTGCGTCTCAGATGGTGGACCTGTGCTCCGCCCTGCTGCTGTTGACCTGCTTCGCGATCATAGCCCAGCGGCGGCTGTCGGCCTGCGTGGATCTGTTTGCGCTGCAATCCGTCTTCCTGGCGGGCACGGCGGCCCTCGTGGCCTTCCTGACGGGCATCCATCATATCTACATCGCGGCGCTCCTCACGGTGATCATTAAAGTGGTCATCATTCCACGGATCCTAAAAAAGGTCATCGAGCGCCTGAACGTCACACGTGAACTGGTCCTCAACGTCAACATTCCCCCCTCGCTCTTGATCTGCGGGGCGCTGGTCATCCTGGCTTTCTCCATCACGCAACCCATCATCAGCCTCGGGTTCCTTCTCACCAAGGATTCCCTCGCTATCGCCCTGGCGATCGTGCTCATCGGTTTCTTCACGATGATCGCCCGCAAGAAGGCGGTGACCCAGGTGGTCGGGTTCCTCGTGATCGAGAACGGCCTCTTTCTGGCCGCCACCGCGGCCGCCTATGGCATGCCGTTGATCGTGGAACTGGGGGTCTTTTTCGACGTTTTGGTTGCCGGCCTCATTATCGGCATTTACACCCACCGACTACAGGACACCTTCGACAGCGTGGATACCAGCAAGCTCACGGAGCTGAAAGAGTGACCATGGACGTTGCGCTTATCGGCCTCATCGCAATGCCGCTCATCGCCGGCCTATTGAGCCTGGCCATGCGGACGCGGCGCTCCATGGAGCGGTTACAGTGCGCCCACGCCGCGGTTCTGCTTGTCGCGATGAGCGTGGTGGTGATGAATGTGGCCGAGGGGTCCGTGATCACGATAGGCATACTTCTTCGCGCCGATGCCTTGAGCGCGTTTCTGGACCTTATGCTGGCCTTCGTGGGCGCCACCAGCCTGCTTTACGCGCTGGGTTATATGGGAGAGGAATCCACCAGAGGGCATGTGCTGCACCGGCGGTACCGGCGGTTCTTTTGCCTGTTCAATCTGTACTTGTTTGCGATGCTGCTGGCGGCCAACGTGGATAACATCGCCCTGATGTGGATCGCCATCGAAGGCTCCACGCTTTCGGCGGCGCTTCTCATCGGCTTTGAGAGGACTAAAGCGGCGTTGGAGGCAGGATGGAAGTATATCATCCTCAGTTTCGTAGGGATCGCGCTGGCGCTGTTCGGAACGGTCCTTGTCTATTACGCCTCGGAGCACGTCCTGGGAGTCAGCATGGAAGCCCTGCGTTGGGAGGATCTGTACCGGGTTGCGGCTGAACTGAACCCGACTGCTCTGAAGCTGGCCTTCGTCTTCGTGTTGGTCGGCTACGGAACGAAGGCTGGAGTAGCGCCCATGCATACCTGGCTTCCGGACGCGCATGGGGAAGCGCCCGCGCCCGTGAGCGCCATGCTGTCCGGGCTCATGCTCAACCTTGCCCTCTACGCGGTTCTTCGGTTCAAGAGCATTGTGGATCGGGCTGTCGGGGCGGACTTCACCGAGCCGATCCTCTTGGGTCTAGGCCTACTCTCTGTCGCGATTGCGGCGATCTTTCTGATGGTCCAGCGAGACTACAAGCGGCTTTTCGCCTATTCGAGTATTGAGCATGTCGGTATCGCCCTGGTGGGATTCGGGATCGGCGGCCCGGTCGGGGTGTTCGGGGGATTGTTCCACATGTTCAATCATGCGCTGGCCAAGTCCACTGCGTTCTATGCGGCCGGGATGGTCATGTTGCGCCGCGGTCACAAGACTATCGAACGTGTGACCGGGTTGGTGCGGCAAATGCCTCTCGTCGGAGGGAGCATGCTCCTGGCGACTCTAGCCCTCGCCGGGATGCCGCCCTTCGGTCTGTTCGTCAGCGAGGTACTGATCGTAACGGGGGCGTACGGCCGAGGGCAGTGGATGGCCTATGTGTTCTTGGGACTCCTCGCGGTCGCCTTCGCCACGTTGCTTTCTCAAGTCTTCCGGATGGCACTGGGTGAGCCGATGGAGGAGGGCGTTCCGGTCACCGACCGGACCCGCCGTTTCACCGCGTCTGCGCTTGTGATCAACCTTACGGCGATGGTATACAGCGGAACCCATATGCCGGGGTTCCTCCATGACCTTTTTCTGCCGATGACACGACTCTTCGGCGTGACGGTGGAGATACCATGAGCGCCGGCGGCGATGATTCTGATGGGAAGGTGAGCTATGGGTGAGAGGGACGAGGCGCTCCGGAAGATTTTAGAGGGCTTCGGAGGCGTCGTTTTGAACGTGGAGCTTGCGCGCGGCCTCCCGGTGCTGAAGGTGGCGAAGGAGGACCTGCCGACCATCGCCCACTACGTCCATACCGCCTCTTCCCTGCGCGGCACTCTGTCTATGCAATGGGCCGTGGACCTCAGGCCTTTGCAGCCGGGCTTTCGTCTTTATTACCTCTTCTCCGTGGCCGATGACGGCTCCTGGGTCATCCTGATGACGGAACTGGCGGCCGACGACCGACTCTACCGATCAATTACGCCCCACGTGCATGCGGCCACGTGGTACGAGCGGGAGATCCGGGACATGTTCGGACTCATCGCCCAGGGCCATCCGGATTTGCGGCGTCTGGTCCGGCACGAGCACTGGCCGAAAGGGACCCACCCGCTCAAGAAAGATTTTGCGTGGGACACCGTCCTGCGACGGGAACAGGGTCAGTACGCCTTCCGGCATATTGAAGGGGAAGGCGTGTTTGAAGTCCCGGTCGGACCGATCCATGCCGGGATCATCGAACCCGGGCACTTCCGCTTTTCCGTGGCCGGAGAGCCGATCATGCAGCTCGAACTTCGCCATTTCTGGAAGCACCGAGGGGTCGAGAAGCTTTTCGAAAACCTGTCGTTCGGGACGGGCGTCCCGCTTGCCGAGAGGGTGTCCGGCGACACCTCGTTCGGCCATAGCTTGTGTTATTGCCAGGCGGTCGAGGAACTCATCGG
>Ga0114945_10000091_pt1 | contig 50849 bp, 43 predicted proteins | sample OV2TP3_FD_87194 | JGI IMG/M metagenome (GOLD analysis project Ga0114945, IMG submission 87194) | Hot spring microbial communities from Beatty, Nevada to study Microbial Dark Matter (Phase II) - OV2 TP3 | ecosystem: Environmental > Aquatic > Thermal springs > Hot (42-90C) | place: USA: Beatty... | reverse complement strand
TCAACACGAGATCCGGATCGTGGAAACGGCCTCGCGTTCCGTACCCAGGACGGAGCGAGGAGGGCAGCCCACCGAGATAGGCCATCTTCTGTCGGTGGCCTCCTCGGGAGTCGCTGGACACGACTTCGACCTTTCGGCGATCTCCCTCGACGTGGAGGCGGAGCGTCGTGACGTAGGCGCTTCCCGCCCACTCGAAGGTGGTGGTGCGAATCCCCGCGAAACGCGTCCGCGTCTCCGCCCGATCGATCGAGACGAGGAGGGCGCACATCTCCGCTGCGTGGCTTTTCCGTTGTCGGTGCGCCGAGTAGGTGCTGTAGGCGACCGTGCCCGCTCCAAGAAGAAACAGGAAGGAGAACAGGACGATGGCCCACTTCATCGGCGCCGTTCCTCCGGACCTACGATCGTGCTTCGCAGGGCGGTGTTCGGATCCACGTCGTCGTACGACGGGACCATTCCGGAAAAGGCGCTGGCGGACTCTGGGGAAGCTTCGACGATCACGAGCGGGAGGCCCGGCGCAGGCTTCGGGACGGGCTTTCCCGCGAAGAGCAGGATGCCCACCGCTGCGATGAGCCCCGCGGCCGCGGCGGCCGCCCAACCGGGCCAGCGCGGTCGCGCGATCGCGGATTCGATTCGCCGCCAAAGGTTTTCCGGCGCTCGCGGCGCACCCGCGTGCGAGAGCACCCGTGCCTCGGATTCGATCGAGGATCGAAGACCGGCACACGCCGCGCATGAAGCGGCGTGGGCGTCCAAGACCGGATCGCGGTCAAACACCCGTTCGCGAAACTCGCTACAGTTCATGATTCCGGCTCCTTCAGGAGCGGTCGCAACGTTTCATGGGCCAAGAACAGCCTCGATTTCACGGTTCCGAGCGAGATCTCGAGGACCTCGGCGATCTCCTCGTACGAAAGCCCGTTCAGATACCGGAGGCCCACGATCGCCCTCAACTTCGGCGAGAGCGCCTGGATCGCCTGCTGAACGCGCTCGTCCAGGGGGCGTCCTTCCGCAGTGCCTCCGAGGTCGCCCCGACCTTCCCGCGTGATCTTCTCGCGAATCCGCGTATGCCGGCGCACCTCGTTGGCTTTGTTGATCGCGTGGTTCACGGTCACGCGGAAGAGCCACGTCGAGAATCGGCTTTCGAATTTGAAAGAGCGTATCTCATGGAAGATCTTGACGAAGATCTCCTGAGCCAGGTCCGCCGCCGCGTGGTGTTCTCCCACGATGCGGTAGGCGGACGCGAACACCTTGTCCGCATACTTCTCGTAGAGCTTCCGGAACGCGCCGGTGTCCCCGCCGAGATGGGATCGGACGAGGGTCCAGTCTTCGTCGCGGTCAGCGGGCTCCTGGGATTCCGACAAGGCACCCTCGCGAATTGTTCATGCGAAACGGTCGGCCGAAACCGGGTCATCTTATAGGTAGAGGCGGCGATTCGCCGCGAAATTCCTTGAATCCCACCCTCGGGGGCTCTATGTTCCCCCATGGGGGATGTCAGGGGGAGCACGGATGTCGGAAGGAGTTCGTGTACTTGTCGTCGAAGGGTCCCCGCGTCACCGCGATGAGCTTCTTCGCGCGTTGAGCGGGGAAAAGCTCTCGCTTTGTATCCAGGAGCCCACCGAGGCGCTCGATTTGCTCGAGCGCGAAACCTTCGCCTTGGCCGTGGTCGGGCTGCGCCAGACGAAGACGGATCCGATGATCCTGGTGCGGCGCGCATCGGAACTCGGCGTCCCGTGCCTCGTCACCGCCGCGGGGTTCTACGACCGGGAGGCCCGCGAAGCCTGCCAACACGGAGCGGATTCCGTGTGGATGTACCCCTTGGACGTCGATCGCTTCCTCGCCCGGGCGCGGGCGCTTCTCGAGCCCGTCTCGCCGCACCCCACCGTCCTCCTCGTCGAAGACAATTCCGACACGCGCCGCGCGTTCCGGCGCACGCTCGAAGCCGCGGGATTCGCCGTCATCGAGGCCGATCGGGGGGTGGAGGGCGTTCGCCTTGCCCTTACCCGCCGGCTCGATGCGATAGTGCTCGACGTCAACCTTCCCGGGCTTGACGGTCTGGCCGTATGCGAAATCCTGAAGGGCGAGCCCGCGAGTACGCGCCTACCCATTCTCATGTGCACGGTTCGTTCCGGGCAGGAAGATCAAATGGGCGCCGTTGCGGCGGGAGCGGACGCGTTCCTGGCGAAACCATTCCGCCCCGAGGAGCTCGTTGCCGCCGTCCAAAAGCTTATCGAGGAACGGGCCCCCCTTCGGCGACAGGAGGCCTTCAAGCCTAAACGCACGACCTAGCGCTTCAGGATCCCGCCCATCTCCGCCGATGAATGGGCTGGGTGAAGTCCGAAGCTCGAGCTCTCCTCGGTGCCTACTATACTCCCCGCCCCATGGCGGGGACGCTCGTTCGTTGGGCGGTCCGACATCCCGGCGATCGCGTCTTCGATCCCGGTTGCGGCGAGGGCTCCTTTCTCGCGGAAGCCGCGACGCGCCTCCTCGATCTGGGCACCTCTCCGCGACGGCTGCCCGATCAGATCGCCGGGGTAGAGCTCGACGGGAGCGCCCTGGCGCGCACGCGGGGCGTTCTCCTCTCCCGCCACCCTGCGTTGCGATGGGGGCGCCTCGCCGAAGGGGATTTCTTCGCGTTCGCCGCGCAACATCTCGGTCAAGTTCATTTCGACGCCGTCCTGGGAAACCCACCGTTTCTCCGGACGCAGGGACGAAACCCCGCCGAGAAGCGCTTCGCCCTTTCCGTTGCCTCCCGCGCCGGCGTTGAGCTGACGGGGGACGCCTCGCTGTGGGCGCCGTTCGTCGCTTGTGCCGCGGGATTCGTACGACCGGGGGGACGCTTGGCGATGGTCCTCCCGCGCGAGGCGCTCTTCGTCCGCTATGCCAAACCGCTCTTGCGTCACTTGGAGGAGCGCTTCGCGGAGGTACGGATCGTCGCCCTGGACGATCTCTCGTTCGACGCGCTCCAGAAGGTCGCTTTGCTTTTCTGCGAAGGGTTGGGGCCGGGAGTGCTCCGTCTTCACGAATCTTCGTCCCTATCCCAGCTCGATTTGGAACACCTGCCTCCTCCGGTGCGCTCGTTCGTTGCCGCGCGCATTCCGGAGGACTGCCGAGAGGCCGTCGAGCGCGCGCTCGCCTCGCCGGCTCTCGTACCCCTCTCGGAGGTGGCGAACGTCCAGATCGGAATGGTGACGGGGGATCGAGACTTTTTTCTCCTCGACTCCGAGCGAGTGCCCGTTCCGGGGCGGTTTCTCACTTCGGTGGTGACGAAGCCCGGGCAGCTCCCCGGGACGCTCTTTTGGCCGGAGGATCTCCGCGCGGTGCCGAGACGATTCCTCATGACCGTACCTCCGGAGTACTCGGGCGGTTGCGAGGTCTTGGACTCGTATCTGAAGGAGGGGGAAACGTCGGGGATCGCGGAGAAGTACAAGTGTCGCACTCGGCGTCCTTGGTATGCGGTGCGACGGGTCGGTCGGCCCCCGGATGCTTTTCTCGGGTACTGCATGAAATGGAGGATCCGTGCCGCGGCCAACCTCTCCGGCGCCAATTCCACCAACAACATCCACCGAGTCTACTTTCGCCCCGACTTGGTGAGCGTCGGCGCCCGGATCGTCTCGAGCTGGATGAACGCGGTGACCACGATCTCCGCCGAACTCTTGGGGCGAGTCTACTCCGGCGGGGTTCTCAAGCTCGAGCCCGGGGAAGCCGGCGGTCTGCTCGTGCCGGATCCCGCCGGGTTGCGCTATGTTCCGACGGAACGCATCGACCGCGCGCTCCGCTCGAGCGACGAGCTTTCGGCCTGGGAGCTGGCCGATCGCGTCGCCTGTCGCGTGCTCGGGCTGGCGCCCTCCGTCGTCGCACGGACGCGGCGGGCGTCCCTCGCGCTTCGAGAGGCGAGGTTGCGGGCTACTCCAAGAGCTTCTCGAGCTTCTTCCCCAGCTTGACGGCTTCTCCCTTGAGATTCGACGTGTTTTGGCCGTTGAAGAACCGCTTGTATACCAAGATCTCGTCCACCTTCTCGTTCCAGTGGTGGAGAATGTAGCCCCAATCGGAAATGACGCGCCCCAGATCTTCGGGCGCCTTGATTTTCCGTCCCTTCAGCAGCTTCTTCGCCTTCTCGTCGACCTTCTCGGGATCCACGAGTCTTCCGCGCAACACGTCTTGCTTCACGCGTTCGCGTACGTCGGCATCGGGGATTTAGCGGACCCTTTGGGCGATCGCGCTGATGCGGTGGACAGGGAGTTTGTGATCGACCGCCGTTTGTACCATGTCCTTGCCGCCGAATCGGTGCGCTTCGAGCGCCGTCCGCCCGGCGATCTTCCGATCGCGGATGGCGCGCTGGACGGCCCCTTCCATGTCCAGGAGGGAAAGAAGGTCCCGCATCCACGCTTCGGAAAGTCCGATGAACTTGGACACCCGCCGCATCGATTCCGCTTCAGCGACGCCCTGCTTTTGGAAGCGCTCGAGCATCACGTGGATGCCTTCCGCTTTTTCGATGTCGGTCAATCCCTCGCGTTGGAAATTCTCCGCAAGGGATTGTAGCGCCATTTCGTCGTCGCTCAGGTCGTCGATCTCGACGTCGACTTCTTCCCACCCGAGCATTTTTACCGCGGCAAGGCGGCGATGGCCGTAACAGAGCTCCACTTTCCCGCCGCGCATTCGCCCGCGAAGAGACCCGGGCCAGAGCCCCGCTTCCCGGATTTCCTCCGCCAGGGAGCGTACGGCGTCCTTGTCGATCTTTTTTCGAGCCTGCCAGGGATTGGGAAGCACGTCCTTGACCTTGACGACTGCTTTCATGGTCCCTCCTCTCGGAGTTGGCGATTCTTCGGAGCCGGGGTAATGAGGGTCCCTCTCTCGAGCCGGGATTTCTTCATCTCCCCCGTCTCCTCGTCCTCACAACGCTTCCCCCTCTCGCTGGGGGAAGTATTGCACCGGAAGTTCCTCCTGTCAAACTTCGGTCGCTTTCGTTCCGCCGAAGGGCTCGACGAGGTTCTGCCGGGAGATACCCCTTCTTCCGCAAATCCTCTTCCAGCAGGAAAAGGAGATACCGCGAATGGCTCACCCCCACATCCGCCGTATATCGCCGGAGCGCGTGGTAGGTGCGCTCCTTGACGAAGGTCGTGAGCGCCTTCCAGCCGAGGTCCTGCATTCTTCGAGGACGATTCATGCGCCGAGCGTACCGTTCCCCCTTGCGAAACGCAATGGTTTACGTAAACGAGGCCTTGGTTTACGTAAACCACCGGCCCCAGATCCCGCCGCTACCCCTGGGGGTCGCATTTGAATCCGAAAACCACAATCCGTAGGTTCCGCTCTTGACACCGGAGGACTCGAGGATAAAATACCCGCGCCTTTCGGCGAGTCGTTCGCGTCTGAGCGTGGGGAAAAATAGGGAGCCCGCAAGCGGCGCTCGGGGCCTCCGCCCCGGCACCGAGTAGGATATCGGCCATGGCCCGTTTGATCGTGGAGAGCGGTGCCGATCGGCGCGAAGTCGCCGTCGGGAGTTGGACCGTCATCGGCCGCCTGAAGACCTGCGCACTTCCTCTTGAGGACAAGACCGTCTCGCGCGAGCACGTGCGCGTTTGGCAAGACGGCCTTCGCTACTTGGTCCAGGACCTCGGGAGCAAGAGCGGGACCTTCTTGAACGGAAGACGTCTCATGATGCCGGCGTCCCTTTCTCATGGAGACACCCTCAAGGTGGGTCCTTTCAAGGTGCGCTTCGAACTCACCGAAGAAGAACAAGCGCAAGATCGGACCTGGGCCGCAACTCCACCGGGCGTAGCGCCGACTCCTTCGGCCGTATCGTCTCGGCGCGCCTCCCCTGCCGGTGGGCGCTCGGCGGCGACGGACTTCCTGCTGTATGTCGTCCTTCTGACGGTCTTCGTCGGCGTGGCCTGGGCCTCCCGCTTCGGCTTCGGCCGAATTCTCGACAAGGTGCTCTCATGAGTCTTCGGGAGCAGGTTCTTGCCTATCTCGAGAAGCGGATCGAGCGGACCGTCTACGACACGTGGTGTCCGCGGCTCGAATTCGTCGAGGGCGCCGACGGGATCGTCCAAGTTCCGGCGGCCAATCCCTTCGTTCGCGACTGGCTGGAGCGCGACCTCCGCGCCCCATTGGAGGAGGCGTTCCTCCGGCTGTTCGGAAGGGTCCCGACGTTGGTTTTCAAGGTCGTGGACGGGGACGCGATTTCCGCATCAGTCGTTCCCCTCGCCGCTCCGCCGGCGCTCCCGATTCCGTCCCCCATTTCGCCGCCGTCGGAGATCAACCCCGGCTTGATCTTGAATCCGCGGCACCTTTTCGACACGTTCGTCGTCGGCCCTACCAATCGATTCGCGCACGCGGCGGCCCTGGCGGTAAGCGAGAATCCGGGAGGACACTACAATCCATTGTTTATTCACGGCGGTGTCGGCTTGGGGAAGACACACCTGCTTCAGGCCATCTGCCATGCCCTGCTCAAACGCAACCCGTACGCGAAGATCCTCTATCTGTCTTGCGAAGGATTCGTAAACGATTACATCGCCCACATCCAGAAAAAGCGGATCGACGAATTCCGGCGGAGGTATCGCAACGCGGATCTCCTCGTCGTCGACGACGTGCACTTTCTCGTCGGAAAGGAAGGGAGCCAGGAGGAGTTTTTCCATACGTTCAACGACCTGCACATCGCCCAGCGCCAGATCGTTCTTTCGAGCGACCAGCCCGCGACCGATATCGCAACGCTCAAGGCTCACTTGATGTCCCGATTCCGCATGGGACTCGAGGCCCGCATCGATCCTCCGACCTTCGAGATGCGTCTCGCAATCGTCCATCAGAAGGCGGAAGAGCATGGGCACGTCTTTGCCGCCGATGTGGCGAGCTACATCGCCTCGACGAGCCAGACAAACATCCGCGAACTCGAAGGAAATGTGACCAAAGTGATGGCCCTCTCCGTGCTGACGCGAACCCTGGATCTCGAGACCGCCCGTGAGGCCTTAAAGGATCGCGCCGTTCCGCGCATTTCGGCGCTGAGTGTCCGCGAGATTCAAGATGTCGTCGCTCGATACTATGGGCGGACGTTGGCGGAGTTCCGAACCCACACCTGGACGAAATCCATTTCTCGCCCACGCCAGATCTGCATGTTCCTCTGCCGTAAGCTTACTCCGCTCTCGCTGGCGGAAATCGGAGAGTCCTTCGGTGGGAAGGATCACGCCACCGTGATCTATACCTGCAAGAAAATCGAGAAGCTCGCGCAGACAGACCCTACCGTCATGGCGGATCTGGAGCGGCTGACCCGAGAACTCCAGACACGGCCGTAGAAATCCCGTTCGACCGTTCGTGCCATTTTTTCCACATTCCTCGAAGAAATGTTGAAAACCAATCCGTCGCTTCGATGCCCTCAACAGAAACCCCAACTCGTTGGCAAAATTCTGAGACGATTATAACAATAACTAACAGTCTGTTAATTTTGTATCGTGTTAAACACCAACATCTTAAGCAATATATAAACAAACTACCAACAACAAATCCAGGTGCTTATTAATACGAAGAGGAGATTAGTAGAAATACAGAGATTCAACCACCAACTACGGTCGGCAGCGCCGGCACGGCTGTTTTCCGTCCTTCCGCGCGTGCCACTTGCTCTCGTAATACACCCGGTTGGTGTCACCGATCCGCTGAGCCGACCGGCAATACGAAAGATGGAATTCCCGACTACTGGTTTCCGAGATGTACTCCCCTAACGCTCCACGAGACATGTACTCGTCGATTCGAAGATCGAACGCGCGTACCGCGTCCGTCTCGCTGTCGAAGGTGTGAACGAACTTGTCCAAGCCAAGTTGCTCGAAAAGGGCTTGGCCGGAAGAGCTTAGTCCGAGAAACTTGATGTCTCCACCGCGAGCGCGGCTCTCGTCGATGTAGGGAATGAACGCAGAGATCCCGTCGCTGTCGATCGCGGCAAGCTTCCGCGCGTCCACGCAGATGCGGACGAAGCCTCGATTCATCAGTCGCTCCAAGACCCGCGTCAGCGTATCGATGCGGGATCTCTCGAGTTGGCCGTCCACCGTAAGCACGGCAACCCCGCGATCGTCGGCCAGCGAAAGCTTGAACTTCCGTTTCTCGCCCCGAGCGACCTTCTGTTCCTCCAAGATTTCGCGAATGGTGGTGCGGTCAAGCACCCTCCGTTCGATCAGAATCTCTCCGATTTTGCGCGGCGTACGATGCTCCGCGAGCTCCGCCCGTTGAATGGCAAGTGCCTGGTCCACGACCTCCGGCGTAGCGGCGCGCTTCCGTACCAAGAGCTCGCCCAGTCGTGGGTACGTGTCCTTCAGCTTCTTGCTCACGATCATTCCTCCCGGGGCCTAAGTATACCCCATAACCAGACGCATGGAGGGGCGAACGACATTTAGGGTTCGCCGAATCTCTCGGTGGTGAACCCATAAATCTCGGCGAGTTCATGGGTCCAGGCGTCGGACGAAAGTCCGGCCTTTCGACACGTTTGAGCCAAGAAGGTCGGCACATCCCATCCCCACTCCACCGGAACCTGCGGCAACAAGAGCCCGGTCTGTGCCCCCAGGCGAATGTGCAATCCATGGACCCCAAGACGGACCTGCGCCGGCAAGATCGGCGTGAGGAGAGACAGAACAGAAATCTCCACGCGAAACGGCTCCCCGGGCTGGAGCGGCTTGAACCTAGGATCGCACACGGCCGAGCACGCTACATCGCGCACGCAAGACCACAAAGGATCGACGGATTGGGTTCGTCCGACGCAGCCGCGAAGAGCCCCAAGCGAATGGATGGTGACAAACGCCGGGGAAACGACCGACAACGACGGAGGAGGGTTTTCGAGATTCGTCGGGGCGGCTCCTCGAACGGACGACTCAATGCAAAGCCGAGCGTATCCCAGGAGCTGTCGCCGGTCCGCCGCTTCCATGGAAGGAAGTGTAGAAAAAAGGGAGGGCCGTCGCGAGAACGGCCCTCCACGATCGGATCGGTCGGTTCAACGGCGGGGCGGGGCGCCGCCCTCGGTCAAGAGGAAGATCTCGACCCGTCGATTCTTGCGCTTATGGTCGCTGCGATTGTCGTTCGCGACCACCGGATGGTTGTTCCCCCAACTCTCGACGAACATCCGGCCCTGGGCCACTCCGTGCTTGGACAGGGTCATGAAAACCGAGCAGGCCCGGAGAGCCCCGAGTTCCATATTGTGATCGAAGTGAAGAGCTTGCTTCGTATTAGCCTTGGCGATCGGATCGCGGTCGGTATGGCCGACGATGCGAAGCGTAACCGGCTTCGCCTTGAACGTCTCTGCGAACTTCTTCAGGACTTCCTCGCCTTTGGCGGTGATCCTGAAACTGCCGGAATCGAAGAGCAGATCCGCCGCCATGGTATACTTCCCGGTCTTCGGATCGTACTGCACGTCGCCGGAATCGATCTTTATTCCCTTGAGCGCCTCGAGCAGCGCCGTCCGGAGGTCCTCCAACATCTTCGCCTCCGTGCCGGTGAAATCCATTTCCTGCTTGAGGCTCTCGTAGGCCTGGCGATACTTCCGGAGATCGGCGTTCTCCTTCTCGAGCTGCGAGGTGTAGGCCTTAAGCGCCTCCATCTCCTGTTTCGTTTGAGGCGAACCGGCGCAGCCGACAGAGGCCAACAAGGCGACGGACAGCGCGAACAGACGAGCGGACATGATTTCCCCCTCTCTAAAGCGACCCATCTCTCTCCCAAGCCGACGTGTAATTTATAGTTCGTAACTTACAACTTGTCAACAATCATTTCACAGGATGCAGAGGGCGTAGAAGGGGGAGCGCCTTACGGCAACCATCGGGAACTGGGCACGGACAGAATCGGTCTCAGCGTCAATTCCATCTCGGTCCTCCTCCGACAGGAGGGGTTGAAGCGGCTGGACGACGAGCGTGCGGATCTGTTGCGGCCCGAGATCGGCGCCGACGAAGTCCGAGTGGAGCCGGTCAAACACGTGCACAACCCGCTCTTGGCCGCCTCGGGTCTCTTGGACAAGCCGACGCGCATGGATTGGCTCGGTGGAAAGCCCTTGGTCCTCCGAGTGCCCTAACCCGGCAGAGGCACCGAGGATTCGTCAGACAGAGCCTAGTGCACGGTCTGGTCGCGCGGCGGCGTGTCCGGAAGTTCGAAGCTCGGTCCTTTATAGACGTTCGGGTCGTACTTCAGGAGCTCGTTTTTCGAACCGTCGTCGAAGGGAGGTTGCATTTTTCCCCCTTCCGGATACTCGCTCACATGGTACGCCTTCCACTTCTCGTCCTTCCAGAACTGGTCGAGCACCGACTTGGCCGCGCCGGCCGTGATTCCCATCGGCTGGTCGGAGGCGCCCGTCTCCATCCGCATCGTGTCGTAGTAGAAGAGCAGGCTAGTCGCCCCGATCAGGAAGGTGATCAAGGAGAAGAACGTCCAAACGGGATTCGCCCGGGCCCGTTCCACCTCTTCCTCGACGGCGACGGGCACGTGGGCGGCGGTGACGCGACGCCCCATGCGCGTGCCACGGGCCGAACGCCGGGTCCCGCTTCCCGCCCCCACCAACTCGGCTTCGGCGGTCTCCCCCTCGACGGCGTCTTCCGTCACGGCTTCCGCCTCGACCGTTTCCGTGGCCTCTTCGCCGGCGTCCCCTGCGAGTTTGAGAGGCTCCGTGGAGAATCCCGTGTCGGATTCTTCTTCGAGGAACGTCTCTTCCGCTTCGGTGGTTCCGGCGTCCATCGAGCTGGGTTCGGTCACGATAAGATCGTCATCCGTCTCCGCGGCATCGACCCTACCCTTGCCGATGTCGAAGGCGCCCTCGTCGAGATTGAGGCCAGGCTCGGAGGAAAGAGCCTCCGTTTCGGCGCCGATGTCGAGGTCCAACACCGTCTCGTCGGTCTTATCGCTGGCGGGCGTGGAGGGAAGGATGATCGTGGGTTCGGTGATGCGCCCTTTCTTCAGGTTCTCGACGTCTTCCTTCTTGAACTTCATCTTGTTTTCGTCTCGGAAGGCGCGGAGCTCTCCCTCCGAAACCATCCGCTTGAGCTCTTCCTCGCCGAGCTCGAGCTCTTTCATGACGTCTTCGAAACTGAAATAATCGGCCATACCGACGTCCTCCGCCCGCTAGTTACCCTTCTTGTCCTTTTTCTTCTGTTCGTCGCGCAGGAACTTCACGATGTCCGGCACCGAAGGCTTTTCGTTGGACAGTTCCAAGAGGTCCATGTCCCAGGAGATGTTTCGTACGCCCACCAGCTTCAACCCGCGGGCGTTGTTCGTGACTTGATAACAAGCCAGCGTGAGCATCTCCGGCTTGTTCAGCAAGTTGTCCACCGTCGTGCCCGACTCGTCTTTCTTCTGGTGTCCTGGATGCTTGTATAGGATCCAGCATACGTCGTTGATGTTCTGCTGACTTCCGCCCGTAGCGACGGTGATCCCGGCCTGCGCATTGGTGTCGCCTCCGCCGGCTTGGGCGGCGGCCTTCGGCGAATGCGCCTGAAGAATCAGAGCGTATCCGAGAACCGCGATCACTCCCGCCATGACGCCGATGGCGAAAAACGTCCACTTCTGGGGCATAAGGGTCCTCCGAGAAGAGCCGAAAGCGCCCTCTCGACCGATTAGACACCCCCCCTCTGGGGGAGTCAAGCAATTGCGCGGCTCCATTACCTACTAGACGGAACGGGCTGCCGTTTCCGGCGCCGGGACGAAAAAAAGCGGGAAACGATCCGGTTCCACCGATAAACTGACGCCATGGGCTTGGTTCTCTGGATCGCCGCCGCGCAGGATCCCACGGCTCCCGAGGAGCTGCAACAGATCCTGCAGGAAGTCCAGCTCGCCATGGAGGCGGAACGCGGCTCGCCGACAACGGAGATCTCCGAACTCTCACCAATGGCCGCCGTCGAGTTCCTGGTTCGAACGGGTAGCGTCCACGATTTGGGCCGTCTTCTGGAAGCGCTCGTCCAACTCCGGGCTTCCGGAGCCACCGGCTCCTCGCGCGCCGAGGCCGGCGAAGAACGCCTTCGTCGCGATCCGATTCCCCCGACGACCCTCCGCGCCGCAGAATCCGGCGCTCGAGCGCCTTCTCCTCGACCGGCACGGGAGCGTACCCCGCTCTCCGGCCTCAGCCTGGCCATCGGAGGAACCGCCCTCGCAATCGCCGCTCTTCTCTGGATGTTGCGCAAGGAGCCCTCGGCATGAAACTAGAACTGGGAAACACCCTCCGGGAACACCTCGCCAAACTGGAGTCTCTCCAGGACTCTCTTTGACCTCGGTCGCAAACGCGCCCGCGTCCGCGAGATCGAATCGCAAATGTCCCAACCGAATTTCTGGGACAACCAGGAGACGGCTCGCGGACTGGTCGGGGAGCTCAAATCGCTGAAGACGGTCGTCCAAGACTATGAGGGACTTCACCGCGACTTGTCGGACGAGCTCGGCCTCCTCGAGATGTGCGACGAAGTCCGCGACGCGCCGCATCTCGAAGAAGCTCATGGGAAGCTCCCCGAGTACGCGCGCCGCGTCGAGAAGATGGAGCTCGATGCGCTCTTCACCGGCCCCAACGATGGTCGGGACGTCTTTCTCTCGATCCACGCGGGAACCGGCGGCGTGGACGCGATGGACTGGGCGGAAATCCTGTACCGGATGTACACGCGCTGGCTTCAGGCGCGGGGCTATGATTTCAGTCTCGTCGACTATCAACCCGGCGAAGAGGCCGGAGCGAAACGCGTCGTTCTCGAGGTTCGAGGAAAGTACCCGTTCGGATATCTCAAGAGCGAGATTGGGGTCCACCGCCTGATCCGCATATCGCCCTTCGACGCGAACCACCGGCGCCAGACGGGCTTCGCGAGCGTCGATGTGATTCCGGAGTACGACGAAGTCGACGTCACGATCAGCGAATCGGACCTCAGGATCGATACGTTCAGTGCCGGTGGGCCCGGAGGGCAGCACGTCAACAAGACGCAAAGCGCAGTCCGGTTGACGCACCTCCCCACCGGAATCGTGGTCTCTTGTCAGAACGAGCGGTCGCAAATGCTGAACAAGAAGGTGGCGATGCGCGCCCTGACGGCGAAACTGCGCCGGCAGGAGGAGTCGAAGCGCGAGGCCGAATTCGCGAAGATCTACGGCGAGAAGGGCGAGATCGCCTTCGGATACCAGATTCGGACCTATACGCTGCACCCCTATCAACTCGTCAAGGACCATCGGACCGACGTGGAGACCGGGAACGCGCAAGCGGTCCTGGACGGCGACATCGATCGCTACATCGAGGCGTTCCTTCGTTGGCCGGGAAGAAAGTACTAGCGAAGCTTCCAACCCTCGCAGGCGATCTCGACTTGGCTCGGCGATAGGGGAACGCTTCGCTCGGGGCGGGTCGGGTCGTAGATCACGGCCGTGTCTGCGCCGACCTGAAAGTCGTCCGCCCAAGGCTTCGACTCGAGAAAATTTCCTACGTGGGCAGCGCCCCCGACCGCGAATTCATACCGAATCCTCCGCGTGCGCGACCCCGGCGCCATCTCTAGGACGCGCCCAATCGTCCACGCACCGGAACGGAGGAGGAGGGGGATTCCCGATCCGGAGAGTTTTCGGAGGAGGGCCGTCACGGCGCCGAACGCGAGAAGGACCACCCCGGTGAGGATCGTCGTACGGTTTCCGCCGTACAGACCGGCCACGACGAAACTGATCCCGCATGTCAAGAGAGCGTAAGTCCAAAACACCAGCGTGATCCCGCGCGTGGCCAACTGACGCTCGAGCGCCGGAGGGATCGGACGCGGCGCCGGGGGGAGCGGAGGAAGCTCTATCGCCGAACTTCCCATATCTTCACCGTCGTGTCGGCGCTCGCGGAGGCCAGGAGAAGACCGTCCGGACTGAAGGCCAACCAGCGGACCGCCCCCAGATGTCCTTTTTGTTCGAGAAGGAGCGCTCCCGTCTCCACGTCCCACAACCGCACGATGGGGTCCCACCCCGCCGTGGCGAGAATCTTGCCGTCCGGGGTGAAAGCAGAACAATACGTACGCGTCGTATGATGGCCGAAGGAGCGAACCTCCACACCCGTGTTCGGATCCCAGAGCCGCACGGACGCGTCTTCGCTTGCCGAGGCCAAGAACCGTCCGTCTCGGCTGAACGTGACGTGTTTTACCCAGTGCTTATGGCCCGAGAGTTTATTCTCCTCCACCCATTTCTTCGGATCGAAGAGACGAATCGTTCCATCCTGACAGGCCACGGCCAACCAGCGCCCGTCGTTCCGAAACGCCACCGAGAAAATCTTGCCCCCATCGATGGGGATCGTGCGCTCCTTCTTCCCGGTGCGCGGGTCCCACAGCATCAGCACGCCGTCCTCGCCCGCGGAAACCAGCGTCGGTTCCAGAGGGGGCAAGCTGAACGCCACAGAGGATGCGGCTTTCTCATGCTCGCCGATCGTCTTTCCTGGGTCGGGACCCAACTCCCAGAGCACGACCTTGCGATCGATTCCCGCGGTCGCGAACCGATGGACTCCCGGACTGAAGGCGACACAATTGATGCCGGCGGTATGGACGCCCCCTTTCGGTTTCATGAGGCGTCCTCCGCGGTTGTCCCAAAATCGGAGCATCGGGTCGTTCGCTCCGCAAACGAGGACGCTTCCGTCTCCGCTGAAGGCGAGCGAGGACATCCCTTGAACAAAAGGACCTAATTCGAGATGAAACGCCAGTTCCACTCCGCGCCGGGGCGGGGGATCGCGGCGATTGTCCGGAGGACGGGGGACTTCGAACACGGGAAGATCGACTCTCGGCGAATGGGTGGGTTCCGGCCAGAGGATCCAGACCGAGATCGCCAGGACTCCGAGAGCGAAGAGGATCGACGTCGGAATCCATACGTTCGGAGGAGACCGTACCGGCATCTTGGCCGGTGCGGTGAGCGCGGCTTGAATCGCCTGCCGGAACTCCGCCGCCGTCTGATATCGATCCTCTCGCTTGCGCGCGAGCGCTTTGAGGACGACCGCGTCCAGCCTCGCGTTTCCGGGAGCGATGCGGGAAGGGGGTTCGAACCGGCCCATCGGCACGGCGCCGGTCAGAATCTCGTAGAGCACCACGGCTGCGGAATAGAGATCCGCGCGGTGGTCCACATGGTGAGGGTCGTCCATCTGCTCCGGCGCCATGTACCGGAGCGTGCCCAACCCCTCGCTGCTCTGCGTCAGAGGAGCGACTTCGAGGTCCGCCAGCTTGGCCAACCCGAAATCGGCAATGCGCACGCGACCTTCGCCGTCGAGAAGGACGTTATCGGGTTTGATGTCGCGATGAATGACGCCCTTCTTATGGGCGAACTCCAGGGCGTCACAGATCTGACCGAAGATTCGCGCGGCCTCCGCGGGAGGGAGCTTCATCCCCCGTAGCGTGCGCCCTTCGACGAACTCCATCACGAAATAGAAGAGTCCGCCCTCCTGACCGAATTCGTGGATGGCGACGATATTGGGATGGGAAAGCGCAGCCATGGCCTTCGCCTCCCGTTGGAAACGCTCGCCGAATCCGGGAAGTCGCGCGCGCTCCGCCGGAAGAATCTTAAGCGCGACGAGACGATCGAGTGCCGTCTGTCGCGCCTTGTAGACGATCCCCATTCCGCCGCGGCCGAGTTCCTCCAAGACCTCGAGGTTGCGAAAGACGCGGCCCGCGGTAAGAGGCCCCGGGGGGCGCTCCGGAATCGGCGGAGACGGTTCGGCCTGCGGCTCCGTGGCGAGACAGGTCGGACAGCCGCGACCCGCGAAGTCCGAGCCGCACTTGGGACAGGTCTTCAGGACGCCCACGGCACCGGTGCTTCCATTTTCGCCGGGTAGTATAACCGATCCTCTCCCCGTGAGGCACGCTCCTCGGGCGAAGGGTCTCCGGTGGATTGAGCTTCCGAACCCGAGGTCGGCGTGATACACCATTCACGAGAGCGCAGGATGAGACGACGGCTGAACACCCCGTGGGGAGAGTACGAACTCGTTTCGGGCGAGGACGAGCTGGAAGCGGAAGACGAGTTGCTCCCGGCGGAGGAGGCCCGAACGCTTCTTTCCTCCTGGTCGCGCGATCTCGAGAACCTCCTCATTTTCCGAAAGCTGGTCGGAGGTCAGGATCCCCGAGGAGGCCATCCGGCCGACAACGCCCGCGTGCTTCGGCATCTTGGGCGGGAAATCTCCGACGATCGACTCCGGCTCGTCCGCCGGCGGGAAGTTCCCGTCGTGTTTCCGGCGGAAGCCCCAAGCGAGGCACCGGAAGAAGTACCGGAACTTGCCGCGCCGGACACGGTCCTGCGGGACCTCACCATCCGACTCTCCATCGATCCGAACGAAGCCGAAGACGACGTTTTCGTCCTTTCCAGCACGGACGGCTCCTATCGATCCGAAAAAAGCGCGAAAGACGACCAAACTCCGGGCGATGCCTTCCTCGATCTGGTATACGAAGATCTCGACGAAGCCTTGATGTATACCCTCGAGCACTTCACCGAACCTGGAGCGAAACCGCGAATCATCTTCGAATCGAAACCGTTCTGGGAGATCTCCGGTACGCCGAAGAAAACTCCCAAGGGGAAAAAGAAGAAGAAATGAGCGCCTACGACCCGGTAGAAGGCGAACACGGAAAGGACCCGCAGACCAGCGATACGCTGACCCTGGGTAAAGGGTCGCGATCCTTGCGATTCCAGATCTGTCCCGGAGATGCGACCGGCCTCGGGATTGTCGGCGTTCCCTACATCGTGACCCGAGACGGGGCGACGATCGCGGAAGGCGAGACCGACTCCGACGGAGACGTCGTGTTCGCTATTGAGGCGGGACAAACGGTCGTGGTCGACATCTTCGATACGCAGTACGAAATCGAGCTGGATGAGATGATGAACGACAAGGGCTCGACCGAGGGAGTTCAGCAACGCCTCGAGACGCTCGGGTACATGACCGGGTATCAGCTCACTCCCTTGGGAGACGAGAATCGATACGACGGAAGCGATGATCCAAGCACGCAACAAGCCATCATGAACTATCAATCGGATCATGGCTTGGAGGTGAACGGGTTCGACTCGGACGTGGCCACCCAAGACGCTCTTGACGCGGCCCTGGAGGAGTGAATGGCCTTCAAGGTCCGAATGTCGGGGGACGCCGCCTATCCGAATACGACCGTCCATCGAATCGCTCCCATTCGATTCGCCCGCGCTACGACGGGGAAGTCCGTCGTAGAAATGCCCGATCTCGACGATCGCGGGTTCCTGGCGGGAGGGAAGTACACCGCTCGAGGGCCGGCTGTTCGGTTTACCTGCGGGCTGGAATTTTGCCTCCAAGTCGTGCGGGATCGGATTTCCGAAGATGCGGCGCTCTATCCGGAACTCGAGGCCTCTTCGGGATTCAAGCTGGTGTATCCCGCAGCCGGAAGTCCGCTGAGCCCGGCGAACTCGGGAAATCGTCTGGGGAATTGCGTCTATCTCTCTTCCGGCTACGACGCCGTCGACGCCCTTGGCCTCCTTCGGATTCGATACGGTTCCTCCAAGGGACCGGTCTTGGCGGAGATGAGCGTGGGAACGCTCGAAGAGATCGGCATCTCCGTGCAGTTTCACCGCGTTACGGTCAACGGCCAAGGCCCAGCAGCCGGCGTCACGGGCGACATTGTCTGGGACCTATTCAAGGCGGTGAACGACATCTACGCCGTGACCGGGATCCAGTTCTTTCCGCTCTATGACGATACGGGGGGGCCGGCCATTCAGGAGGAATCCGTCACCGACTTTGCCAAGCCGGGAGAGGTCCAGATGAACTCGGAGCTCGGGAAGGTTACGGCCCTCCGCCCGGACGCGACCTGTCTCAATGCGTACTTGGTACCCGCTTTGGCAAACGGAATATTGGGGTTTGGAGTCAACAAGATCGACCATCCGACCCACAAGACGGGAATCGTCTTTCTCATTCAGGATTCGATGGCGGCGTGGGAAATCTCGGTTCACACCGTCGCTCACGAGCTCGGACATATCTTAGGACTGGAACACTACGGAAACGGGCAAGTCGTGTTGAGCGGTTCCGGGGCGATCACGGAGAGCACCATGTTCGAAGACCTTTGGGGGCATCGAAATCTGATGTTCAACCGGGCATTCCTGTGCCGCCCGGATCTTGAACAGCACGTCGGCTGTCACAGTTCGGAAGCTCGGCGTATGGTCGGCTACAGTACGGTATATGACAAGAAGTATGAAATCCCCGGGAACATGCTCGGGTGCAAGACGCTCAAATGGCTGGTTCAAAGCGATCAAGTCGGCGTGCTTCGCGATGCGGCGAGCAAGGATCAGTATTTGCCATGAGCCTTCTCGAGGCACTCCGGTCTCACCGGCAAGAGATGCTGGATGCCTGCGGCGTCTTGCCGGCAAATTTCGCGGAAGAGCTGGAGCAAGCCTGGGGCGAATTGGACACGCGAGCGAGGTCCCTGGCCCTGTTTCTCCTCGATCGATTGGGCGGCGCACCGGAGTTTCTCCTCCGCCGCGCGGTGGACTCGGCCCTGCCCTTGGCGGTTCGATCCGCCCGATTCCTCGCTCGGCGAACGTGGACGGGAATCGCTCCGGCGATTCTCGAGGCGATTCCGAAATGCCGCCATCCGGCCGCGCGATCGTACTTGTATCAAGCGGCCGGTCGTACGAAGGATCGACGGTCCTTGGAGGCCTTCCGAGAAACCGCGGCCAAGGAAACGGAGGCGCCGTGCCGACTTCATGCCGAAGCGGCCGCGGTTCTCCTGGGAGGCGAAGCAGAGCGCGAGAAGCTTTATATGCGGGTCCGCGGCGCGGCCCCTCAGGAGGCGGAGTTCGCGCGAGAACAGGTCCTGTACGTAGGAGAGCCGACGTTGGCGAAGGCGATGATCCCGTGGTTGTCCGACGAACGCGTCGTGGCCGTGCGCCGCGTCCACCTTGTGCCCGAAGAGATCCGAATGTGCGACTTGGCCGTTCTCACCGCTCACGAACTCGGACTCCGAGTCGTCCCGCCCCCGCAGCCCGCATGTCAAGTCACGCAAGAGCAACGAGGGTCGGCGGAACGCATCCTCAGGGCCCTCCTATAGCGGAATCGGTTCCCGCGACGACCGGATCGCGGGGAATATTGAGGGCGATCGGCGTGAAACTGGAGGTCCGCCGGACGGCCTAGTCGCGAGCGACCGGACGAGAGTATTCTACCCGTAGGCGCCGAAGGCACCCTTTCCGGAAAACGGTTCTTCGGTCGTGGTCGAGGATTCCTTGACGACTTCTCGACGTCGTGTGTTCTAATCCCCACGACGCGCATTCGGAGGTCTCTTCATGGTGGTGGGGTCCAGTTTTCAGGAAGGGCGAGTCCTGAAATTCCACTCGGGAGCGCTCGAGGACAACACCCTTCTCCTGGTTCGATACGCCGGCCACGAGGCGATGTCGACTCCGTATTCCTACACGATCGATCTGGTCTCGGAGAAGGGGGACATCGACGCGGCCGCGGTCCTCAAAGAGCCGGCGTGGATCGGGGTCCGGCAGCCGGTTCCCATGTCCGGAAGCGACAGCCTGGGGGTTCAGCTGTTGCGAGTGCACGGAATGGTGGAGACCTTCGAGCAGGGAAAGTGGGGCAAGAACTGGGTGGCCTATCGGGCGGTGTTGCGTCCGAAGCTGTGGCGACTTGCGCGGACCACGCGGACGAAGATCCATCTCGACAAGACGGTGCCGGAGATCGTGACGGAGTATCTCGAGGAGGCGGGGCTGACGTCGGACGACTATCTTTTCCTGACGAACGCGCGGGAGTATGCGACGCGCGAGTACGTGGTCCAATTCCAAGAGACGGACCTGGAATGCGTCTCGCGGCTTTTGGAATCGGAGGGGATTTTCTATTACTTCCTGCAGGGGGAGGAAAGAGAGCGGGTCGTTTTCGCGGATTCGCCGGACGTGCACGCGCCGATCCAGGGAAACGCCTCGATGAAGTTCGATCGAACGGAGGGGGAGAGAATGGAAACGAAGCAGTGGGTGGACGAGGAAGAGGTGACGGCGTTCTCGCTGCGCCAGACAATCCTACCGAAGACGCTCATCCTGAAGGACCGAAACGACGACACCCCATCGGTCGATCTTACGGTCACGACCGAAGTGAGTGCCGACGGTGTCGGAACGGTGTACGTATACGGGGACCACTACAAAACGGCGGAAGAAGGGGAGATGATCGCGGGGATACGCGCGGAGGAGCTGAAGTGCCGCGAAAAGATGTTCTACGGCGAAGGGGACGGGAGATCGTTCCGAGCCGGGGCGACGTTCGATCTGACGAATCACCCGCGGGAAGACTTCAATGCGAACTATGTGATCCTGGAGGCGCATCATTGGGCGGAGCAGACGCTGGCGCACGGGGTGAGGGGGAGCGTGGACGCGAGATACGAGAACGAGTTCACGGCGATCCCGGCGGCGACGGTGTACCGTCCGGCGCGGGTGACACCCCGGCCGAAGGCGACGGGGGTGACGCAGGCGATCGTGGATGCGGCGGGGGACGGGACGGATGCGGAGCTCGACGAGCAGGGGAGATACAAGATCAAGCTGTTGCAGGACTTGTCGGAAGACGGAGGGGGGACGAGATCGCTTCCGGTGGCGATGGCGCAACCGTGCGTAGGGTCGGACTACGGGATGCACCTGCCGCTGCACAAGGGGGTGGCGGTGCTGGTGGCGCACATCGAGGGGAATTTCGACCGGCCGGTGATGATCGGAGGGACATCGGATACGGAGCATACGAGCCCGTCGAAAGACGCGAACCAAACGCAGTCGATCTGGAAGAGCGCGGCGAACAACGCGATCGTGATGGAGGATCTCAAGGACGAAGAGCGCTTCCTGATCCGGGCGCAGAGGAACCTGGAAGTCCGAGTGGAGAAGGATACGTTCGAGCGCGTTGCGAACGATCGTCATCTTCTGGTCAAGCACGACAGAATCGAGAAAGTAGAGAACGACTATCACCTCAAGATTGACCGCGACCAAATCGAAGAAGTCGGAGGGAGCCGCTACGTAACTCTCACGGCCAACGAAGTGATGGACATTTCCGGCAAGTTTTCGCTGACCGTAGCGAAGGATATGGCGCGTGTCTGTCTCGGCAATGTCTGTGATGAAACCACGGGGACCCATACCTTCAAATCAGATACGGTCGTCGTGGACGCCACTTCCGGGATTACGCTTGTCTGCGGCGGGAGTAGCGTTGTCCTCGACGCCTCGGGAGTGACCGTATCGGGAGCCACGATCACATTAGATGGGACGACGACCAAGGTCAACTCTGGTTCCGGGTCCTCCGCCGCGTCGGCCGTCTCCGTATCTGCTGATGTGCCGCAAGCGGTATCTGAAGTCATCGAACCGGGAGACCTGGAGGCAGGAGCCGCCACGGCTTCCGGATCGGGAGAAGCGGAGGTTACTCCGACCGAAGGCGACACGTCCTGGATCAGCCTGGAATTGAGCGACGACCAGGGCAACCCCATCCCTCAAGAACTGTACCAGGTCACTCTCAGCGACGGAACGATCGTACGGGGTCGTCTGGACAAAGAAGGCAAGGCGGAGGTTAAGGGAATCTCGGATGGCGATGCCAAGATTACCTTTCCGAGATTAGATCAAGGCAACTGGTCGTCCACATAGGAGAAGCGATGGCTGACGATTACGTTTGGAACGTCCAAAGAGGCGACTATGTCGCCAAGATCGCGGCAGCCAAAGGAGTGTCGGAATGGAATACGCTCTGGGACTACAACATCGACCTGAAATCGAAGCGCCGCTTCCCCACGCTTCTATCCGAAGGAGATGTCGTACTCGTCCCCGTCGCCGATGACGGAGAAGAGTCCGGTACCACAAAGGACAATCACCCATTCGAAGCGCCTACGGCGAAACTGTATCTTCAGTTGCGCCTGTTGAAAGACGATTTCAGTCCGCTCGCCAATCTGAGTTATTCCCTTCAGCTGAACAACGAACCGACCCCCCGATCGGGAACGACGGACAGCCGAGGGCAGGTGAGAGAGGAAATCTCCGTTGAGTCGACAGCGGCTGTGGTGACCGTCACGGTTCCTTCCGAAGGCAAGACAGACACGGGAGAATTGACCTCCGGCGCGACGGTTTCCTGGACACTATGGATCGGTGCGTTGCACCCCCTCCTTGAAGACGCGCCCGACGAGAACTGCCTTCCCGGCGTGCAACAACGGCTCAATAACCTTGGATTCAGTTGTGGGGTCGTGAACGGACAACTCAACGATGCTACCAAAGCGGCGATCAGGAACTTTTGCAAGAAAAACGGACTGGAGGAGCGCGACAGCCCCGACACGACCTTCCAACATCAGTTGTGGAAAGTGCATGACGAGAAGGATTACGAAAAGAAGACGTAGAGCCGAACGATGCCTGTAAAGATAGACCTCAGGTTTCCAAGAGCAGAAGTCCTCGTTCAAGAAGACATCGACTGCGAAGTCACGGTTACCAACATAGGTGACCAACCGGCTCAAGTTCCGCACCCCCGATTCGACCCACGGGCCTGCGGGTTGAAAACTACGAATCTCCGCACGGGAGCCGAGGAAACTCATCGTCCGCTTCCTCGACTTCCAGGGCGACCTCGCTTGCAACGTTTGCCTGCCGGGAAATCGCTGGTTACGTCGATCCCTCTTCGCGGAAAAATTCGGGCACTTGCGCCTGGAGAATATGAAATTGCCGCCCTATTCGAACCGGGGGAGGGGGCGCGCCCCATCGAATCCCCCCCGACTCCGCTCAAGGTTCTTCCCGCGATGCCTCGGAATCTCGCTCTCGACAGCATTCAAGGAACCGTTTCCTACGGCGTGTGGATCAACGTAGGGGCCACACCTCCACAGATCGTCCGGACCCGGTTCGAGACCTCACCCGGTGGAGGAGTCAGTGAAGTTCGTCCGATTGCGGCAGCCGCTTTTCGATCGAAACCGAGCTTGTCCATTCCTCCGAACGGCTCCGATGGCGAGCGTCATTGGATTGCTTGGCTCGACGGACGCTTCCTGCGATTCGTCCACTTCGATCCAACTCTCGGAGCCTCCCCGCCCGGGCAGCTGGAACTGGGACAAGTAGAGGCGGAGCTGATTTCTCCACTCTGTGGCGAACCCACGAAGGATGCCCGAGTTCGCGCTCCGGCCAGCGCACTCTTGTGGGTAAACAAATCCGGTGGCGATCTGGAGCACCTGCAAGTCGTTCGGATTACGGCGGGGCAGGCCATTCCCGGGGCGCAACTTCCCCTGGCCGGTCCGCAGCCGGATTGGATGACGACGTTTGCGCGATCCGATGGCTCGCGACTGATGGGGATCCTCCAGCAAGGAAGCCTGAGAATCCTTTCGTGGACAGACAGGTCGTTCGACGAAGCGAGTCCTCGAATTGATATTCCCGGAAACGTTCTGGCGGCCGGGGCCACACTAGACGCTCAGGATGGCGTCCGGGGCGCTATCTTGCATCTGGGGATGAACGACTCGAAAGAGCTTCTTCTGCTGACGTCGTGGCAAATGGAGAGGAAGGGAAGAATCCAACTCGGAAGCAGCTGCGAGATAGCGTGGAAGGCAAAAGAACCCGTGTCACAACCGCGAGTACGAGTCAGTGACCAAGGGGTTGCCGTTGCGCTCCTGCGCGATGCGAAAGGGACGACGTTTCTCTCACAAGGCGGCGGTCTTACGCCCCTCCCGGATCCCGTTATCAAGAGCCCCTATCCCCTGGAAATAGCATTTCTGGGGGGAATCGAGCCCATCCTGATTTGTGGCATGGAGAGTGCGGGATTTCAGATCATGCGGGTCAACGGAAAACCGCTGCCCCCTCGACCATAGACGTAAGGAGCCTCCATGGCAGACAACGCCGCGAATGTCGCCGTCGACGAAGTGGGTCAAGTTGCACCCGACTACGACAAGCAAATCCAATACAACACCCTGGTCATGCGCCCCCAATACCGCATCACGTTGCGGCTGGGAGAAATTGAAGATCTTTTTCCCGACGCCATCGATACGGATGAAGGACTCATGGCTCGCCTGCAAGTATTGGGGCTTTTCTATTTTCCGCTGAAACATTCCAAAGCGAAAGAGGCGCTGAAAGGGAAAACCGTACCTCTGAGCAACGGCTATAGTGTCGTGTACACCGGATGCTGGGATTGGGTGAAGTCCAAGATCTTCGGTGGGGTCGACGATGCAAAGGGAAAGGAGATCATCCAAAAAGCGCTGAAGGAACGGATCGTAAGCGGCGCCATTTATCCGTTCAGTACCGTAGGCCAGAGCACGTTTACGCATGGACTCCCCGAAAAGGGGAGCTTCGCGAAGATTCGACTCCCCGGGGCCTATACCCACACGCACGAAAATTGGGTCCCCGTGAACGACAATTACGATGCCGCCTATACCCCCGACGCAGAATTCGGAGATCGCCTATCGACCGCGGAAGACTATTCCTGGAATCCGAAATCCGGCAGCTATAACCGCGTTTTGGGCAAGATTCCTCTCGTAGCAAAAGTGGAGAAACAGGTCAGTCCAAGCGCAGGCTGGGAAACGGCGGCTGGAGTGACCGTCTACTTCCAGCTCCAAACGCCGGACCCACTCCCGGCTGCCAACAATACGATCAATCCGGGGTACGCCCAGTTTGCAAGCCCATCGGTGACCGCGGGAGTTCGGACGGCTTTGGATGGGTATGAGAAGGCGAAGTTCGATGCGAGCAATCCCCAACAGACAAACTGCCATAAGGACCACGGAGGAAAGCGTGGGGATGGAAACCCCCTGGATGGAAGCGACGTCATCGACGTGTTGTTCTCCAAGACATCGGTGGAAGGCTTCCATGCGAAACATTCGGCAGGGCGAAAACTTCACCGCGACGACCATCCGGCTCCTCATAACGATGATCAGGGTGTCGAATGCACCCAAAGCCACTCCTACTACCCAGCGACCGAACAGGTCACGGATACGGCGTACCCGCACACCGTCAAGACCAAGACCAACGCGGAAGGCGAAGCGGGAGTCGTTTTCATGCCCTCCCGTATGGGGGGAGATGTGTACAAGTTCGGCGTCTTTCTCGACCCGACGCTCAACATCACCGGGTCAGACCTCGCGGCCATTCGAATCGACACCGGAAGCCTGGTTGTTTGGAGAAACATCCGTCTGAGTCAATACATCCGCAAGGAAGCAACGACGACCGTATGGGCGACGCTGATCACGGAAGCAAGTGCAAGCGCCAACGCATTCTTTTCGGGCAACGACGACTATCTTGCGGGTGCGTGGTTGGGGCACGTGGACTCCACGAGCACGCCGGCCCCCCCTTTTCCCTTCATCTTTACGGACCAACCCACGGTCAACTTGAACGAACTTGTGCGAATATACGCGCGGGCCTATTGTGAATTGGAATTCGACGATGAATCATTGTCCGGCCCCTCTGCCCTGGGAGTGACGGAGTACACGAACGGCATCCAATTGGCGCTCGAAGACGCCAAGCAAAAAGGAATGCCGGACCTAAAACGGACCTTTGACGTGGACAACCTGTTTTATGGAACCAGTCCGCCCGGCTTTCCGAACGAGAATTCTATTGCTTGGCTCGTGATGCGAACCCCGGAGGCGTACAACGCTCTCCATCCTCCGGCTACGGATACGCTTGGGATCAAACTAGATTCGGCCGGCTATGTTACCGCTTCAGAGAAAACCAATCTGGTCAAACTCCTAGATTACTACATGCTGCCAGCCTTCATGAGAGGAGCGACGCACAATGGGTACTTGCCGGGGATCTCCCTACTCCAAGCCCCCGCCAACAGCACGCTCGACATCTTCGATGGAATCATGGGAACCAACTACACCGGCGGAGTCGTGATGCCCGCAAGAGGATCCTATGTCTACGGTGGAAACGATGTGTGGGCCAATATCCCCGCCATGTTCCAGTACGATTTCACTAGCGTCGCGGGACACGAACTCGGACACAATCTTTATCGGGAACACGCTCCGGACAACGCAACCGAAACGACGGCCAACAGCTACAAGGTTGCGAAGAAAGAAGAACATGACGGCGTCTCGGGAACGGGAAATTTCTGCCTCATGAGCTATGCGACCCCTCCGGCGTTTACGACTCCGAACCAGGCGGACTTCTGCTCGATGTGCCTCCTGACCTTACGCGGCTGGTGGAAAATAGCGTAGGAGAAATCCCCCTCACATTTTCCTTCGGGTCGCCTCGGTCATGGCGTATAGATGACTTGAGGGACCTCAGGATGGCCATCAGCGCGGGAACGCTCCAAGGTCGCGTGATGAAGTTCCAGACGACCTCGGACGCGGTCAAGCCCGGCGCGCTCTCCGTCGTTTCCCTCCAGGGCTCCGAGGGGATCTCCCGCCCCTACCAGTTCGACCTGGACTTCGTCTCGCGCGAGGCCGAGATCGACGTGGAGTCGCTCCTCCAACATTCGGCCGCCGTGGTCGTCAAACAGGCCTTTCACATCCCCGGAGAAACCGGAATCAAATTCCGATCGATCCGATACCAAGGAACGCTTTCCTCGTTCGACTTCTGCGAGGGAGCGTTCGCGAGCAAGGGGAATCCCGATTGGTTCCTCTACCGGGCCACTCTCGTCCCCCATCTTTGGCGCCTCTCGCTCAATCTCGGGTGCCGCGTCTTTCTGGACAAGAACATCCCTCAAATCGTGGAGGAAGTTCTCTGGGACAACAAGTTCCTTCCCGACCAATACGAATTCAGGATGAATCGCGATGTCTATCGGAAGCGGGAGTTCGTACTGCAATACCAGGAATCCGATCTGAACTTCTTCTCGCGTCTCCTGGAGCAGGAGGGAATCTACTACTGGTTCGAACACGAGGGCACGGAAGAGAAAATCGTCTTCGGGGATTCCCCTGCGGCCTACGGCGCGGTGCAGGGAGGCGATGCGGTTCCGTACCGGCAAGTCATGGTGGAAGACAAGAACGGCGCGTATGGGAGAGGAATCGCATGGGTGGAGCCGGAGGTCGTCTTCAGCCTTCGATCCCAGGTTCGCCTCCTTCCCCTTGGGGTAACCCTCCAGGACTACTGCTCCCAGAGCCCAACGGCAAAACTTCGATCGAAGGGGACCGCCGCGAAGGCAGGATTCGGGCAGGGATACGAATACGGGGACCACTACCTCACGGAGAAGGAAGGAACTCGGCTCGCCGAAGCCCGAGGTCAGGAGATCCAAACCCGGCAGCGGGTGTTCCAAGGCGCCGGAGTCGTGAAGTCGTTTCATGCCGGAATGGTCTTCGGCCTGGAAAAGCACCACCGCGAGGCCTTCAATCAATCCTACCTCATCACGGAGGTGCGCCATTCGGTGGAGCAGTCGATGGCGCTGGGCTCGCCTCAAGCCCCCACCGCCTCGTACGAAAACGAATTCGTCTGCGTACCCGCGACCCTGAACTATCGCCCCCCGCGGCTGACGCCGAAGCCGCGGATCGGAGGATTCCTCCATGCGACCGTGGATGCCGCCGGCGACGGACAGTACGCGGAGCTCGACGATCAAGGGCGATACAAGGTGAAGTTGAAGCTGGACCTCTCCGACCTGGAAAAAGGGACGGCTTCGTGCTGGATCCCCATGGCGCAGCCCTACGCGGGAAACGGATACGGAGTCCACTTTCCGCTGCACAAAGGGATCGAAGTCGCGGTGGCTTTCGCCAACGGGGATCCGGATCGACCGCTCATCCTGGGCGCGGTGCCGAACCCGACGACCCGGAGCCCCGTCGTCGGATCCAACCAGACGCAGTGCATCGTCAAGAGCGCCGGCAACAACATGATTCTCTTCGAAGACCAAGAGGGACAGGAGAATCTCTTTCTTCACGCGCAGAAGAACGAATCGGTCCGAGTGAACGGAAGCGTTCGCGAGCGGGTCGGCGGAAACCGCCATCTGATGGTCCGCAAGAACCGGTACGAAGAGGTCGGTCGCGACTCGCACGTAACGGTCAAGGGCCATCGCTACGAGCGAATCGGGGGAGGCCTGCATCTGAAAATCGAAGGCGATCAGAGCGTCTCGGTCCAAGGGAACCAAAGCGTGCAGGTCACGGGAGGCTCCGCCCAGAGCGTCACCGGAAACCTCCAACAGAAAGTCCAGGGAACGGCCTCCTACGTGTTCGGGACCACCGTCACGGTAGAGGCGACGGCGGGACTTACCCTGCAGTGCGGCGGGAGCAGCATCGTCCTCACGCCCGCGGCCATCGGACTGAACGGGCTGGTTCTGGGCCGTCCGCCGATTCCGACGGGCGCCATCCCGCCGATCCCCGGCGCTCCCGTCGCCCTTCGCTCTCCGTCTCCCCCGCAACCGCCCAAGGAACCGGGGACGATCGAGCCTGCGGAAGGCGTCCCGCCCGGTACCCTCACCGAGGGAGAGCCGTTCGAAGGGTCGGAGGACTCGGAACGAAAAACGAGCTGGATCGAGATCGAGCTCGTGGATGAAGAAGGAGATCCCGTCGCGGGGGAGTCGTATCGAATCGAGCTTCCCGACGGAGGAGCCGTCGAAGGCTCGCTGGACAAGAAAGGCAGAGCCCGAGTCGATGGGATCGACCCCGGCACGTGCACCGTGACGTTTCCCCGATTGGATGGGGAGGCTTGGGAGTGAGCGACTATCGGATGAAGTCCGGGGACTACCTCGAGAAAATCGCCGACGATCGCGGCTTCTTCTGGGAAACGGTTTGGAATCACTCTCGCAACGAAGGGCTGAAGAAGAAGCGGAAGAGTCCGGACGATCTGATGGCGGGCGACGTGATCTTCTTTCCCGAGAAGGAGACGAAGTGGGAGTCGAGATCGACCGAGGAGCGGCACCGATTCCGTCGCAAGGGCGTTCCCTACGCGAAGGGAATCGATCTTGTCATTCCTCTGGAAGTGGACCTCGACAACGATCCGGATACGGACGACGAAGTGCGGCTCCGAAGTCTTGACGGGGAGTATGAACAACGTCTCCGCGCGAGCGATCAAGAGGTGACCCAAGAAGGAGACCATCCCCTCCTGAACTACCGCTTCGGCGCCGTCCCGCCGGGCCTCTATTGCGTCGAGGTCAAGGTGGGAGAGGAATGGTACCTGGTTCTCGACGGGCTCCGCGTAACCCGGAAGGGGGTCTTTGTCGGCGAGGAGTCGTTCGAGCAGAAGACGGATCCGTCGACGCTCGGAACTCCGGAGGAGGAGGAGGAGTTCGAGGAAGAAGATCGCGACGAAATGGAATGGATGTGGTGACATGGGCAAAGAGGCTGCCAAGACGGTCGTAACACCGCCCCTCTTGCGGATCCGAGTCCGGTGCTCGGAGGATCACAAGGACCCGTGGCTCCGAAGGCTGTACGTGCTTTGGGCCGCGCCTCCCGCCGCAGAGCGGTCCGAATCCACCCCCGTGTTCCATCTGGCACAGTCGGACGACGAAGGCTACCTCAGCCCGGTCCTGAACGACTTGGATCCGGAACCGATCAAGACGCTCCCCATGTTTCCAGACCGGGACTACTACTGCTACTTCGTGCGCCATCCCGGTTCCGACTTACCTCTGGAGATCGTGAAGCGTCTCCGAGACAACGCAGATCGGGCGAAGAAGGATCTGGGAGAATGGCGCGCGCTGAAGGCAACCCTCGAAGCGGTCGGGAAGAACTCCAAGAAGGAATTGGTTCTTCGCGTAGCGGAGGATCCGTCGTGGTTCGTGCCCCAAGGACATGAAATCTACGGACGCTGGGTTCTGTTTCGGGAGATGCCGGGAACGGGATCTCCGAAGGTGCGGAAGGGAAAAGACGCGATCCAATGCCCTCCGCTCCGGGAACAAGTACGGAAGCTCCAGTATCACTTGGGGGCCATGAGGTATCCCATCGGAACCGCCGACCATCCGTACATTCCGGACCCGGCCAAAGAGGGGGTCTTCGAGGGGGTGACCTGGAACGCGGTAGTGGCATTGCAAAAAGACGCGCGGGAGGGAAAGGCGCTCAAACTGAATTCGGCCACGACCCGCACGCCGCTTTGGACACCCGGAAGCTACGAGCCGACTCCGGAGGCGTCGAATACGGAGCTGCAGGCGCGAGAATCGGCGGCCTACGTGGCGCAGGGAGCGGAGGAGCACTCCGAAGTGAAGGCCGATCTTCCCTACGAAACGGTGGTCGACAAACCGACGGGCGCCGCGATCCAAAAGCGGTTGGACGGCGGATGGCGCAAGCCCGGAAAGGTGTACGTATGTCTCGGAATCGAAAAATCCCCCACGAAGAAAGATCCGTCGACCGTCCGATACCAGGACGACTATTGGATGGCGCAGGACGCCGTTCAGATCCTGGAGCGGTTTTCCACGGCGCTCAAGCTGCTGGGCCTGAAAATCGGGGTCCGATGTTCGTGCTGCTATCGAGGGGTAGAGACCCAGGTCTCCAGCGCCGGGGTAGGGTGCATTCGACTGTCGATCCACAAAACCGGGTTCGCCTTCGATATGTCCTGCTCCGCCTTTGTCGGGTGGGCGAGCAAGGGAACCTTGGCCGAGTACCTCGAGAAAAGCTATCCCCTCTTTTTCGAGAAGGACGAGAGCGTAAAGGACAAGTGGTTCTGGATCGTCTATGCCCTGGTCAAGGAGTCGGACATCGTTCCGGAACCGCAGAGACCCGAGGAATTTCAGAAGATCGTGGGGAAGTACGCAAAGACGATTCGAAGTTGGAAATACAACCGCGAGCTTCCCAACGGAGGCGAGGCGGTGGAACTGACCGCCCCCGAAGGGACGACGTTCCTGAACTTTACGGATCTCGCCAAGCAGTTCGGGCTCCACCGAATTCCCGCACATGCCAACAAGTCGGACAAACAAGGATGGATTCTCAAGCCGAAGATGCAGATCCGACTGTCGACGCCCGACGATTTCGCACAAGTCGTGACTCGCATCAGCGCGAATCTGGACGTCCGAGGACACACGACCGACGAACTGTCCGTCAACGGAGCCAAATACACCCTCGCCCAGTTTCAAGAGAAGGAGCCGCTTCTTGCCCAGTGGTGTAAGGATTCCTGGCCGAAGGCGACTCCGAATGTCGAGATCGATCCGACCTCGAAGGAAGGCGAGAAACTGCTCGGAAGTCTGCAGCGGGGCAAGGCATATCAAGGCCAAAAGTTCCTTCTGTTCAAAGAAGGGGGAAAAGCGGAGGGGGAGGAGTTGACGATCGAGGGCAAGAAGACGTCCTTTCCTTTGAAGGAACCATTCGCCTTGAGGCCCGTGACCGAGCCGATCTCCTTCAAACCAGGGGATACGGTGGATTTGCCGGCGTTGTCCGGCACCCCGGAGCACATGGAGTGGTGGCACTTTCAGCACAATGCCTCCATCGAAGGCGTGGAATGGGGAGATCTCCTAGGACCCCTCGGATGGTCGGAAGAAGGACTTCTGGGGAAAAAGGGACCGGACGATCCCGGGATCTATGGTCTCTATGGGCTCGGCTACACGTCCATGGACTTGCATCCGGCGGAGGAAGCGCGCAAACACGAAGAAGAGAAACGAAGACAGGAAGAGGAAAAGCGGAGGAAGAAGGACGAGGAGAAACGGCGTAAGGCGGAAGAAAAGGCGATGAAGGTCAAAGCCAAGAGATAACCGCCGCTACTCCCGGAGGCCCCACAGTCGCGCCACGCGGTCGTGTCCTCCCGTCACGAGCAGATCGGACCGGGGAGCGATGGCCAACGCGCAAATGCCGCCCCGGTGGCCCTTCAAGGAAGCGAGTTCGTGTCCGTCGGCGACCCTCCAGACGCGCACGATGCCGTCTTGTCCTCCGGAGAACAGAACGGATCCGTCCCCGCTGAAGACGACCCCGTAGACCGCTCGCACATGGCCCGAAAGCGTCCGAAGGCGAGTTCCATTCTCGGCGTTCCAGAGCCGCACCCGCGCGTCGTCGCCCCCCGAAGCGATCAGCTTCCCATCGGGGCTGAAGGCGACGCACTGCACCGGTTGATCGTGCTGCGGCAACCGAAAGAGAATTCGGGATTCGGCAAGGCTCCAGAGAGCGACGTCGTTCGCGTCTCCCCCGGCCAGCGCCAGCGTCCGGCCGTCCGGAGAAAAACGGAGCGCGCAAAAATGATCGCGCACCTCCACGCTGCGTTCGGAATCCCAAAAGGCGAGCGTCCTTTCTCCCCCGAGCGAAACCAGTCGCCGACCGTCCGGACTGTAGGCAAGATCCTTGACCGTCGCCCGATGCAGGGAACGGGATCCCAACAATCGCGCCGTCGCCGTATCCCACTCCATGACGACACCCCTCGTGTCTCCGGCCGCGAGTCTCGATCCGTCCGGGTTGAGGGCCATGCAGGGGAAGCCCGCTCCCGTCCCCCCAAGACTCGGGAGCTCGACCCCATCTACGACTTTCCAACGCTTGATACTATTGCCGACGATGCCTGCCACGACGGTGCCGTCCGGGCTTATCGCGACGGAGTAGACAGACTTCTCCTGCTGCGGAAACGCGCGCAATTCCCGGAATAGCTGGGGTCGGTCCAACAGGGGATTTCGCGTCGGCACGACCGACCGCGGATCCGAGGAAGGCGGAGACTTTTTTCTGAGGACGAAGTGAAAGAACAAGCCTACGATGGCCGCCAAGAGAATCGAGGCGGCTCCAACGAAGAGGGGAAGGCGACGTCGCCCCACGGGGGCGCGCAACGCCAGAGTTCGCAGGACCTCCGCCTTCAATTCGCCGGCCGTTGCATAGCGCTCCTCGGGATTCCGAGCCAGCGCCTTGAGCACCACGTCGTCTACCGCCGGATGGAGCGCCACTCGCCTGGAAGGCGGCTCGAAGCGACCGACGGGGAGGACGCCGGTGAGGATCTCGTACAAGACTACTCCAGCCGAGTAGACATCGGCCCGCGGATCCACGGTTCCGGCGCTCTCGATTTGCTCCGGCGCGGCATAGTGAGCGGTCCCGACCGCCGCTCCGGTCTGGGTCAATCCGGGCATGCCGGATTCCGACGCCGTGAGTTTCACGACCCCGAAGTCCGCAAGCTTCAGACGCCCTTCCTTGTCGATGAGAAGATTCTCCGGCTTGATGTCGCGATGCACGACGCCCTTCCCGTGAGCGTACTCCAGGGCATCGCATAATTGGGCCATCAGCCGGATGGTCTCCTCCAGCGAAAGGCGTCTTCCGCGGAGAATCTTGCCGAGGCTGGCCCCGTCGACGTACTCCATCGCCAGGAAGAAACGGTCGCCCTCTCGGCCGTGGTCGATGCAGGCGACGATGTTGGGATGCTCGAGGGAGGCAAGAACGCTCGCCTCACGCTCGAATCGGGCGGCGAAATCGGCGCCCCCCGGCGGGATCTTGAGCGCGACCAGGCGACCGGTCGCGGGATGTCGTGCCTTGTAGACGATCCCCATCCCTCCCTGACCGAGGGTCTCGATAATCTCGTAGCCGTGGAACGACTGTCCGGATTGAAGAGGGGGGGAAGACCCGACGGCCGTCTCCCGTGCCGAAGTTTGGCGGCATTCAGGACACGCCCGGCCGACGAAGACGCCACCGCAGGAAGGGCATTGCTGAACGCCGGCCACAGCGGAATTATATCCCGGGTCTACCGCTTCGCGTACGCCCCGCCGTTCTCCTTCGCCAGCCGCTTCATGAACTTCTCGCTGTCGGCGGTCGGTTCGATCGCGACCGTGTGAATCGAGACTTTCTTCAGGCGGTTCGCCCCCGCGACGTGTCCGCAGAATTCGTCGACGTCGACGATTCCCGCGGTCGGCATGCCGTCCGAAAGAAGATAGATCGTGTCGACGCCGGCCTTGGATGCCTTCTCGACGGCGCCGGCGAATCCCATTCCTCTTGCCAAGGCATCGGAGATGTTGGTGGCGCCGGACGGCTCGATCCCGTCGACGAACGCGATGGCCCGCCGCCGAGTCTCCCGATTCAGAACGACCATTTTCTCGGAGAACGGCTCCTGGATGGAGTTGTAGAAGACGATGTTGAATTCCGCCCCCTCGGGCAGCAGCGCAAGGACCTTCTTGAGTTCGTACTTCGCGATGTCGATCTTCCGTTCGCCCTTGGGTTTCGAAACGTTGGGAGCGTCCCCCGACGCCACGTCCTCCGGCTTCCATTTCGCCGCCGCCGCCATCGATCCGGAGCGGTCGAGGACGAAGACGACTTTCTTCGACGTGACCGGGAGCCCATAGAACGTCGTCCCGCCGGCCTCGCGCCCACGCTCCGCGGGTTCGGGTTTGTACGTCCCCGCGAGGAAGGACTCGCGGTTCCGCTCCCACCAGGATTTCCACGCAGCGGGATCTGCGTGTTTATTCACCCCCGTGATGGCTACGAGCGCGGTATTCATCTCGGCCCGCACCCGCCCGTCCGACTCGCCCATCGCGGCGATGAGAGGCTCGATCGCTTCTCGGGAGCGGAGCGCTCCCAGCCCCTGGGCCGCCGCGACACGAACCGGCCAATGGACATCCTTGAGCGCTTCGCACAGGACATCGACATTCTTGTGCGCCCGCAAAGCTTCGGTGAGCGCCACGCGGACCCCGGGGTCCTTTTCCTTGCGGAACTGCGACGCCACCGCGGCCCCCACCTCCGGTTGGGTCGCGTAGGCCAAGGCGCCCGCGATGGCGGCTCGGACCGCCGCCACCCCTTCGGGTCGAAGCCGCGCCAGCATCTCCTGGACCGCCGCGTCGCTCCTCATCTTTCCGAGTCCGCGTCCGATGGCGAACGAGACGGTTCCCAGCCGCGCGAGCTTGCCGGAGACTTCGGTGTGCTTGGCGCGGGCGTCCTTGTACTTCTCGATGGAGCCCTTCCACTTCTTGGTCTCGGGATCGTAGGCGTTCGCCTCCATCACCCGATACCATCGTTCCCGTTCCTGCTCGTAGGGCGACGAGACTCTGCCGATCGTCCCCAGCGCCGACACCAACGCCTCGACACCTTCTTTCGAGTCGAAGGAGACGATTTTTTCGACCGCCTCCGCCCCCTTCACGTCGTTCGTGTTGGCGATGGCCTCCAGGAGGGCGCGCTTGTGCTCGGCGAGGCTCTCGCCGAAAAGGAGAAGGGACAGGATCAGGCTCATGATTCCTCAATCAACGAAAACACCCTGGAATCCGTACAGGAAAGGTGCCCGACGGGCGGGGATTCTCGCCGGGAATCAGGGGCTTTGCAAGGGCATCTTCCGCCGATCGATCCCAGGAGGCTCGATAGTGGCTGGTTTCCCCGCCGCCTCCTGTTGCGATCGGCGAGGGGGATGCCCATATTTGTAGCTAGAATTCGGAACGTGCCATGAGGTTTGCCGGCGTGGCCGAGGTCAAGAATCAACTTTCGAGATACCTTGCGCGGGCTCGGAAGCAGCCGGCGCGGCAATAATTGTCCCGCGCTTGGGAGGGCGAGGGGGATGCCCTCTACGATTACCTATAGACGGGGCCAAGTCATCGTTGTCCAGGTTCCGTTCCCCGACCAGTCGGGGTCCAAACCGAGGCCGACGTTGGTGGTGAGCGACGAGAAGTTTCATCGGGAGCTCCCCGACGTCATCGTGTGTCCCGTCAGTAGCCGGCCACGATACCTTCGGCGCCCCGGATCCGGCGATCATCCGTTGCGCGGATGGAAGTCGATCGGACTCCTGTTTCCGAGCACGGCGAGGATCTCCAATCTGCTCTCGGTCGATAAGGCTCTCATCCGGCGCGTGTTGGGGGATCTGGATGGCGCGCGTCGAGGCGGGCCTGCGACAGGCTCTCGGTCTGTAGGAAGCGCGCACACGCCTAAGCTCGGGCCCAAGAGGAAGAGACGCTCGCGAAGTCGTCTCCCAAGGACAGAATTCTATCCCACCCGACTCGGGCCATTGGCTATCATCTCCCCGTCCCGCTCGTACCACTTGCCGAAAGGAAGTGAGATGAAAAGCGGCGCCGTTCTCCTGATCCTGTCGGCACCCGCGTTCGCCCAGGAGGTGACGGTTCCCTTCGAACCGGTCAAGGGATTCGTCGTGGTCAAGGTGGAGTTGAATGGGAAGGGGCCGTTCACGTTCGCGTTCGACACCGGGGCTCCCTCTACCGTCCTACATCCGACGACGGCGAGGACGCTCGGCTACGATCTCTCCTCGAACGAATCGCGGACGACCGTGAGTCTCCGGTCGATCGCCTTGGGCAAAGCGATGCTCCAGGACCACCACGTCCTCGCGGCAAGACTGCCCCAATTCGATGCGGTTCAAGAAGCGTTCGGTCTTCGATTCGAGGGAGTTCTCGGCTACGGCTTCATTTCGCGGTTCGTGACGACGCTCGACTACGGCGCCAAGACGATCAAGCTCGTGCCCAGCCGGTATCGGCCCGAACCGATCCTCGGGGCGGAGGCGCCGGCAGGTCGCGGGTGGATCGGCTTCTCTCCTCGCGAGCTCGGCGCGGACGAGGCGAACGAAATCGGCGTGGACGGCGGCGTCGTCGTGCAGAAGATCGCGAAGGGTTCGCCGGCGGAGAGGGCGGGTCTCCGCGAGAAGGACCTCATCCAGGAAGTGGGAGGAAGTCGCATCCTCAAGGTCGACGATTACCTCGCCGCAGTGCGGAAGACGAAACCGGGAGAGGTGTCGGTCTTTCGGGTGATTCGCGATCGCAAGGACATGGAAATCAAAGTTACGGTCGGCGAGAAAAAGTGATGGGAGGCTTCATGCTTCGTTTCCTTCCGCTGGTCCTAGGGCTCCTTCCCCGGGTTCAGGAGGAAGCTTCGATCCCGAGCTCCGAATTCAAGGAGCGGCGCGCGCGACTCGCGAAGGCTCTCCCCGACGGCCTCGTCGTCCTCCGGGCGGAGAAGTTGACCGAAGGCGAGGCGGGGATCGATGAAAACACCGCCCGCTTCGACTTCTCCTATCTCACGGGGTGGTACCGCGCCGGCTCCGTCCTCGTTCTCTACAAGGAGATCGCCGTCCTCTTCACCGACGAGGTCGACCGAGCGAAGAAAGAGTCCACGGTGGAAGAAGTCCGAGCGCTCGACCGGCTCGAAGAATTCCTGAAGGAAACGGTTCCGGCGGCGAAGATCGTCTACGACTGGCGCCATCCCTGGGCGCGCGAGGATAAATCCGCCGGCCAAAGATACCGCGAGCTGAATCCGAACATCGCCGTCCGAACGAACGTACACGCGACCGTGACGGAACTTCGACTCTTGAAGAGCGAATCGGAACTCCAATGTCTCCGGAAGGCGGCGACTTCCACGAATCGCGCCCACGTCGAGGCGATGAAGGCGTGCAAGGCGGGGATGAACGAGGGCGAGCTCCAAAAAGTGATCGAAGGGACCTTCCGGAAAGAGGGCTGTCCGACGAACGCGTTTCCCTCGATCGTCGGGAGCGGCAAGAACGGCGTCGTCCTTCACTATATGGAGAACAAGGACGAGATGAAGGCGGAGACGATGGTGGTGTGCGACATCGGAGCCGAATACAAGGGATACGCGGCCGATATCACCCGCACGCTGCCGGTGGACGGGAAGTTCACGGCCGACCACAAGAAGGCCTACCAAGCCGTACTCGACGCGCAAAAGGAGTCCGAAAAGGCCCTGAAGCCCGGCGCGAGCTGGCGCGATCTCGATGCGGCGGCGGCGAAGGTCCTCCGCGATCGGGGGTACGCCTCCACGGGCTACATGAGATTTCACGGCCTCGGACACTACGTCGGGCTCTCGGTCCACGACTCCGGAACGTACGCGGAGAAGTTCCGGCCCGGGATGGTGATCACGATCGAACCGGGGATCTACGACAAGAAGAACGCATACGGGATCCGCATCGAGGACACGTACATCGTGACGAAGGACGGTTTCGAGCGGATTTCCGCCGGAGCGCCGCGCGAGGTGGACGAGATCGAGGCCCTGATGAAGAAGGAATGAACATGTACCTCTACGTCGGTTGCAATGGAACCGTGGCGGCGCTCGACCCCAAAGCGGGTACCGAGGTATGGCGAACCACGGTCGTGAGGGGACTCGTCGGTGCCGCCCAAGCCGACATCTGCATCCTTGAGGACGGGGGAAGGGTCTTCGCCGGCTGCTACGGTGAGATCGTGGCCTTGGATGCCCAGACGGGCGAAGAACTGTGGCGCAATACCCTGAGCGGAATGGGATACAACGACGTTACACTGGCCATGGCCGGGAAGAGCGTGCAATTCGTTTCCACCGAATCGAGTTCCTAGGGAGGCGACTCATGACACTCCTGCTCGCTCTTTTTCTGGTCCAAGAGCCGATTACCGCGGAGGAGTTCGCCTCTCGCCGGACGCTATTGATGGAACGCATGGGGAAAGGGGTTGGGGTGATCGACGGCTCGGTTCAGGGACGGAGCGCGGCGAAGTACGATCTGTCGTACCTTGCGGGATACTCCGAGAAGGACGCGATTCTCTTCCTCGATCCGACGACGAAGCGCACGGTGCTTTTCGTCGAAGAGATCGAGAAGGCGAAGAAGGCAACGGGGTTGTCCGAGATTCTCTCTCGCAAGGAATTCCCGCGTTTCGCGGAAGAAACGTTTCCGAAAGTCGAGCGCGTCTATGCCCGCGTCCGTCCGGAAACGGCCAAACTCATCGCGGGACACAACGGCAAAGTCTCCCATACGCTCGCCGAGGAGATCGTAAAGCTTCGGCTGGTGAAGTCGAAGGCGGAGCTCGCGCTCATCCGCAAGGCCTCGGACGCCACGTGCAAGGCGCACGTCGCGCTCTACCGGGTCGTGAAGCCGGGAGCGAACGAATCCGAGGTGCAAAAGACGTTGGAGAAGGTGTTCAAGGACGAAGGCTGCCCCGACCTCTGTTTCCCCAGCATCTGCGGAAGCGGGAAGAACGGGACGATCCTCCATTACGAAGCGAACCGGGAGGCGATTCCGGCGGATTCCCTCATCGTCTGCGACATCGGCGCGGCGGTGCACGGCTATGGAACGGACATCACGCGAACGCTCCCGACCTCCGGGAAATTCACGGAGGCCCAACGCGAGAAATATCAACTCGTGCGGGACGCCCAGACCGCGGCCGAGAAGATCCTCAAACCGGGAGCGACGCTCCGGCAGCTTCACGTCGCCGCCGCGAAGGTGTTCGAAGAACGCAAGGCGACGAAGTGGTCCTTCGCCCATTCCGGCGACCGCGAGGTGCGTCACGGACTCGGTCACTTCGTAGGGATGTACGTGCACGACAGCGGAAGCGGCGATACGAAATTCGAGCCTGGGATGGTGATCACCATCGAACCGGGATGGTACGACCGTGACGCGGGATGGGGCATCCGGATCGAGGACATGTACCTCGTGACGGCGGACGGTTTCGAGCGGCTCTCGGCCGCGGCGCCGCGCGAGATCGACGAGATCGAAAAAGCGATGAAGCCGTGACCCGGCGGGCGGGGATTGCGGAGCCGAACCACGACCGGTAGAATCGCCGCTTCGTGATCAAGTACATCAAGTTTTTCCTCCGCTGTTCCAAAATCTACGTCGCGATCTTCCTGACCATCACCCTCTACCTCGGGTGGCGAGCCTCGCAGATCCGGTTCGACTTCACGATCGAATCCCTCTTCCGATCCGGATCCAAGGAACGGGCGGACTACGATTGGTTCCAAAAGAATTTCGGAAGCGACGACTCGGTCATCTACATCGCGTACAAGAACCCGGACGTCTTAAGTCCGGCGATGCGCGACTACGCGGCTCGATTGACCGAAAGGCTGAAAAAAGTACAGGGCGTCCGATACGTCTTCAGCGTCCGCGACGCCTTCGAGTTCTACCGCGCCTACGTCAAGGACGAGAGATTCATCGCGCAGGAGATCACCACCAATCCCCTGTTCCGCGGAAACGTGATCAGCGCGGACGGGCGCACGACGTGCCTCTGGGTCGTGTTCGACCACGAGGTGGAATCCGCGGAACGCCGGGGGGAAGTGCTGGCGGGGGTTCAAGCCGTCCTCCTGGAAGAGCAGCGATCGTCGGGCCTTCGATTTCATGCGGCCGGGATCCCCGTGATCGAGAACGAATATGTCGCGCTGACGAAACGCGACACGCTCACCTTCCTTCCGCTCGCGATCGCGATCTTCTTTCTGCTCCTGTGTTTTTATTTCCGCAACGTAATGGGGATGGTCCTTCCGCTGGCGACGGTCTTCATGGCCGTGCTCTGGACCGTCGGGCTCATGCAGATCTTCGGCCGCTCCATCAGCATCCTCTCCGCCATCATCCCCAACTTGATTTTGATCGTGGGGATTGCGGACGCCATTCACGTCCTCTCCCACTATCGCGAGGTCGCGAGCCATTGTCCGGAGAAGAGGGAGGCGGTCGCGAGGACGCTTCTCACGATGATCCCCGCGTGTTTCCTGACCAGCTTCACGACGGCCGTGGGGTTCGCCTCCTTGGCGACGACGAACGTTCACATCGTCCAGGAGTTCGGGGTCATCACCGCGATCGGAATCCTGATCGCCTATCTCATCTCCATCAATTTTCTTCCGAGCGCGCTCGACAACCTTCCTCCCCTTCGAGGAGGGCGCGCCCTCGACAATTTTTCGCAGCAATTTTCGGACCGCCTGATGGACGGGATCGCCCGGGTAAGCGAAAAGCGGAGATGGACCGTGTTTGCCGTAACGGGGGCGATCGTACTCTTCAGCGTCGTCGGGATGACCCGGATCCGGCGGGAGTCGAGCTGGCTTCAGGATCTCCGGAAGGACAACCCCGTCCACCAGGCCCACGATTTCTTCCAAGACAACCTCACGAGCGTGATCACGATCGATCTCATTCTCCGGACCGACCGCCCGGAGGGGATGAACGACCTCGAGACGCTGCGGAAGGTGGAACGGTTTCAGGAATCGATCCAGGGGTGGAAGCATCCGACGCGTCCCGACGTGCGGGTGACGCAGGTGTTGTCGTACGTGGATCTCCTCAAGGAAGTGAATCGCGCCCGAGAGATCAGGGCGGCGATCGACCGGCTGGATCCTCGCGCCCTCTTTCTGGCGAAGGATCCCGCATTGCGCCGGCTTCCCGCCACGAACGCCGAGCTCCAAGAGTGCTTGAAGCTCTATCGGGGGTTCACCAAGGACGCCGACCTCGTTCAGCGGCTGACCGACGATCCGTTCGCCTCCTCGAGAATCTCGGTGCGGATCTCGCATTTGGATTCGAAGGTTTCCGAGGAGTTCATGCAAGAGGTCCGGAAGGAACATCGACCCTATGCGGCGGATTTTCGCCTCATGCCGACCGGAAAGTCTTGGCTCGCGAAGCAGGCGATGGAAAACGTCGTCGACAACATGCTCTCCAGCCTGGGCTTGGCGACGGCGATCATTTTCGCGTCGATGGCGATCCTCTTTCGCTCCATCAAGGTCGGTGCGCTCTCCATCATTCCCAATATTCTCCCGATGGTCTTCGTCGCCGGACTCATGGGGTGGATCGGAATCCCGCTGAACTTTTCCACCATCACGATCTTTTCCATTGCGCTCGGAATCGCCGTGGATACGACGATTCACTATCTGGCGCGCTTGCGGGTGGAAGTGGCGGCCGACGGCGATCATGTGGCCGCGATGTACCGTGCCCTCCGCGGCGCGGGGCGGCCGATGATCTTCTCGACGATTCTCCTCGTTCTCGGATTCGGATCGATCCTGACTTCGAGTTTCAAGTTCACCTTCTATTTCGGAGTCCTGGGCGGCGCGGCGATTCTCGCGGCCCTCTTGTGCGATCTCTTCGTTACGCCGTCCCTCATGGTCGCCTTCAAGCCTGCCGTCGGCCGATGGTCCAAGCTGGAGTCGAAGTTCAAGGAGCTCGATCGGCGGCTGGCGGAGATGCTGGAGAAACGCGGGGTACGGGCGGAGTAGCCCTTACCGTTTTCGTAGGAGAGAACGCACCTTCCGGAGCGCCTCTTCCGCCTTCTCGCGTAGATCCGCCGTGGGGAGACCGATCTTCTGCGCCTGCTCGAGATCTTGCAGCGCGCCTGCGAGATCGCCGGCGTTGGCCCGCGCCATTCCTCGTCCCAGATACGCCCAGGCCAGTTTCGGATTCCGCCGAATGGCCTCCGTGAAGTCCCGGAGCCCTTCCTCAAGATCTCGTTGGGAAGCCCTGTGCCACCCACGATGAAGGTAGGGATCCGCCAGTGTCGGATCGATCCGAATTGCCTCCTCGAAGTCGGCCAAGGCTCCCGGGGAATCCCCCAGGCAGGCTTTCGCCCGTCCCCGCTCGCAGTATGCCAGGGCGAATCTCGGCTTCAACCGGATGGCCTCCGTGAAGTCGCGAATGGCTCTTTCGAATTCCCACTGGGAAAACTCCGCACACCCGCGAGTGTGGTAGGCCTCCGCCAATTCCGGGTCGATTCGCAGAGCCTCATCGTAGTCGGCCATCGCTCCGTCGCGATTTCCCAAATGGGCACGCGCTCTCCCCCGTCCATAATACGCTCGGGCGTATCTTGGATTCCGCCGAAGGGCTTCTGTGAAGTCGGAGATTGCCCCATCGAGGTCTTGTTGGGAATCCTTCGCGAAACCACGGTTCAGGTAGACCTCCGGCTGTTCCGAATCGATCCGGAGAGCCTCATCGTAGTCGGTGATCGCGCCGTCGAAATCGCCTCGATTCCACTTCAGGATCCCACGGTCGTGATACGCAGGAGAGAAATGAGGATCGATTCGGATCGCCTCCGTGTAGTCGGCCATCGCGGCGTCGAGAGCCCCAAGACGGTATTGCTTGGAGCCGCGACAGTGATACGCGATGGCGAAACGAGGTCGGATCCGTATCGCCTGGGTGAGGTCGGCGAGAGCCTCTTGGACCAATCCCAGCTGCCCACGCACGAGTCCTCGCAACAGGTAGGCCCACGCCCAATGCGGCTTTCGGTCGATGGCTTGGGTAAGCAGATCGGCGAACTTCGGACAGGAAGGGCCGGCGCTTCCGAGAAGAAACCAGTACTCCTCCGCCCCGGGCTTGGGATCGAACGCCAGGATCCCTTCCTTGCAGAGGCGGGCCAATTCCGTCCCATCGCGCTCGGCGCGCGCGACGTACGCTCGCGCGACGTGCTGGTGTATTTCCTCCGCCCCAAGGCCGGTCCGGAGGTCTCTCTCGAGATACCGAAGAGCCTTCTGGGACCACTCCCGAGAGATCCTTTCCCGAGTCTCCGGTTCCCCGAGCCCCAGGGAGAGGCTGGACTCGATCCCGCGGAGGGCATAGATCCTTCCGAGATAGAAATTCAGTCTCGGATCGGCGCCGCCCATTGCCTCTGCCGAGAGGAGGGCACGCTCGGCGCGGGATTCGTCCCCCGTCAGAAACCGGCCCATCCCGAGAACGATCCATACCTCTCTTTGCCTCTGGTAGAGCGGATCCAGCGCAAGCTGCTCGAGTTCGTCCAAGGCGCTCTCCATCTCCCGAAGCCGCTCCCCGATGTCCGCGTTCCCGACGTAGAAGAGCGCTTGGGTTTCCTGGAGCTTTTCGACCAGAGGCTTGAGCTTCGATTCTTCCAACCGGCGGATGCGGGCCGCCTCGGCCTCGCGCCGATCCGACTCCGACTTGGCCGTCGTCGTGCGACTCCGATCGACTCGCCGGGCTTGCGCAAAATGGACGCTCAAGAGGGCCGCCACGATGGCCGTCGCGATCACCCCCAGGATCCCCGTTCCGACGACGGCCTTCCGCTTGGCAAAGCGCCGTTTCCACCGAGAGCCCCAGCTCGGGGGGCGTGCCTGAATGGGTTCTCCGCGACGAAATCGCCGGAGATCCTCCGCGAATTCCTTGGCGGTGGGATACCGGCGGCTTCGATCCTTCTCGAGGGCCTTGAGACAGAGGACCTCCAGATCAGCCTCGATCGAGGGAAGAAGAATGCTGGGACGCACCGGGTCCTTTTCGAGGATGCGGCGAAAGATCGCGCCCGGAGTATCGGCCCCGAAGGGCGAACGGCCCGTGAGGATCTCGTAGAGCAGAACCCCCAAGGCGAAGACATCCGTGCGCGCGTCGATCTCGCGCGTCTTTCCTTCGGCCTGCTCGGGAGCCATGTACATCGGAGTGCCGAGGACCTGACCCGAATGCGTGAGCCGCGAACCGAGGCTGCGACCGCGCGCGAGTCCGAAGTCGCCTAGAAGGGCTCGGCCGGCTCGATCTATCAAGATGTTTGCAGGTTTGATGTCCCGGTGGACGATTCCCGCTCCGTGCGCATACCCGGCGGCGTGGGCCGTCTCCTCGACGATGCGGAGAAGATCGTCCCGCGAGGTCTCCTTGCGGTTCAGAAGCTCCGCGAGAGATCCTCCCTCGATGAAATCCATTGCGATGAAGTGAGTGGATCGTCCCTCGGAATCCTGCCCCACCCCGACCTCGTGAATTCCGACGATGTGCGGATGCTGAAGCTGCGCGACGATCAGCGCCTCGCGATGGAGACGCCGGATCGCCTCGGGGTCCGAGGTGTCGTCGTCCAGGATCTTGAGCGCCACCGGACGGTGAAGTTCGCGATCCTGAGCGAGATACACCGTCGCCATTCCTCCGCGCCCGATTTTTCGCTGGAGGAGGTACTTTCCGAACTCCGTTGGCGCGGCAGCGGCGGCGGGGGGATCCGGCGGGGAGCGGTGACCCTGGATCTTGAGGATGGCGTGGACTTGGTCGAGGGTAAGCGTGCCCCGGAGCAGAAGGAGCCGGCCGATGGGGATCGCCTCTTCTCCGGCCTGCCGTCGCCGACGCTGTTCCGCGAGACAGGATTTCAAATCTTCCGGGCGGAGGAAGCCCTGCTCGAGGGCGATCTCCCCGAACGGAATGTCGAAGAGGTCGTCTTCGGAAGGCGTTCCCTCCGGATTCCGGATCAGGCGTTTCAGGTCTTGAAGCGAGTCTCCGCCTTCGGCCGTCATCCTTTCATGACCTCGTCGAACTCGAGGTCGATCGCTTTCTCGTCCTGGACGTATTCGCGGATCTTCTCCCGGGCGATGGCGCGGAGCTCCCGAATGCAGTACGCGACGCGCTTACGGACCGTCGTTTGGGAGATCCCGAACATCCCGGCCACCGCTCGCTGCGAGAGCTCGGCGGGTTCGTCCTTCCCCCACGCCCTCTTCGACTCTTGCGCCGGCGTCGCTTTTCCCTCCGGAAAGCAGTAGGCGCGAAAAATCTCCATCCACTTTTGGAGCCCTTCCTTGGCCAGGCGCCCCTCGAGTTCCCGGAGGGCGTCCCAGAGTACTTCGCGATTCCACTCCTGCTCGTAGAGGTCCTCCGGATCCTTGGCGCCTTCGATTCGGTCGGGGAGGTCTCCGAGCTGGTCGAGGGCGATCAAACCCGATCCGGTGGTCGTGTGACGGACGTCCTCGCGTCTCGCGGTGTCGCGGACGAAATTCTTGATGGCGCACTTCAGAAATCCGCGGAAGGATCCGCGTTCGGGATCCGCGCGTTGGAGGTGGTGTTTTTCAAGGAGGCGGGTGAAGAATTCCTGGGTCAGATCCTTCGCATCGTCGGTGCCGCGCCGTCGAAGGGCGGCGATATAGCAGAAGGCGGGCTTCCAGTATCGGGCGAGCAGACGCTCCAAGAGCGGTCGATGCGCGGGATTCGCAAGATCTCCGGCCAGCGTCACTTCGGCCCAAAGCGTGGAGGGAAAGACATGCCCCGATCCCCCCATGGACGTTTCCGGTACGCGCATCGGCGGTGTCCTCGGTAGTGGAAGCGTTCACTTTATTATAGCCCCCGATCGGTACTGGAGGATGGAGTCCGGATAGATTCCGAATCCGCGCTCATGGGTGTGGGGCGGGGCCCTTCGCGAGACTTCGAAACTCACGACAAGCGGCAGCCGGCCCCCCTCATCGAGAGAGCCGGCTCAACGCCTAATCGAATCGCTTTAGGAACGACTTCGACGAAGAGAGGTCGCTCCACAAGGACTCACTCCACACGACAGTGGCGGCGCCCGTTTCTCCGACGGCCATGTTCTTCCAAGAGACCTCTCCTACTGCGGTCTCCAGCCCTTGCCCCGGGCTCCATCCGCCGTTGAATGTCCTGCGAGAGGACCAGAGGTCGTTCTCGTAGAGCGAGACCTTGCGGGCCCAAACGGCGATGGCATTTCCGCCTGCATCGATTCCGACAAGGGGTTTGCAGGACTTGTATTGCGACACGGGAATGGGAGCTTCCCAACCGGAGCCCGGGGTATAGGTGCTTGACCAGATCTGACTGCCTCGCTCCGCAACCAGAATCAACTGTTTGTCGGGATTTCCTGCGACCGACGGCCACAGCGTCTCGGTCTGATCCGAGGGGTGCGTCCGCTGAGGCCCGGCCCAGCCCGTTTCCGGATCATACCGATTGAAGAAGAGTCGATACGTGCCGCTCGATCTCTGCGTCCAGACGACCATAGCGCCGCCAGAGGGACTGCAAGCCAGCATGGGAGGATGAATACTCTCCGACGGGCTATTGAGCGCCACCGGTACGCTCCAGTCGCCGAGGTCGCCAGATCGGACGCCGCGGATTTCCAAAAGACTCTCGACCGCCTGCGTCCAGACCACGTGCACTCCACTGACGACATCCATTCGCGCGGTCAATCCCTGGAGCCCTGAAATCTGGGACGCCAGCACCCGAGGGGTCTGCCATCCCGTCTCAGGAACAAAAAGGCGAGACAAGACGGCCCCGTTGTATTGGGCGACGACCAGGGCTCGCCCTTGCGCATCCAGTGCGACATCCAAGTCACCATTGGCCGACAGGACGGCAAACGGAGTGTCCCATCCGAGCTCCGGGATAAAGCGGCTGACGTACGCTTGTGACGTCCATTGCAAGTTCGGGTTCTGGTAGCTCTCGATCCAAGCCGCCCAGAAGCCTCCATTCGGAGCGCCGACCAGCGAGAGTTGGGCAGGATAGGGTGCCCCGACACGAACAAAACCGGAGTCTTGCCATCCGCTCTTTACCAGGTATCGACGGAAGAAAATATCCCCCGCTTCGCCGATCCATGCGGTCATGGCATTCCCATCCGCGTCCATCGCGACGCGAGGATCCCGAAGCATCGGTGCGACGATCGTCGCTGATCTCCAAAGTCCGTCCCGGGTCGTGAATCGTGACACCGGTGACTTTCCCCACCGCACTTCGTACTTGGCGGCCAAACTCAGCCTGCGTGTAGGAATGAAAACCGCAGTGCGCCCCGTCGTCCTCCTCGTTCCGTCGATCGGTCCCACAGGACCCTCGAGAACGAAGGTCGTCTCGTCGATCGTCGCCGGGTCAACGTCTCCACTGAATTCGACCTGGATTTCCGTGTCCGGTTCGACCGCCGTCGCTCCGTCCGAGGGAAACACCGAGACGAGCGTCAGGCCCGAGTCTGCTCCTCCCCCGACTCCGGAGCTTCCCCCGTCCCCTCCTCCACCGCCGCACCCCGAGATGAGCGCGATCGCGATCCACAGGCGTTTCTTCATAGCGGCTATCCTTTCGCGATCAGTACGGGAGAAACGCCCTCATGCGCCCTGGTTTTTCAAGGGGAGACCTCGCCTCGGATCCCGCGCCAAGCCAGGGTCAGCAGAGTTTCCTCCCCCCTCGCGATCTCGACTTGCGCGGTCATCCCGATTTTGACCGTACCCCGATGGATTCCCCGACCGACTTCGGAGCCGGAGAGGGAGACCTTGACCAGGTAGTACGCCTGCCCCTGATCGACGACCGAGTCGGGCGAGATGGAGATCACAGTCCCTTCCATCGTTCCGTACTTTTGGTGGTCGTACGCATCGAGTCTGATTCGGGCCGGCATGCCGACCCGAATCCCGCCGAGATCGCGGCTCGGAACGGCAACATCGATGCGCAGCCCTAGCTGCTGAACGATCGTGAGAACCACTCGGCCCGGGGGCACGACATCTCCCACCTGCAACTCTCCAGAGACGACCAGGCCGTTGACGTGGGCACGAATGAAGTGTCGCCGGTGTTCGGACTCCAGTTGGACTTGCTCCTTCTGTGCGGCTTCCCACTCCCGCTTCCGAGAAAAGCTGCGGAGCTCTACCTCCTCGCGCCGCAGCTCGTATTCCTTCTCCAGGACATCGAGGGTGGCCCGATTGACGGGAAGTCGAGCCTGCTTCAGTTTCTCCTCGGCTTGTACGGTGCGCAGATGATCCTCTTCGAGGCGGGAGCGAGGCAATACTCCCTCTTCGATCAGCGTCCGGCTCCGACTCTGTTCCTGGCGCGCCCGGCTCCATTCCGCCTCGGCGAGGGCGATTCGACCCCGGCGCTCCTGTTCGAGATGTTCGATCTCCGATACGGACTTTGCCCGGGTCGCCGCGTACTGGCTCGCGAGCCGGTGACCGAGATTCTCCTCCCGGGCACACTCCTCCCGGAGGCGCTCGATGCGCTGTGCCAGCGCGCCGATCTGACGATCCAGGCGCTCCGTATCGAGCCGAAAGAGAAGATCTCCCTGACGAACGCCGTCTCCCACGTGGAATCGGACTTCTGCGACCGCTCCCCCTACGGAGGAGCTGATGCCTTCTCCGCTCGGAGCGGAGACGACCGTGCGGGGTCACGTAATCGGCCGCACGCGACCGGTCGCCTTGATCTTGAGCTCCGTTTGGGTGACGGAGGACCACAAGACTCCCGACATCAGGAGCGCGGCCAGGAGGATCCAGGAAACGCGCACAAGTCTGGGAGGTCGCGCCAGAATCGTCTGGCGCAGTTCACCGCAATCCGACAGGTTCACAGGCGTCCTCCTACACGGCAACGGAATCCATCTCTCTATCCGAGAGAGGGAACACGTACAAGTTCGTCGGGCTCCCCGTTTGTGTCTCCCACAGGGACGCGTATTTCCCCTTCGTCTCGATCAAGTCCTCATGCGAACCCGACTCGAGGATCCGACCCTGCTCGAGAACGTGGATCCGGTCTGCATCCCGAACGGTGCTCAATCGATGAGCCACGAGGATGACCGTTTTCCCAACCAGACGTTCGCGCAGATTCTTGCGAATCGCCTCTTCGGTTACGCTGTCCAGATGACTCGTGGCCTCGTCGAAAATGAGGATCTCGGGGCGCGCCAAGAGGGCTCGCGCAATCGCGAGCCGCTGCCGCTGTCCGCCCGAGAGATTCGCGCCCCGCTCTCCGATCAACGCGTCGTAGCGTTGCGGAAGCGTTTCGATGAATTCCTCCAGTTGCGAGGCCCGGGCCGCGTCGACGATCTCCTCCATCGTGGCCTCGGGTTTCGCCAACGAGAGGTTTTCTCGAACGGACCCGTTGAACACGTAGGGATCCTGTGAGACGACTCCGATCCGCGAACGCAGCGACGCAAGACCGAAGTCCCGCAGATCCATGCCGTCGAGAGTGATTCGTCCCTCCGTTGGCTCGTAGAACCGCTGGAGCAGCTTGAGGAGGGTGCTTTTTCCGCCGCCGCTCTCTCCTACGATGGCGGTGACCTTCCCGGCGGGGATCGTCAGATCCAACCCCCGGAGGACTTCCGCTCGACAACCGTACCGAAACCGCACTCCCTCCAGCCGGAGCGCCTCCCGGACTCCCCGCACCTCCGCCTTGCTGTCCCCCTCGAGAGGCTCCGTCTCTAGATCGAGCACTTCGCCGAGCCGATCCAGCGCGACGATGGCATCCTGGACTTCTAGATTGACGGTGGCCAGCCGCTCCAGGGGCCCCAATAGCATTCCCAGGAGGCCGTAGAACGACATCAGCGCGCCGATCGTAAGCCCGCCTTGGATGACCCGATGTCCGCCGTACCAGAGGACGGCGATACCCGCGGCCGCCGTGAGAAACATCCCGACCCCGCTCATTCGCAGGCCCAACTTTTGAATGTCGAATACGGATTTCAAGGTCCGTACGAGGTGCCGTTCTCCTTCTTCCGTTCGACGGCTCTCCGCGCGGAAGGCCTTGATGGTATCGATGGCCGAGATGTCCTCGACGACGTGGGCCTGCAGTCCGGCCGCGCGTTCCATCATCTCGCGCGAAAGTCGCTTTGTGGAGGGATGATGGAGACCGATGCCGATGAGAAAGACCGGGATGAATCCGGCCGCCACCAGCGCCAGTCTCCAGTCGTAACAGAACATGACGGCGAGGGAGACGACCACGAGCGTGGCATCGACGAGGAGCGTGAGCGTGGTCCCGCTGAGGGCCTCGCGGATGCGGATCGCGTCGTTCACCCGCGAGAGGATTTCTCCGACCCGCCGGAGTTCGAAGAACTTCAGCGGCTGCCGGAGGACGTGTCTCATGTAGCCGGACACCAGCGTTAAGTCCACCTTGCGCCCCAAATGAATCAGGAGGTATTGCCGGACACCGCTCAGGAGACAGCGGAACACCAACACGATCACCATGCCGATGGCCAGTCCATTGAGAAGCCTTGTTTCCCCGTGTACCAGGACCGAGTCCACCAGGTGCTGGAGGAAGAAGGAGGTTGAGAGTCCGAGCACGGTGACCAAGATCGCGCAGAAAAAGGCTTCCCATAGAAGCCCGGCTTGGGGTCGGAGGAGAGAATAGAATCGACGCCAAGGCGAAGGCGGAAGGCCGCCCTCCGGCTTCGCGCCTTCGAACGCGACGAGCAGAAGGTGTCCGCTCCAGGTGCGGCAAAATCGGTCCCGAGAGAGCGTCAGCACCCCTTTCGACGGATCGGCGACGACGACGGAGTCCTTTCGAACGCGGTGGAGCACGACAAAGTGACCGAAGCCTTCCTCCGTGGTGCAATGCGCGATGGCCGGGAGAGGCGCCGCTGTGAGTTCTTCGTAGGAACCCTTGACGGCTCTCGCCGTCATTCCGATCTGTTCCGCCCCCCGGACCAGGCCGAGGAGATTCGTGCCGGCCCGGTCCGTGCCCGCCAGTGCGCGCAATTTCTGTACCGGGACGGGCATCCGGTAGTGGAGCGCGATCGTGGCAAGGACGGCAGGACCGCAGTCGGTCTCGTCCTGCTGGCGTACACAGACGTATTTCCCGAACATGGTCGACCTCTTCTTGGACGGGAGGGCCCTCCGGCGATCCTCACCGGAGGACCGTCCCCTTTCGCTTACTTGGAGTGCTGCTTCGCGGCCTCGGCCTCCTTCTTTTCTCGCTCCTTGTCCTTCGCATTGAGGTAGGCGATGATGGCGGCATTGACGGCGGACGCCACTACCAACCCGAGCTTGATGGCGGCGACAACCGCCCCGCCGTTCACCTGGTCCATTTCATCTCGCGATAGATCTCGCAACACAGGCTCCTTTCGTTCGCTGCGCTCGCAGCACAGAGTCATGAAGCGGAAACAGAACTCCAGGGAGTCTTGGGACCGAAGAGGGGATGGCCTCTCCTCGGATCCGGGC
>Ga0114945_10000090_pt1 | contig 50976 bp, 45 predicted proteins | sample OV2TP3_FD_87194 | JGI IMG/M metagenome (GOLD analysis project Ga0114945, IMG submission 87194) | Hot spring microbial communities from Beatty, Nevada to study Microbial Dark Matter (Phase II) - OV2 TP3 | ecosystem: Environmental > Aquatic > Thermal springs > Hot (42-90C) | place: USA: Beatty... | reverse complement strand
GTCTCTCCGCCGTCCTCCGAGGCGAACAGGCCGGACGGGGTCCCCTTGAGGAGGTGCGCGGGGCGCTGCGGGTCTACGGCCAGGGCGGTCGTCCGGGGAGAGGGCGCTCCGAACAGGGAGGGGTGGTTCAGCAGGAGGCCGGTGACGGCAAGCGTCACGACGAACAGGGCCGCCAACGCCCCGACCCACCGGTGAAATCGCCGGACGTAACTCTTGGGGCGCCGTTTCGGCTGAAGGTCCTCATCGAGGAAGACCGGCTCGGCGCCAGGCGGGGCCTGCCGGAGTTGCTGCTCGGGGAGGAGAAATGTGGGCATAGAAGAAGCCTTCGTAGGGGCGCGGCATGCCGCGCCCCTACCGTTATTTTTTCAGGTAGATCTCATCTATCAGAATGACCACCCGCTTCACGCCGAGGCTCACGGCCCGCACGGAGAGGGTCGCGCCGGTGATGCCGATGACGTCCCGGTTCAGGCGGATCGGGTCTTTCGCGCTTTTCCCCTGGTACTGGCTCAGGAACCGCTTGCGCCGGACCTCTCCGCCCCGGGACTCCCGGTAGACCATGATCCAGGTGTCGTCCACGCGCCCGTCGGGGGCCACCTTGACGAGAAAGGTGATGGGTTTATAGAGGCCGACCTGCTCCGTGACGACGGCGTAGCCGAGGAGTTTTTCCCCCTTGTAGCCGAGGTAGACCCTGACCTCGGACTCCTCCAGCCTCCAGCCCAGCCGGGGCTCGACCCGGCCTTTCAGGTCCGGGGTGAGGATGTGGGTCTCGACCCGCACCGTGTCCGCGTCCGGGAAGGCATGTTTGAGGGCCTGCGCCGGGGTCAGGTAGACCTGGATGGACTCCGGGCCGTCAGGGTCCTGCGCGGCGGCGAGGGCCGGAGAGAGAAGGACGATCGCCAGGAGGAGAATAATCATCGTTAAAAATAAGACGCCACGGAGAAGAGGAACCGGTTCGGGGCGCTGGCGCGGGTCGTGGCGTTTCGCGCCGTGGTCCAGTTCCACTGGTAGTCGAACTTGAAGGCCGCGTCCTCCACGGGCCGGAAGTTGAGGCCCAGGGTCAGGCGGCTCTGGTCGTCTCCGTTGACGTCCGCGTCGAGGTCCACGAAGTCCCACCGGGCCACGCCCGTGAAGACGGAGCCTCTCAGGAGCCGGTCGTGGCCGAAGTGGAGGTTGCTCTGGAGGTAATAGCCCTGCTGGGCCTCGGCCAGGCTCGGGAACCTGGTCCGGTCCCCGTCCGCGAAGACGCGGGCGTACTCGCCCAGGAACTCGAAGGGACCGCGGATCATCTGCGCGTCCAGGGCGACGATGCTCAGCCGGTAGCGATCCAGGGCGTCGTATTTGCCCGTGTGGAAGGAGGCCCCGAGGTCGACGCCGAGGCGGGGGCTGAGGTTGATCCGGCCGAGGAGGGCCTTGTTCTTGTTGTTGTCCGTCCGCTGGCTCCCGCGCCCCCCCCGCACCCGGAGGCGTCCGCCGCCGTCGGTCACGCTGGCGTTGAACCCGTTGACCAGGTAGACCTCGTAGGAGAGCAGGGCGCGCTCGGTGGGGTAGGCCGTCCCGAACAGGCCGACGCCCGACTCGCTGAGGGTCGTCGGGATGAGCTGATTGTCCACCAGCGGACGATCCGTCAGGTCGTTGATCGGGCTGTCGTGAACGAGGTTGAACTTGCCGAGCGGGGAGAGGAGGACGCCGCCCCTGAAATTCAGCCCTTCGTTGAACGTGAAGTCGAGGGTCGCAAACTCCAGCTTGATCTCCCCGTCCGTCCCCCCGGCGCCCCTCACGGACCCGCCGTACTCGAACTCGATCTCGGAGGCCACGTGAATCCGGTCCGCCACCTCGCCGTAGACAAAGGGAATGAAGCGGTGCTGGGTGAAGGTGTTGCCTGCCTTCTCGGTCCAGATGAACTCGTGGTCCATGTAGCCGCCCACTGCCGTGGCCCGGCCGAACCGCCTGAGGAAGGGCTTGTCGTAGACGCCCTTCGGAACGGCGGGGCGTTTGCCTGTGGCGAAGGGCTCCTTCTCCGAAGTGGCAACCGTGTCGGGGAGGACCTCCCCGGAGAGCCGGGCGACCTGCCTCTTCAGGGCCTCCACCTCCGCCCTGAGGGAGTCGACCTCCGCGCCGGAACGGGTCTCCTCCGGATGGACCGGCGAGGAGAGGCCGGCGACGGCGACCAGGGTCAGCGCAGTTCGGATGAATCTCAGGCGATATGTTTGGGGCATCGGAAGGCCTCCTGTGTGGGTGTGGAACGGCTTCGGCCCTCCGGCTGAAAAAGATTGACTTCCGCGACGGGAAGGCGTATCTTTTTCACGTGGAAGGCCGGTGCAGAAGACGGTCCTTGCCGACTGTCTTCGCACCCCTTTTGCGGCCATCGACCGAAGGCTTGGCGGCTCAGGGTCGGTGGCCTCTTTATTTAGTCTTGCTTTTCAGGCGGTCCGATCTGGATCAGCTCTTTCTCGCCGGCGGGACAGGCCCTGGACCCGCAGCATCTCTCCCCTTTTCTCCGAACGGCCCGGCGCGCCAGGTAGAGCGCGGACAGGGAGACGATCAGGTATGCGATCAGGTCCTGTGCCATAGGATTACCATCCCGCAAGGGTCGCGCCCGCGCGGACCAGAAAGGCGGCGGCGTAGGCCAGCGCGCTCATGTAGGCGAAGAGGAAGATCGGCCATCTCCAGCCGCCGGTCTCTCTCCGGACCACGCCGAGGGTGGCGGCGCACTGGCAGGCCAGCATGTAGAAGGTCAGGAGCGCCAGGACGACCGGAAAGGTGAACACCTTCGAGCCGTCGGGCCGGCGGGCGTTCTGAAATTTCTCCTGCAATGTCTCGCTGTTTTCGTCGGATTCCTTCCCCACGCCGTAGACCACCCCCATCGTCCCCACGAAGACCTCCCGCGCGGCCAGGCTGGACAGGACGCCGATGCCGACCTTCCAGTCGAACCCCAGCGGCCGGAGGGCCGGCTCGATGGCCCGCCCGATGCCCCCCAGCAGGCTCTGCTCGATCTGGGCAGCCGCCCGCTCCCCGGGAGGCAGGCTCCGGAGGGCGAGCGGGTCGGCCTTCGGGTACGCGCCGAGGAACCAGAGGAGGATACAGATGGCCAGGATGACGGACCCGGCCCGCTCCACGAACGACCGGCCGTGGGTCCAGAGCTCCAGGCCGACGTTTCGCCAGTGGGGCGTCCGGTAGGAGGGCATCTCGATCAGCAGGGGGGTCCCTTTGCTCTTGAGGAAGGTCCGCTTGAAGATGAACGCCATCGTGAAGGCTGAGGTGATGCCGCCGAGGTAAAGCGTCAGGAGCGTGAGGCCCCGGTAGTCGAAGACGCCCCAGACCGGCGTGGCCGGGATGAAGGCGTGAATGATCAGGGCGTAGACCGGAAGCCGGGCGCTGCAGGTGATCAGGGGCGCGACGAGGATGGTGGCCAGGCGGTCCCGAGCGTCCTCGATGGTCCGCGTGGCCATGATGCCGGGGATGGCGCACGCCGCCGAACTCATCAGCGGGAGGAAGGACTTCCCGGACAGGCCGACCCCCCTCATCAGCCGGTCCATCAGGTAGGCGGCGCGGGCCATGTAGCCCGACTCTTCGAGGAGGGAGATGAAAAGGAAGAGGAGCAGGATCTGAGGGAGGAAGACGAGGACGGAGCCGACCCCGGCGATGACCCCGCCGGCCAGCAGGTCCGAGAGGGACCCTTCCCCGAGGAGGGTGAGGACGGCTGCGGAGAGCCTGTCGAAGCCGGCGGTGATCAGGTCCATCGCCGGGCCGGACCAGGTGAAGATGGACTGGAAGACGAGGGCCATCACGCCGAAGAAGATCAGCGGCCCGGCGACGGCGTGGGTCAGGATCCTGTCCAGGATCAGGGTGGAATGGGGCACCTGGTGGCGCTGCGCCGTGCTTCGGCCCACGATTCGCCGGATGTCCCGGTATCGCTCCGCGATCCGATCAGGGGCCTCGGAGTCCTGCCACGTGTCGGGGAGGCGCGGCCAGCGGCCCCGGTCCCCGATGAGGCGAAGCAGCTCGTCGAACCCCTCCCCTGTGCGGGCGGAGCAGGGGGCCACCGGGAGACCGAGTTCCTCCTGGAGGCGCTCGGCGCGGATCTGAAGGCCCTCCGACCGGGCCTCGTCCACCATGTTCAGGGCCACGACAACGGGGATGCCCAATTCTTTGAGCTGTGTGACCAGGAACAGGTTGCGGGACAGTTGCGTCGCTGCCACCACGGCCACGATGAGGTCGGGCCTGGTTTCTCCCGACTCCCCTCGCAGGATTTGACGGGCGATCCGCTCCTCGGGCGAGAGCGCCTGAAGGCTGTAAGCGCCGGGCAGGTCGAGGAGGCGAACGGAGGTCCCATCCGGGAGGCGAAGGCCCCCCTCAGACCGGGCGACGGTGACGCCGGGGAAGTTGCCCACCTTTCTGGAGAGGCCCGTCAGGCGGTTGAAGAGGGTGGTCTTGCCGGTGTTCGGGCTGCCGGCCAGGGCGATCAGCGGCTCTATGTCTGTTTCAGCGGGCATCGGAGAGGGGGGAGACGTGTACGGTCAGGGCGTCGGACCTCCGGATGGCGATGAGCGCCCCGAGGACGCAGACCTGAATGGGGTCTCGCAGGGGCGCACGGCCCATGACCTTGGCCTCGTTGCCGGGAAGAAGACCGATCTCCATGAGGCGACGCCCAAAGGCCGTGCGATCGGGCAGGGACTCGATGAGGACCTTTCCCCCCACCGGGATGTCAGCGAGCGTGAGGTGTCTTGGAAAGGGCTGAACAGCGGGTTGCTTGAATGCCTCAGATATGCCTGTGCCGGATACCATTTCCACCTCCACCGCGCACTATTTCAACGCATATTTTGAATCTGTGTTGTTATTGAGACTCATTCTCAATATTTAGAAAATAAAGAAATCTTCTACGGTTGTCAATTGATTTTTGGGGTTGTCAACCGTTTTTTGAGAGTCGCTCATATACTCAGCGACATCCAAATGATCCTGTATTGCAACTGCTGTGCCAGGCCCAAAGAAGGGATCGGACATGGCCCTTCAGTGATATATAAGAAAAATATTAATAATTATTTATATAATAGATCGGGATAGGGGGAGAAAAAATTGGAGGTTCGGTTTCGGGGCAAAATTGAGACGCGTCCGTCACACTATTGGGAAGCTCTTGTCATACTATCGAGTGATTGGGTAATCGGGTAATTGGGTTAAAAAAGGGTGGACATTTTAGCGTTTTTTGGGTATGCTGATGCCGAGTCCCGTTCGTTTTATGAGTCGATCTTTCACACGGGGTTTATCCATAGACCGTTTCCCCCTGCACGCCGGGTCACGCCGATGCGTCTCTCAGATCCCGTTACGGCCTCCAGGCCTCAGATCGCGCAGGAGGTGGCCTACCAGGGCTTTTATCTCCTGAAGGCGATGCGGCCCCAGCAGTGGGTCAAAAACCTGCTGGTGTTCGCGGGGGTCCTGTTCGCCAGGCGCCTGTTTGACCTGGACCGGTTGATGGTGGCCTCCGCTGCGTTTGGCCTCTTCTGTCTGGCCTCGGGGGGCATCTACGTCATCAATGACCTGCTGGACCTGGAGCAGGATCGGCGTCATCCGGATAAGCGTCTGCGGCCCCTGGCCTCCGGGAGGCTGAAGGTCCCGGTGGCGGTCGTGGGCGGGGGGCTGGCCCTTCTCGCCTCTTTATGGGGGGCATTCCGCCTGCACCCTGTCTTCGGGGGGATCGCGGGGCTCTACGTTGCGCAGAACCTGCTGTATTCCAAATATCTCAAGCACGTGGTCATTCTGGACGTGATGCTGATCGGGTTCGGGTTCGTGCTGAGGGCCGTGGCTGGGGCCGTGGCCGTGGAGGTGGAGGTCTCCTCCTGGCTGATTCTGTGCACCTTTCTGCTGGCGCTGTTCCTGGGCTTCAGCAAGCGTCGGCAGGAGATCGTCAGGCTCAAGGAGGCGGGGGAGGTCCATCGCAGCGTCCTGACGGAGTACAGTCCGCAGTTTCTGGACACGATGATCGGCATCGTCACGGCGGCCACGTTGATGTCCTACGCCCTCTACACGACCTCGGAGCAGACGGTCCAGAAGTTCCACACGAGGCATCTCATCCTGACGATCCCCTTTGTCCTCTACGGCATCTTTCGTTATCTCTACCTGATGCACCGGCAGGAGAAGGGGGACAACCCGACGGAGGTACTGCTGAAGGACCCGGCGATGCGGGTCAACGTGCTGCTCTGGGTCCTGGCCGTGGTGGGGATTATCTATTTCAGGTTGTGACTCAGCCTGTGAGGGGCTTATGCGCAGGGCGGTGTTTCTGGATCGGGACGGCACGCTGAACCACGACCCGGGCTACATCCGCAGGCCGGAGGCGCTCATCCTTTTTCCCGGCGCGCGGGAGGCGGTCAGGGCGTTGAACGAGGCGGGCGATCTCGTGGTCGTGGTCACCAATCAGGCGGGCATTGCGCGGGGCTACTACACGGAGGAGGACCTCGGCGCGGTCCATCGGAAGCTGCGGGAGGAGATCGCCGCAGGAGGGGGGAGGCTGGATGGGATATACCATTGCCCCCACCATCCGACGGCGGGGGACGGGCCGCTGACGCGGGCCTGTTTCTGCCGGAAGCCCGCGCCGGGCATGCTCTACCGGGCGGCGCTGGACCTGGAGATCGACCTCGGAAGGTCGTGGATGATCGGCGACCGGGAGGGGGACGTGGAGGCGGGTCGGCGCGCGGGCTGCCGGACGGCCCTCGTCCTGACGGGCGAGGGGCGCGCGACTCAGGAGGCGCTGGCGCGGGCGGGGGGCGCTCAGCCGGACCGGGTCTTTGAGGCGCTGCCGGAGGCCGTCCGATGGATCATATCGACGGATTTGCCTGAGCGCTCGGCGCGAGCAGCACGCCCCGCTTCTGCTCCGCCTCCTCCGCCGCGATGACGGCCCGGACGTTCAGGGCCCTCGGCAGCAGCAGCCCCATCAGGGCGCGGTGGTCGCTTCCGCAGGGGAACGTCACCCGGTCCTGCGTCCCGGCCACGGGTTGCAGGTCGCCCAGTTTGAGCAGGCCCCCTGCGACGGTGGCGACCCGCCTCGCCAGTCCCTCCGGCGGGCCTTCTGCGCTCACGACATAGACCCATCGCCCATCCCCGCCCTGCTCGCCGTCCACGGCGATGGTGAGGCCCGTTTTGGCCTCGCGCACGGACAGGGGTTTGGGCGCGAGGGGCGTGGCCGGGTCGAGCATCACGACCTCGTTGAAGATCCGCTTCACCGCCCGCTCGTGCAGCTCCCCGCACGGAAACCGGATGACGCCCCCGGCCCCCCATTCCATCCCCCCCAGCGCGACCATGAAGGCGGCGACGGCCTTCACCCGATCCTCCGCCCCCGCCGTCCGGCTGTAGGTGTGAAGGGTGAACAGATGCCCGGCGTCGCCCTCCCGGACGTGCAGGGCGATGGAGATGTCGTGAAAATATTTGTCCATCGAGATGAGGTCGAGGTATCGGCCGTGGTTCACGAGGCGGCTCATGGGAAATCTCCTTGTTATGCGGTTGTACAAAAAATCGGTAGACCTTTAGGGGATGTCAAGCGAAATCTATATGGACAGAAGCTCCTACGGCGTGTTCTCACCGGGCGGGGGCTGGGGCGTCAGGCGGGAGTGGACGAGTTCCGCGAAGGGCGCCGCGCCGGAGCGGGGGGAGATGCCGAAGACCGCGCGGCGGTAGGGGCCGATCTGGAAGATGAGGCGTTTGGCGTCGAACCATCCCGGCTCCGTGTCTGTGGAGGAGATGCTGGCGTAGGAGGTCTCCCAGATGCCGAGGTCCGGGATGGCGGTGTTGACGGCCTCCGGGCCGAGGTCGTAGCGCCCGGCGCTGAGGTCGATGGGGTTCATGTAGAACCAGAGGAAGAGGAGGCTCCGATCCGTGGCCACCAAGAGGCCGGGCTGCCAGTCCGCCGCCGGGGTCTCGAAGCGCCCGCAGAGGACCCGGTCGACGCTGGCGTAGGCGCTCAGGATCGTCCTCCAGCCTTCGCCGCGCTGTTTGAAGGACCACTCGGCCCACCAGCGCCGCCACCGGGGGAGGGAGGCAATGGCGCGTTGGATCAGGGCTGTGGAGTTGTCGGGCGCGTTCATCTCCCCTCCTTCAGGTAGGCCGTCAGGCGCTCGCGGCTCATCCCCTCGATGCCCAGCTCTCTGACGCCGCGGCCGGCGGCCCAGGCGTCGAAGCCCATCACGGCCGAGCCGATGTCCACGAGGGCCCGCATGGTGGGGGCCTGGACGCCGTACTGTCGGCCCACGGAGACCCAGGCGGCCAGGCCGTAGGGGACGTCCTCGGTCAGCCAGCGGCTCTCCAGGGAGCCGGGGGCCCTGAGCTGCGTGAGCATCCGGCTGCCGTTGATGGTGGCCCAGAGGTCCCCCTTCGGGCCGAAGCCCGCCCGGTGGAACCCCTCGTCCACGGGGCAGAGGTCCAGGCCGAGGGCCTTTCCGACGGCCCGGCGCTCCTCGTCGACTTTCATGATGACGGAGACGACGCCGGGGGTGACGCCCTCCTCGTAGAAGTAGAATTCGCCCCTCGCATACTCGATGCGGCCCGCGTTCATGAGCACGCCCGCCGGATGGACGACGGGGTTCATCACGCCGAGGCCGGAGGCCGCGACGCTGGGGTAGGCCGCGCAGCCGGGGAAGAGGGGGGAGAGGAGGTCGAGGACGCGGCCGGTCTGGGCCGCCGGGAAGACGCCGACGCCGAGGCCGGAGACCACGCCCCAGATGTGCGCCCGGTCGGGGCCGACCTTGCGGCAGACGTAGGGGGCGGTGTCGGTCTCGGCGAGCGCCACGCCGGAACAGCCCCTCTCCCGCAGGATGCGGGCGAACTCCAGGGCGCCGAGGGTGCCGGGCATCAGGACGACGGTCTGGCCCGGCCGGAGGTGGGGGGCGCAGGCCTCGGCGAAGGGCCTGTGGGCGTAGGCCGGGACGATGAGCAGGGCGAGGTCGCTGAAGGCGAGGGCCTCGCCGAAGTCCGTCGTGACGCGGTGGACCTTTGCGACGCCCTTTGCGGCCACGCCCGCGAGGTGGATCTCCTGCGTCTGGTGGATGGGCGCGAGCGCGGACTCGAACCCCGCGATCTCGCAGAGCGCGACCGGGACGCCCCGCAGGGTGAGGTTGGCGGCCACGGAGAAGGCGGTGTTGCCGCCGCCGAGGACGGTGACGCGAGGGGATGGCATGGGGATGATCTCCTTATTGGAAAATATTCATTGGCGATTAATGGCCCAGGATTGATCGGTTTACCGTTCAGGCGTAGGGGCGGGTCTTGACCCGCCCGGCGATCCCATTCCACAGGGCCGACGGGCGACTCGCCAGAGTCGCCCCTACACCTGAACGATACATCGCCTGATTCTGGGCCATCAGACGCCAATGTTGAAAATTACTGCGCCAGCACCCGCACGTCGCCCTTTCGCATCGTCACGCCCGCGTCGTCGAGGGCGTTCATCAGGGGGAGGGCGTACTTGCGGGTCGTGCCGGCGAGGGTGCGAAAGTCCGCGACGGTGATCTCGCCGCGCTCCCGGAGATAGGCGATGAGCTGGGTCTTGATCTCCTCAAAGACGGCGCTGTGGAACACGATGTCCGCGTCGGCGCGGACCACCTCGCCCAGGCCCTGCATGGCCTCGATCACGGCCCGCACCTCGGCGGGCTTCGCGGAGAGGGCGCGGGCGATCTCATCCGCGCCGGGGGGGGCGGCGCGGCCCGCCGCGAGGAGGTCCCGGATGGCGGCGCGCAGGCGCTCTTGGGCCGCGGAGAGCGTGATGCGGTGCCTGGACAGGCTCAGGGTGGGGCCGGAGGCGCGGACCTTTCCGGCGTCGACGAGGGACGCGAGGGCGGCCTCGAACAGGCCGGGGTCCGTCTGATGGCCGAGGGCCTGCCGGAGTTCATCCCGGTTGAGGCCCTCCCGCAGGGGGTTCTGCGCGTGGAACTGCGAGAGGGCCTCGGCGATGCGGGCGCGGGCCGCCTCATAGGTCTCCGCGTGGACGAACAGGCCGTCCCCCTGGTCGAGGCGAATGGCCCTCTGCGCGGCGATGAGCCGGTCCAGCGCCTCGGCGACCTGCGCCCGCTCGACGCCGGCCTCGGCGGAGAGGGACCGGGCGGACTTCGGGACGGCCCCGGACAGGCGCAGCCTGGCCTCCACGATCTGATCCGGGTCGTCCGATTCGAGGGCCTTCAGCAGGGCCAGGGAGGCGTCGCCGGGCCTGCGCCGGGGGGGGTGGGCGTCCAGCACGACCCCGCCGCCCAGGGTGACGGGCGGGGAGTAGCGGCGGACCACGAAGCGGTCCCCCGGGGCGGCGACGGCCGGGGTTTCGAGACGGAACTGGGCCAGCGCAGACGCGCCCGGGACGAGGGTATCCGCCTCCAGGAGGACGGCGCGGGCCATGACCTCGGCGGCGCCGACGTGCAGGCGGAGGCGGGTACGGGTCTTGAGGGGCGCGGGGGAGGAGGGGAGCAGGCGGAGGCGGGCGTCGATCTGCGTCGTGGGCCTGAACTGCTCCGGCTCGGCCAGGGCGTCCCCCCGGCTCACCTCCTCCTTCTCCACGCCCGCCAGGTTGATCGCGGCCCGGTCGCCGATGGCCACGGCCTCCACGTCCCTCCCGTGCTGCTGGATGCCCCGGACGCGCAGGCGTCTTCCGGCGGGCAACAGGTCCACCTCGTCGCCGGGGCGGAGGCGGCCCGACAGGACGGCGCCGGTGACGACGGTGCCGAACCCCCGCGCGGAGAAGACGCGGTCGATGGGGAGGCGGAAGACGCCCCGGTCGGGTTTGACGCCGGTCTGCGCGATGGCCTCCGCGAGGCGTCGCTCCAGGTCGGGGATGCCCTGGCCGGTGACGGAGGAGACGGGCGCGATGGGGGCGCTCTCCAGGAAGGTCCCGCGCACGAGGGCCCGGATGTCCTCCAGGACGAGGTCGAGCCAGTCTTTTTCCACCAGGTCGATCTTGGTGACGGCGATGACGCCCCGGCGGACCTGGAGGAGGTCCAGGATGTCGAGGTGCTCGCGGGTCTGGGGCATGGGGCCGTCGTCCGCGGCGATCACGAACAGGGCCAGGTCTATGGCGCTCACGCCGGCGACCATGTTCCGGATGAAGCGCTCGTGGCCGGGCACGTCGATCACCGTGACGCCCTCTCTCCAGTAAGCGAACCCGATGTCGATGGTGATCTCGCGGGCCTTCTCCTCCGGGAGGGTGTCGGTGTCGATGCCGGTCAGGGCCCGGACGAGGGAGGTCTTGCCGTGGTCGATGTGGCCGGCGGTGCCGATGATGGTGTGGGGCATAAAGAGTTGACCAGGTCTTTAAATTTTTTCCCGCGTTCCTCGAAATTTCTGAACATGTCGTAGCTCGCGCAGGCGGGGGAGAGGAGGACGACGTCGCCCGGCGCGGCCAGGGAGGATGCGGCCTCCACGGCCTCCGGCAGGGAGGCGCAACGGTGGATCTCTGGCGTTGTGCCGTGACGCTGGACCACCCCGGCGATCCGGTCCGCGGTCGCGCCGATCAAAAAGAGGCGCCGGACCCTCTGCGCGACGGGGGGGCCGAGGGGGTCGAAGGGGATGCCCTTGTCGTAGCCCCCGGCGATCAGGAGGACGGGCGCGTCAAAGGCGTTCAGGGCCGCGACGGTCCGGTCGGGCGAGGTGGCGATGGAGTCGTTGACGTAGCGGATGCCGTTGACCTCGGCGACGAGTTCGAGGCGGTGCTCAGCCCCTCTGAAGGCCCGCAGGGCGGCGGCGACGAGATCAGGTTTGACGCCCCACGCGAGGGCGGCGGCGGCCGCTGCCAGGGCATTCGCGACGTTGTGCCGGCCCGGCAGGAGGAGGTCGCGGACGGGGCAGACCGGAACGGACTGATCGTGAACTCGTCCGACGATCTGGCCCTCTCTGAGGAAAGTCCCGCGCGCGACCTCCCGGTCGAGGCTGAAGCGGAGGACGCGGCCTGCGCAAAGTTTATCCCACCGGGAGACTACAGGGTCGTCCGCGTTCAGGACGGCAATGTCCTCTCCGGTCTGGTGGGCGATGATGCCCTGCTTGGCCGCGCGGTACTCCTCCAGCGACCCGTGTACGTCGAGGTGATTGGGCGCAAAGTTCGTGATGACAGAAACGTTCGGGCTCCGCCGGAGGTCCCGCAGGCGGTCGAGCTGGAAGCTGGACAGCTCCAGGACGACGGGCGCGTCCGGGGGGATGGCGTCGGCCTCCTCGATGAGAGGGTGGCCCAGGTTGCCGCCGATACGCGTCCGGGGGTCGGTCAGGCGGAGCATCTCGCCGACGAGCAGTGCCGTGGTGGTCTTGCCGCTGCTGCCGGTGACGCCCAGGATGCGCGCCCGGCAGCGCTCGAAGAAGAGGTTGATCTCCGTGGTGACCGGGACGCCGGCGGATTCGGCGATGGCCAGGAACTTCGAGTGGCGCGGGACGGCGGGGTTCGCGACGATCAGGTCCGCGGATCGGAAGTCGGCCTCGTCGTGGCCGCCTAACTTGAAGGTCACGGGGAGGCCGGCCAGGGCGTCAAGAGACTCCTTCAGATCGGCAGCGGGCCTGAGGTCGGTCACGATCACGGCCGCGCCCTCGCGCACCAGGAAGCGGGTCACGCCCACGCCCCCGCCGAACAGGCCGAGGCCGACAACGAGGGTGCGTTTGTGTTTCAGGGGAGTCATGGTGTCTGATAATATATACGAATGTCTCAGCCGGTTCAACGAAATTTCGGATGAGGACATAAAATATTTGATCTACGTGAAGATATGTCTTAAATTGTCGCTATGAGACATCCTATTTATCGTGTTCAAGCGGTTGAAATTGTTGCGCCGTATACCTTGCGTGTACGGTTTGATGATGACACATGGCAGACCATCAACTTTCAACCTGTGCTCGCAGGGGAATTGTATGGACCGCTGCGCGATCTCGCGCTGTTCAATCAGGTGCGCATTGACCCCGAGGTTCACACCCTGGTCTGGCCGAACGGCGCGGACTTTGACCCGGCGACGCTGCACGACTGGCCGGAGCATCAGGATGCGATGATCGCGATGGCGCAGACGTGGACGTTATCCGCCGAGGATAAAAATCGTGGAGAAGCTGAGACAACACGCCATTACACTTCGGGATGAGCGCATCATCCTGCGCCCCATGAGCGAAGACGATTGGGACTTTCTGTTGAAGTGGAACAATGACCCCGAAGTGCTGTATTTCGCAGAGGGGGACGACGTCACAGGGCGTGACCTGGAGGACATACAGAGAATATATCGCCACGTGTCTCAGAATGCCTTCTGCTTCATCATCGAATCAGACGGCGCTTCTGTGGGAGAGTGTTGGCTGCAACGGATGAACCTGGAGCGGATTCTGAAGAAGCATCCGGGACAGGACCTGCGCCGGATCGACCTGATGATCGGCGAAAAGGCGCTCTGGGGACGGGGGATCGGGACGCGAGCGATTCGTCTGTTGACAGGGCTTGGGTTCGAGAAAGAAGGGGCGGATGCGATCTTCGCCTGTGACGTGGCGGACTACAATCCCCGGAGCCTCAAGGCGTTTCAGAGGGTCGGGTTTGAGGTGTGCGAGACGATACCACAGCTTCCTGGAGCTAAGGCTCGCCATTGCTATGATCTGATATTGACGCGGGAGATGTATCAGCGAGAGAGAAGGTGATTTTATGTCTCATGTTCTCGTAGAGATAGAAATGCCTGCGGAGTTGGAGAAATTTAAGCTGCCGGAGGGTGTAGACCAGCGGCTTCAAGAACTGCTGGACCGTCAGGACCAGGGCGAAGTCCTTACCTCTGCCGAACGGAAAGAGGCAGAGGGCCTTGTAAACCTGGCTGAACTACTTTCTCTGCTGCGGTTGCGTGCCCAAAGGGTCTCCCAGGAATCCTCGCGACAATGAGCTACATTGCTGCGGAGTTAAGGCGATTTGTCATCCAGAGAGCGATGAATCGCTGCGAGTACTGTGGACTGTCGCAGGAGGGGCAGGAGGCGACCTTTCACGTAGACCACGTAACCCCCGTAGTGGCAGGAGGGCAAACGGTTGCTGAAAACCTGGCCCTGGCCTGTGTGTCGTGTTCATTGCGCAAAGCGGCACGCCGGACAGCCATTGACCCGGAAAGTGGTGAAGAAGTGGCGTTGTATAATCCACACCAAGATATCTGGCATGAACATTTCCAGTGGCAAGGGGTTCGCCTTATTGGATTGACAGTAACCGGACGAGCGACAGTTGAAGCTCTAAGCCTGAACCGGGCGCTGATCCTTGACATCCGGCGGGAAGAAGCGATCATAGGGCGTCACCCTCCTCCTGTGAGACAGAGAAGATGATAAAATATCAGGTGATCATCACCTGGAGCGACGAAGACCGGACATTTATCGCCGAGACGCCGGAGTTGCCGGGATGCGCCGCAGACGGAACGACGTATCAAGAGGCTCTTGCCAACGTGGAGGTCATCATTCGGGAGTGGATCGAGACGGCGAAGGAGTTAGGGCGTCCCATCCCTGAACCCAGAGGACGGCTGATGTTTGCGTGATCAAGGGAGGAAAAACATGAGCGAAAAGACGGTACGAATCGGCATCATCGGGGGCGGGGGGATCGTGCGGAGCCGGCACATGCCGGGGCTTCAGAAGGTCCAGGGGGCGCAGGTGGCGGCGGTGTGCAACCGGTCGCGGGAGTCGAGCGAGAAATTCGCGAAGGAGTACGGCATCCCGGACGTGGTGGAGCGGTGGGAGGACCTGGTGGCCCGGCCCGACCTGGACGCGGTGCTGATCGGGACGTGGCCCTACATGCACCGGGCCCTGAGCGTGGCGGCCCTGGACGCGGGGAAGCACGTGTTCTGCCAGGCGCGCATGGCGCTGGACTATGAGGACGCCAAGGCGATGTACCTGCGGGCGCGGCGGTCCGACCGGGTGACGATGCTCTGCCCGCCGCCACACGGCATGCCGGGGGACTACATGATCCAGAAGCTGATCAGGGAGGGGTACGTCGGAAAGGTCTACGCCGCGAGCGTCCGGGCGTTCGGGGACAGTTTTGCGGACCCGGACGCGCCGTTCCACTGGCGGCAGAACCGGGACCTGTCGGGCTACAACACGCTCATCCTGGGCATGCTGGCCGAGGTCGTGCGGCGGTGGCTGGGGGACACGAGGTCGATCAGCGCGCACGGCAAGGCGTTCATCACGGACCGGAAGGACCCGGCCACGGGCCAGCGGAGGCGCGTGGGGGTGTTCGACACGCTGATGGTCTCGTCGGAGACGGAGTCGGGCGCGCTGGTGCAGTACGCCTTCAGCGGGGTGACGCGGTTCGGGGGGCACGACACGGTGGAAATCTTTGGCAGCGAGGGGACGATCCGGTATGACCTGGCGGCCAACGAGATCAGCGGGGCGCGCAAGGGGGACAAGGAGCTCAAGCCGATCCCGGTCCCGAAGGAGCTGGTCCGGGAATGGACGGTGGAGCGGGAGTTCATCGACGCGATCCGCGCGGGGAAGGAGGCGCACCCGGACTTCTGGGACGGGCTGAAGTACATGGAGTTCACCGAGGCGGTCTACCGGTCCGCGGAGAGCGGGAGGCGGGTGGACCTGCCGTTTGAGAGGCTGTGACGTGAAGTTCACTGTCCTGGGCGGGGGGAACGAGATCGGGGCGAACGCCTACCTGCTGGAGATGGACGGGACGGTCCTGATGCTCGACGCGGGCGTGCACCCCCGGCGGACCGGGCACGAGAGCCTGCCCGACTTCAGCCGGATCGACGGGCGGTTCGTGGACGCGCTCCTCCTGAGCCACTGCCACCTCGATCACCTCGGCGCGCTCCCCATCGCCCTGCGGAACGCCCCGCACGCCCGCGTGTTCATGACCCGGCCCTCCTACGACCTGGCCCCGGAGATGCTCCACAGCACGGTGACGGTGATGGAGCGGCAGCGCGTGGAGCAGGGCATCCGGGAGTACCCGTTCTACACGCACGAGGACGTGGAGATGGTCTCCTACTGCTTTCAGGGGATGGGCTACGAGCGGGACTTCCCGGTCTACGGGTCGGGCGCGAGTTCGGCGGGCGTCTCCTGCCGCTTCTTCGACGCCGGGCACATCCTGGGGGCTGCGGGCATCCTGCTGCGGGGGGACCGGGAGACGGCGTTCTACACGGGGGACACCTCCCGGTCGGACCAGGAGATCATCAAGGGGGCGGTCTACCCCGACGAGCCGGTGGACACCCTGATCCTGGAGTGCACCCTGGGGGCCAACTCGGAGGCGGAGGGGAAGCGGCGCAGCGAAGAGGCGCGGAACCTGGCGAAGCGGATCACGCGCGTGGTGGAGCGGGGGGGGAGCGTGCTGATCCCGGCGTTTGCGCTGGGGCGGACGCAGGAGATGCTGGCCACGCTCCACCGGCTCCGGGCCGAGGGGCGGATGCCCGACGTGGAGATCTTCACGGCCGGGCTGGGGCGCGCGGTGTCCCACATCTACGACCGGACGGCGCGCCACTCCCGGCGGCGGGACCCGGACCTCAAGATCGACCGGCTGGACATCCGCTCCCTGCCGCCCGGCGACCCGGCGCAGGGGGTGCATCTGAAGCGGCCGAGCGTGATCGTGGTCTCCTCCGGGATGATGGAGGCCGGGACGCTGTCCCACCGGATCGCCCGCGCCATGCTGCCGGACCATCGGCACGCGATCTTCTTCGTGGGCTACGTGGACCCCAACGCCCCCGGGCATCGCGTCCTGAGCGCGCGGCCGGGAGATCAGATTCTGATGGACTCCGAGGGGGCGCCGGTGGAGGCGCAGTGCGAGGTGGAGCGGTTCCACTTCTCGGCGCACGCGGACCGGCAGCAGCTCCTCCGCCTGGTGGAGGAGGTGGCGCCGTCCCGCGTGGTCCTGGTGCACGGGGACCCCGGGGCGATCCAGTGGATGGAGGAGGCCATCCGGGAGCAGCAGCCGTGGGTGGAGGTGCTGACGCCGGAGCCGGGGGTGGAATACGATCTGCCTCCGGGGAACAGGTGATCACGATTCATTTCGGACATTAGCGAAGAATCGAGGAGTTTCGTGTCCGCTGTTTCTCTGTTCAAACCTGCGCTGGAAGCCGCCGCGGCGCGGCAGGGGGAGGACCGGCTCGCCCGGTCCATGCGGGAGGCCCTGCGGGCGCGGTGCGAGGCGCATCTGACGCCAGGGGCGGAGGCGTTCATCGACTATGAGACGCGGGCGTCAGAGTGGTGGACGCGGCGGGCGGGCGGGCGGATCATCCCTCGCGCCCTGGAGCACCTCGCGTTCGGGCATCACCTGTTCCGGGAGGCCCGCTACGGGGCGGCGGCGCGGGCGATCCTGATGACGCTGGTGGAGCGCCGGATCGTGGAGAACACGGGCGGGACGAACTACGGGCGGCCCTACCGGACGTGGCGGGACAACGTGCTGGACGCGGGGGCGGCCTCCGTGCTGCTCGCCCTGGCCTACGACCTGCTCAGGCCGGTCCTGTCAGACGAGGAACGCGACCGGGCCGGGCGCTACCTGGTTCCGTTCGTGGACTATGTGCTGGAGAATGAGACGGACCGGGAGATCGCCAGGCCCGACCACAACATGCCGTTGATCGGGGTGTCGGGGATGGGGCTGCTGGCGATGGCGCTGCACGGCGCGGGGGTTCTGGACGGGGACCGGCGGGACCGGGCCGTGGCCCGCGCGAAGGTGCGGTGCGCGGCGTTCCTGGAGCGCGGGCACGACGGGGACGGGGCGTTCTACGAAGGGCCGGACTACGGCACGGCCACGTTGAAGTACATGACGCCCCTGACCTGGGCGCTGGCGGAGCGGGGAGACCGGGAGTTGATGGACCATCCGGGGTGGGACCGGATCGTCGAAGGGCTGCTCTACGAGCTCGTCCCAGGCACGGGCCGGGTCAACCCGCTGAACGACTGCGGGGACGTGCAGAGTCTGGACTGGCTGGCCCTGCTGGCGGCGCAGCGGCGGGATGGCCGGCCGCAGTGGCTCTGGCAGTCTCTGGTGGACCCGAACGCCGGGAGGCAGGAGGGGGGGGAGTTCCTCTGGACGCGGTATCTCCTTTATTACGACCCGACGGTGAGGCCGACGCCGCCGGGCGCCGACATGCCGAAGGCCAGGCATTTCCGGGGCCGGGGGCTGGTGGACATCCGCAACGGATGCGGTGGGGGTAGCGGATGGGAGCGGGAGGACACGTTTGTGTCGTTTATCTGCGACCCGACCGTGCCGGGGGGCCACCGGCAGGCGGACCGGAACCACTTCTCGTTTCACGCTCTGGGCGAGTCGTTCGCCGTGGACTCCGGCTACGCCCTGGAGCGCCTGCCGGACACGACGGAGGTGCTCCGGCTGGGCGCGACGGGGGGGGCGCACAGCGTCCCGCTCGTGCACGGGGGGATGCAGCGGTCGGGTATCCTGGGGAAGGGGCTTCAGCAGGTCGGGCTGGAGGGGTGGGCCTTTTGCGTGGAAGGAGAGGCCGGGGAGGGGTACGCCGAGTCGGACCGGTTCACCCGGCGGCTGGCCTATCTGCCCGACCCGTCGGGGCCGGGCTGCGTGGTCATCGGGGACCTGCTGACCCTGCGGGAGCCCCGGACGACGCAGTTCGCGTGGCTGCTCCACACGGCAGCGGGCAACCGGGTCGAGCTGACGCGGGACGCGGCGACGGTGGTCGGGGGGAGGGCCGGGCACTGCTGTCTGGTCCAGATCGCCACGCCCTGGCCTGGCCGGTGGCAGGTCGAGACGTTCTTTGACCATCCGCGCCTGCGATACGACTGGTTCCGGGCGTCGCTCCAGGCGCTCGTCGCGCTCGTCCCCTACCGGAAGGATGAGGCCCCTCCGGAGGTGACGCCGTTGGTGAGCGCGGAGGGGGTCGGGCTGAGGGTGGCGCAGGGGGGGGGCGTGGACGTGGTCCTGTCGGCGGGGGCCGGGCAGATGGCGTCGTTTGAGGGGGTGACCACGGATGCGGAATTCGCCGTGGTTCGACGCAGGGAGGGGGGGGCGCAGTGGATGGCGGCGGGGGGGCGGAGGCTGGCGGTGGACGGGGAGGAGGTCCTGGCATCGAGGGAGGTGGTGGGGCTGCGGATGGGTCAGGGCGGAGCTGAGGGACCCCGGTGATCTTTTCACTTGCCATGATGGGGTGTATCGCCTAATTTTAGGGACGAGTGAGACGGCAGACGACCTCACCCTCCCCCAGCCTTGAAGAAAGGCCCTTCATGCCCCCTCCCTCTCCCAATGGGAGAGAGGGTGGTGGAACGCGACCTCATGGGAGCGTTTGGCGGCGCGGGGGGTAAGGGGGTGGGTGAGGTCTGTTGTTTGACTTCAGGGAGGGCGCATGACAGCGAAGTACCGGGCAGTCATCATCGGGTGCGGGCAGATCGGCCGGCATCACGCGATGGGCTACAGGGGCGTGGAGGGGATCGACCTGGTCGCGGTCGCGGAGCCGAACGAGCGGGTGCGGGGGGAGTTTCAGAAGCAGTTTGAGGCGCCGAGGGGCTACGCGGACTTCCGGGAGATGCTGGAGAAGGAGCGTCCGGACCTGGTAAGCGTCTGCACCTGGCACTTGTTGCACGCCCCGCAGACCGTCGCGGCCGCGGAGTACGGGCCGAAGGCCATCCTGTGCGAGAAGCCGATGACCGTGGGGCTGGCGTCGGCGGACCGGATGATCGAGGCGTGCGAGAGCCGGGGGATCAAGCTGGCCATCGGGCACCAGCGGCGGTTTTACGGGACCTGGACGAAGGCGCGGGAGCTGGTGGCCGGCGGGGCCGTGGGGACGCCGCGAATGGTCACGGCCAAATCCGGTGAAGGGCTGCTGAACTGCGGGACGCACGTGGTGGACGCGATGCGGTATATGCTGGGCGACCCGGAGGCGGCGTGGGTGATGGGCGCGGTGGAGCGGAAGACGGACCGCTACGAGCGGGAGGTCCAGATCGAGGACCGGTGTCTGGGGCTGATCGCGTTCGAGAACGGGGCGCAGGCGCTCATCCAGTCGGACCTGACGAAGGAGTGGACGGTGGAGGACTACCGCATTGAGGGGACGGACGGGGTCCTCGAGGCCTCGACGCGGACGGTGAGGCTGCTGAACGGGGGGTCGGGCGGGTGGGAGGTGATGACGCCGGAGTACCGGGACCCCTGGGTCGAGCAGGCGCGGGAGCTGGTGGGCTGGGTGGAGGGGCGGAACGGGCACCGGGGGGAGGCCCGGCAGGCCAGGCGGACGGTGGAGGTGATGATGGCGATCTACCAGTCGGCGCGGAACCACGAGGTGGTCCGGATGCCGCTGAAGGAGACGGGCTACCCGATGGACCTGATGATCGCCGAGGGGAGGCTCCCGGTGGAGGAGCCGGGGAAGTACGACATCCGCGTCTTCCTGACGTTCGACCCGGAGGAGCGAAAGCGATACAACGAGCTGCGGCGCCAGGGGATGCACCATCGGGAGATACTGAAGACGATGGGGAAGTAAGTAGCACGGCGATTCATCGCCGCGAGGGCGCGGACGTTTGGGAGAACGGATGCGCCGAGGCCGGAACGTTTAACGTAGGGAGGCCCAGGCATGAAATTTTTCATCGACACGGCCAGCGTGAAGGAGATCCGGGAGGCCAACGCGATGGGTGTCCTGGACGGGGTGACGACGAACCCCTCGCTCATGTCCAAGGAGGAGGGGACGTTTGAGGACATCCTGCTCCGCATCTGCGAGATCGTGGACGGGCCGGTGAGCGCGGAGGTGGTGAGCCTGCAGTGGGAGGAGATGGTCGCCGAGGCGCGGCGGATCGCGGCGATCCACCCGAAGATCGTGGTCAAAATCCCGATCACGCCCGACGGCCTGAAGGCGATCAAGCGGGTCTCCGACGAGGGCATCCGGGTGAACGTCACGCTCTGCTTCTCGCCCACGCAGGCGCTGCTGGCGGCCAAGGCCGGGGCGGCCTACATCAGCCCGTTCATCGGCCGGCTGGACGACATCGGCCAGGAGGGGATGGAATTGATCCGGACGATCCGGCAGATCTACGACAACTACGGGTTCGAGACGGAGATCCTGGCGGCGAGCATCCGGAGCCCGCAGCACGTCGTGCAGGCGGCGCTGGCGGGCGCGGACGTGGCCACGCTGCCGCCTGCGGTGATCAAGCAGCTCCTGGCGCACCCGCTGACGGACATCGGGCTGAAGCGGTTCCTGGACGACTGGAACGCGTGGAAGCAGAAGAAGGGGTAAGACAGGGGTCAGGAGTTGGGGGTCAGGAGGCAGGGAATTCAGTTATGACCATTCGCATGCCATGTCAGATCGCATTTTCTCCAGAGTCCTCATCATAGGAGCAGGTCCCGCCGGGGCGTTTCTCGCTTATCTTCTGGCTCATAAAGGCATAGAAGTTCTTCTGGTGGACAAGGCCTTCTTTCCCCGCGAAAAGGTGTGCGGAGACGCCCTTATATCCGATAGCCTCAACGCCCTTGATCGAGCAGGGTTATACGATCTGGTTGCGCGTCAAGCCTATTCTGTCAACAAACTTCAGCTGATAGCGCCCGATCGCAGCGCCGTAGACCTCCATTACGATTCTCTCACCATCAAGAGGTATCACTTCGATCATTTGCTCCTTGAACAGGCTGTTCAGGCCGGCGCAGACGTGCTTCAAGGGACAAAGATAACCCGTTTCATCGAAGAAGATGGGTCTGTCGTCGGGGCCCAGGCGAAGACGCATCAGGGGAAAGAGATCACCTTGCGGTCTGACCTGACGGTCCTTGCGACAGGGGCAGCCACAGGGTTGATCAAGAAGGCCAGTCTGCTTGAAAGCCCTCTCCCCTCCGCCTTTGCAGCGCGCGTTTACCATCACGGCAGACTCAACGGCCTCTCCGGTCAACTCACCATCTTTTATGAAAGGGCGCTCCTGCCCGGGTATGCCTGGGTCTTTCCCCTCGGGCCTGATGTATACAATATCGGCTGCGCCGTCTTTCTGAGTCACATCACCGGGGAGGAGATTCCCAATTTGCGTTCGGCCTTCAACGGATTTCTCTCTCAACTGGCCGAGTCCCATCCGTCTCTCGATCTCGGGCGACTCAACACATCCCTGAAAGGCGCTCCGATCAGGACAGGTTTAACCGGGTCGCATCTGTGCGGGGACAGGATCATGGCCGTCGGAGAGGCCATAGGGGTTACCTATCCGCTCACCGGCGAGGGGATTGGCAAATCCCTCGAAAGCGCCGAGGTCGCCGCAGAGGTCATCTCAGAGGCCGTGCGCCATAACGATTTCTCATCCCGATTTCTTCTGAGGTACAAGGCGCTGATGGACTTCCGGTTCGGGGGAAAATACAGGAGCTACTCATCGGCGCAGCGCTGGGTGAAGTATTCCTTTGTCTTGAACTTTATTACTGATAGAGTAAGAAAAAGCCCTGTTCTCAGGAGACGGGTTGAGGGCATCCTGGCTGAAGAACAGGACCCAACAGAGATTTTTTCTTTATGGGGTCTGTTGAAGGCCTCTGTGGGCTGTTAACCGAATTCCTCAAGCATTTTGCCTATTTTGCCGATGTGATGTAAAGGACGTTCCGCAATGGGAGGGACAGACGGGCTATGCTGAGACGGCTTTACATCCTGGCGCTGGTCATCGGCGGGGTCGCAAACGCCTGGGCTGAGGGTCTCCAGGCCGACGCGCCGGGGCTGTTTCCCAAGCCGGTCAGGCTTGTGCCGCAGGTGGAGTTCTGGAGAATGGTCTACACGCAGTTCTCCTCCCGGCAGGCGCTGATTCACGACGACAGGGACCTGTCGGTGATCTACGACGTGGTGTCTCTGCCGTCGCCGAGCTGGAAGGTCTCCAGGCCCGTGGCCGACGCTTCCGTTGCGCATTACCGGGAGATTCTGGAGAGGCTGGCGACCGGCCCCATCGACTCGCTGTTTCTGACGGGGGACGCGCGGGGCGTCTGGGAGGCGTGGGGGCGGAGCCTGGACCCGGAGGTCTACCGGAGGGCCAGCGCCTCCGTCCGCGCGCAGCGATGCCTGAGCGACGAGTTTCGGGCGGGGCTGGAACGGGCGAACCGGTATCGCGACCGGATGCGGCGCATCCTGCGGCGGGAGGGGGTCCCGGAGGACCTCTGGGCGCTGACGCTGGTGGAGTCGGCGTTCGATGCGAAGGCGCGCTCCCCGGCCGGGGCCGTGGGGGTCTGGCAGATCGTGGACTGGCAGAGGCAACGCCACATGCCCCGGCGGCGTCGCGAAGACCCCCGACACAATCCCCTGGCGTCCACCGAGGCGGCGGCCAGGATCCTCCGACACAACCACGACCTTCTGAAGGAGTGGCCCCTGGCCGTCATGGCCTACCACCACGGGCTGTCGGGGACGCTCCGGGCCCGGTCGCAGGTGGGGTCGAGCGACATCGCCCGGATCGTGGAAGATTATGACGGTCCCCTGTTCAAGTTCGCCTCGCGGAACTATTATACGGAGTTCCTGGCCGCCCTGGAGGTGGCCGCAGGGGACGGGATGAACCGGCCCCCTGCGGCCGCGACCCCCCCGGGCGCTTCTGGCAGGGCGTTCGTGGGGTCGGTGACGAGCCACAAGTATCACCGCCCGTCCTGCAGATGGGTGCGGGACATCCAGCGGGCCAGGCGGCTCTGGTTCGCGTCGGTGGAGGAGGCGGCGCACAGGGGCTATGTTCCGTGCGGCCTGTGCAGGCCGGGAAGGAAGGTGGAGCGCGGGGGGGCGGTGTCCGTGGTGGGGGAGTGAAACGCGAAACATTTGACAGAAGGAGGTCGAGATCGGACGTTTTCTGGGATGGCTGATTTGGACCGTCCTGACGACCCTGTCGCTGTGCACCATGGTGATCGGGGCGCAGATCGTCGGGATGACGCAGGACCCGCAGAGCACGGACATGATCGTGGGCGCCACGATGCTGGCGGCGGGGGGATTGCTGACGACGGGATGCATTGCAGGGATCGCCCGGTGGGTGCTGCGCGGGGGGCGGCGGGGCAGGGGCGCAGGTTGAAAAAAGTGCTTGCTTTCGGGGAGGTTTTGTATCTTATTGTAAAAGATAATCCCCAAAATCGGCCTTCACGGGCAGGTCGATGAACGGATGACGCCGTGATGCGTTTAAACCCCCAATGGAGGTTCAATATGAGGATGCGTCGCATAGCCCCCCTGATGGTGGTCTCCTTGAGCATTTTCGGGATGTTCTGCGCAGAGGTTGCGCACGGCCAGAAGGCGGAGGATCTCTACAACCAGGGCACCACACTCCTGAACCAGGGGAAGGTCGCTGAGGCCATCGCCAGGCTGAAGGAGGCCGTCCAGATAAAGCCGGACCTGGCCCCTGCCCACTTCAACCTGGGCGACGCCTACGAAAAGAGGGGGGCGCTGGATGACGCCATCGCATCCTATAAGGAGGCCGTCAAACACAAGCCCGAGGGCAAGTACTATCTGAGCCTCGGCCTGGTCTACAAGAAGAAGAAGATGCTCCCCGAGGCCATCGAGGCATACAAGAAGGCGGCGGAGGCGGACCCGAAAAACGCTAAGACCTTCTTCAACCTGGGCAACGCCTATCAGGAACGGGAGGCCTTTTCCGACGCCATCGCCAGTTACAACAAGGCCATCAGCCTGAAGTACCCCAACCCCGCGTCCGTCTATTTCAACCTGGGGGTCACCCATCAGAAGAAGGGGGACAACCTGGAGGCCGCCAAGGCCTACGAGGCCTACCTCAAGGCTTCTCCCAGGGCGTCCAACGCGAAGCAGATCCAGGAAATCATCAAGGGGCTGCGCGAGCAGGCAAAGGATCAGCAGGGGCTTGGCGAGCAGGCGAAGGACCGGCAGGTGAAGAGGTAGAAGGAGCGGTCAGCCATCAGCGGTCAGCGGTCAGCCTAAAACTGAAAGCTGACTGCTGATCGCTGACGGCTTTTTGACATTCATCCTCACTTGGGAATTTATGGGTAAACGCCATCTGTTCAGAACCGTCCTCATCGTCGTCACCCTTGTCGCGGCTGGTTTGGCGCTCTATCCGACGCTCCGCTATTACGGCCTGGCCGGGGCTCCGTCCGAATCCCATCGGGAACGGGCGATCAAGCTCGGCCTGGACCTGCTGGGGGGCATGCATCTCGTCCTGGAGGTGGACACCTCCAAGCTGACGCCGGATGAGGCGAAGGACGCCGGGCATCGGGCGCACGAGGTGATCGCCAACCGGATCGACCAGTTCGGGGTGGCGGAGCCGGTCATCCAGCAGCAGGGGGACAACCGGATCATCGTGGAGCTGCCGGGGGTCAAGGACGTGGACCGGGCGGTGAACCTGATCGGCCAGACGGCCCTCCTGGAGTTCCGGATGCTGAAGGAGGCGGAGGCGTTCCGCTCGCTGTTGAACCGGATCGACGAGCGGCTGGCGGCGCGGCAGAATGCCCCCGGCACGGACCTGACGGGCGGGGAGGAGAAGACCCATCCGCTGACCTCCCTGCTGACGGAGTACGGCAGCGACATCGTGACGCCGGCGGAGAACGCGAACCGGGTGCGGGCCATCCTGGCCGACCCTGAGGTCCAGGACCTGATCCTGGCGGAGGACGGGGCGGTCCTCTGGGCGGCGCACGTGGAGGATGTGCAGGGGCAGAAGATCCTCCCGATCTACTACGTCAAGCGACGGCCGGAGATGACGGGGGAGGTGATCGCCAACGCCCGCGCGCAGCGGGGGCAGGATATCCTCAACGCGGGCCAGCCCCTGGTCAACTTCCAGACGACGGCGGAGGGGACGCGCATCTTCGGGCGGGTGACGGGGGCCAACGTGGGGCGGCGGATGGCCATCGTGCTGGACGGGAAGGTGGTCTCCTCGCCGACGATCCAGACCAAGATCGACCGGGGCGATGGCCAGATCACGGGGAGCCGGACGATAGAGGAGGCGCAGGACCTGGCCATCGTGCTGCGGGCCGGGGCCCTGCCCGCGCCGATCAACATCATCAGCAAGCAGGTCGTGGGGCCGTCCCTGGGCGCGGACTCCATCCGGATGGGGACGCAGGCGTCGCTGGTGGCCCTCCTGGTCGTGGCCCTCTTCATGGTCCTCTACTACCGCCTGAGCGGCCTGGTGGCGGACGTCGCCCTGTTTTTGAACATGGTCTTCCTGCTGGCGGTGATGGCCTATCTGCAGGCCACGCTCACGCTGCCGGGCATCGCGGGGATCGTCCTGACGATCGGCATGGCCGTGGACGCCAACATCCTGATCTTTGAGCGGGTGAAGGAGGAGCTACGGGCGGGCAAGACCGTGAAGGCGGCGGTCGAGATCGGCTACGAAAAGGCGTTTCGCACGATCCTGGACTCCAACGTGACGACGCTGATCACGGCGGTGGCCCTCTACGAGTTCGGGACGGGGCCGATCCGGGGGTTTGCGGTGACGCTGATCGTGGGCATCATCGCGAGCATGTTCACGGCGATCACGATCACCCGCGCCATCTTTGACTTTGCGATCGACCGGTGGCGGCCACGGCAGTTGAGCATCGGGACGACCGATCCGTTTAAGGACGCCAACTTCGGGTTCATCAGGATGCGGCGGCTCGCGTTCGTGATCTCCGGGGCGCTGACCGCCGCCAGCCTGCTGGTGATCGCCGTGCAGGGGGGGATGAAGAGCGGGATCGACTTCCAGGGCGGGACGCTCCTGGAGGCCTACTTTGACCCGGCCGTTCCGGTGGGACAGGTCCGGGGCGCGCTGGGGGCCGTCGCCTTTCAGGGCAAGACACTCAACCTGAGCGACAGCGAGATCAAGAGCGTGGAGAACGACCCGAAGCGGATTCTGATCCGGGTGGCCTCCGCGGGCGGGGAGGAGGGGGTGTCAGACGCGGTGAAGGCGCACCTCAAGGGGACCTTTCCGAACAACCTGGGGACCGACTGGGTGCGGCAGGAGGTCAACGTGGGTCCCAAGATCGGGAAGGAGCTGATGTGGAACGCGATCAAGGCGGTCCTCTGGTCGATGATCGGCATCCTGATCTACATCGCGTTCCGCTTCGAGTTCAAGTTCGGGGTGGGGGCCATCCTGGCCCTGTTCCACGACGTGACCATGACGCTCGGCTTCCTGGCCCTGATCGGCGAGGAGACGTCGATGGCGATGGTGGCCGCCCTGCTGACCCTCCTCGGGTACTCCAACAACGACACTATCGTCGTCTACGACCGTATCCGGGAGGGCCTCCGCTCCTTCCGGAGGGGGCAGAAGTACGAGGAGGTCGTCAACCGGAGCATCAACGAGACCCTGAATCGCTCGATCGTCACGCATACCACCGTGGTGCTCGTGGTGCTCATTCTGCTCTTCTTCGGGGGAGAGGTCAACCGGACCTTTTCCTTGACCCTCACCTTCGGGATACTGGTCGGAATCTATTCCTCAATCTATATCGCCTCTCCCATCGTCGTGGAGTGGTACCTGCGGCGGAACGCCGCCGCGGCGGACGGGAAGGGGGCGCCCCAGGCGGCGGCGGTGAGGCGGGCGTGAAGAAAAACAGAAACGGGGAAGCGGAGAAAGGGAGAAACGGAGAAAAAACATCCCCGATTCTCCGGTTCTCCGATTCTCCGGTTCGATGTTTTGCATTCCCCATACTCCCCATACTCCCCTTGATCCTTGCTGAAAGGGGTGTGATCGCGACGTGGATTTTGGTCTGCTATTCGGTCTGATGCTGGGGTTTGCCGCCATCTTCGGGTCCTTCCTTCTGGAGGGGGGGACCCTGGGGGCGCTGATCCAGGCCCCGGCCATGATCATCGTGTTCGGCGGGACGATGGCTGCGGCCATGATCGGGAACCCCACCGCCCGGTTTTTGAGCATCCCGGCCTTCTTCAAGGTGGCGCTGTTCGACCCGGACCTGTCGCCCGTCAAGCTGATCGGGGACATGATCCACCTTGCGGAGCTGGCCCGCCGGGAGGGCATCCTCACCCTCGAGGCGCACCTGGCCAACATGAAAAGCCCGTTCGTGCAGCGCGGCCTGAAGCTGGCCATCGACGGCGTGGAGCCCGAGCAGGTGCAGAAGGTGATGGAGGGGGAACTGGAGATGATGTCGGAGCGCCACCTGGCGGCGGCCAAGATGTACGCGCAGATGGGGGCCTATTCCCCCACGATGGGGATCATCGGGACGGTGATGGGGCTGATCGCGACGCTCGCCAGCGCCGGGGGGGACCCGACGGAGTTGATCCACCACATCGGGGCGGCGTTCATCGCCACCCTGTGGGGGGTGTTCGCGGCCAACGTCGTCTGGCTGCCCGTGGCCGACAAGCTGAAGAGCCGGCACGCGGAGGAGGAGCACTACCTCCGGATCGCCATGATCGCCGTGTTCGAGATCCAGTCGGGCACGAACCCCAGCATGCTCCAGCAGCAGCTGCTCTCCCTGCTGCCGCCTTCAGAGCGCAAGGAGGAGGGGGCGGTGGAGGCCAGGGCGGCGTAACGCCCGTGAGGTGATAGGCTATGGCGAAGAAGAAACATCAGGAGGAGCACGAGAGCGCGGAGCGCTACATCCTCACGTATGCGGACCTGATCACGCTCCTCCTCGGCCTTTTCATCCTCCTGTACTCCATGTCCCAGCAGGACATCCAGAAGTTCAGGTCCTACTCGGCGGCGTTCAACCTCGTGTTCGGGACAGGGGGGGGAAAGGGGGTGCCCATCGGCCTGGACCCCATCCTGGTGGGCGAACATCCCAAGCCGGGGTTCAGGACCGGGCGTACGGGGGGCGCGGGCGGGTCGGGGGCGCAACAGCAGATGACCAAAGAACTCCAGTCCCTCAGCCAGGGGGAGAAGGGGGAGGAGAAGTTCCAGGTCAAGCAGACCAGCGAAGGGACCGTCATCAGCCTTCCCGAGAAGCTCACCTTCACCTCCGGCCAGGCCGACCTCCAACCCGCCGCACGCGCCGTCCTCGACAGCCTCGCAGAGGTCTTCAAGAGATATAACAGCACCCTTCGCGTCGAAGGTCACACGGACGACGTCCCGATCAGTGGGACATACGCCAACAATATGGCTCTCTCCAACGCCCGTGCGTCCAACGCCTGGACCTACCTCGTTGAAAGGCACGGTCTGGACCCGCAGCGCATCTCCACGTCGGGGTACGGAGAATATCGGCCCGTGGCCCCGAACGACACGCCTGAAGATCGCGCCAAGAACCGCCGCATCGACATCGTCGTCCTGGGCAGCGAGGCCCCGGCGGCCAACGGGAAGGCCGGGGAGGGGGGGACTCGCACGACCCTCGCCGAGACGCCCGGCCTCCGGGTGACGGAGGAGACGCCCGCGACGGAGACCCCTCACGGCGGGGGGGGGCATTAGCCCATTGGAAAATCTCCTGAATATCCTGGGCTATGTCGTCTCCGCCCTGATGGTGGGGTGCGGCGTTCTGATCATCTCCGGTTTTCTGGTTCCGAAGTTTACCGGGGGGGATCAGGTCCGTGTGACCTTTGGGATCGTCGTCCTCCTCTACGGGGTGCTCCGGTTCGTCCAGATGCGGATGAAGGGGAGACGAATCAACGATGAATGATGAAGACAACGATGAAGTATGAGCGATGAGCGATGAACGAAAAACAAAACAGATATGCTTTTACTTCAGCGTTTATCGTTCAGCGTTCAGCGTTCTGGGTGGGCGGTTGTCCTCTGGGTCGGGATGTGCGCGGGGGGCTGGGGATGCGGACCCTCCGGGGAGACGGCCCTGAGCGGCCGTCTGACCGTGGCCTGCGCGGACAGCGCCCTCCCGCTGATCGAGCGGGAGGCGCGGACCTTTATGGCGCTCTATCCGGGGGCGCGGATCGACGTCGTTCCGACCGACTCTCGAGGGGCGCTGGTCAAGCTGTTCAGCGGTGAGGCGGGGCTGGCGGTCATCTCACGGGACGTGGGGGAAGACGAGAGAAGGGCAGCCTCTGAGGGGGGCATTCCGCTGAACACCTACCGCATCGCCGTGGATGGGGTCGCCGTCATCGTTCATCCCCAAAACCGCGTGGACAGCCTCTCCTTGGCGCAGGTCTCCGGGTTGCTGGGGGGAGGGGTCGGGTCGTGGGGCGAGGTCGGGGAGGATGACCGGCCCGTGGTCCCCGTGGTCCGCGACCGGAACTCAGGGACCTACGAGGTCGTTCGGCAGCGGGCGCTGGCGGGGGGGGATTTCGTCAGGGGGGTCCTCTGCCGGACCTCGCAGGAGGTGGTGGACCGGGTGGCCTCCGAGCCGGGGGGCATCGGCTGCGTCGGCCTGGCGTGGCTCAAGGGGGGGCGCGTCAAGGCCCTTCGCATCGCCCAGAGGCCGGGCGAGGAGTTCGTCGGCGCCTCTGCGTCGGGCGTCTACCAGAACCGGTATCCGATCCGTCGCCCTCTGCTGGTCTGCACGACGGGTGGGGCGGTGGAGGCCTCCCCGCGGGCGGGGTTCGTTGCGTTTTTGACCAGCCAGAGGGGACAGCTGGTCGTGGAATCAGAGGGGCTGGTGCCCGACACCGTGCCGGAGAGGGTCATTCAGCTTAAGCAAGAGCTTCTCACGAAATGAGCTATAGAGCACAGATGTCAGAAAGGAGTGGCGATGACCGGCAGGATGGCCCAGGATAGGTTTTTAAAATGGACAGGCATGGGGTTGCGGATCACGACGGTCATCGTTATTTTGCAGCTGTTGCGGCCGGGGGTGGGGGACGCTCAGGATGCGCTGTCGCGCGCGCAGGCGTCCATCGCCCGGAGGGATTACAAGACGGCGCTCCCCCTTCTCCAGGAGGCTGTCCAGCAGATGCCCACCTCAGCCGAGGCGCATCATCTGCTGGGCGTGGCGCTCAAGGGGGTTCGCCGGCCTGACGAGGCGCTGTCGGAGTTCCAGGAGGCGTTGAGGCTCAAGCCGAAGTACGCGGAGGCGAGGTTCGAGGCCGGCCTGATTCAGCTTGAGAAGGGTCAGCGGGCGGAGGCAGAGGCCGCCTTCAAGAAGGGCATCGAGCAGCAGCTCAAGCCTCTGGGCCCGCTGTATTATGGCATGGGCCTGGTCAAGATGGCCGAGGACTCCCTGAACGCCGCCAACAAGTGGCTGATCAGGGCCACCACCGAAGACCCTCGCAACGGGACGTATCACAAGGCCCTCGGCGACATCTACGCCAAGCAGCTGATCACGGAGCTGGCCGTGAACGAATACAACCAGGCGCTGGAGCTGAACCCCAACGATCCTGACGTGCACTACTCCATTGGCAAGATGCATTTCAAGGATCGCAAGTGGCCGGAGGTGCTCAAGGCGTGGCAGGACGCCGTGGCCGCGGACTCCAACTTCGTCCCGGTCTACAAGGACCTGATCAACCTTTACATGATCATGAAACCCCCCCGCTACGAGGAGGCGGTGCCTCTTTTGAAGCGGGCGGTGGAGTTCCATCCTGAGGACACAAAGCTCCCTGTGGAGCTGGCCAAGGCCATGGCCAAGACGCAGACCTACCGCGCCGAGGCGCTCCCCTACCTGGAGAAGGCGGCGACGCTGGTCTCCGACGACGCCGAGGTCCACGCCCTGATCGGGGACATCTCCTCCGAGAACAAGGACCATGCGCGGGCCGTGGAGGCGTATCAGAAGGCCACGCAGATCGACCCGGAGTTCGTGGGGGCGCTCAAGGGGCTTGCGGAGGCGCAGAAGTCCTCGGGAGACACCACTGCCGCCATCGAGACGATGAAGACGATCGCCGAGAAGGACACGTCCGGGAACGGCGGCGTGGAGGGGGCCCTGGGCTATCTGCTCTACCAGCAGGGGCGGTACGACGAGGCCATCCCCAACCTGAAGGAGAAGCTGCAATCGTCCCCCAAGCTGGCGATCCTGTATCGCCTGCTGGGGCTGTGTTACATCAAGAAGAGCGATTATGGGGCGATCCTGTCGGACGTGAAGCCCGCCCTGGACAGCGCGGTGGCGACCTTTCCCGACGACAAGGCGAAGCTGAGCATGGTCTACAGTGAACTGGGAGGTGAACTCTACAGGGCCAAGCGCTACGGCGAGGCCGTCGAGATGTTCCAGAAGAGGCTGGAGCAGGACCCGGAGAACTGGAGCATACATCTCAACGTGGGGTATGCCTATTTTCAGCAGAAGGCTTACTCCAAGGCCATTGAAGAGTTCAGGAAGGTGACGCAACTCAAGCCCGACAACGCCAACGCCTACCTCATGCTGGGGGTCTGTTATGGTGAGACCAAGAACAGCGCCCAGGCCAAGTCGGCGTTTCTGAAGGTCGTGGACCTGGACCCGAAGAACGTGGACGCGCTCAAGCAGGTGGGTCTGGCCTATCTGCTGGAGGCGCAGGCCCTTCAGAAGGCCGAGAAGCACAAGGAGTCTCAGGGCGTGGCGGGGCAGGCCGTCGGTTATCTTCAGCGGGCCGTGGCGCAGAAGCCGAACGACATCCAGGCCCGCGTCCTGCTGGCCCAGGGTCTCGTCCTGTCAAAACAGCTGGAAAAGGCCAAAGAGGAATTTAGAAGAATCTTGAGGATGGATTCCAACAACACAGATGCCCAGCAGGGTCTGGAGCGGTTAGGCGAAGAATGACTCGCCACAACAGAGACGCCCAATCCAGGCTGGAGCGATTGGAAGGGGGGCCGTGAATGGGGCCGTGAAGACTTTATCGAGCGAAATTTCACCAGAGGTGGTTTGCGTTTCACGATGACGGTTTTTCCACAGAGGGCAAGGAGGAGGACTCATGCGTCAATCGACCTTCATCACAGTGGTGTTGATTGCGGCACTGGTCGTGTCGAGCATCATTTATCTGTTCTTTTTGCCGAAGTTCGTCCAGGATGGGGGGCCGACGGTGATCGCTTTGTTGATGGTCAGTATCATGCTGATCACGTTCATCATCGAGCGCATGATGACGTTAAACAAGGCGAAGGGGCGGGGGTCGATGATCCAGTTCGCCGTGAACGTGGTGGAGCGGGTGCGGCAGAGGGACATCGACGGGGCGCTGTCGCTGTGCGACGACCAGCGGGGGTCGTGCGCCAACATCCTGCGGGCCGGGCTGGAGCGGTTCCGGCAGGTGGACCGGGAGAAAGACATGCACGAAGAGCGGAAGGTGTCGGAGATCCAGCACGCCTTCGACACGGCCAGCGCCCTGGAGATCCCCCTGCTGGAGCGCAACCTGATCGCCATGTCCACCATCGCATCCATCGCGACGATGCTGGGGCTGCTCGGCACGACCGTCGGCATGATCCGGGCCTTTCACGCCATGGCCCGGCAGGGGGCCCCGGACGCCATCCAATTGGCCCTGGGCATCTCGGAGGCGCTGATCAACACGGCGGGCGGGCTGTTCGCGGCGATCGTCGGGATCGTGGCCTACAACTTCTTCACGAACAAGGTGGACAGCTTCAGCTACGAGATCGAGGAGACGACCCACAACGTCGTGCAGCTCCTGACCGGCCGGGCACAATAGCGCGAGGGGTGAGCAGACATGGCGATACACAAGAAACCCCGGGTCGGGATCAGGATCGACATGACGCCGATGGTGGACATCGCGTTTCTCCTCCTGATCTTCTTCATGAGCACGACGCAGTTCAAGCCGCCGGAGGAGGCGATGATGGAGCTGCCCTCCTCCCACTCGGAGATCAAGCTGCCGGAGTCCGACGTGATGATCCTGGCCGTGGACAAAAACAGCCAGATCTTCTTCAAGGTCGGCGGGTCGGGGGTGGAGCAGTCCACGTCGCTGGCGGACCTGGAGAATCACGTGATCCAGGCCCGCATCAAGAACCCGAAGCTCCGCCTGGCCATCAAGGCGGACAAGGACGCGGACTACGGCGTGATCAACGACCTGATGGACATCCTCCAGCGGACCGGGAACACCCGGTTCAACATGGTGACCCTGCTGGAGGAGGACAAGAAACCGGGTGGGACCCCATAAAGGAGGTGGTACGCTATGGCCGCTGTTGACGAAGGCGCACAACCGCGTAGAACCAAGAAGATGGGGGGAAAGAAGCCAAAGAAGCGGATGGGCATCCGCATCGACATGACGCCGATGGTGGACATCGCCTTTCTGCTGCTGATCTTCTTCATGGTCACGACGGTCTTTCGAGCGCCGCAGACCATGGAGATCAACCTGCCCCCCTCCGAGCAGAAGGTGGATATCGCCGAGTCGAACCTGATGACCTTCTTCGTCACCGAGGGCAGCGCGGTCTTCTGGGCCATCGGGAGGGAGAGGCCGCAGCGTGTGGAGATGAGGGAAATTCAGACGCTCCTCTCGGAGAAGAACAAGGCCAACCCCAAGCTGATCACGCTGATCAAGCTCGACCGGAAGGCGCGCTATCACATGATGGTGGACATGCTGGATGAACTGAACATCGGCAACGTCACCCGATTCAGCGTGGCGCCCATGACGGACCGCGATAAGGAGGTGTTATCCAAGGCATGAGCATGACAGCCACGGTGCTCAGCATCGTAGATTACGGCGCGGCCGAGCTGAAACGCTTCTATCGGCAGCACGTCCAGAGGGCGTTCACCTACGCCGCCGCCGGCCACCTCGTGGCCGGCGCGATCTATCTCGGCATTCAGTGGTATATGGAGCGAGAGGATCCGGTGCGCACGGTCCGGTTTATCAAGTATCAGGACCTGGGGCCGCCGCCCTCCCTGACCAACCAGCAGGCCGCGCCGCAGATCCAGGTGTCGCAGGCCGCGGCCCGGCCCACCATCGGCATCCCGGAGCCGGTGCCCGACGCGGAGGTGTCTTCGGAGACGACCATCGCCACGCAGACCGAGATGAGCCAGATGACCTCGCTGAGCGGGGGGGAGGGGGTCGGGGAAGGGGCCGTCATCCAGGTGGAGCAGCCCGTCCAGCAGGGCGACATCCAGGTGGAGGAGGAGAAGCTGCCCGATGTGGGGGAGTTCATCCCGGTGGAGGAGCAGCCGGTGGCGGTGGAGCAGCCGAAGCCGGTCTACCCGGAGATCGCGCGGCGGGCGGGGATCGAGGGCACGGTCTGGATCATGATCCTGGTGGACAAGACCGGGAAGGTGCGGGACGTGAAGATCACGAAGGGTCCGGAGATGTTCCACGAGTCGGCGAAGGAGGCGGCCTGGAAGAGCGTCTGGCGGCCGGCGATCCAGAACCAGAAGCCCGTCTCCGTCTGGGTGTCTTATCCGATCCGGTTCACGCTCAAGTAGGGGGGCCTTCTGCGGGGTCTCTTGCGGAACCTTATTGACGCGATCTCCGTCTAAGCAGACGAACGGGGGAGAGAGGGCGTTTCTGCCCCGATACGGGGTTAAGCGTTTCTCCGTTTCGGGGGTCTAACAGGTACGCCCAGAAAGGGGTGCGTCAAGAGGTTTTTTTCGCCAACAGGAGGCCGCCCATGAGCAAGAGACGCCTTCTCCTGATCGTCGCGCTGGTGCTGGTCGCCGCGGCCGTCGCCGTCGCCTACGTCACCACCGGAAAGACCGACGGGGCCTCTCCCTACCGGTTTGCGGCTGTGGAGCGGGGGGACATCATCGCCACCGTCACCTCCACGGGCACGCTCAACGCCGTCACCACGGTGGAGGTGGGCACGCAGGTCTCCGGGACGATCTCCGCGCTCTACGCCGACTTCAACACCACGGTCAGGGCCGGGCAGGTCATCGCCCTGATCGACACCACCTTCCTCCACGCCTCGGTCGTGGACGCCCAGGCCAACCTGGAGCGGGTGCGCGCCAACGCAGAGGCCGCCCGGCGCAAGCTGGAGCGCACCAAGGCCCTCTTCTCCAAGAATCTCTCCTCGCAGGCGGAACTGGACGACGCGCAGACCAACCTGGCGGTCGCCATCGCTCAGGAGAAGCAGTCGCAGGCCGCCCTGGATCGCGCCCTGATCAACCTGCGCTACGCCACGATCAAGGCCCCGATAGACGGGGTGGTCATCGACCGGAGCGTGGACGCGGGGCAGACCGTGGCGGCCAGCCTGTCGGCCCCCAAGCTGTTCGTCATCGCCAACGACCTGACGCAGATGGAGCTTCAGCTCAGCGTGGACGAGGCGGACGTGGGGCGGGTGAAGGAGGGGCAGCGGGTGACGTTTACGGTGGACGCCTACCCCGATCAACAGTTTGAGGGGAGGGTTCATCAGGCCCGGCTGTTTCCGCAGACGGTGCAGAACGTCGTGACCTACAAGGTCATCGTCCGGGTGGACAACCAGGACCTGAGGCTGCGGCCCGGCATGACGGCCAACGCCACGATTTTGATCGACCGCCGGGAGGAGGCGCTCAAGGTGCCTCTGGCGGCGTTGAGGTTTGTCCCGCCTCCTGACCAGCTTGCGGCGCTCAGGGCGGAGATGATGAGGGGGGGCGCGGGGCGCGGGGCACAGGCGGACACGAGCCGGTCGTGGTGGTCTCGCCTGGTCTCTGCGGTGATGCGGCGGGGCTCTGTCTCCGCGGATTCGGCGCAGGCGGGGGGCGGGGGGCGAGAGGCGAGGGGCGGGGGTTGGGGGTCAGGGGATGGGGGCTGGGGCTCCGGGGGGAGCGGCTGGGGGAGCCAGAGCGCCGGGGGGGATACGGCGCGCGCCAGGCGGGGCGGGGGGGGCCGGGGCGGGCAGAGCGGCGGGTGGGGATCGAGTGGAGGGAGTTCCAGTGGGGGCTGGGGGTCGGGTGGGGGGAACTCCGGCGGGGGCCGGGGGGGAGGCTCGGGCGGTGGGAGTTGGGGTGGAGGGGGTATGGGGAGTATGGGGAGTGGGGCGTCCGGGGCAGGGCGCGTCTGGGTTCAGGCGAAGGACGGCAAATTGAGGCCGGTCCCCATCCGACTCGGCATTCAGGACCGGAGCTTTGCGGAGCTGGTCGGGGGGGACCTTCAGGAGGGGCAACAGATCATCATCGGGACGGTCACCTCGTCCTCCTCTCCGGTCCCGCAGCAGGGCCGAAGCCCGTTCGGCGGGGGCGGGTTCGGGGGCGGCGGGTTTGGCGGGAGAGGAGGGGGTGGCGGTGGCCGACGTTAGGGGGAGGCCCCCCGTCATCCGGGTGGAGGACGTGACCAAGGTCTACCGGCTGGGGGACTATGAGGTCCACGCCCTGCGCGGGGTGTCGCTGGGGGCGCAGGAGGGGGAGTTCATCGCCGTCATGGGGGCGTCGGGGTCGGGCAAGTCGACGCTCATGAACATCCTGGGCTGCCTGGACCGGCCGACGTCGGGGCACTACTATCTGCGCGGCGAGGACGTGTCTCAACTCAGCCGGGATGCGCTGGCGGAGGTCCGCAACCGGGAGATCGGGTTCGTGTTCCAGGGGTTCAACCTGCTCCCCCGGACGAGCGCCTTGGAGAACGTGGAGCTGCCGATGCTCTACAACGGGACGCCGGTCCGCGAGAGCCGGAGGCGGGCGCTGGAGGCCCTGGACCGGGTGGGATTGGCAGAGCGTTCCCATCACCACCCGAATCAGCTCTCCGGGGGGCAGCAGCAGCGGGTGGCCATCGCGCGGGCGCTGGTCAACCGGCCGGCGATCATCCTGGCGGACGAGCCGACGGGCAACCTGGACAGCCGGACGAGCGTGGAGATGATGGGGGTGTTTCAGGACCTGAACGGGGAGGGGATGACCATCGTCCTGATCACCCACGAGCCGGACATCGCGGCCTACGCCGCCCGCAACGTGGTCTTCCGGGACGGCCGGATCATTCAGGACCGCGCCGTGGAGCGTCGCCGGATCGCCACGGAGGAGCTGGGGGCGATGGCTGAGCCTGAGGCAGTGGAGGCGACCAAGACATGACCTTTCTCCGCGTGCTCCGCACCGCAGGCCGGGCGGTGGGCCGGAACAAGCTCCGGTCGGCCCTGACGCTGCTCGGGATCATCATCGGCGTGATGGCCGTGATCGTCGTGGTCGGGATCAGCACGGGCGCTCGGCTGATGGTCGAGGAGCAGGTGTCGAGCCTCGGCTCGAACGTGCTGATGATCTTCCCCGGGGCGACGACGTCCAGCGGGGCGCGGATGGGGTGGGGGTCGGCCAGCACGCTGACGGAGGACGATCTCAAGGCGATCTCGAAGGAGTGCCCGGCGGTGGCCGGGATCTCGCCTTCGATCCGCACGATCGCGCAGACCGTGGCCGGGAACACCAACTGGAGCACGAGCATCCAGGGGGTCTCCCCCGACTACGCGGCGGTCCGGAACTGGCCCGCCGAGACAGGGGCCTACTTCACGGAGCAGGACGTGCGCTCGGCGAACAAGGTCTGTCTGCTGGGGCAGACTGTGGCCGACCAGCTCTTCGCCGACCAGGACCCGGTCGGGGCGACGATCCGGATCAAGAAATTGCCCTTTATCGTGATCGGCGTTTTAGCCAAGAAAGGGGCGGGTTTCGGCGGACAGGACCAGGACGATGTCATTGTCGCCCCCTACACGACGGTACAGAAGAAACTCATGGGGACCACCTACCTGGGGATGGTCATGGCCTCGGCTGTCTCCGCCGACAAGATTCAGGAGGCGCAGGACCAGATCGCCACGGTGCTGCGGGTGCGCCATCGGATCGGGCCCGGGCAGGACGATGACTTCACCATCCGGACCCAGACAGAGTTCAGCGATGTCGCGCAGGCGACTTCGCAGCAGATGCGTATTTTGCTGATCTGCGTGGCGGCGGTCTCCCTGGTCGTGGGGGGGATCGGCATCATGAACATCATGCTCGTGTCGGTGACGGAGCGGACGCGGGAGATCGGCATCCGGATGGCCGTGGGCGCCAAGGGGCAGCACATCCTCTTGCAGTTTCTTTCGGAGGCCGTGAGCCTGAGCGCCCTGGGCGGCGTGGCCGGCATCGGCCTGGGTATGGCCGTGTCCCGCGCGCTGGCCGTCACGATTGGGTGGAAGACGATGGTTCCGATGTGGGCGGTGGGGATGGCGTTTGCCGTGTCGGGGACGGTGGGGATCTTCTTCGGCTTCTATCCGGCCTGGAAGGCGTCGCGCCTGGACCCGATTGAGGCGCTGAGGTACGAGTAGAAAAGAAAGTGCTGAGTCCTGAGTGCTGAGTCCTGAGTAAAAAGCAAAGGATGGGTCCTTTTGGCTGTTCTCAGGACTCAGGACTCGGAACTCGGAACTGTTTTTCATCCGGGGGCTTGAGGAGGTAGCCATGTTCGGCGACATCGGATTTATGGAGTTGCTCATCATCTTCCTGGTGGCCCTGCTGTTCTTCGGGGCCAAGCGTCTGCCCGAACTGGCCGGGGGGCTGGGCAAGAGCATCCGGGAGTTCAAGAAGGGGATGAAGGACGTTCAGGACGAGGTGACGAAGGAGATCCACCAGCCTTCGAACAATGTCCCCAAGAGCGACGAGAAGACGGTGCATCAGTCCTGAGTCCTGGGTCCTGGGTCCTGGGTCCTGAGTAAAGGCAAAAGCCCTCTGTCTTTACTCAGCACTCAGGACTCAGGACCTGTTTTTGTCGTGAGGTCTTACCATGCCGGATGAGGAGGTCTCTCGCACGGCGAACATCCGCTGGGTGGCGGCCGCCGGCGCGATTTCTCTGCTGATCGTGGCCGGAGTGGCCTGGTATCTGCTGCGCCCGACCAGGGTCACGAACATTCAGGACATGCATACGCTCGTCGAGCGCCTCGACGACATACACAAGCAGATCGAGACCCGCCAGCAGTCCATTGCCGAGGCGGTGCGGAACTTCAACGCCACCCACCCCGACGACCCGATCAAGGTCGAGGACGTCAGGGCGCTCAAGCTGAAGGACCTTCAGCATCAGATTCTCCAGCGGATGGTGAAGGCCGAGAAGGACGTCTCCTATCAGGGGCTGCTGGACGAGATCGGGCGGCAGGACACGGAGATCAGCCGGCTGAACAACGAGATCGCGGCGATCCAGGCCCGTCTGCCGGAGCCTGTGGTGGCGAAGAGGGGGGACACCCACCACGACCTGTCGATGAAGTTTCTGACCGAGAAGAAGGGGCTCCTTTCCGAAAAGGCCAAGGAGATCCTGGACAAGATGGCCGTCGTGGAGGACATCGTGCCGGGTTTCCAGGTCTGGATGATGTACGACGAGACGACGAGCGTGTTCGGGAGTTTCGTGACGCAGGGGACGGCGTCCATCTCGCCCCGCAGGGCGCAGGTCCGGTCGAAGCGGGCGCTGATGGTCAGGATCGAGAAGGCGCAAGAGGGGCGGAAGAAGGCGGAGGCGCAGGTGGAGACCCTGGCCTCCGAGAAGGCGGAGCTTCAGCAACAGATGGAGCAGACCGCCTCGGCGCTGCAGGCGCAGGTGGAGGCCGCCCGGCAGGAGAAGGAGGAGGCGCAGCGCCGGGCGAAGGAGAAGGAGCAGGCGTTCCTGGAGGCGGAGCGGCAGATGAACTCCTTCTTCTACGCGGTGGGCAACCTGGACGAATTCAAGAAGCGCGGGGTCGTGAAGGGCGGGAAGATCGGCCAGGCCGGGAACGAGGTGTTCTCGGAGTCTCTGGACCTGCGGCTGGACACGGTTGTGAGCCTTTCGGCGGGCGACGGAGGGCTGGGGCGGATCGGGTCGGTGAAGGTGTTTCCGTCGTCCCTCAAGAAGGGGAAGGACTATGACATCTTCTATGGGTCTGACCGTCAGCTCGCGACGGTCAAGGTCCTGAACCGGGAGGCCTTCCTCCAGGCCCGGCGCATCGTCTTTGGGATTGAGGATTGAGAGGCCCGGCGCGCGCCGGGGGGTATTTGTAGGGGCGATCGTTCGACTGCGCTCACGACGCAGTCCTTGTGATCGCCCTTATCTTTTGACAGAGAGATCACCTTTATGCCAGACCGACCGAACCTGCTGCTGATCCTGACGGACCATTTCCGGGGCGACTGCCTGGGACGCCTGGGGCGCACGGCCGCCGAGACGCCGCACCTCGATTCGCTGTCGCGGCAGGGGGCTGTCTTCACGCAGGCATACACGCCGTGCCCCTCCTGCATCGCGGCCCGCCGCTCGTTGATGACCGGGCAGACGCCCTACACGCAGGGGATGGTCGGATACAAGGACGGGCTGCCCTGGCCCTACCGGACGACGCTGGCGGGGGAGCTGACGCGCGCCGGGTACCAGACGGTCAACATCGGCAAGACGCATTTCCATCCCCCCCGGCTGCACCTGGGGTTTGAGCAGCTGATCCTGCCTGAGGACCACTCGGAGTGGCTGGCCCGGCAGCCGGGCATCGACGTGGAGAAGACCGCGCACGGGGTGCACGGCAACTCCTGGATGGCCCGCCCGAATCACCTGCCGGAGCGGCTGATGGAGGAGACCTGGTTCGTGGGCCGGGCGCTGGAGTTCCTGCGGAAGCGCGACCCGACGCGGCCCTTCTTCCTCTGTCTGTCGTTCAACGGCCCGCACCCGCCCTGGTGCCCGCCGCAGGTCTATTACGACCAGTTCATCGGGCGGGACCTGCCGATGCCCGTGGTGGGCGACTGGGCGGAGCGGCACGCGCAGGAGGCGGGCGCGTCGCTGGATGTGAACACGTGGCGGGGGAAGCTGCCGGACCATCTCAACCACCGCGCGCGGGCGGCCTATTTCGCCTATCTGGCTTACCTGGACGCGCAGGTGGGACGGCTGGCGAACGCGCTGATGCGGGGCGGGCTGATGAACCACACGTTCATGATCTTCACGTCGGACCACGGAGAGATGCTGGGGGACCACCATCTCTGGCGGAAGACTTACGCCTACGAGGCGTCGGCGCGGGTGCCGTTCGTGGCGCATGCGCCGGGCGGGATGGAGATCGAGCGGGGCCGGGAGATCCCTCAGGTGGTGGGGTGGGAAGATGTCATGCCGACGTTCCTGGAGGTCGCGGGCGCGCCCGTGCCCGACTGCGTGGAGGGGCGGAGCGTCCTGCCGCTGCTGCGCGGGGAGGCGGAGGGGTGGCGGGAGTACTACCACGGAGAGCACTCTCCCTGCTACCACCCGGAGAACGCCAACCAGTTTTTGACGGACGGCCGGTGGAAATACATCTGGAACCCGATCACGGGGGAGGAGCAGCTGTTCCACCTGGCCGGGGACCCGCAGGAGTTGAAGGACCTGGCCGGAGCATCCTCCGCAGCCGATGCGCTGAAGCTGTGGCGGGGGCGCATGGCGAGGGAACTGGCCGGGCGAGAGGAGGGGCTGTCGGACGGGGAGCGGTTGACTCCAGGCAAGGTGCCGGTCTGGAGGGGAGGGGATGCGGGGGATGTGCATCTGGGATAACGAAGGGAGGAGACGATGAGCGCTTCTGACAGAGAAGGGGAGTGGAAGGAGCTGTTCAATGGCCGGGACCTGACCGGCTGGCGGGCGCTGAGCGCGGACGGGCGGCACGAGTGGCAGGCCGCCGGGTCCCTGCCCCTGCACCCTGAGGACCCGCGCCGGTTCGCGATCGGGCCGGGAGGGGGGATCCTGGTCAACGGGCCGGGCGGGCGCACGCCCAATCTGCTGACCGGGGCCGAGTATGGCGACTGCGAGCTGCACATCGAGTTCGTGATGTCGAAGGGGTCGAACTCCGGGGTCTACTTCATGGGGCACTATGAGATCCAGGTGCTGGACAGCTGGGGGGCGACTGAACTGAAGTACGGGACCTGCGGCGGCATCTACGCGCGCTGGATCGACGAGAAGGCCGTGGGGGGAGCCCCGCCCAGGGTCAACGCAAGCAGGCCGCCGGGGGAGTGGCAGACCTACGACGTGATTTTCAGGGCGCCGAGGTTCGACGCGGCGGGGAACAAGGTCGCCAACGCGACGTTCGTGCGGGTGGTCTGGAACGGGGTGGTGGCGCACGAAGACGTGGAGGTGGACGGCCCCACGCGGGGGGCGATGCCGGGACCCGAGCGGCCCCGGGGTCCGCTGATGCTGCAGGGGGACCACGGGCCGGTGGGCTATCGCCACATTCGCCTGAGGGAGATGAAAGGAGCCTGATCGTGAACTCTGCGAAAGTCCACCATCCCGTGTATCCGGTCTCGTTGACGCCGGAGCGGGTCGAGGAGTTGCGGCGGGCGGTCGCGCCGCTGATGGGGATGGACGAGGCGGACGTTGTCGCGCTCGTGCCGGACCGGACGGGGTTCCGGTTCATGGGGTGCCCGAACTGCGAGGAGGGGACGCAGGAGGGGCAGCTCGACTGGTCGATTGAAGAACCACATCGCGTGCGATGCCGGTACTGCGGGATGGTGTATCCCGGCGAAAAGTACCCGGAGGACCGGGTGATGAGGTTGACCAACCCGGTGGGCGTGGAGGTGGAGTACCCCTACTGGGAGGACGAGACGGGGTACCGCTACTTCTTCAGCGCGAGGGGCTGGCGAGCGGCGCGGACCTACTTTTCAGGCCGGGCGCAGGACCTGGGGGAACTTTACCAGGCGACGGGAGACAGGCGCTATGCGCGGAGGGCGGCGCTGATTCTGGACGCCTTTGCGCGATACTATCCGGGGTTTTTAGTGAGCCAGGACTGGCCGCACCGGCCCAAGGGGTTTGTGCTGGAACCGCCGTATCCCAACGGCGGGGGGAAGTGGGGACGGTGGCAGTCCGACGAGATGCCCACCGACTGCGTGTTTGCATACGATTCTATTTATTCGAGCGGGGAGCTGGAGCGGCTGTCGGAGGGGGCCGGGGCGGACGTGAGGGCGTGGATCGAGCACGACTTCTTCCGGGGGGCGATCCGGCAGGACGGGTTCACCGGACCGACCTACGGCAACGCCAGCCCGCGCATTTACGAGGGCTACGCGGTCATCGGGCGGGTGCTGGGGGACCCGGGCCTGGTGCACGAGGCCGTGCGGCGCAGCCGGGGGATCTTCGAGCGGAAGTTCTTCTTCGACGGGTTCTGGTGCGAGGGGAGCGTGGGGTATCACGAGATGACGATGCACGGGATGCGGCGGGTCTTCGACGCGCTGCGAGGTCACTCGGACCCGCCGGGTTACTCGGACCCGGAGGACGGGGCGCGGTTTGACGGCCTGGACCTGGAGCGGGACATCTCGATCATCCGCCGGGCGAAGGGCATCCGGGGGGTCTTCCGGTATCCCGACGGGCGAGCGCTCCCGACGCACGACAACCACGCCCATCCGACCCATTTAGACGCCCCGGAGAGGTCCGTCTCGACGCTCTTTTCCAGCGTGGGGCACGCCTGGCTGGGGCACGGGGCGGGGGAGGAGCAGACGCAGGTCCATCTCCATTTTTCCGGGGGCTACGGCCACGAACACGCGGACAGCCTGGACGTCGCGCTGTTCGCCAAGGGGCATGAACTGCTGTCGGACGTGGGCTACACGCACACGCGGTATCGGGCGTGGAGCACGAGCACGCTGTGCCACAACACGGTGAGCATTGACGAGCAGAGACAGTACACGCGGGGCGACCGGGGGCCGTCGGACGGGCGGCTGCTGGCGTTCGAGACGGCGTCCGGGCCGGTGCAGTGGATGGAGGCGAGCGGGGAGCGGGCGTATCCGGGCCTGGCGAGGGTCTACCGGAGGATGGTGATGCTCGTGGACGTGGGCGGCGGGGAGGTCTACGTGGCGGACCTGTTCCGCGTGGAGGGGGGTTCCAAACACGACTGGGCGCTGCACGGGAGCGCGGATGAGGACGGGGCCGGGTCGGTCAGCGTGGACCTGGCGTCCTTCGGGGAGAACCTGCTGCCCGGCGTGAAGGTGCGATACCCGGAGGGGGAGGCGGACCGGGGGGAGGCGGAGGGGAGGAACCCGGATTATGCGTTCTTCGAGCACGTGGCCCGGGGGGAGGTGGGGGACGGGGTCGCGGTGACGTTCACGGTGGCGGACACAGGGGTCGGGATACGGACGCACCTGCCCGGACAGAAGGGGGCGGAGGCCTTCCTGGGGGACGCGATGTCGTTCCGGCGGGCGGAGGAGAACGACGCGCTGCTGGGCCGCTACCGGATGCCGATCTTCCTCCTCCGGTCGGAGGGGCCGGCGCCGCTGGCGAGCCGGTTTGCGGCGGTGCACGAGTCGTATCGTGGGCGGCCATTTGTGGAGAGGGTCCGCCTGGAGCACCGGTTTGGCGACGCGGAGGGGCCGGTCGTCCTGTCCGTGCGCCATCACGGCGTCACGGACCATATTATACACCGGATCGGGTCGGAGCGGGACGCCGTGGTGGCGGGGCCTATCCTGCTGCGGGGCGAGGTCGGGTTCGTGCGGGAGCGGGACGGGGCGCCGGAGGTGATGGGGCTCTGGGGGGGGACCGAGCTGCGATGGCGGGACTGGGCGCTGCGCGGGGGCGGCGTCTATGAGGGGCGCGTCCTGGACACACTGCGGCGTGAGGCGGGGGCCGAATGCGACGCCCTGGTCGTGGCGGGGGAGGACCTGCCGGAGGGGGAGGTCCTGAAAGGGGGGACAGCGATCGTGACCTTTGGCGATGGGTCCACGCGCGGGTACAGGGTAGAGGGGGTGAGGCGATCCGGCGGAGGGACGCGCGTGATCCTGGACGGCGAGCCGGGGTTCGCCGTGGAGGGGGGAGGGATGCGGCACCTGTTCTTCCCGCTGCGGGAGATCGCCGGGCCGGTGACCTGTCGCATCCGGACGTCGGCTTTCGTGACGCTGGTAACGGATGTCGCACCCCGGATAACGGGTGTGGGACAGGCGAGGTTTGAGACGACCTGAGCGCAGAAGGGAGAAGGAGATGGACCCCCAAACGTATCTCGAATCCATCGTGCCCACGCGTGAAATGGTAACTCATTTTGCAGGCCCCCGGGAAGGAGGGTCCTCCTTCGATCCGGAGCTGGGGTGGGTGCTGCGCGACGGGGTGCGCAAAGACGGCGTGCACGGCTCCAAAGGGTTCTATCGTTACGACCCGGACGGCGCGCGCCGGGTGGTCCACTTTCCCGAACGGCCCTGCCGCGTGCACACCTACGGGGACAGTTTCACGCATTGCGACCAGGTGAGCGACGGGGAGACGTGGCAGGAGTACCTGGCGGCGCATTTCCAGGAGCCGATCCGGAATTTCGGGATCGGGGGCTACAGCGTGTATCAGGCCTACCGGCGCATGCGCAAGGTGGAGCGGGAAGGCGGGGCCGAGTACATCATTCTGAACATCTACGACGACGACCACTTCCGCAATCTGGATGCCTGGCGATCGATCCGCATGGGCGTCCCCGGACGGTTCACGCTCCCGCACCTGCGGGTGGACGTGGAGAACGGACGATGCGAAGAGGTGGAGAACCTCTGCCAAACGCCGGAGGAGGTGTACAGGCTCTGCGACCCGGCGTTCGTGTGGGAGACCTACCGGGACGACCCGACGCTGCGCGCGACGCTGGCCCGGAAGGCAGGGGAGAAGGCCTCGTCCGAGATGGTGACGGCAGTGGCCGCGGGGTTCGGGGCGCGGGCGGACCGGTTTCCTTATGGCGACCCGGCGGCGCGGGCTTTCAAGATCCACACGGAGGCGGCCCTCTACGCGACCCGGCGGGTGCTGGAGATGACCGAGGCATTCGTCCGGGAGACGGGCAAGAGGCTGATGGTAATGCTCTCCTTCAACCGGGGCCACACGGCCGAGGCCCTGACGGGCAGGCCGAACTTCGACCAGACATTCCTGGACTGGCTCCGGTCGCGGGACTACCCGGTCGTGGACATGCGCGACGCCTTCCGGGAGGAGTTCCGCCTGTTCAAGGTGGATGTTCAGACGTATCTGGAACGCTACTACATCGGGCACCACACGCCGGCGGGGAACTTCTTCACGGCCTGGGCCATCAAGAAGCGGGTCTGCGAGTGGCTGGACCCCAGGCCGCTGCCGTACAGGTAGCTTTATTTTGAATTTTAAGAACAGATAGTCAAGAGGTGGACAGCTACGGGGAGTACGGCGCTCCCGCGCAGCTTGCGCCGGGGATGGAGGAGATCGTGCGCCGGACCCTTGAAACGTTCAAAGCAGAGGGGATCACGTGAAAGGAGCGACTCATGCCTGACGTCCCTGCCATAGAGCTGTTCTCCATCGGCACCGAGCTGGTCCTGGGCCGGATTCAGGACACGAACGCGCACTGGATGGCGCAGGAGATCGCCAAGGTGGGAGGCCACCTGAGGCGTGTCACGATGCTGGAAGACGACCTGGACGAGATCGTCCTGGCCCTGCGGGAGGCGGTGGACCGGGGGACCAGAATCATCATCACGACCGGGGGACTGGGGCCCACGCCGGACGACCTGACGGTGGAGGCGGTGTCCAGGCTGGCCGGGGTGAAGCCGGTGGTGGACGAGTTCACGCTTCAGGAGTTCATGCGCCGGCGGAACCTCACGGATCGGGCGCAGGTGACGGCGGGGATGATCAAGATGGCCACGACGCCGGAGGGGGCGGAGGTGTTCCAGAACCCCGCCGGGTGGGCCCCGTGCGCGAAGGTCCGCGCCAGGGAGGCGACGATTCTCATTCTGCCCGGCCCGCCCAAGGAGATGATGGCGCTGTTCAGCCGCTACGTGGAGGGGTTCATCTCCGAGTCCTACGAGACGAAGATCGCGTCGGTGCGGGTGGTGGTGAACATGTTCGAGTCGGAGGTTTCGCCGCTGCTGCAGGAGGTCATGAAGCAGCATCCGAACACCTATCTGAAGGCCTACGTGGCCCTGCGGCACGACGCGCACGGGATGCCGGTGGACGTGGTGGCTCGCGCCGAGGACCCGGCGGCGGCGCAGCACCTGCTGGATCAAGCGGTGGATCTGTTTGGAAGGCTCGTGACGGAGAAGGGGAAGGCGATGGAGTACTTTGAGGGGGAGTCATGACCCGAAGCGGCGTTTTGTATCTGGCCCTGTCCGTGCTGTTTTCGGGGGCCTGGGGGATTCTGACGAAGATCGCCTCCGTGAACCTCCACTGGGGGACGACGCAGCTTTTGACGTCCTTAGGCGGCCTGGTCATCGTCTTTTTGATCTGCATTCCCGCCGGGGCCACGTTTCACTTTGAGCGCCCCTACCTCGTCGGCGCGCTGGCCGGGGTGCTCATTTCCATCGCTAACATCAGCTATTTCAAGGCCCTGGAGACGATTCCGCTCAGCCTGGCCTATCCGATCATAGCGCTCAACCTGCTCATTCCGGTCCTGGGGGGCATCCTGTTTCTGGGGGAGGCGGTGACATGGAACAAGGCCCTGGGTGTCCTGTTTGCCCTGGTCGCGGTGGTCCTGCTGGGGATGTAACACCTTCCGCCGAGGGGCGGGGCAAGCCCCGCCCCTACCTGCCCCTAACCCCCCTTTTTCCCTGTTTTTCGTTGACTGATCGCCGTTCTGTTCTTATATTGGGGCGTGATCACAGGTCCCCGAAAATGTCAGATGTTTTCAAGCGCATTTTTTATAACGTCTTATAATATTTAAAGGGAACGTCCGGGAGGGGACAGACGATGTCCACAATAGAGCAGCGCAGGGCCTTTCTGATCCGGCAGGGGAAGGCGTTCGGGGACGCCAACTTTGACGCGGACCTGGACCTTGTCGTCTATGGCGGTCACCATACGATCCGGGATGCGATCTGGTATGCCATGGCGCTGCTCCACGGAGATGACCCGGCGGAACACCAGAAGGCCTGCCGGATCATCCGGAAGGCCATCGCCACGCAGGAGACGGACCCGGCCAGCCGCTGGTACGGGGTGCTCAAGACGAGCTGGGAGGCCGAAGCGCCCACGGACCCCAACTGGGCAGAGTTCAACGCCGCCAGTTTCGCGGGCATCTTTTACCGGTTCCGGCACCGTCTGGACCCTCTCACGCAAGAACAGATGCTCGCGGCGCTGGGCCGGGCCCTGGAGGCCATCCGGCGGCGAGACGTGCAGGTGAGCTACACGAACATCGCCCTGCTGGCCAGTCTTTCTCTGATCCTGGGGGGGCAGATCCTGGGCAAGGGGGAGTTGCGGCGGCTGGGGGAGGAGAAGCTGTTCGGCTGGATGGAATACACCAACCTGGCGGGCGCTCCGAAGGAATACAACAGTCTGACGTACAGTGGGGTGGCCCTGTCTCCGCTGGCCGAGGTCGGCGCCTATGCCGAGGACCCGGAGGTGCGACTGCGGGCGCAGGCGGCCGAGGCCCGGGTCTGGCTGCACCTGGCCACACACTTTCATCCCACCACGCATCAGCTCGCCGGGCCGCACAGCCGGGCCTACCACGAGGAGATCACGTTCAACCCCTCGCCCACCCGGAGCTGTCTCTACGTGGTCCTGGGCGACGAGGGCATGATCGGAGAACTCAACACGCCGCACGACATCCTGAAGGGGATCGTGATCGGGTTGAGGACGTTTCACTGCCCGGAGCCGGTGCGCAGGCTGTTCCTGCGGAAGACATACCCCCACCTGGCCTGTGAACAGACGGATGCCGAGCCGGAGGTCCGGTTCGGCCTGGGCGATGCGGGGTGTCTTGCAGTGGATCACGAGCGGGGGGAGTTCCGGGTCGTCAAGACCGGCCTTCTGGATCGTGCCGGGGTGCGGGTCACGGACACGACCTGCTACATGACCGCCTCCTATGCCCTCGGCACGGTCAACCGGCAGAATACCAACTACCAGCGACACAACCTCATCCTCTATTATGCCACGGGGAAGGACGCCCGCAAGCCGGGGGGGTTTCGGGTCGTCCAGGGGGGCTTCAGGGCGTCTGAGGACAAACAGCATCCGCTGCACCAGCAGGCGATGTTCTCGTCCGCGCAGTCCCGGAACCGGGCGATCGTCCTGCACACCTGTCCGGCGGTGCGGGCGGAGGAGGTCACCTCGCTCGGGGCGTTTCTGAAGTTTCCTGAAAAGGTCGAGGCCCTGTACATCGGCGAGCGGAAGGTGGTGCGGCTGCCGGCCGAGGTCCCGGAGTCGGCGTGGGTGTTTCTGGCGGACGCGGGGACCTTTGTCGCGGTTCGCCCGCTGGCGCGGACGGCCTTCGACCGGAGCAGCGCCGCCCGCGTCGAGCGAGGGGAGGGGGCTCTTTATCTGAACATGTACAACTACACAGGCCGGGGCCGCGCCTTCCCGGCGGAGCGCATCGGGTCGTTGCGCAATGGCTATCTGTTCGAGGTGGCGGATCGCCGGGACGTCAAGACGTTCGACGCCTTTCGCTCCCGCGTCTCCCGGACGACGGTGGAGGACCGGGTCGGAAGCAACATCCGCTCCGTGCAGTGGGGGAACGGGGCGGAGGGCCTGTTCCTGGAGGTGGAGGCGGGGCACGAACAGACGGCGAGGCGGTCGTTTGGGGGGGCGTCCTATGCCCCTCCCCATCTCCACTCGCCCAACGCCGTTCAGAGCCGCAGCGGCCATCTCACTCTGGGGCAGGCGGAGCTGAGGTGGACCGGGCGGCTCCCGCTCGTCCTGATCGCCGAGGGGAAGGAGGCGTGCGTCCTCAACCCCTCGACGGGCGCAGGGGACGTGACGCTGCGGGTCCCCGGCGCGACGGTGCGGGTCGGGCGCATGTCGGCAGGGCATCTGATCGTGGAGGGGGGGCGCGTTGTGCGGGTCACGCTGACCGCCTCGCCGACGGCCGGTCCGGTGACGGTCGAGACGGACGGGCGGGAGTATGAGGTCCTCCGCAAGGCATTATCCTGATTCCCGGAGACAGGGGGCGCGATGCCGACATCTTCGAACGAGGGCCTGCTCAAGCTCATCCAGGGGATCTCGCTGTTCAAGGGATTCACACCGCAGGAGGCCCAGGCCGTGCTCCGGGTCGCCAAGTCGAGGAAGTGCGAGGCCCGGAAGATCATCTACGACACGGGGGAGCCCAGCGCGGAGATGCTCATCCTGGCGAAGGGGTCGTTGATCGTGCAGTCCGAGAAGGGGGTCAACATCGCCAAGATCGAGCCTGGCGAATCCGTGGGGGAACTGGGCGTCATGACAGACGCCCCGCGCTCGGCCCGGGTCATTGCCGCGGAGGAGTCGGTGGGGCTGGTCATCCAGAAGAAGGAGTTGATGAATCTTCTTAAAAGCGACAAGGACCTCTGCATCAAATTTCAGGCCAATCTCATCGACCTCCTCGCCCGCCGGCTGCGGAGCACGGACAAGTTAGTGGACACGCTGGCGGGCGAGAAGCGGTGAAAAATTTTCCTTGACAATGCCTCTGGCGTGACCTAATTTAATTACTGCTTCTGTCCTGAATTACTGCTTCTGTCCTGACATCGTCCGGGAAGATTGCCAAAGGGGTGGGGATCGTGGACAGAGAACGACAGGCTTTCTACTTCGGATCTGCTGGCATCGGTGGTAAAACCCCATGTTTATGCCTGAGGCATAGGTATGGGGTTTTTGTTTTGTGTGAAATCTTTTGGGAGAGGCGGTTTAATTTTGGGGCAATAAAAAGATATTTTGACCTTTTTATAGTTTGATCATCTGTCAACAAGGATGGGACCTTTATGGCGACTTCTCACATGACCCGCTCTCAGATGGAGAGGCGCCGGCTGAGGGCCGCGCAATGGCTGATGGAAGGCCGCCTGTCGCAGTCTGAGATCGGCCG
>Ga0114945_10000089_pt1 | contig 51116 bp, 51 predicted proteins | sample OV2TP3_FD_87194 | JGI IMG/M metagenome (GOLD analysis project Ga0114945, IMG submission 87194) | Hot spring microbial communities from Beatty, Nevada to study Microbial Dark Matter (Phase II) - OV2 TP3 | ecosystem: Environmental > Aquatic > Thermal springs > Hot (42-90C) | place: USA: Beatty... | reverse complement strand
TGTCGTCGGCGATGCGATCTTCCGCCCGATCCGGTACGACGTCCTGGTGGCGGATGAAGCGCCGCGCATTCCGCTCGCCTTGCTGTATGCCTGCGCCTGCATGGTCCGCGAACGGATCGTCCTCGCAGGCGACGCACAGGAGCTCCCGCCTCCGACGCCCACACCGTACGGCTTTTCACTGGGCTGGCGCACGGAACTCCGCACGCGCCCGGTCTCGCCGGCCGGTACCACACCGGCTTAACTCTCTATTTCGGGCAGGGGTAAGGGAACGAGATTTCCGGGGGCGCCGGCACGGCAAGATGGACGGTGCAGGGCCCGCGGGACTCGGTGAGCTGGCGGTTGGACGAGTAAACGATTTCCTCCACCGCGAAGGACGGTCCGTAACGGACTCGGATCGTGTCCGCCCCGATGTCACTGGAGGCGCGCATCCTTCGTTGAAAGACCTGCTCGCGGGCCTCGCGATCCGGCTCAGCGGGAGGCTTCAGGCGCCAGGGAACGAAGACGAGCGTCGCGCGAGAGATAACCGGCCAGAGCCGACGTCGGACGGTCGGATCCTTCGCAGCCAGGTATTGCGCCACTTCTGCCTGACGAGCCCGATGTCGGCCCCGATCCGTCCCCATGAAAATAGGGAGAGCGGCGTTGAGCGTCAGGATCTGCTTCTCCACTTCAGCGCGTGTCATTCCCACCCGCATCGTCCCTACCGTTTGGCTGATTGCTTCAACCGTCCGGGTATCAATATTAAAGGCCGCCGGATACAAGCCGCAGGAGACCGGGTGAAGAAAGACCAATAGCCAAATCCCGAGTGTCGCGCGCCAACGCCCAAAAGACCGGCTGCCCGGATCCGCCTCCGTGTCGTCGTGGAGCACCCGGATCCAGCTGAGAGAAAGGAACAGGATCAGCGACACAGGGAAAAGGAACAGGTGGGTGGTGGCAATCTCATTGATCTCCGGCATCCGTGCCGGGATTTCCCAGGCTCCCCAGAAGGTCAGGGCGCTTACCAGGAGCACCCACCCCCAGGCGGCAGCGATCAGCGCCTGCGGCAACCATGACGGCCTGGTCATACAGATTCCATCCCGGAATAAAGTTCGGACTGTACCATTGCCTGGGAGATTTATCTAGGCGCAAGCGCCCTTGACGCCTCCGCGTGAATCTCCGATAATGCTCGCCAGCCCGGCGCCGAAGTGGCGGAACTGGCAGACGCACTAGATTCAGGGTCTAGCGCTCGCAAGGGCGTGCGGGTTCAAATCCCGCCTTCGGCACCACGTCCTCCCACCATCGAATGAAGCAGCTCCAACCGGCGACCCTCCGTTCAATCGCGCGCATCTTCGATAGTCTGGATTACCACTCCCTGGGGACGATTTACTGTGACGAGGGTGGCGACGCCTTTTGGCAGGAACGGCGCGGGCCTTGCCAGGAACTAGGGATCCGACTGGCCGAAGTCTTGCTCAACCGACTCCGTCCGCACGGGCAGAGCCTGTACGTCGGCGCCGGGGTCGCTGAGCTACCTGTTCTGGCAATGGAAACGATGGAGCTGAATCGCACGGTCGTGGCCTACAATCTCCGCGCGCCGGAGGTGTCACTGTTAAATCAAGCCTGCGCGGAGATGCCGTTTGCGTTTCAGGCCAAGGACGCGCGGGAGTCTGTCGGGATGTTCGACCATGTGTGGATCGTCAGCGTCCTCAACGATCCTGAATGTTTCCCGGAGCTCGGGGCGCTTTCCTCCGGTCGGGCCAACCCAGTGACGTTCGATCCCGACGTCTTTAAACGCGAACGCGAGGCTGTCGCCGTCCTGGCCGCAGGTTGCCTCGACAAGCTCTCCCTCCCCGGCCTTGTAAGCACGTCGGTGGAGGAAATCCCTTGGATTACCAGCTGGTGCGATCGGGATGGTGTGCCCTATGTGGTCGAGGGTGAGGATTACCCGACGGCGATCGTCCAAGATCCGGTGTGCTTCATCAGGATCGGCGATGACGCCGACCGTACCGCGGCGGTATACTAGCCACATGTTCAAGACCATCATCGAACCCTTTAAGATCAAGGTCGTCGAGCCTATCCGCATGACGTCGCGCGAAGAGCGGCAGGCCATACTCAGACAAGCCCGCTACAACATGTTCGGCATCCGCGCGAAGGACATCCTCATTGACCTCTTGACCGACAGCGGGACGGCGGCCATGTCTTCCGAACAATGGGCCGCGATGATGCGCGGCGACAACGCCTACGCCGGGTCTAACAGTTTCTACCGTTTCGAGGCGGAGGTGAAGGCCTTGACCGGCTACGCCCACATCATCCCGACCCACCAAGGCCGCGCCGCCGAGCGCATCCTGTTCTCGGTCGTCTGCGGGAAGGACAAGATCGTTCCGAACAATACCCACTTCGACACGACGCGCGCGAACGTCGAGTACACGGGGGCCGAGGCGGTGGACCTCGTGATCCCGGAGGGCAAGCAGCCGCAGGCCGCGCATCCGTTCAAAGGCAACATGGATCTGACCCGCCTTGAAGCGCTCCTCAAGGAGGCGAAACCAGGACAGGTCCCCCTCTGCATGCTCACGGTGACGAATAATTCCGGCGGAGGGCAGCCGGTCTCGATGCAGAACCTTCGCGAGACCAGCGCCCTGTGCCGCCGCTTCGGCATCCCCCTCTTCCTGGATGCCTGCCGGTTCGCCGAGAACGCCTACTTCATTAAGCTCCGGGAGCCCGGCTACCGCGAGAAGACTCCGGCCGAGATCGCCCGCGAGATGTTCCGCCTTTCTGACGGCTGCACAATGAGCGCCAAGAAGGACGGCCTGGTCAACATCGGGGGCTTTCTGGGCATGAATGACGCGGCCTGGGCCCTGCAAGCCCGAAATTTCTTGATCCTGACCGAGGGCTTTCCCACCTACGGGGGGCTGGCCGGCCGCGACCTCGATGCGATCGCGCAAGGCCTGCGCGAAGTTCTGGATGAAGACTATCTCAAGTACCGTCTCCGCTCAGTCGAATATCTGGCGGAACGTCTGACGGCGATCGGCTATCCCATGATCCAGCCGCCTGGGGGCCACGCCGTGTACCTTGATGCGCGGGCTCTGCTCCCGCACATCCCACCCAACCAATTCCCGGCTCAGAGCCTCTGCTCCGCCATCTACGAGCACGGGGGGATCCGCACGGGCGAGATCGGCAGCGCCATGTTCGGCCGCACGGTCAACGGGCAGGAAGTTCCGGCCGACATGGACCTTGTCCGGCTCGCGATCCCGAGGCGGGCTTACACGCAGAGCCACATTGACTATGTGATCGAAGTGGCCGCGCACGTCTACAAGCTGCGCGAGTCCTTGCGCGGCTTCCGCGTAATTAGGCAGGCGCCGGTCCTGCGCCACTTCACGATCGAGTTCGAACCGGTCTAGGTGGCGTTGCTAATGAAGGCATTGGTCCCATCTGAAATCGAGGCCTACGCTGAGGCGCATTCCGCCGTCGAGTCCGAAGCCTGCAAGGCGATCCGCGAAGAAACCTACCGGACCCAGGACTGCCCGCAGATGGTGGTAGGCCCGCTTGAAGCGGCGTTTCTGAAGGTGATGGCGCAGACGGTGCGGGCACGGCGGGTTCTGGAGGTTGGAATGTTCACCGGCTACAGCGCGCTGGCGATGGCCGAAGTACTCCCCGAAGACGGAACGGTCCTGACTTGCGAGATCGACCCGGACTCAGCCGCCATAGCCCGCAAGCATTTCGCTCAAAGCCCGCACGGGAAGAAGATCGAGATCCGGCTGGGTCCGGCGCTCGACACGCTGGCGAGCCTGCAAGGTCCGTTCGACCTGATCTTCATTGATGCCGACAAAATGAATTACGCCAATTATTACAGACGCGCGCTGGACCTGCTGTCGCCGACCGGCGTGATCCTCATCGACAACGTGCTCTGGAGCGGCGAGGTGCTCAAGCATCCCGCACCGGATTCTTCCACTGCCGTTATCCAGGAGCTGAACCGCCTCGTCGCGTCCGATTCCCGCGTCACCGCCGCCCTCCTGACCCTCCGCGACGGCGTCTTCGTCATCAAACCGAAGGCTTAAGAAACCCTCGCCCTTGCGGGGAGACGGCCAGGGTGAGGAGGGTCATTCAGATCGCCTGCGAATCTGGTCGGCCGCTTCTTCATAAATCGTGCGCCGGTGCCCGACCGCAACGACCTTGACAATCCGGCCGGCTCGATCAATGCGGTAGACGATACGAAAACGCCGCACCTTGAATTTCCAATACCCCGCCAATTCTCGCTGAAGGGGTTCGCCGCAGTTCGGATCGGCGCTGAGGGCGCGGATAGCTTGCTTGACGCTGCGTTTTAGATCAGGGTGGAGATGGCGGATTCTCTCGGCAACCGCTGGTGGGATGGCCGGTCTGAACTCGGCCACTAACGCGCGCGCTTCTTCAAAGGGCGAAGCGGCTCACCGAACGCTTCCTCAAAGGACAATCCCTTCCCGCCTTTCGCGAAGTATCGTTCGCTCTCGCGGATTTGCCGCATCATATCGGGATCACTTAAAACATCCAGCGTCTCCTTGAGGCGCTCGTATTCATCGTAATTCACAAGGATTGCAGCCGGCTTCCCGTTGCGCGTGACCACGACTTCCTCTTCGCGCTCCTCGACCCCAGTCACCAGTTCCGGCAACCGCGCCTTGACCTCAGAGATAGGTAACGTCTTCGCCATCTAGGGCTCTTTTCTGGTTGACCAGAATTCTGGTCTATCAAGATTCTATGGCATCGCAAAGCGCCTGTCAACCAACAAGTCCCTCACCCTCCTCGACGGCGTCTTCGTCATCAAGCCGAATCAGCGGATTCCCCTCTCCCCTCAAGGGAGAGGGTCTAAAAAGAGATGCTTCGACAGGCTCAGCATGACCGGAGGTTTACCGCTCGAAGAGACGTACCTGGCCGGTCGCGGGGTCGTAGCCGACGGTGAGCTTGCCTTCCAGGACTTTCACGAGGTGCTCTCCAGCCAGGGTACGGCGCCAGCCCTGCATGATTGGGAGTTGCTCGGAGGCGCCACGACCACGCTCCAGGGCAAACAGCTCCAGATCCGCCGCGGTGGCCAAGAGCTGCGGTGAGATGGAGGCTTCGACCGCCCGAACCTTCAAGGCCGTCCCGAGCAAATCGGCCAGCCCCGCCGTCTCCGGATCAATCCGCCTGCGTTTCTCAACCCGCGGGAGATCGCGTTCCGGCACTGCCAGGCCCTGCTGGACCGCGGTCACTAAGGCCTCGCCGTACTTCTCCGCCTGGGATGGCTGGATCCCCCGCAGCGCCTCCAACGCCTCGACCGTCGTCGGCGCACGCCGGGCGACCTCCACCAACACCTCATCGCGCAGGATCCGCCCGCGGGGCCGGTCGCGCTTCTTGGCCTCGTGCTCGCGCCAGGCCACCACTTCGCGCAAAACCCCGCGCGCGCGCGGGCTCAAGCCCTCCCATCCTTTGACGCGCTGATACCGGAGCCAGGGATTACGGGTCTCTTCATCAGCCAACATCTGGAGCCGGCGGAATTCTTCCTCAGCCCACTCCAACCGGGCGAGGGTCTTCAATCGGTGAGAGAGATGGTCGTGCAGGGCAAAGAGGTGGCGAACATCTTCCAGGGCATAGTCAATCTGCTGCGGCGTGAGGGGACGTTGCGCCCAATTGGTGAAGGTTTCGGATTTTTCAAGCGTCACCCCGACTATGTGTTGAACAAGCTGGGCATAACCGACTTGGTTCCCGTACCCGACTAACGACGCCGCCACCTGGGTGTCGAATACGGGCGCCGGCACGCACCCCGACCGGACGGAAAAGATTTCAAGGTCCTGCCGCCCGGCATGGACGACCTTCTGGATCCGGGTATCTCCAAGCACCTCGAACAACGGGTCGAGCCCCTGGACGACCTGGTGGTCAATGATGGCGATCACATCCCCCGCCGCCACCTGGATAATTTCGAGGCGAGGATGGAACGTGCCCTCCCCAATAAATTCGGTGTCCAGCGCCAGGCGGTCGTGGTCCCGGAGCCGCTTGCAGAGGACTCTCAGCGCGGCGTGGTCTCGGATGTACTCGTACTCTGCCAGCTTCTTCGTCACAGGATACATGGCCACATTATACGATGGACAGCGCACAAACGGCGACGCGCCGGCCCGGAGTCCCGGGAACGGCGCGCCAGCAGAGTTGACGTGGAATAAACCGCTTATTTGCGCAGGAAGGGTTTGGACGACTCGCCTGTGGAATTGGTCACGGTCAAGATTTCGAGCCCCTTCTTCCCCTCAGGAACAGTAGCCGTTATCGTGGTGTCGTTCACATGCGCGAACTTGGCGGAGCCGCCGGGTCCGAAGGACACGCCGGTGACGCACCCTGCATCACCGAAGTTCTCGCCTGTGATCGTGACCTTGTCGCCAGCCTTGCCCTCATCCGGTGCCACCTTCTTGACCGTGGGCGCAACACCCGAGCAGGCGCGGGCTTTGGACACCTTGTCGGCGCCGGAGGCCTTGGTACTCTTCACGCCGCCGCCCGGCTGTGCCGGTACCGGAGCCGCTTTGGCCTTCTTCTCTTTCTTGGGTTCGTCCTTCTTGGGCTCTTCAGCCGCCGCCGCCAGGCCGACCTGGCCAGCGAACGCAAGCGCCGCAAGCACGCCTACCACACCCGCCACTGAGGTTATCGTCATGGCCTCCTCCTGTCACAGGTTTGCGACACTAAGAACATAAATACGGAGGGCATCGTAATCCACTGTCCTGTGAGAGTCAAGAAGCAGGCTTACGGCACGAGCCGGCGAAGGAGGCTCTCAGGCCGGTTGTCCAGGCGCTTGGCCAGGAGGACTCATTCGACAAGTCCGGCGGCGGGGATTAGTATGGGTTTATGAAAAAACCGTTCACGAACATCGCCGTCGGGGTCTTCGCGCTGGTGGCCCTTCTGCATGTGCTCCGGCTGATCTTCGGATGGGAGGCCACGATCGCCGGCCTGGCCGTTCCCCTGTGGATCAGCCTTCTCGGCGCTGTCATCGCGGGAGGGCTCGCCGTCATGGTCTGGCGCGAGTCCCGGGCCTGACAGTTCGGGCCGGTTACGGCAGGAGACCGGCGACGGAGGATCCGCCCATGCCGGAGAAGATCGTGGTCGCGGCGACGGTGAATTCCATGAAGGGTTTGGGCCAGATGCCGAGGATGAGCGTACCGGCCAGCCCGACGTAGATGACGGCCTTGAGTGCGCCGGGGACGCCGATGGGCGTCGGGTCGGCCGGCTCGTTGATGTACATCTTCTTGACGACAATGATGTAGTAGTACAGGGAGATGATGATGCTGATCAATCCAATCGTGATGAGCGTGTAGAGTTCTTCCTTGATGGCCGCCGCAAAGACGTAAATCTTGCCGATGAACCCGGCGAGCGGCGGCACCCCCGCCAGGGAAAACAGGAAGACCAGCATAGCGAAGGCCAGAAACGGCGAGCGGCGGTTGAGGCCGTTGTAGTCCTCGATCTCGTCGCTGTTGGTGGCCTGGCTGAAGGTGATCACGACCGCAAAGGCCCCCAGATTGGCGAACAGGTACGTCAGCAGATAGAACAGGACGGACTCGGCGCCCATCTTGGTGCCCGCCGCCATCCCGATCAGGATGTTTCCGATCTGGGCGATCCCGGAATAGGCCAGCAGCCTCTTGATGTTCCGCTGCGAAATGGCCACGAGGTTCCCGTAGAGCATGGAAAGGATCGCCGTGCCGATCATCAGCCAGACCCACTCCGGTTTGAACGCAGAGAGCGTGGAGAAGAACATCCGCAAGAGGATGGCGAACGCGGCGGCCTTCGGGGCGATCGAGAGGAAGGCCGTCACAGGAGTCGGAGCGCCGTGGTACGTGTCGGGGATCCAGGAGTGGAGCGGCACGGCGCCGATCTTGAAGCCCAGCGCCGCGAAGATCAGCAGCCAGCCGACCGCCAGCGCCGGCGTCAGCCCCGTCGGCCCTGGAGAAAACGCGACGAGGTCGGGAAAGATCAGCTTCCCGGTTTCGCCGTAGACCAGGCTGATCCCGTACGCCAAAAGCGCCGCGGCGAACACCCCCAGGATGAAGAACTTCAGCCCCGCCTCGCTGGAGCGCAAGTCGTCTCTGAGGTACGCCACCAGGACGTAGAAACCGAACGTGCTGAACTCCAGGGTCACGAAGACGGACAGCAGGTCATTGGCCGAGGCCATGAACATCATGCCCAGGGCCGCCATCATCACGAGGAAGTAGTACTCGCTCTTGAAAAACCGGAACCGGGCGACATAATCAATCGAGGCCAGCACGACGAGCAGCGTCGAACCGACCACAAGGATCTTGAAGAAGAGGGCCAGCCGGTCCAACACGAACATGCCTTTGAAGAGGACCCCCTGCATCCCCTCCGCGTAGTACCCCAGCAGGAAGCCCAGGGTCACACCCAGGCCGGCCACCGTGAGCGCGGCGATGGTGCGCGTCGAGAGGCGCGGCGCCAGGAAGTCCACGCAGAGCACGACGCAGATCCACACCGTCACCCAGAGCTCCGGGAGCATCAACAGGAGGTCGCTGAGGGAGAGGGTCAGGTCGAACGTCATGGGAGCACCACCCCACCTGTCTGCATCACGAGCGGCGACACCTCGATGATCCGCGCCAAGATGGGATCCACGCCGGACCGGATCACGTCCAGCATGCGACCCGGGACCAGGCCAAAGAAGATGCTGGAGCCGATCATGATCAACAGGGGCGCGCGGTCCACCCACGACTGCGCGTCATGGGCGTGGTGGCCGAGCTCGCTCATGTGGCCGTAGAACACTCCTCGCATCATCCGAAACAAGTAGGCCATCGTGAGCACGATGCCCAGGACCGCAATGATGGTCTGGACGGGGTAGCGGGCCCAACTGCCCAGGACGATCATCACCTCGGCCACGAAGTTCACCGTCCCCGGCATCCCGATGGAGGCCATGCAGGCGACGATGAAACACCCGGCCACAAATGGCATTTTTGCGACGAGTCCGCCGAGTGATGGAATGTCGCGCGTGTGGGTCTGATCATAGACCCAGCCGGCCATGGCGAACAGCATCCCGGTCGCCAGCGCGTGGGCGAACATGTACAGCACGGCGCCCGTGAGGCTGATGTAGTCCAGCGCGGCCATGCCCAGGAAGACATAGCCCATGTGGCTGGAGCTGCTGTAGCCGATGACGTACTTGGTGTCCCGCGCGTAGAAGGCTACGTAGCCCCCGTACAGGATGCTAAAAATGCAGAGGATGGCGGCGATGGGCATGAGGTCGTGGGTGGTCTCCGGGAGGATCTGGAACCCCGTCCTGATGATCGAGAAATGGCCGAGCTTCATCAGCACGCCGGCGTGCAACATGCTGGTGGCCGCCGGCGCCGCCGCGTGGCCGACCGGAGACCAGGAGTGCAGCGGCCAGAGGGGGGCGATGGACGCGAACCCGAAGAAGACCAGCAGCCAGATGACGATCGCCAATGTCCCATCGAAGTGGGCCTTCTCGGCGAGCACCGGGATCTCGAAGGTGTTCAGGCCCGAGAACTTGTAGATCAGCAGGATACCCATGAGGGCGACGACCGCTCCCGCCGAAAGGAACAGCGTGAGCTTCATGGCGGCGTATTCCTTGCTGTTGCGGGCGAAGTTGACGATAAACCCCGGGGAGTCGCGCAGGTCCCGCCCCTCGGGGCTGGTCATTTCGAGGTAGCCTTTCGTGTGGCTGCCCCAGATACCCAGCAGGGGGTACATCGGGATCACCGACATCTCGTAGAAGAAATACAGGAAGAAGAGATCCAGCGAGACATAGACCCCGATGGTGGCGCCGGCCAGGATCAGAAGGAACGCGTAGAACTCCTTGGTCCGGTCCTTGATATGCCAGGAGATGAAGATCCCGGAGAACAGGAGGATCGAGGACGCGAGCACCATCGGCACCCCGATCCCGTCCACTCCGAGGTAGAACTGAATGCCGAGTTGCTCCGACCAGACGTATTTCTGCTGGAACTGGTACCCCCCCTTCTGCCAATCAAACGCATAGAGAAGATAGAACGACGCCACGAACGAGATGCCGGCAAAGATGGCGGCCACTTGACGGACCAGGAGGGCCCGGCGGTTCGAGATAAACAAGAGGACAGTAGCTCCCAGGAATGGAGCGAACAGGATGATGCTCAGGAGGTAGCTCTCGGTCATGGTTTTTTAACGGCCTTCATCACCGACCCCTGCTGCACCCGGTCGGCCAGCACCTGCACGGACCCATTGATCATGTTCAGGAAGGGAGCCGGGTACAGACCGATCCAAAGCACCATGACGCTCAATGCGGCGGCGATGCCCCATTCACGGGGCTGCAGATCGTGGAGCGGGGTCCGCGTGCGCTCCGTGAGCGGTCCGAAGAAGGCCCGTTCGTAATACCACAGGAAATACGCCGCCCCGAGAATGACCCCGAGGACGCCCACCGCTGCGAGGGCCCAATGGGCGCGAAAGGCTCCGACGAGGATGAGGAATTCTCCGATGAAGCCGTTGGTGCCGGGTAGGCCGATCGAGGCCAACCCGAGGAATAAGACGAACGTGGCGAGCAGCGGAACGTGGTGAGCAAGCCCGCCGTACGCCGCGAGGTCCGCCGAGCCGGTCCTGCTATACAGAAATCCGGCCATGAAAAAGAGGCCGGCCGTGGAAAACCCCAGGTTGATCATTTGCAGCAGGCTCCCCTGGAGGCCCTGAAAGTTTAAGGCGAATAGGCCCAGCATGACGAACCCCAGGTGGCTGATGCTGGAGAAGGCCAGGAGTCGCCGGAAGTCAGACTGGACCAACGCGATCAACGCTCCATAGACGATCGCGATCAGGCCCAAGACGGCCATCAACCAGAACCAGTCCTTGGCGGCCTCCGGCAGGAGCGGAAGGCTGAACCGAATGAATCCGTACGTCCCCAGCTTGACCCCGGCCAGGATCACGCTCATCACGATCGGCCCCTCGACGAGGGCGGTGGGCAACCAGGTGTGGAACGGGAAGACCGGCGCCTTGAAGGCGAACCCGAAGAACAACAGGAAGAAGATCAGCGCCTGCTGCTCGGGCGGCACCGGCACGGTCAGCAATTCCAGGAAGTCGAAGGAGTAGAGCGGCTCCGTGCGGGACGCGACGGCGGCGGCGTGGAAGTTCAGGTTGAGAAGGACTATCCCGACCAGCATCAACACGGACCCCGACAGTGTGTACAGGACATACTTCAGCGCGGCGTACTGGCGCTGCGGGCCCGTCCCCCAGAGCTTGATCAGGAAGTAACTCGGCAGGAGCATCAGCTCCCAGAACACGAAAAAGAGGATGAGGTCGAGGGCGGCGAACACGCCGATCATGGTGGTTTCGAGCCCCAGCAGCGCCATCAGGTAGGGCTTGAGCAGGGTCTTCGCGGCATCCCACGAATAGACCATGATCAGGACCGTGAGGAAGGCTGTCAGAGGGATGAAGAGGACGTTGATCCCATCCACCCCTAAGTGATAACCGACGCCGATCGCCTGGATCCAGGACGCCCGCTCGGAGAACTGAATATGGGGACTATTCGGGGTGAAGTGCCACAGGAGCAGCGCCGAGATGAAGAACTCCAGCCCGGCCACCGCCAGCGCGGACTTTCGGATCAGGTCTTCGTCCTCCTGGAAGAGCCAGATCACGACCGCGCCGGCCAGCGGCAGGAAGGTCAGGACCGTGAGGATCGGAAAGCCGATCTGTTGGATGGCGGCGACTTCGTTCAGGATCATGACGCGCCGCCCAACCACAGAAACAGCGCAATGAGATTGACCAGGAGGACAAAGCCGGCGACCAAGATCGTCGCGTAGTGATGCACCAAGCCGGTCTGCAACTTCCTCAGCACACGGGCCGCCAAATGGTTCGCGTAGCCGGTCACGTTGATGGAGCCATAGATGACGTACGTCTCGAACCAGGTCGAGCCGACGGCGCCGAGTTCGGTGGCCCGTTCCACCAGGACCACCACGCGATCCACGCCCTGGGTGTCCACCGTGTCGAGGCCCCGCCCAGCCGCCTTGCTCGGCTCCACCGCAGTCTTGTCGTAGAACTCATCCACCCAGTATTTGTTCAGCAACAGGGTGTAGGCCCCCTTCATTTTGTCCATGAGGAGGTCCGGTTGTTCCGGCTTCATCTTGTAGAAATAGTGCGCCGTGAACCACCCGGCAAGCGCGATCAGGGTGGTCACGCCCATCAGGATGAACGCCAACATGTGGCCTTCTTCGTGCGCGGCCTCACCCCCCGCTCCGGCCGAATGGACGGCCAGCTGCATGAACTGGTGGAACGCGCCGTTTTCCAGCCCGCCAGGGAGCACGCCGATCAATCCGCCGATCACCGAGAGAATGGCCAAGACGATCAGGGGGATCAGCATCACGTGCGGCGACTCGTGGATGTGGTGCTCCACCTGGTGGTCCACGCGGGACTCGCCGTAAAACGTGACGTAGAGCAGGCGGGACATGTAAAAGGCCGTGCAGAACGCCGCCGTCGCCCCCAGCGCCCAGAGGACATAGTGGCCGTGGGTGAACGCGTGGCCAAGGATTTCATCCTTGCTCCACCACCCGGACAGGAACGGAAACCCTGCAATCGCCGCCGTCCCGATCAGGAAGACCCAATGCGTCATCGGGATCTTATTCCACAGCCCGCCCATCTTGCGGATATCCTGCTCGCCCGAGAGGGCGTGGATCACCGAGCCCGCCGACAGGAACAACAGGGCCTTGAAGAAGGCGTGCGTCACCAGGTGGAAGATCGCCGCCGCATAGGCCCCCACCCCGCAGGCCAGGAACATGAAGCCGAGCTGGGAGACGGTGGAATAGGCCAGCACGCGCTTGATGTCGTTCTGCACCAGGCCGATCGTGGCTGCGAATAGGGCGGTCGCCCCCCCGATCACCCCGACCAGCAGGAGGACCTCCGGGGCGAGATCGTAGATCGCGTGGTTGCGGACGACCATATACACGCCGGCGGTCACCATCGTCGCGGCGTGAATGAGGGCGCTGACCGGCGTCGGCCCCTCCATGGCGTCCGGCAGCCAGGTGTAAAGCGGAAGCTGCGCGGACTTCCCGATAGCCCCGATGAAGAGACAGAGCGCGATCATGGCGGTGGTCCCCGGATCGAGCGTCGAGGCCCGCGCGAAGACTTCGGTGTAGTCGAAGGTCTTGAAATGGGCAAAGATCAGGAAGAGCGCCACCAGAAAGCCGGCGTCGCCGATGCGGTTCACGACGAAGGCCTTGGTGGCCGCTTTGGCGGCCGACACCCGGTCGTAATAGTAGCCGATGAGGAGATAGGAGCAGAGCCCGACGCCCTCCCAGCCGATGAAGAGCACCAGGTAGTTGTTGCCCATCACCAGCAACAGCATCGACACCATGAACAGGTTCATGTACGTGAAGAAGCGGGCAAAGCCTTCCTCGCCGTGCATGTACCCGACCGAATAGACATGGATCAGGAAGCCCACCCCGGTGACCACCAGCAACATGACGCAGGTCAGGGGATCGATCAGAAACCCGAGGTTGACCGTGAGGTCGCCTCCGAAGAACCAGCGGTAGGCGACGACCGTGCGCGGGGCGGGCTGGCCGAACGTCTGGCCGAACACCCAGAGGGCGCACAGGAACGAGGCCAGGACCGAGCCCCACGCGAGCCGGTGGGCGACCTGGTCCGAGTACCGGTGCCCGAGCAGGACGTTGAGGCCGTTGGCCAGCACCGCGACGAGGGGAAGCACGGGGATGAGGATGACGATCTGATCAAACACGCGCGGCCTTCTCGCTCCCTACCATTTCAGCAAATTGATTTGGTCCACGTTGGTGGCGATTTTGCCGCGAAAGACGACGATGATGATGGCCAGCCCCACGGCGGCCTCACCGGCGGCGATGGCGATCACGAACAGCGCCATCACCTGCCCCGCCAGCGAGTTCAAGTGGTCCGCGAAGGCCGCCAGATTGAGGTTCGCCGCGTTCAGCATGATCTCGACCGACATCAGCACGATGATGAAGTTCCGCCGCACGAGCACTCCGACAAGTCCCGTGACGAACAGGATCGCGCTGACCACCACATAGGCGGAAACCGGAACCATCAGATCTCCTGTTCGAGGTCGGCGCGGGCCGGGGTCTTGGCCAGGACGATCGCCCCCACGATCGCCCCCAGCAGGAAGACCCCGACGATTTCAAACGGCAACAAGTAGTCGCTGAACATCAGGATGCCGATCGCCGTGCTGTTCCCCACCTCCACGACGGCTTCGGGCGTCGCGTGCCCCTTGATCCCCGCATAGCTGGAGGCCAGGAGCAGCAAGAGCAGTTCCACCGTCACCGCCCCCACCCCCACCACATACCACGCGTACCGCCGGTGAAGGACCCGTTCTTCGGTCTTGAGGTTGAGCAGCATGAGAACGAACAGGTAGAGAATCAGGATGGCGCCGGCGTAGATGATGATCTGCACGGCCGCCAGGAACTCGGCGTGCAAGAGGACGAACAACCCCGCCACATGCCCAAGGAGCGCCAGGAGCGCGATCCCGCAATGCACAGGGTTCCTCAGAGCCACCGTCAGCACCCCAGACACAATGCTGACCAGGGCGAAGTACGCGAAGAAAGCCGGGACCATGCTCAGGAATCTTTAGGCGCCGTTACGGTATGGGGAAACTTATATCGGTACACGCGGCTGTCCGCGTCGTTCTTCTCCTGGTTGTGGGCGTAGAGGTACCGCTTGGCGTCTTCGATGTGCTGCTCGCCGATTTCGTACAGCCTGGCTTTATCGAAGATGAGGCTGCGCTTGTTGGAGGTGGAATACTCGTACATCTTGGTCATGGCCAGCGCGTTGACCGGGCAGGCCTCGACACAGTAACCGCAGAACACGCATTTGGTGATATCAATGTAGAACTCGGTGGCGTACCGCGAGAGCGGGCGGTCCGGGTGCTCCGCGGACACCACCTTGATACAGCGGGACGGGCACGCCGCCTCGCAAAGATCACATCCCACGCACCGCTCCGCGCCGTCGTCGTAACGCAGAAGCCCCAGGGCGCCCCGATGGGTGTCCGGGATCGTCCGCTTCTCCCGAGGGTACTGGAAGGTCACCGGCTTGACGAACATGTGCTTGAGCACCACGCGCATCGCCGTTCGGATCTCGGAGAACGAGAGGGCGTCCCAGAACTCACGGAGCAGGCTCTTCTCTTGGGTTCCGGCGCTCATGCTGAGATCTTCTCAATGGACACGCGGGTGAATTTGAACGCGGGCACCCCCGTCGTCGGGTCCGTGACGCATTCGACCAGGTCCTTCACCGGAGGCTCGTTGAAGTGCTCGGGGAAAAAGCAGGTCCCCGGCGCGAGGTCGGCGTTGGCTTCGGCCCGAAGCTCCACCGTCCCCTGAGCCGACGTGACGCGCACGGCGTCCCGGTCGCCCACCTGAAGCCGCGCCAAGTCGGATGGATGCATCTGCAGCCGTCCCTTGCTGGGGTAGAGCTTGATCAGGCCCGAGGCCCGCGTCGAGAGCTTGCCGGAGTGGTAGAGCACCTGACCCATCATCAGGGCGAACGGCCGTGCCGTCCCGGCAGAGTCCGAAGACACGGTATACCGAGCGGCCACCTCTCGGACGTATCCTCCGGACAGGTAGCTTTCAGGCTTCGCCGTGACGGGGCGCGGCTCTCCAAGATTGTAGTACCCAGGCAGCAGCTTCATGATCTCGGCCTGGATCCCCTGCGAACTGTCGTAGTCCATCGTGTATCCCAGGGCCGACCCGATCGCCGCAATGACCTCCCAGTCCGGGCGGGACTCTTCGTACGAGTCCAGCGACTGGCGCACTCGATTGACCTTGCCTTGAAGGTCGGTGAAGGTGCCGTCTTTCTCGGCGAAGGTGCAGGCCGGCAGGACCACATGCGCCAGCCGGCCGGTTTCCGTCAGGAAGGGATCCTGGCAGACGAGCAGCTCGACGCTCTCCAGCGCTTCCCGGACGCCGGTCGAGGCGGGCAAGGTCGCCAGCGGATTCTCGCCCACCAAGTAGAGGGCTTTGATCGCACCTCTTCTGCACCGCGCCAGAATCTCCATGAGATTGGCGCCGGCATCGGGTGCGGGGAGCGCAACGTTCCAGGCGCGAGCGAACTTTGCCCGGGCTTCTTCGTCGGCATAGGAGGCTTGCCCCGGCAACAGCTCGGGTGCGACGCCCATGTCCACGGCGCCCTGCTCGTTGGCCTCCTCGGGCAGCGCGTTGATCCCGCATCCCGGTTTCATGAGCTTGCCGGTCACCCACGCCAGGTCCACCAGTTTCAGGATGTTGGCATATCCATCGGCGCGCCGCGTCACGCCCTCGGCGCACAGGATCACGGCGCGCGAGGCCTCGGCATAGATGCGAGCGGCTTCGGCCACAGCCTCCCTGGGCGCGCCCGACCGGGCCGTCAAGATTTCCCAGGACATCCCGGCGACGGCCTGCTTCAACGCGGCAAACGCCTCCGGCGCGGCGGAAGTGACCGCTTCGTCCACCAGGTCCTCCTCCACGACGGCCTTGACCAGTCCCTTGATGAACCAGCTCTCCCCGCCCGCCGCAATCGGCAGCGGGTGCGAAGCCAGCTTGGCGATGTTGGTCGTCGTTGAGTCGGTGACGATTACCTTCGCCCCGTACACCCGGAGCGCCTCCTTGACCCGCAGGCTGGTGACCGGGTGGGTCTCGGTGATGTCGGTCCCGATGAGCAGGAGCGCTTTGGCCTTCGTGATCTCCACGTAGCTGTTCATCATCCGGCCGACGCCCGCCGCGTGCTGCATGGCGCGCGTGAAGTTCAGATGGCCGTAACGTGCGCTGCTGTCCACCTGGTTGGTCCCGATGGCCGCCCGCATCAGCTTCTGAAACAAGTAGAGTTCTTCATTGGTGCAGCGCGCCGTGATCAGTCCGGCGATCGCGTTGGGGCCGTGCCGGGCCTTGATCGCAGCCAACCGGCCCGTTACCGTCTCCATCGCTTCGAACCAGGATCGCGGGACGAGCCCCTCCTCGGTGCGCACCATCGGACTGCCCAGGCGTTCCTTGCTGTCAATGTACTGGAAGCCGAACCGGCCTCGCACGCACAACCCGCCGTGCCCTTTCGCGGTTTCCGCGCGGTCGCCCCACTTGTTCTTCCACGACAAGGGCGAGGTGACCCGCTGGACGTCCCGGCCGCTGGTTTCGATGTGAAGCTGGCACCCGTCGGCGCAGTAAGCGCAGGTACTCGTGGTTTTCTTCAACTGCCACGGCTTGTAAACGTACTTGGAGTACTTGTTGGTGATGGCGCCGACGGGACAGACCGCCAGACAGTCGCCGCAGAATTCGCAGTAGAGGGCTTCATCGCCCTTTGCCACCACATGCGTGCCGCCTTCCTTCTTGAAAAACTGCAGGGCGTCAACCATCTGGACGTCCTTGCAGATGTTGATGCACTCGCCGCACAAGATGCAGCGGTTCATGTTGAAGTCCAGGACGAGACTGCGCCGGTCCTCCGGAAGACCCTTGGGCCTGGCGTTCACGAGACTCGTGACGCCGTGCTGGAAAGCCGTGTCCTGCAGTTCGCAGTGGCCGTCGGCGTCGCAGACCGGGCAATCCAGCGGATGGATCGTGAGGTGCTTCTCCACGGCCTTCTTCCGGGCTGCAAACAGGTCCTCGCCCTCGGACCGCACCACCATGTCCGCCTCGGCCTTGGCGGTGCAGGACCGAACCGGCGCCTTCTTGCCTTCCACCATCACGAGACACATCCCGCAAGAGCCGAACGGGTCGAAGGTGTAGTGATAGCACATGGCCGGCACGATCTTGCCGGTCTGCGAGATGACGTCGTAGAGCGACACGCCCGCCTTGGTCTGCACCGGCTGTCCGTCAATGGTCAGCTCGATACTGGGGGCTTCAACGTCGGGGGATGTGACTGGCTTCAACGCCATGCTCTGGTCCTCGCTCTGGTCCTCGCGTCTCTCGTCAGCGGTCGCATTCACCCATCACGATATCGTACGTGCCGAAGATCGTCACGATATCGGCGATCATGTAGCCGCGCGCCATGTAATCAAACGCGCCCATGTGAATGAAGGACGGGGCGCGAATCTTCAAGCGGTAAGGCTTCCCCTCACCGTTGCTCACGATGAAAAACCCCAGCTCGCCTTTGGCGGCCTCGGTCCCGCAATAAATCTCCCCGGGGGGGGCCTTAAAGCCCTGGGAGAAGAGCTTGAACTGCTGGATCATGCTCGCGAGGTCGTTGAAGACCTTGTCCTTGGGAGGCAAGGTCACGCTCGGGACGTCGGCCATGATCGGGCCGTCGGGGAGCTTCTCCAAGAGCTGCCGGATCATCTTCAGGCTCTCCCGCATTTCCTCGACGCGGACCCAGTACCGATCGTACGTGTCGCCGTTCTTGCCGACCGGGACGCTCCACTCGCACTTGTGGTACGCCGCATAGGGCTCGAACTTGCGGAGGTCATAGTCCACACCGGACCCGCGGAGCGTGGGGCCGCTCAACCCGAAGTTCACCGCGTCCTCGGCCGAAATCACGGCCACACCCTTCGTGCGGGAGAGCCAGATGCGGTTGGTCTCCAAGAACGTGATGTACTCCTGCAGCTTCGGAGGGAAGTACTCCACGAACCGGCGCAGTTTGTCCACCAGGTCCGGCGTGAAGTCCCGCTCGACTCCGCCGATCCGATACCAGCTCGTGGTCAACCGCGCCCCGCACAGCTCGTCGAAAAAATCCAGGAGGATCTCCCGGTCGCGGAAGGTGTAAAAGAAGACCGTCATGGCACCGATGTCCAGGGCCTGGGTCCCCAACCAGAACTGATGGCCGATGATCCGCTGAACCTCAGCCACAATCGTGCGCAGGTACTCGGCGCGCTCCGGGATCTTGATGTCCATGAGCTTTTCTACGGCCCGGCAATAGGCGAAGTTGTTGTACATGGCGCAGATGTAGTCGAGACGATCGGTATGGGGGATGAACTGGTGGTAGGTCCCGTCCTCCGCCAGCTTTTCCACGCCGCGGTGCAGGAACCCCATGACCGGCGTCGCCTTGACGATACGCTCGCCTTCCAGCGCCAGGACCACCTTCAACACGCCGTGTGTGCTGGGATGCTGCGGCCCCATGTTGAGCATCATCTCTTCGGTCCGCAAGGTTGGCAGCGAGGGGCTTGCCGGATGCTCCGGGTCAACCTTATAGACCGTCGTGCGCTGGTCTTCGAGCGGCTGTCTCATGGTGGTCTTCACCCGCCCTCCTCAGGTCTTCTCGCCGAGAAACGGGAACGTATCGCGCCACCCTTTTCCGCGCAGGGGGAAATCCTTGCGCAACGGATAGCCTTCCGGGTAGTCGTCCGGCATGAGGATCCGTAAAAGGTTCGGGTGGTTCCGGAACCGGATCCCCATCATGTCGAAGACCTCCCGCTCCATGAAGTCGGCGCCCTTCCAGATATCGGTCAGGGAATCCACGACGCAGTCCTCCTCCGGCACGCGGGTCTTCACGCGGATCCGAGCGCGGCGGCGGATCGAGTAAAACTCGTATACGACCTCAAACCGCTCCGGGTGGTCCGGCCAGTCCACCGAGCTCACGTGGACGATGTAATCGAAGTCCATGTCGGGGTCGTCGTGCAGGAACCCACACACGTCATGGAGGTGCTCTCGCGCAACCTGGACGGCTAAGTCGCCCCGCCACTCGACGGCCTTCTGGAAGGCCTCAGGAAACAGGCTCTGTATCCGCTCGGCGAGGGGATGCACCGGTCAGACCTTCACCGCTTCCGGGGGTTTTTTGTAGAACACCCTCCGCTGCATGATCTGGTCCTGGAGTTTCAGGATGCCGTCGAAGAGGGCCTCGGGCGTCGGCGGGCACCCCGGGACGTACATGTCCACCGGGATGAACCGATCCACCCCCTGCACGACGCTGTAGCTGTCGTAAATGTTGCCGGAAGTGGCGCATGACCCCATCGCGATCACGTACCGCGGCTCCGGCATCTGGTCGTAGATCTTGCGTATCACCGGCGCCATACGGACGCAGACTGTGCCTGCCACGATCATCAGGTCCGATTGCCGCGGCGACGCCCGAAAGACCCCGGCCCCGTACCGGTCAATGTCATAGCGGGCGGACACCGCCGCGATCATCTCGATCGCGCAGCACGCCAGTCCGAAGGTCATCGGCCAGAGCGAACCCTTACGTGCCCAGTTGACCGCCTTCTCCAGCGTCATCAGGTGGACGCCTAGGTCCCCGTCTCTCTCATGGCCGCGGCCGACTTGCATGAGACTCATGGCGTTAATCCCACTCCAGCGCTCCCTTTTTCCAGGCGTACACATAGCCCACGACGAAGAGCGCGATGAAAATTACCATCTCGATCATGCCGATGACCCCGATTTTGTCGAAGGCCACGGCCCAGGGGTAGAGAAAGATGATCTCAATGTCGAAGATCACGAACAGCATAGCGATGATGTAGTACCGGACGGGAAAGGGCATGCGCGCATCCGAAAACGGCTCGCTGCCGCATTCATAGGCGCTGAGTTTTTCCGGGTCCGGGAGCTTCGGCTGGACAAAATGGCTGAGGACCAAGGTCCCCACGCCGAAGGCGAAAGCCAACCCGATGAACACTAAGATCGGGAAGTAATTGGCCAGGTACGACATCAGGTGTTCCGTCCCGTCCACCTGCTCACCTCACCCTGCAAAAGACGTAGAAAAACTCGCCGTAACAGGATTAAGAGGGCCGAGTCTAACACCGCGATTTCCCGAAAGCAAGCGCGCAAAAGGCCTATGTAAGGCCTAGGGCTTCAAGGCTGTCTCGGCGGGGACCGGCGAACCATCTTATCGGACGGGGTTCGAAGCCCGTTCGGAGGACTTCCGGACTCGGCATCCCATTGTTCGGCCAGCGGTTCGGTCGCCCGAGTCCGCCGATGGATTTGGGTGCGGACTCGCTTGGGAGTGGATTTCCCGTAGTCGGGAGGGTCGGGCTCGTTCGTCAGAGTCCTTCGATCGAGCTTGGCCACGGTCTATGCGGTCCTTACAGGGTTTGTAGGGGCACGGCATGCCGTGCCCCTACATTCACAAATGCCCACCCGGTTTGCCTTCTGGCTTGGGCGGAACGGGAACAGGGCCCCGTGGGGCATCTCCCGGCGTCTTCGAGTCGTACAGTTTCTCGTTCCCGTTGATCCCGTCCTCTTCAATATCAATCCACATTTCGCCCTGCTCCGGCTGGAACTCCCCGTCGCCGTTAACGTCGAACCAGTAGAACAGCGGATGCATGAACGTCATGGCGACCTCATTCCCATACTGGTTCACCGACACCTTGTAGGTACGGCGGGCCGTCATATAGTCCGGCTTTACCTCCATGTGCGCGAGCTTGAACACGCGGAAGAACAGGTCGTTCCGCCAGTCGTAGTAGGCCTCCACTTCGCGGCGATCGAACTCGTCCGGCTCAGCAGGCAAGAGGAACGCAGAATCAGCGGCGTCCACGGCAAGCCCCAACACGATCGCACACCCGATGGTCCAGAAGACATACCGCATGACCCTACGGTAGCACCTTCCTAACCCCTCGTCAATCAACGGATTTGCAACAGATTTGCTTGACATCTCACCAGGTTTTGCTATCCTGCCTCCTAATCAACGTCACGGAGGCATAGTGGGTATGAGACAAATAAGGGACGGGCTTCGTGGTCCAACGGTTCTCCGCGTTCTCCTGACCGTGATTACTTTAGGTTCATGTCTCATGGCCGGAACCGTTGCGGCCGCCGACGAAAACCCCACCAAAGACGGTCCCCCCGGCCTCACGAATATGATGGCCGGGGATCAGGCCCTGGCATTCCAGAGCGGGTACATCCTGGCGCGGGAACAAGCCTCCGGGACCGTGATCGGATCGCGGGATTCCAAGAGCCTCCTTGCCTCTGGCGATGTGCTCTACCTTCGGTTCACCACGGACGCGGATATCAAGGCGGGTGACCGGTTCACGCTCTTCAAATCCGTTCGCCCGGTCTATCATCCGATCTTGGAAGTCTATATGGGACACCTCGTCGCGATCCTCGGCATCGTTGAGGTGACCACCCCTCCCGTGAAACAGGTCGCAGAGGCCCGCATCATTCGGTCGTTCGACTCCATTTCGCCGGGCGATCCCATGGCACCCTTCAAAATGCCACCGGCGGCCTCCGGCTCGGGCGCCTCCGAGCGGCCCTCGGTCATGGGGGTGATCGTAGAATTCAAGGTGCCGCAGCAGGTGACGGCTCAAGGGGATATCGTCTATATCGACCGGGGCACCGCGGATGGGGTCGCCATCGGTGATCGTTTCAGCGTCGTCAGTCCGGGCAAACGGGGGGCCACGGCGACTCGCCTGCCGGACGAAAAGATCGCGGAATTGAGGATCATCGGGGTACAGGATCGGACGGCCACGGCCGTGGTTGCCAAAAGCTTGGACGCCCTGCACCGTGGGAACATCGTCACGCAACTTCCCCCCGCACCCAAGCCCGCACCTGAAGTCGTCGTGCCGCCCGCCAAACCTGAGGTTGAGGTCGCCAGCAAAGCGCCTGTCACTGCCCCTCGAGAGTTCGCCGACACCTTCTTCGACTTCAATAAGTGGTCGCTGTCCGACAAGGCCAAGCAAGACCTCGTCGAGACCGCCGTGTTCCTTAGAGAGAACCCCGCCGCCAAGCTCCTCATCGAAGGTCACGCCGATGAGCGTGGAAGCCGTGAGTACAACCTCGTCTTGGGAGAAAAGCGGGCAAGGGAAATCCAGAGTTTTCTCACGGGGCTGGGCCTCCCGAATGCCATCAGCGTCACAAGCCTCGGCAAAGACCGCCCGGTGTGTACCGAGCAAACCGAGTCCTGTCACTCGAAAAACCGCCGGGTGCATATGGTTATTGACGGCGGTTGACGCTTTTATCCCGCCGCCCCAATTTAAGAGGCTCGGGGTCGCGCAAGGTCGGTCTGGCGACCGGATACAAACCCTGCTATGATGAGGAACGCCATGCATCTCCGTGCAGCAATCTTATTGCTATTCATTTTCTGCCTGGCCACCATCCCGGGAGCCTTTGCCGGGGAGCAATTTGCCGGGGAGGTCCTGAAGGTTGACGTCGCCGTGAGCAAGCTGACGGTGAAGAAGGCGGACGGTAACCGGTTCACATTCGTCGTCAATGCCAAGACGGCTTTTACAGGCAGCCGGCGTTCGCTTCAAGATTTGGCGAAGGGCGACCAAGTCACCGTGGAGTTCCAGACCGGGGGGGGCCAGTATACGGCCTTACGGGTGACCACTCCGTAACCATCATGCCTTGTCCGCCCTCTTCCGCCAATACCTTCAAGTAGCAGTTCCGCGTCGTCTCTACCGTGTCTTCACGTATGCCATCCCTTCCGGCATGCCTGGGCCGTGGGTGCCCGGGATGCGAGTGCGCGTTCCATTTGGACGGGGGACACTGACCGGCTACATCGTGGGGGTCACGCCTCTTCCTGAGACCGGAGGCAAAACCACACGGATTCGAGAGATCATAGCCCGTCTGGAAGAGGAACCAAGCGTCTCTCCCGAACTCCTCTCCCTCACAGAGTGGCTGGCCGAACGATATTTGGCCCCCTTGGGACAGTGCCTTCGCCTGGCCTTTCCGGGAGGACCGGAAGGACCGGCGCGCCGCACACGAGCAAGCTCTAGCGAAGCGAATCGGCCATTACCAGTCACGCCTACCCCACACTCCAAGACGCCTCAGGCCTCACTGTCCTCGCTTCGCAGGGAGATACTTGATGCCGTTACCGGACAGCGACATGGGAAGGTGCTGCTTTCCGCCGCGACGGATGAGCTTGTGGGTTTGTATCTCGAGGCCATCCAGACCGCACTGGATACAGGTCGGAGCGCGCTGCTGCTGCTCCCCCAGACCGACCAGGTAGAGACGATTCACGCGTCTGTCGCCGCCCGCTGGGGCGCGCGCTGCGAGGCGTACCACGCCGGCCTCTCGCCGGCTGACCGCCGGCGGGCCTGGGCTCGCATCCAGGCCGGGGAAGTCGCGGTCGTCATCGGAACCCGTTCAGCCGTATTCGCGCCCTTAACACAACTCGGGCTCATCATCGTGGACCAGGAAGATCACTCCGCCTATAAGGCGGAAAACGCGCCCCGTTACGATACGCGAATCATTGCGGCAGAACGGGCCAGACGCGATGGAGCCGTGCTGGCGCTTGCCTCTTCGCATCCGTCCCTGGAGTCCGTCCATGCGACCGGTCCGAATTGGGCGGCGCTCGTGGCGCCGGTACGGGTTACCGACTGGCCGCCGGTCACCGTGGTGGACCTGCGTGAGGTGCCGTCCGGGGACATCATTTCGGAGACCATGCATCAGGCCATTGCCGTGCGCCTCGCCGATCGGAAGAAAGTCCTTTTATTCCTCAACCGCAAGGGGTATGCCCCAGTCCTCCTGTGTCGCGACTGCGGCCAGGCTGTGCAGTGTCCGGCCTGCGCGGTGGGATGGACCTTCCACAAGCGCGACGGCAGGCTTCGATGCAGCCACTGCGGGCGAACCGGAAAGGCCCCGGAGGTCTGCCCCGCCTGCACGGGGACCCGCCTGTTCCCCTCCGGATTTGGAACCGAAGCCCTCGAAGAGATGGTTGGCATGCGGTTTCCCCACGCGCGGGTGGCGCGCCTGGAACGCGAAGGGACCGCCAGAGAACGGGCCAACGCCGCGATCCTTTCCCTCATGCAGGCCGGGGAACTCGACATCCTGATCGGAACTCAACTCGTCGTGACCAGAAGCCCCCGACCGGTCGCCTCTCTGGTGGGCCTGATCTATCCCGATGCGGCTTTCCACCTGCCGGACTTTCGCGCCGCCGAACGCGCCTATCACACACTGTCCGAGGTAATGGCGCTCGCCGACCAGAATGATGCCGACGCAGGGGTCGTGATTCAGACCTACGTTCCCCAACACCACGTGATCCGCGCGCTCGGGGAACGCAACCCCTCCATCTTTTACGAAAGCGAACTGGCGGCTAGGCAAGCGCTAGGCTATCCGCCGTTCGGCCGGCTGATCGGGCTGCGCGTGAGCGGGACAAAGGAAGAGCTCGTGGAAACCGCCGCAAGCCGGTGGGCGGCCTTGCTGAAGGAGGAGCGCAGCCCGGACATGGCCGTGCTGGGACCGATCCCCGCGACATCGGCCCGCGTGCGCGGGCGGACCCGTTGGCAGCTCGTGGTGAAGGGAACGGATGCAGCCGCGCTGCGTCGGGCCGTGCGGGCTACCTTAGCAGCGTTGGAAAAGACGAGCCGCGCCGGCGGCCTCCGCTACGACGTGGACGTGGACCCGCAGAGCTTGTTGTGACTGGGACTGTCCCCCTTCCACCTGGGGACTGTCCCCATGTCCTTCCTATTCTGAATGGTGCCTGTCCCCTTTCTTTATGGCTTCTCAGGCGCCGAGGACCGTCAGTCCTGCGACGATCCGAAAGTCCTTTTTGTTCCGCGTCACCAACGGCGGGTTCTTCACGAGGGCACTGGCGGCGATCAAGGCATCCTCCTTTTCAAGCGAAGGGTACCGTTCCCGCAGCTCGGAATATCGCGTGCTGATTGCCTCGGTCAGCTTCACGAGGCGGCATCGGCTCAATTCATGCAGGACGGCCTGCCGTTCGGCTTCCCGGAGCCCCGGCTTGGATAGCAGTTCTTTCTTTGTGATGGCTGAATAGTAGACGGTGAAGCGGGAAGTGTCGAGCAGGGAACTAAATCGTCCGGAATTGAAGTACTCGATGAAAACGTCGGTGTCTACGAGGACCGAGACTTTTGCCATGCCCGGATCTCGGCCAGAAATTCCTCATCGGTGTGCTTGCGGGAACCCTTTCGGAGCGTCGCGACATATTCCTCGCTGTCCTTCACGTCCGTATGCCCATAGGGATTGAACCGCTCCCGGACGATCTCTTCCAGCAGCGCGACCGGATAGACTCCCTTGCGACGAGCGGCCTTGACGACAAGGGTCTTGAGCACCGGATCAAAGGACAACGTCCATTTTTCTTTGCGCAGGGCAGCCTTGGGCATAGTCCTTTCCTATCAGAATCGTACGTATATTAGACGTGCACTACTGGAGTCGTCAAGACGCCTGTCGTCACGCCTGCGGCGGGGGCTCTGCTGGCTGCTCCGCGCGCTTGATCCAGCGAAAGACGCCGTAGGCGAAGGTGAGCCAGAAGGTCGCGAAGAAGATGCCGAGGAAGGCCGTCCCGACCAGTTCCTTGAGCTGATCCTCGGACAGCTCCAGAACGCCGCTCATCCGGAGCTTGATCATATGCACCGCCGGCCAACTCAGGCTTTCCAGTCCGAGAAACAGGCACGCCCAAGCCCAGACGTGCTTCTGCGTCGTGCCGAGCCAGACCAGCAACGCGGTGAAACCGAGTCCGGCCCCCACCGCCCAGGACACCGGGATCGGGTTCCACACCATCGTGAAGCCGAACGCGACGACGACGCCCGCTGCGACGGCGTTCAACTTGAGGGGCCAGTCAGACATGGGGGATCACCTACCCGTATCCGAAAAACGGATGATCCGTTCGTGGTGAGCTTGTCGAACCACCGCCTTAAGACGTTCACCCTTCGAGAGCCTCAGGGCGAACGGGACGGAGTCAATAACCGTCTGGCGAAGCTCTGTTTGGTGCCGAAGGCGGGATTTGAACCCGCACGGGTTTCCCCACACGCCCCTCAAACGTGCGTGTCTGCCATTCCACCACTTCGGCGCCGGAACCGATTATATATGCTGGAGGTGCCGTACTGTCAACGTGGTTGACACCCATCGGCAGCCCTCGTAGAATCCGTTTCAACCATGGCTTCACGCGTTGCGGCATTCTTCGATCTCGACAACACGATCGTTCCCGGAGCCGCCATCGAGTATCCCTTTTTCAGGCTGCTCTGGAAACAGGGCGTCGTGGGCCCAGGCGACGTCGTCAAAAGCGCCGTCGTGCTCATCCGGGAGATTCCGCCGTTTTCTTTCGACCCCCTGCGACGGTACAAGGTCTACCTGGCCGGGAAATCTATCGAGACCATCGAGGCACTCGTCAAGACATTTTTCTGGGAGGCCGTCTGCCCCCGGATCTCGGAGCATGCCCGCCGCGTTCTTGAGGAGCATCGCGCGCAAGGGCACCGGATTGTGCTGCTCACCGGCTCGCCGGAATTCCTTGTGGTACCGCTGGCCACCTATCTCAAAATGGATGAGGTCGTGGCGGGACAGTTGGAGCGGTGCGGCATGACCTTCAGTGGCCGCATGCTGGAGCCCTATCCCTATCGCCTGGGCAAACGTCTCGCAATCGAACGGCTGGCCGCCGAGCGTGGCGTTGATCTGGCGACAAGTTACATGTACGGCGACAGCCCCGGCGACCTCCCGGCACTGGAGGCGGTAGGACATCCCCGTGTCGTCAACCCGATTCGTGGAATGGGCCGCATCGCCCGCAAGCGCGGGTGGCCGATCCTACGCTGGTCGTAAGCACCCGTCCGTTATGCGCATCACAGAAATCTTCTTCAGCATCCAAGGCGAATCCACTTACGCCGGCAGGCCCTGCGTCTTCGTCCGATTGACGGGGTGTCCGTTGCGCTGCACTTGGTGCGACACCGCGTACGCGTTTTATGGAGGGACCGAGCGGAGTCTCGAAAACATCTTGGACGACGTCGAACAGTACGGATGCCTATTGGTCGAGATTACCGGGGGCGAACCGCTGGCCCAGCCGGCGGTTCATTCCTTGGTCGCGGCACTGGCCGACCGCAGCTATACCGTCCTGATCGAAACGAGCGGGGCGCTGGACCTCACGCCGGTGGACCGGCGCGCTGTCGTGATCATGGACCTCAAATGTCCCGGCAGCGGGATGGCGGACCGCAACAGGTGGACCAATCTGCCGCTGCTCAAACCGACGGACGAGATCAAATTCGTGATCAAGGACCGGGCCGACTATGATTGGGCCGTCGCGACGGTAAAAGAACATCGCTTGACCGAGCGGCACACGGTCCTGTTCAGCCCCGTGTTCGGCGAAATGGATCCGCAGGCGCTCGCCGAATGGATCTTGGCCGACCGGCTCTCCGTCCGTTATCAGCTTCAACTGCACAAGCACATTTGGGACCCGGCGACACGCAGTGTGTGAGGGACGAGGAAGGAACGCGCGAGCACATGGAACTTTCAGTCAAGAAGGGACGGATCGAGGACGAAGCCACGGACGCGGTGCTGCTCTCCCACTGGGAAGATGAGAAAACGCCGGGCAACGAGACGGCCGCCATCAACACGCGACTGAAGGGACGTCTCGGCGGGTTGTTGAAAACCGGAGAGTTTACCGGGCGCCTGGGCCAGATCTCAATCGTCCACGTCGCCCCGTGGGAGCGTCTTCGCGCCAAACGCGTCGTGCTCGTGGGGCTGGGCAAGCGGAAAGACGGCTCGCTGGACAAGATCAGGCAAGCCATGGGGAAGGCCGCCAAGGCGATCCGGGACCTGGGCGCCAAGTCGTTTTCTACGCCCCTCACCCTGCCCTCTCCCATGGCCCATCGCCGTGGGAAGAGCCATGGACGCCCCGGAGAGGGTTCGGGTGAGGGGGCCCGCGAAGCTGCCCAAGCGATGGTGGAAGGCGCACTGCTGGGCCTGTACCAGTTCACGACCTACCGAACGGAGCAGACGGATGAGGTCAAAACTCTCAGACGGATGACCGTGGTGGCGGGCGACGCACGGGCGCTGGCCGAAGTCCGTGACGGCGTCCGTCACGGCCAGATCATCGGCGAGGCCGCGCTGTTCGTCCGTGACCTCTGCAATCACCCGGCCAACGTCGTCACGCCGACGTACATCGCGGCCGAGGCCAGGAAGATCGCCAAAGAGGGCCGCATACGCTGCACGGTCTTGGGAAGGCCGCAGATGCAGAAGCTCGGCATGGGGGCGGTCCTGGGCGTGGCTCAGGGAAGCCATGAACCGCCGAAGTTCGTCATCCTGGAATACCGGGGTGCCGCTCGCGCCGAACGCCCGGTGGTCCTCGTCGGCAAGACGATCACCTTCGACTCGGGCGGGATCTCGCTCAAACCGGCCGACAACATGGAACAGATGAAGGCTGACATGACCGGGGGCGCCGCCGTGTTGGCCGCGGTCCGAGCGGCCGCGCGCCTTCGGCTCCCCCTGCGCGTCGTCGGCATCATTCCGGCCACGGAGAACATGCCGGGCGGCCGTGCGACCAAGCCGGGGGACATCCTCACCAGCCTCTCCGGAAAAACCATCGAGGTCATCAACACCGACGCGGAGGGGCGGCTGATTCTGGCCGACGGCCTGACGTACGCCACCCGGTACAAGCCGGCGGCCCTCGTGGACATTGCGACTCTGACCGGGGCGTGCGTGGTGGCATTGGGGAACCATGCCATCGGAGTCCTCGGGAACGATGAGGGGTTGATCGGCGAGCTGAAGGCGGCAGGCGAGGAATGCGGCGAGCGCGCATGGCAGTTGCCGCTCTGGGAGGAGTACTACGAGCAGATCAAGAGCGATGTGGCCGATGTAAAGAACACGGGAGGGCGCCCCGGCGGCACGATCACGGCGGCGGCCTTTCTCAGCAAGTTCGTGGGCGACTCCGCCTGGGCGCACCTGGATATCGCCAGCACGGACTGGAGCGATCGGGAACGCGCGTACATCCCGAAAGGGGCGACGGGCGTCGGCGCCCGGCTCTTGATCCAGTTCCTCTGTAACCGAGCCAACGGCAAACGGAGATGACGTGAATCTCAGAGAAAAGGTCGGCCAACTGTTCATGCTCGGGATCCAGGGAACCGAGCTCTCCAAGGAAGTGCGCGACCTCTTCAAAACCTACCACCCTGGCGGGGTGATCCTCTTCAACCGCAATCTGGAAGACTCCGTACAAGCCGCCCACCTCACCAACGCGCTCCAGAAGCTGGCCCCCAAGATGCCGCTCCTAGTATCCATTGACCAGGAGGGGGGGAGAGTGGCGAGGCTCCCGAAGAGCTTCACGGCGTTTCCTGGGCAGGGCGCCCTCGGACGAGCCGGGAGGACCGACCTTGCGTACGCCTTCGCCGAGGTCACGGCCGCGGAGCTTCGCGCAATCGGCGCGAACATGAACTTGGCACCGGTCCTGGACGTGAACACCAACCCGCACAACCCCACCATCGGCGACCGGGCGTTTAGCCATGATCCGGAACAGGTAGAGACCCTCGGCCTGGCGGTTGTCGCCGGGCTTCAGGACAACCACGTGCTGGCCTGCGGCAAACACTTCCCCGGCCACGGCGACACGGTCACCGATTCGCACAAGACGCTGCCGACGGTCTCGCATAGGATTGACCGCCTGCGCGACATCGAGCTCCGTCCCTTCGCACATTGCATCAGCAACGGGCTGGCCGTCATCATGTCGGCGCACGTCCGGTACCCGGCTCTGGACCCGGAGCATCCCGCGACGCTCTCTCCCGCCATCATGACCGATCTGCTCCGCAAAGAGCTGCACTTCACGGGCCTGGCCTTGACGGACGATCTGGAGATGCACGCCATCCTGGACCATTACGGGATCGAGGAGGCGGCGATCCGGGCGCTCCAAGCCGGCGCCGATATTCTCCTGATCTGCAAGGATCACGAACGGCAGGTCGCCGCCATGGAAGCCGTGTACGAGGCCGTCAAGGACGGCATCGTGCCTGAACTGCTGTTCGAGCACGCCCTCCTGCGGGTGCTCGAAGCAAAGGAGCGGTACCTCATTCCCTATTCGCCGGCGGACTCCAAGGTTGCGGCCGAGCACGTGGGGACCCCACGGCACCGTGAAGTGGCGAACGCCATCCGCGAAGCCGCCGCGCATCCGATTGCCTGAGCGCGCCTCCGAACCCGTCACGTCACGCGAAGCCCTCGCCTGGTGTCTTTTCGACTTCGCCAACTCCTCCTTCACGACCGTCATCACCACGGTCGCCTTCAGCGTGTACTTCGTGAAAGTGGTCGCGGCCGGCCCAGATGGAGGGGGCCAGCCCTCTTCCGGTGGTGGTGAGGCCCTCTGGGGCTGGGGCTACGCCCTCTCGATGATCCTGGTCGCCCTTCTCTCCCCGATCCTCGGCGCGATGGCCGACCACCATGCGGCGAAGAAGCGGTTCCTAGCCGCCGTGACGGGCCTCTGCATCGTCTGCACGGCCGCGCTCTACTTTGTCCGGGCCGGTGACATCGCCCTCGGCCTCATTCTGTTCGGACTTGCGAACGTCGGCTTTGAGCTGGGGTACACCTTCTATAATGCGTTCCTGGTGGAGCTGGCCGACCGGCGGGACATGGGCCGGCTGTCGGGGTACGGCTGGGCTTTGGGCTATGCGGGCGGCCTGATGGCGCTGGTTCTGGCCTATCCGTTCGTGAAGGGGGGCCTGGCTCCGGAGAATCTGGACTCGTACCGGCAGAGTTTCGTCATGACCGCCGGGTTTTTTCTCATCGCAAGCCTGCCCACCTTCCTCTATCTGAGAGAGCGGGCGATGCCCCAACCTCTCCCGCCTGGAATCGGTAGATGGGTCGTCGGCTTCACCCGCCTGGCCCGAACGCTTCGGGAGATCCGACGGTATCGCCAGCTCTTCGTGTATCTGATCGCGTTTCTCGTTTACACAGACGGCATCAACACGGTCGTCATCTTCAGCGGAATCTTTGCGGCCCAGGTGTTGGGGTTCACGCCCGGCGACCTCATCGTGTATTTCCTCATCACGCAAGTGACCGCCGGCGCCGGATCATACGGGTTCGGGATTCTGACTGACCGGGTAGGTGCGAAGCGCGTGATCGGCATCACCCTCGGGCTCTGGGTGGGAATCGTCCTCTGGGCCTATGGGGTCAGCACGGCGGCTGAGTTTTACGCCATCGGGCTGGTGGCCGGGGCGGCACTGGGGGCCAACCAGGCGACGAGCCGCGCGTTGCTCGGCCTGTTCACGCCGGTCGGCCGGCAGGCTGAGTTCTTCGGGTTCTTCTCCGTGAGCGGCAAGTTCGCGGCTGTGCTTGGACCGATCCTCTATGGTCAGATTGTGCTGTGGACCGGGAGCCAGCGATGGGCCGTTCTCTCCCTGGCCATGTTTTTCCTGGCCGGCTGGGCGATCCTCTGGATGGTGGACGAAGAGGCTGGCCTTGCCGCCGCCGTTCAGGAGCGCTGATCGGATGAGAGCGAACTATGAAACAGTGGTTTCCGGCGGACAGACAGGGGTGGACCGGGCAGCCATGGATCTTGCCCTTGAAATGGGACTGCCCTGCGGCGGGTGGTGTCCCGAAGGACGAAAGGCCGAAGACGGCCCTCTCGCCCCCCGCTATCCGCTGAAGGAGACACCGTCCGCGGACTATGCGCAACGAACGGAATGGAATGTCCGAGACTCGGACGGGACGCTTGTCTTGACCCGCGGTCAACCGACGGAAGGGACGGCTTTCACCATCGAGGTTGCGACCCGCCTCGGAAGGCCGTGCCTCGTGCTCGATCTGGCAGAGCAGCCGAATCCCTCCGTTGTTCATGATTGGGCGAACGCCCAGGGCATCAAGATCTTGAACGTCGCCGGGCCGCGCGAATCCAAATGCCCGGGCATCTACGCGCAGGCCGCTGCGTTCCTCCGCGAAGTTTTCCGCAACGGGTAGACGTCCGATGAACACTGGTATAATCCTGCCATGAAGATCGCGGTCGCCGGCGCGCTCGCCCTGATTCTCTCCGGAGCGATTGCGCTCGCCCAGGAAGCCCCGCCGGTCCCCCCCGGCGAGCAGCCCAGAGAATTCGACCAGATTATCCAACAGATGAAGTTCGAGAAGCCGACCCGCATCGTGGGCCGGCTGCGCTCGCTCGACGGCTACGAGGACGCCATCTGGATCGACTGGACCCACGTCCACGACGGAACCCGCTGGCGGGATGTCCGCAACGAGATGATGTTCAAGGTCGTGCCCCGCGACGCCGGCATGATGGACTTTTTCAGGAAACTGAATCCCGGCACGTCGCTCCACATGACGGTCCAGATGGATGTGGACGGCAACCGGCGAGTGCTCTCGCTCGACGAAGGGGCGTAGTTCGGTTCCTGTCTGCAACTGACTCCTGTAACTGACCACCCCCATCGGCTTCGGCTTGAAGGCCTCCAGGCGACAGGGGGCCCCCGGTCAGCGCTACCCGCCGACCGCAGGTTCCAGCGAAAAATTTCAAATGGGCAGCATTACCCTCTGTCTCCTCGTCTCACCTTAAATATCCTGCCGCAGGTCAATTGACTAGGCATTATAGTCTGCGTATATTGCCAACATTCTAAATGGTGCATGAATACTGACGTTAAGAATGCTTTCCTGCAAACTCTCACGGGGTCCTTTGGGACGTTTGCCAAAATTGGTGAGGGGCAATCTCTTTTCTCTCTACAGAAGGACTCCATTCGGCTTTACATTCGATATTCAAAAGTTCACTCGGGCGGAAGGTGTTTCTATGGACTCCGTGACAAGGACCTCCGACTGCTTGAAGGACACAACTCATTTATTTGCTTGCTCTGGGACAATCAAGACACCCCACTCATCCTTCCGTTTGCCGAATTCGAGGACGTCTTTCGCGCAGTGAGCCCAGCAGACGACGGCCAATATAAAGTGCAAGTCTATTTGAAGGGAGATGGAACCGAGTTTTACATCGCACAAGCGGGCAGGTTCAGCGTTGACGGCTATTTTGGATTCGAAGAAATCTCAAAACAGATAGAATGCTCGCAGGCGGAATCCGAACCGTCTTTCACCCACAGCCAGATACAAACACTACTGGGGGCCATAGGAAACGGAAAGAACTGTCATGTATGGATTCCGACAAACGACCGCGAAACTTTGGACTGGTCCTTGGCACCTAGGTTTCAAATGCCTCCTGCCTTACCCTCACAGTTTCGCGATGTTGCGCCTTACCTTAGTCAAATAGATGTCGTCTGGTTTGAGAAAGCGTCTAACAGAGTCCGAGCCCTGTACGAAGTGGAGCATTCGACTCCGATCTATTCTGGACTGCTACGGTTCAACGACATTTTCCTTACATCCCCAACCCCAGTAGAACGCTTTGCCATCGTTTCAAATGAAAAGCGGCGTTCTTTGTTTGCTCAACAGGTAAACAGGCCAACCTTTAAGAAGAGTGGTCTGTCCGAGATCTGCACGTTCTTCGAATACATGAACGTATACCGGTGGTATCAGAGAGTGTTGGGCGAAACGCCAGAAATGAAGTGATGGGACAATGAAAAATCATAATCGTTGTGCATGCGTGTTCATCGTGGTTAAGGCACACAGCGGTTTTCCCGAAATCGCTGAAGCCTTTCTAAAAGAGTCGGATGCTCTCAAACGCGCTAGGGCTCTGAAACGAGGCACCAACCCAGACTACGACGAAGTTGACGTTTTTCATTCGCCTATCAAGGGCAAGTTTTAGTTTGCCCGAGATTTCGACTGACGGGTGACGCAGGGCGGAGGCCCTCCGCCGCCTGGACAACGAGAAGCCAGCAGAGGCGCCCGGCGGCAGGACCCGTCAGATTAGCGCTGGCGGAGGTCAAGGAAGCGTGCGATGCCAGCGCCATTGACTCGAATTTCTTGATAGACTAGAATTCTAGTCTATCTAAGCGGAGGTCTGTGATGAGCCATACGGTGCCGCTGGCAGAAGCGAAGAAGAATCTATCTCGCCTGGTAAAAGACGCCGACACCATGTACGACCGCTTTGTGATCACGCGCAACGGGGTCGAAGCGGCCGTACTGATGAGCGCATCCGATTACGCGGGGTTGCTGGAGACGTTGGATATCCTGTCCCGCAAGGACGAGCGCCAAGCGATTGCCCGCGCCAAGCGTCAAGTCCGACGCGGGCAGACGGTGTCATTGGAGTCCTTCAAAAAGAAGATCGGCGCGCGGTGAGCTATACGATCCGGCTCTCCCGCGAAACCGAGGGGGACCTGGAGAAGCTCGCCCAATCGGATCGCACGCTGTTCGACCGCATCCTTCGGAAGATAGAATCACTGACAGAGCATCCAAGGGCCGGCAAACCGCTCGTCGCCGACCACAAGGGCGAGTTTTCGCTTCGGGTGGGCAGCTACAGGGTCGTGTACGAAGTGCAGGATTCCAGCCGAACGGTTTTCATCCTGACCGTCAAGCACCGAAAGCATGTCTATTAATCAAGGCAACCGCCGCGTGCTCTCACTCGACTAGGGAGCATAACCGAACTGACGGGTGACACGGGTTGGAGGGCCCCGTCGCCTAGAGGCCAGTCTTCGCAGCCGAAGCCGATGGGGCGGGTACCCACGCAAGCGGGTGGTGAGCCGGGTGCCCTCTTGGGCGGCGAGCTGGCGGCAGGACGCGTCAGATTACGACTACGGCTTCATGAGGTCGAGGAAGCGCGCGATGCCGGAGCGCGTGACCAGACCGAGCACCTTGTCGCCATCCCGCACCACCAGCCGGCTGCAGTCCTCGTGGAACATCCGCTCCATGGCCAACGCGATCGGCTCATCCGGATAGGCTTCCGCTTCGGGCCCGTGGGGGATCATGACCTGGCCGACAGTTACGTCATGCCACCGTTCGCGCGGGATCTTCTTGAGTTCCTTGAGCGAGAGCATCCCTACCACGCGGCCGTCCTCGACGACCGGAAAGCCTCCGAAACCGAAGCGCAGGAAGTAGTCATTGACTGCCTGGTCCACGGTGAGCGCGGCATCGAGCATGACGACTTCCGGGGTCATGACATTGCCCACCCGGAGTCCGGTCAGGGACTCCTGAAACGCCACCTGGCGATGGCTGCTCTGGGCAGAGGTGTAAAGGAAGACGCCGATCAGGAGGAACCACATCCCCCCAATGGCGACGCCGAATGTCAGATCCCATAGGCCGACGAGCATCAGCAGCAGCGCGAACCCCTGACCGGCCCGGGCCGCGTGCCGGGTGGCCTTGTGAAAGTTCTTGGACCAAGCCCACAGTCCGGCCCGGAGCACGCGCCCGCCGTCCAAGGGATAGCCCGGCACTAAGTTAAAGGCCGCCAACATTAAATTGATGTTCCGGAGATGTTCCGATACCGCGACCATCGAGGCGGAGGCCCCTGGAAGGACCGCTACGCCCCAGAAACCAAGGGCAATCAACACCGAGACGATGGGGCCCGCGATGGCGATCAAAAACTCGGCCTTGGGCGATGGCGCCTCGCGGCGGATCTGCGCCATGCCGCCGAAGATGAACAGGGTAATCTGGGCAATCGGAATCCGGTAGCGCAGGGCCACTACACAGTGGCCGAGCTCGTGAACGAGGACCGATGCAAACAAGAGGAGCGCCGCCACAATTCCCAGACCCCAGTATTCCCAGGACGGCCGATGCAACAGCACAAGGGGAAAATAATACCGGGCCAGGGACCACGTGACCAAGGCAAAGACCAAGAACCACGAGATATGAATCTTCAGCGCGATGCCGAGGACGCGCCCGATCTGCCAGGAGTGCTTCAGCACAACTCGTTTGCTCCTTGAGCTTCTCTTGTCCAGCCGAGATCTCTAGTCTACACTAGGTTTCATGCCGTCGGATACCCTCAGAGCGAAGCTCGACCGCCTTCCCGATGCGCCCGGCGTGTACTTGATGAAGGGAAGCCGAGGGGAGGTCCTCTATGTCGGCAAGGCCAACGTGCTCGCCGACCGCGTCCGCTCCTACTTTCAGAAGGGCACGGACCTCACGCCCAAGAATCGTCTCCTCATCGGACTAGTGGCGGACATCGAGACCATGGTCACGCGGTCCGAGCTGGAGGCCCTCATCCTCGAAAATAATCTCATCAAGCGGCACCGGCCGCGGTTCAACGTGATCCTCCGCGACGACAAGAACTATCCCTATCTGCGCCTCCCGATCAAGGAAGCCTTCCCCCGCTTCACGATCGTCCGCAAGATCCAGAACGACGGCGCGCTCTATTACGGCCCCTACGTCCCCGCCGGGGCGCTCCGGGACACACTGCGCGTCATCCGGAGGGTCTTCCCCTTGGCCACCTGCGAGATCGAGATTGACGGCAAGGCCGAGCGCGCTTGCATCGAATTCGAGATCAAGCGCTGCATGGCCCCCTGCATCGGTAACCAGTCCTCGAAGGAGTACCACGAGATCGTGAAGCAGGCGCGGATGTTCCTGGAGGGCCGGGACACCGAGCTCCTGGACAGTTACCGGACCCAGATGGAGGCAGCCGCCGAACGGGAGGACTTCGAGGAGGCGGCGCGCATACGGGATCGCATCTTCAAGATCGAACGGACCCTCGAGCGCCAGCGTGTCGCACAAACCGAGATGGTGGACCAAGATGTGGTCGGGCTGGTCCGGGAAGGAGCGGCGGCAGACATTCAGATGCTGTTCGTCCGTGGGGGTCTGCTGGTGGGGCGCAAGGACTTTCACTGGGGGCAGGTTCAGGACACGACCGATGCCGAATTGGTGGGGACGGTCATCGAGCAGTTCTACAACAAGGAGGTCATCCCGCCCAAGCAGGTGCTGCTCCCGCTCGCCCTGCCGGAAGCCGACCTCATCAGCCAGTGGCTATCTGAAATGAAGGGAGAGAAGGTTCGCGTCCTGGCCCCGGAACGAGGGACGAAGCACCACCTCGTGCAATTGGCGGAAGAAAACGCCGCCGCGGCTCTGAATGACCACCTGCGCGACGAGGCCACATCTCACGCCGCCGTTGAAGAACTCCAGAAGCTCCTGCGCCTAAAGAAAGTGCCGGCCCGCATCGAGGGGTTCGATATCTCAAATATCCAGGGGAACCAGTGCGTCGCCTCGATGGTGGTCTGGGATTCCGGCGAGCACAAGAAGTCGGAGTATCGCAAGTTCCGCATCAAGACCGTGGAGGGGGCCAACGACTTCGCCAGCATGAAGGAGGTCGTCCTGCGCCACTACGCCGTCGTCAAAGAAGACCAGCGGCCGTTGCCCGATCTGATCCTCATTGACGGCGGCATCGGCCAGCTCGGCGCCGCGACGGACGCGCTGCGGGAGCTGGGCATCTCGCGCCTTGAGATCATCGGGATGGCCAAAGCAAAAGGCGAGAAAGAAGAGCGGGTCTTCCTGCCGGGCCGGAAGAACCCGGTCATCTTGAGACCGTCGTCGCCGGCCACGCACCTTCTGCAACGCATCCGCGACGAGGCCCATCGCTTTGCCATCACCTACCACCGCAAGCTGCGCAGCAAGGTCCTCCTTTCGTCCAGGCTGGATGAGATCGCCGGCGTCGGACCCGCCAAGCGCCGCGACCTCCTGCGTTATTTCGGATCGGTCGAGAAGTTGGCGGCCGCGAGTGAGACCGATCTCCAGCGCATCGGAGGCGTCGGGCCGCGGACCGCCTGCGAGATCCGAGCGGCGCTGGCGGAGGCCGAGTCGCTCTCTCCGTCGCATTGACACCCTTCCCAACCCTGTGCCACAATCCATCGCATCATCATGAAGAACTACCATTCGAAGCATGAAGGAGCGAGGTCATGGGCGGCCATAGTCACTGGGCGACCACGAAGCGGCACAAGGCGTCCGTAGACGCCAAGCGCGGCAAAATCTTCACCAAGATCATCCGCGAAATCACCATCGCAGCCCGTTTGGGAGGCGGCGACCCGGACGGCAACCCCCGCCTCCGACTCGCGATCCTCAAAGCCAAAGACGCCAACATGCCGTCGGAGAATCTCAAGAAGGCGATCCAGCGGGGGACCGGCGAGTTGCCCGGCGTCCACTACGAAGAATTCCAGTTGGAAGGCTACGGGCCGGGCGGTTGCGCCTTGCTGATTGATCTCACCAGCGACAACCACAAACGCACGGTCGCCGAGATTCGCAGTCTATTCTCCAAAAACAACGGCAACCTGGCCGAGGCCGGTTCCGTCGCCTGGCAATTCCATAAGAAGGGACTGCTGGTCGTGGAACACGGCAAGGTGGATGAGGACAAGCTTATGAGCCTAGAGCTAGACGCCGGCGCCGAGGACATAAAAACGGATGAGAAAACCTACGAGGTCGTCACCGGCACGCACGAGTTTGAAGCGGTGAAGAAGGCCCTGGCCGACGCCAAGATCGAGCCCTCTCTGGCCGAGATCACTTTCATCCCGGAGAACTACGTGAAGCTGGACGAGAAGGCCGCGGAGCAGGCGCTCAAGCTCGTGGACGTCCTGGAGGACCAGGACGACGTCCAAAAGGTCCACGCCAATTTCGACATCCCGGATGAAATCATGGAGAAGGTCGCAGCCACAGGATGATTGCGTCTCTCGCCGGCCGCCTCGCATCGAAGCAGCCGGGAGGGGTGGTAATTGATGTCCAGGGGGTCGGTTACGACGTCCTGATTCCCCTGAGCACCTACTACCAGCTTCCCGATCTCGATCAACCCGTTTTTCTCACCATCCACACTCACGTCCGGGACGATGCCATTCAGTTGTTCGGCTTCCTCACGAAGCGTGAAAAGGATGCGTTTTTAATGCTGCTGACGGTGTCCGGCATCGGGCCGAAGCTGGCTCTGAACGTGGTCTCCTCGCTGAGCGTGGACGACCTTGCCGCGGCGGTCCGTGACGACGACCACAACACCCTGGCGTCGGTCCCGGGCATCGGGAAGAAATCTGCCGGACGTCTTGCGCTGGAGCTCAAGGACAAGATTGACAAGCTGGCGTTGTCCCCCGGTTACCGGCCGTCCAAGGCGGAGGAGCCTTCCAGCAAGCTCCTGGACGACGCCCTGTCGGCCCTGACCAATCTGGGCTACAGGGCCAGCGATGTGAAAGAGGTGGTCAAGCAGGTGCTCGCCAGCCGCAACGGCGAGACGCCGCTCAAGGACCTCATCCGCGCGGCCTTGAAAGAACTGGCGAAATGAAACGAAAAATCCTTTTCTTGAAGCCTCTAAAGTGATACCTTTGGGGAGCATGCGTTCTCCTTTCACCTTTTTCAAAGCCGAGTGTCTCACCTCTAGACGGACTGGCCCCTCTCTCAAGCCGTACGAACATTCGAGCCCAGCCGTCCTGGAGGGAGCACCTTATGCAAGGAACCTTGGATTTGGGTCTAGGGACTAGACTAGAGTCCTTTCGGAACGCCCATCGAGCGGCGCTTTACAGCCGGTATAGTCGTAGACTCATCCAAAATCCTGACCTGACCCGCGCACTGGTCTCTTTCCAAGCCAACAAGCAAACGCCTTTCTATCGCTGGCTAAAGTATAAAGAAGGGTTCTCTTCTGAATTTGTCCTGTACTGCCTTGATCGATACAGACCCAGCGGTATTTCAGTTCCCCGAATTCTTGATCCATTTGCTGGCGCTGGCACGACATTAACCACAGCGACCTCGGTCGGATGGCACGCGACAGGCATTGAGCTTATGCCTGTTGGAACATCCGCAATCCGAGCGCGGCTTCTGGCCGACACGGTCAATATACGATTGTTCCAGCAACACCTTAGCCGCCTGGAGAATTTCTCGTTGGGCTCGTCCCAATTGAACGGCTCTCGATTCCCACATCTCCGCATAACTGAGAAAGCCTTTCCAGGACGCACTGAACGAGCGCTTTCTTCGTATGGCACGTTCCTAGCGGGAATCCGCGATGAGAACCTACGCTTCCTGTTCCGGTTTGCCTGCCTTTCAGTCCTGGAAGACGTGAGCTACACGCGCAAGGACGGACAATATCTTCGTTGGGACCTCCGTTCTGGTCGATCCCTGAAATCCAGCTTTAATAAAGGCACCATTCATGATTTCAGATCCGCCATCATCGAAAAGTTACAGACAATGCTCGAAGACATAGGGAAAAGAAATGGAGGAAGTTTTTCTCGCAATGTAGACATCATCGCTGGTTCGTGCCTTGATGAACTACCAAAACTGCGCTCGGACTCGTTCAATCTAGTAATCACGTCTCCTCCTTACTGCAACCGGTATGACTATACGCGAACCTATGCCCTCGAACTGGCGTATCTGGGCTACAATGAGGAAACACTCAAACAGCTCCGGCAGACCCTTCTTTCCGCCACTGTAGAGAACAAAACTAAGCGCCACCAACTCGCCTACAAATACCGATCTCGCAAGCAGGAAATTCGCTATAACTCTGCGGTGGCTGCCTTCACCGATCAGCATGCCTTGCAGGAAGTTTTAACACTTCTTTACAAAGCCCAGAAGGAAGGCAAACTTAACAACGACAATATCCCGATGATGGTTGAAAATTATTTCTTTGAGATGAATCTTGTCATACGCGAACTAGCCCGTGTTCTTGCACCCGGCGGTCGCATCATCATGGTCAACGATAACGTCCAATACAACGGCGAAGAAGTCCCGGTCGACCTTATCCTTTCAGACCTTGCGTCCAGTGCAGGTTTGATGGTTGACCATATCTGGGTGCTGCCCAGGGGCAAAGGAAACAGTAGCCAACAAATGGGCGCCCATGGTCGGAATGAACTCCGCAAGTGCGTGTATGTTTGGTCGAAACCTAACAAGCGAAGCTGAGATAAAGGAATCAAAGCGAACAGATGGCGAAGTCTAATCGGTATACCGAAGACTTGCGCCTCATCAAGTCGCTCCTGATCGTTACTTCCCTTCAAAAGCGGAACGACCTCAAGGCTGTTCAACTGATACGGGCATTTCCCAAGAAACTTACATGGGAACCTCTTAGCAACATCCTGATCGATCCTGAAGTATGGGCATATGCAGAAGCCAAGCGCTTTGATCCGAAACTTGTTTTCTGTCACCCCAACGTCCTCTCATACAAACCAGCCACGAGCCTTTACTATCGGGGCCTTTGCGGCCTCTCCTTGAAAGCCGCTAAAGATTATTTCGGGGCAGTGGAATCACTCGAAGAAGGCAGTCCGCGCGCTCGCCTAGATGCCAAGAAAGCTTTAAAGATGGCCAGGACTTACAACGCCTTTATTTGCTCGATTATAAAGAACTCGACTGCTTGGACCCTTGAGAACGGCAATCGCACCATCATCGCGACGTTGGGCATCACACTTGATGGCATCATGAGGAACAAGGTCGGCAATATCGCTGAAGAGCGAATCCGGACCCTTATCCTTGAATGGCTTATAGACGAAGAGTTACTCGTCGAGCCGACCCTAACCAAGAACCAGCTCTATGAAAAAATTCCGTCTTCCTGTACCCTCAAGAAAAACATCACGATGAAGTTTGGCTCCGAGCCTGATATTTCCTTCTCGCGAGACAATGAGCTACTAGTCGTTGTCGAAATTAAAGGGGGCATAGATCCTGCTGGTGCCTTAGAACGATATGGAGCAGCTACCAAATCCTTCCAGCACGCTGCCAAAGTAAGCCCTCGATGCAAAAATTTTTACCTTGGGGCAGTGTATACCCCCGAACTGGAAAGACGTATCAGTGAGGACCGACTTGTTGAAAAGACCTTCAACATCATCGAAATTCTGGATAAGCCCCCGGCAAGAGAGCGACTTTTTCGGGAGCTCTTCCATCACACATTACGCATCACTTAACAATGAAACAGGTTTACTCCCTAAATTCTAACCATCCCTTCCCAAGGCTCCCTCGTGGCGGGTGAGCTGTGGCCCTGCGCTGCCGGAATCTAGCAAGGAGAACAAACGTCGGGCTCGCCGGCGCCCTTCTGAGGAACGTCCAGGCGAGACCGACCAGACAACTGAGCGTTGCAAAGAGAATGGCTTCGCCGCATCTGGACGCAGACGAACCCGCCATGAGGGAGCCCACACCATGCCGGATCGGATCATGACGACGCAGCCGACGGACGAGGAGAAGAACTTCGAGGCGTCGCTGCGGCCGCAGACGCTGGAGGAGTACGTCGGCCAGGCGCGGATGAAGGAGTCGCTGCGCGTCTGCATGGACGCCGCGAAACAGCGCGGAGATGCCCTGGATCACTGCATCTTCTACGGGCCCCCGGGCGTCGGCAAAACCACCATCGCCAATATCATCGCCAAGGAAATGGGTGCGGCCATTCAATCCACGTCCGGCATCGTCCTGAACCACGCCGGCGACCTCGCCGCCATTCTGACGAATCTCCAGCAGGGCGACGTGCTGTTCATTGATGAGATCCACCGCCTGCCGGCTTCCGTGGAGGAAGCCCTCTATCCTGCGATGGAGGACTACCAGCTTGACCTCATTATCGGCCAGGGACCCTCCAGCAGGACCATCAAGCTGGACCTGCCTCGGTTTACGCTGGTCGGGGCGACCACGCGAGCCGGCTCGCTCACCTCGCCGCTCCGCGAGCGGTTTGGACTGACCTACCGGTTGGATTTTTACACCCCCGAAGAGCTAGAGGCCATCGTGACCCGCTCGGCCGGCATCCTCAAGATGACGGTGGACCAACCGGGGGCGGCCGAGGTGGCCCGGCGATCTCGCGGGACCCCACGGATCGCCAATCGCCTCCTCCGGCGCGTGCGGGACTTCGCCCAGATCAAAGCCGACGGGCGCGTCACGCAAGAGGTCGCCGATGCCGCGCTGGCCTGGATTGGAGTGGACTCGGCCGGATTCGACGACATGGACCGGAAGCTGCTGCAGACGATCATCGAAAAGTTCGGCGGCGGGCCGGTCGGCATCGAATCGCTGGCTGCGGCCCTGGGCGAAGAGAAAGGCACCGTGGAGGATGTGTACGAACCCTACCTGATCCAGGCCGGGTACCTGGAACGGTCATCCCGGGGGCGCGTGGCCACCCACCTCGCCTTCCAGCACTTCGGCCGGCAAAAAGATCTGCTGGGCTGATTCGCTTGCAAATTCAGGCGGCATATAGTAAATTTCACATTTCTATCGTAGGCGCATGTGGACATGAAAGAGTCCAAGTCGCTCCATGTCTTCCGCAAAGAAATCGACAAGGTCGACGATGAAATCGTCCGCCTGCTGAACGAACGCGCCCGCCACGTCATCGAAATCGGCAAGCTGAAGAAGGCCCAAGACTCCCAGGCCAGCCTCCACACCCCGGCCCGTGAGGCGGAGATTCTGGACCGGCTCTGCAAGCACAACAAAGGGCCTTTCCCCAACGAGTCACTCCGCGCCGTGTACCGCGAGATCATGTCGGGCTCGCTCTCGCTGGAAGGTCCGCTCAAGGTCGCCTATCTCGGCCCGCGGGCCACGTTTACGCACCTGGCCTGCATTCAGAAGTTCGGTTCCTCGGCCCAATACATCCCGATGACTTCCATCAAGGATGTCTTCAATGAGGTCGAGCGGGCTCGGGCCGGTTTCGGCGTGGTGCCGATCGAGAACTCCACCGAAGGGGTGGTCAACCACACCCTCGACATGTTCATTGACTCGAACCTCCAGATCTACGGCGAGGTTCTCCAAGAGGTCTCCCATCATTTGCTGTCCAAGGCCGACTCTCTGGTTGACGTGAAAAAGATCTATTCGCACCCGCACGCGATCGCCCAGTGCCGGAGCTGGCTGGAGACCAACTTGCCGGATGTGCCGGTGTCGGAAGTCCACAGCACGGCCAGGGCCGCCGAAATCTGCGCGGATGATTTCTCGTCGGCAGCCATCGCGTCGGAACTGGCGGGGCAGATCTACGGGTTGAAGGTCCTGAAGCCTCATATTGAAGACAACATCAACAACTTCACGCGCTTCTTGGTTCTCTCCCTCAAACCCGCCGAGCGGACCGGCAAGGACAAGACCTCCGTCATGCTGTCGGTCAAGGACAAGGTGGGCGCTCTTTACGATCTGCTGCGCCCGTTCGCCTCGCATGGGGTGAACCTGACGAAGATCGAGTCGCGCCCTTCTCGGCGCAAGGCCTGGGAGTACCTCTTCTTCATGGACATCGAGGGCCACACGGAGGAGGACCGCGTCAAGCAAGCCTTGGCCGAAGTCAAAGCTCGGTGCTTGTTCCTCAAAATTCTCGGATCCTACCCCGCCCACAACTGAGAACGATCCATGGCCATCAGAATCAGCCCCGACATCGCCGGCATCACCCCCTACTCGCCCGGTAAACCGATCGAGGAAGTGGAGCGCGAACTCGGCATCACCGGCTCGATCAAGCTGGCCTCGAACGAGAATCCCCGCGGGCCGTCCCCCAAGGCCCTGGCGGTTCTGAACGAGGCCGCCAAAACCCTGCACCGGTATCCCGACGGCGGAGGACACTACCTCCGCCAAGCCTTGGCGGACCAATGGAAGGTCGCGCCGGACCAAATCATCCTGGGCAACGGATCGGACGAGGTCATCACCTTGTTGACCAAAGCCTTCCTGGAGCCGGGAGACGAGGCAATCATGGCCGATCCCAGCTTCGTCGTGTATAAGATCGATGTGGCGGCCGCGCATGCCAAACCGGTCCTTGTGCCGTTAAAGGAGTACCGCCACGACCTGCCCGCGCTGGCGAAGGCGGTCACCGCCAAAACCCGCATGGTCTTCGTGTGCAACCCGAACAATCCGACCGGGACCTACGTGACGGCCGCCGAGGTTACCGCGTTCATGCAGGCGATCCCCCCCGACGTGATCGTCGTCTTCGACGAAGCCTACTATGAGTACGTCACCGCGACCGACTACCCCGACACCTTGGCGATCCTCAAGGCTGGTCGCCATGTCGTGCTCTTGCGGACCTTCTCGAAGATTTACGGGCTGGCCGGGTTGCGGATCGGCTATGGCCTGACGACGGCGGAAATCGTTCAACACCTACACCGCGTGCGTCCGCCCTTCAACACAAACAGCCTGGCGCAAAAGGCCGCGCTCGCCGCCCTCTCGGACGAGGAACACGTCCGCGAGAGCCGCCGACTGAATGCCGAGGGGATGGCGTTTCTCTCGGAACGACTCGCGGCGATGGGACTTACCGTCGTCCCCAGTCAGGCCAACTTCCTGTATTTCGACGTCAAACAAGACGGCAAGGTGGCGTTCGAGGCCTTGCTCCGCCGGGGCGTCATTGTCCGACACCTGGGAGGAACCTTCCTGCGCGTGACGGTCGGCTTGCCCCATGAGAATGACCGTTTCATCGCAGCGCTGCAGGCAGTGCTGGCTTCATAAGCTCTGAAGGAGAAGTCATGATTATCGTGCTGAAACCCGAGGCCACCGAAAACGAGATCGAGCATGTGATGGACCGCCTCAAGGAACTGGGCCTGACCCCGCATCTGTCCAAGGGGCAAGAGCGGACCATCATCGGCGTGATCGGCGACGACCGCATCCTCGCCAACCAACCGCTTCGCGCGATACCGGGCGTCGAGGACGTGATGCCGATCCTGGCGCCCTGGAAACTGGCCGGGCGTGAGTTCAAGAAAGAAGACACGATCATTACCGTGGGCGGGGTCGAGATCGGCGGCAAGAAGCTGGCCATCATGGCCGGTCCGTGCGCCGTCGAGAAGAAAGAGTTGACGGTGGGGATCGCGCAAGAGGTCAAGGCCGCCGGGGCCAGCATCCTTCGCGGGGGCGCCTACAAGCCGCGCACCTCCCCCTATGCTTTTCAGGGGCTCGGCAACGAGGGGCTGGACTTCCTGGCTGAGGCCAAACGACTCACGAAACTGCCCGTCGTGAGCGAAATTCTGGACCCGCGCGACATCGAACTCTTCCTCGAAAAGACGGACATCATCCAGATCGGCGCCCGCAACATGCAAAACTTCGAGCTTCTCAAGGAAGTCGGCGCGTACGACAAGCCGGTGCTGCTCAAGCGCGGATTATCGGCGACGATCAAAGAATGGTTGTTGTCCGCTGAGTACATCATGTCGAGGGGGAACAAGAACGTGATGCTCTGCGAGAGGGGCATCCGGACCTTCGAGTCCCAGTACCGGAACACGCTCGATCTGTCGGCTGTTCCCGCGCTGAAAGAGCTGACCCATCTCCCGGTCATTGTAGATCCCAGCCACGCCACAGGGAAATGGGCGCTGGTTGCGCCGATGGCCAAGGCCGCCATCGCCGCGGGCGCGGACGGGTTGCTGATCGAAGTCCACTCCAACCCCGAATGCGCGCTCTGCGACGGCGAGGAGTCCCTCAAGCCCGCCAAGTTCAAAGAGCTGATGAAGGACCTCAAAAAAATCGCCGAGGCGGTCGGGCGCGAGATCTAATGACGATGCTGTTCAAGCAGATGACCATCGTCGGCGTGGGTCTCATCGGCGGCTCGCTCGGGATGATCTGTAAACAGCAGGGCCTCATCGGGACCGTCGTCGGCACCGGACGGCGGGTTGAGAACCTCAAGAAAGCCGTCGAACTCAACGCCATCGACCGTTACACCACCGACCTCGCCGAAGCGGCCTCCGGCTCCGACCTGCTTGTGCTCGCCACACCGGTGGATACCTTTGAAACCGCACTCAAGACCTGCGCACCGAAGCTTGCGCCCGGCGCCGTCGTCACCGACGTGGGCAGCGTCAAAGGACTGCTCGTCACGCGCATGGAAGCCCTTGTGCCGGCCGGGGTGTCGGTCGTCGGGACGCATCCCATCGCCGGGAAGGAGAAGACCGGCGTGGAAGCGGCGAGCATGGAGTTGTTCCGCGGCGCGCTCTGCATATTGACGCCGACCGCACGGACGGACCCAGCTGCGCTCGCTAAGATCCGCCGGCTCTGGGAAGCCACCGACGCACGGGTGTCCGAGATGGATCCCGACTTGCACGACCGGGCGCTGGGCGCCGTGAGCCACCTGCCTCACATGGTCGCCTTCGCGCTCGTCAACGCCATTGCCGCCATCCAGGAGACCCAGACGCCGGATCTGGATCTCCAGACCTTCTCAGGCGGCGGATACAAGGATACCACCCGCATTGCGGCCTCCTCGCCCGAGATGTGGCGGGACATCTGCCTCTGGAACCGGGACAATCTCGTGAGCCAGATTGACACTTACCAGGCGTGTCTCGAAAAGTTGAAAGGCCTTGTCAAAGCGGGCGACGGCGAGGGGCTCGCTCGCGAGTTCGAGCGCGCGAAACGGGTGCGCGAGCGACTCATGTCATGAGTGAGTCCCCTCCTCTGACGACCTGCCCGGCCGGCCCCCTGCGCGGCACCATCACGGCTCCCGGCGACAAGTCCATCACGCACCGCGCCATCATCTTGAGCGCGCTCGCGGACGGCGAGGCCACGATCAGCGATTACTGCCCCGGTGAAGACTGCCTGCATACCGCGTACGCGCTGCAAGCGCTCGGCATCTCGATTGAGATCGCCGATGACCGCTTGCGGGTCTCCGGGAAAGGCCTGTGGGGGCTGCGGGAACCCCAACAGATTTTGGACTGCGGGAATTCAGGTACGGGGATCCGTCTGCTCGCCGGGGTCCTGGCCGGCCAGGACTTCTTCTCGGTATTGACCGGCGATGCGTCCATTCGGAAACGGCCCATGGGCCGCGTGGTCGGCCCTTTACGCGAGATGGGCGCCGTGATCGCCGGCCGGCGCGGAGGGGAACTCGCGCCCCTGGCGATTACCGGCGCACGTTTACATGGTCTGGCCTACCGATCCTTGATCGCCAGCGCCCAGGTCAAATCGTCCGTACTGTTGGCCGGCCTGTTCGCCGACGGCATGACGAGCGTGGCCGAGCCGGCCCTTTCGCGCGATCACACGGAGCGGATGTTCGGCTATCTGGGGATCCCGATCACACGGAACGGCCTCACGGTCAGCCTCACCGGTCGGCCCTCGTTTGCCGCCAAGAACATCGCGGTCGCAGGCGACCTCTCGGCAGCGGCATTCTTTCTGGTGGCCGCCTCGCTGGTTCCCGACTCGGACATCACGATCATCGGTGTGGGGATCAACCCAACCCGGACCGGAGTCCTGGAAGTTCTACGCGATATGGGCGCCTCGATCGAGAGCGTGAACCCACGCGACCAGGCGGGCGAACCGGTGGCGGACCTCCGGGTCCGCGCCGCCCCCCTTCACGGGATTACGATCGGCGCGGACCGCATCCCCAGAACGATTGACGAACTGCCGATCCTTTGTGTGGCCGCCGCCGGCGCGCAAGGCGAGACCGTGATCGCCGGCGCAAGCGAACTTCGGGTGAAAGAGAGCGACCGGATCACCAGTATGACCACGGAGCTGCGCCGTATGGGCGTCGAGGTCGAAGAGCGGTCGGACGGGATGCGAATCCTCGGTGGCCGTCCCTTGACGGGAGCCGTCTGCCGGAGTCACGGGGACCATCGGGTGGCGATGTCGATGGCCGTCGCCGGACTGGTGGCGAAGGGTGAGACCCGGGTCGAGGACACGGCTTGCGTGGGGACCTCATTTCCTGAATTTGATAAGAAATTGAGTGGGTTATTGACACCTTCCAAACAAGAGTGAATAATAGTTTTCCCGTGCGAGAGGACGTGGTTGCTCCCGCCGGACTCTAACATGACCAAGCCAATGATCGTGGCGATCGACGGCCCGGCCGGTGCAGGCAAGAGCACAGTGGCCAAGGCGCTCGCCGTAAAACTCGGCTATACGTATCTCGACACCGGCGCCCTTTACCGGGCCGTGGCCTGGAAAGCGCTGGCCACCGGAACCGACCCGACGTCGCCGGCCGCGATGAGTCGGCTCTGCGAAGAAACGCTCTTGACCGTCACCTCCACGATAGACGGGGGGGTGACGGTGAAGGTAGACGGTCGCATCCTGGCGGACGAGATCAGGACCCCGGAGGTAAGCCGCGTCGCCTCGCAAGTGGCCACGCATCCTGAAGTCCGGACATGGCTGCTGCCGACTCAGCGGGCCTTGGGACGGCAAGAAGGTCTGCGAGGGATCGTTGCCGAAGGGCGCGACATCGGGACCCGTATTTTTCCTGATGCACACGCCAAGTTTTTCTTGGAAGCCGCCCCGGCCGAGAGGGCCCGCCGGCGCCATGAGGACTTGCAGGCCACGGGGCGACCGGTTGATTTGGCTGAGACGCGTCGGGAGCTCGACGCCCGAGACAGGCGGGACCGATCTCGAGAGATCGCCCCCCTGGCTGCCGCCCCGGATGCTCTGGTCATTGACACCACGTGTCTGTCGGTCGAGCAGGTCGTCGAGCGGATGCTGAACGCGATCGAAGGCAAGGCGGCCAGTCACCGCTGAGATGTGGCTGTATTGGGCTGTTTGGGTAGCCGTCAGGCTGACCGCGCGGCTGTTGTTCCGGTTACAGGTTGCCGGGCAGCATCAGATCCCAAAGACAGGCGGCGTCCTGATTGCAGCGAACCATGCCAGCTACCTGGACATTCCGATTCTGGGATGCGGGATGCATCGGCAGGCGTCGTTCATGGGCCGCATGGACCTGTTCGACGGACCGACAGGTTGGTTGATGCGCTACCTGGGGTGGATCCCGATCCGCCGGGAGCGTGTAGACCGCAAAGGCTTCGAGGAGGCGATCCGCCGCGTGAAAGCCGGGCAGGCGGTGGTCATCTACCCGGAAGGGGGTCGCACGGAGAATGGCCAGCTCCAAACCGGCAAGCCCGGTGTGGGGATGATCGTCGAAGCGACGGGCTGTCCGGTGATCCCCGCCTTCCTGGAGGGTACGTACGACGCCCTGCCTCCGGGAGCGAAGTGGATCCGGCTGCGGCCGATCCGGGTCACGTTCGGACCCCCGATGGAGTTCTCGGCTTTGTTCCAAGGCGCGGGCAGTGAGGACAAGAAGAAGGCCGTGTATCAACTGATCAGTGAGGAGATCATGGGCCGGATCGCGGAATTGGGCCGGTCCGCACGCATTTAACCCTTAACCCTGTTTCTCAGGTCACGTTCGTGGAGGCGTTAGAACCGGAATGGAAACATTAGAGAAGATGAAGTCGGGAACATCGGAGAAGGCCGCGATGGCCGCGCTGTATGACCAGACCTTCCAGAATTTCGAAGAGGGCTCTGTGATCGAAGGCGTGGTCGTGGCGGTGAAGAAGGACAAGGTGATCGTGGACATCGGCTACAAAGCCGAGGGGATCATCGCCGCCGAGGAGTTCACCCCCCAGGAACTGGCTGCGCTCACGCCCGGGACCCGGCTTCCGGTCTATATAGAGGAACGAGAAGACAGCGAAGGCAATCTCGTTTTGTCCAAGGAGAAGGCAGACAAAATGAAGGTCTGGGAAGACTTGGAGCGGATCTTCAAGGAAGAAGCAATCGTCGAGGGCCGTGTCCTCAGCCGCATCAAGGGCGGGATGATGGTGGACATCGGTGTGAAGGCCTTCCTGCCCGGTTCCCAGATCGACCTCCACCCCATCCGCGATCCCGAACAACTCATCGGCAAGACCTTCCCCATGAAGATCATCAAAATCAACCACCGCCGCGGGAATGTCGTGGTATCCCGCCGTCTCCTGCTGGAAGAATCGCGCGACCAGCGACGGCAGCGAACGCTGTCGAACCTGACCGAGGGTCAGCACGTCACGGGAACGGTCAAGAACATCACCGAGTACGGCGCCTTCGTGGACCTCGGCGGCATTGACGGCCTCCTGCACATCACCGATATGTCCTGGGGACGCATCGGCCACCCGTCCGAGCTTTTCATGGTGGGAGATAAGGTTGAGGTGATGATCCTCCGGTATGACCGCGAATCCGGCCGCGTCTCGCTCGGGCTGAAGCAGAAGGGTTCGGACCCGTGGATGGGCATCGCCGCCAAATACCCCGTCGGCACCCGGATCAGGGGCCGCGTCGTGAGTCTTACCGACTATGGAGCCCTCATCGAAC
>Ga0114945_10000087_pt1 | contig 51481 bp, 53 predicted proteins | sample OV2TP3_FD_87194 | JGI IMG/M metagenome (GOLD analysis project Ga0114945, IMG submission 87194) | Hot spring microbial communities from Beatty, Nevada to study Microbial Dark Matter (Phase II) - OV2 TP3 | ecosystem: Environmental > Aquatic > Thermal springs > Hot (42-90C) | place: USA: Beatty... | reverse complement strand
ATAATTTGAATATTGCTAGCTCGGTACAAAAAGTCATTAATAACCTTCTCTATACAGCCAATATTTATCTGAATAACGCTACTTCCCCAGCTTCGCTTAACATCGTAGTAACATACTAAACCCTCTGTATCCTCTTTTAGCTCTTTGTGTTACGAAAATATCTTAAGAAATTTATTGACAAGGTAAAGGGATTATAGTCTAATTAAAAATAAGTAAATATAAGTAAGTCTATAGACACATATGAGACGACTGTCGATAGGTGTATTTATCATAACTTGTAATTATCAATGAGAAAGAGAAATGAGACAATTACTTGATGTTGAGGAATTAGCCCAATATCTTAAATTACAGAAGCAAACCATCTATAACTGGCTTAACCAGAATAAAATTTCTGGTATCAAAATCGGAGGGGTCTGGCGCTTTGATAAGAAGGAGATTGATAAATGGCTGAAATCCCAGGCCCGTAATGCCCAAAATGTTCCCCACAACAAACCGGAATAGTTAAAATGGCAACAAAAAGAAAATTAGGCGTCTATTGGGGGCAAAACATCCTTTACTTTGTGGAAGCGGAAAACACCGTTCCCAAAAAAATTTTTAGTGCCCCCTTTGAATGGGGGAGCAAAAATATTGAAATGCAAAAAGCGGAATCCACAGAAGGAATAAAACTAACCGCGACCATTCAACGTGCCCTTCAGGGTCAACAAATTCTCGATGCAACAATTGCCCTCGCTATCCCACCCCAAGATATCATCTTTCGCTCTTTTGTTATTCCTTCTATGCAGCCAACCGAAGTAAAAAATGTGGTGGAATTCGAGTCGCCAAAATACGTTCCCTTCCGATTAGAAGAACTTAATTACACGTATTTCCCTTTGCCATTCACCGAAAACAAAAAGAAATCTATTCGTATTCTGTTAGTGGCGGTACGCAAGATCATCCTTGAGAACTATTGTAGTATCTTTGAACATTCCGGTTTGCGTGTTGAACTGATTGAACCAGCCACCGTAAGCCTCATACGTGTTCTGTTTCTCAAAAAACTAATTCCTAAAAACAGAACAACCGCTATCATCGAATTTTCCAACACCGAAGGACGGATTACCATCATCGATCGGGATGTCCCCCAATTTGTTCGGGAATTTCAATTTTATCCCTCCCCTGAAAATACCGTCACGCCCCTAACACCTGATATCTTACGAGCACGGTTGTTTAACGAAATCAAGATCTCGTTTGATTATTTTGGTCGACAGTATGCCCAGAAAAAAATTGAAAAAATTCTCCCTTTGTCTCGCCCCGAGACAGTGGAAATTTTAAAAACATTAGGCACAGATTTTAATATCCCAGCCACCCTGGTCGATCTCCATGGCTTAATGAACGCCCCTTCTGGGCATGAAATTGGTTTCATTAGTGCCTTTGGTATTTGCTTACGCAACACCGTGGCCCCAAAAATCAACTTTGACCTTACGTGGAAGGTCGTCAAAACAAAGGAAGAACCTGAAGCAGAGGAAGAAAAGCAACCCAACTATATGCTGGTAGCCATCACTGCTTGCGTTTGCCTTGTCCTCATCGGTCTAACAACGATCATTGCCAATCGCTTTAAAAACCAAGTCAATGTACGAATTGAACAAATTAAGAAGCAACTTGGCCCTTACGAAAGTCTCGATATCCAAAAATTGGAAAAAGAGACCCAAGAGATTGAAACAAAAATCGTCGGCTATAAAGAGATCCGTCTAAAAAGCCAAGTGGCTCACTTTTTGAAAATACTGCCAGATCTTTTACCCCCTGGCACTTGGATTAGTGATCTCGACATAACTTTCCAGCCGATGGACCAGGTCAACCTGTCATTGACGGCCCATGCTTATGCTAAGGAAGCCAACAAACAAATTGAATTAGTGAACAATTTGGTAAAAAATTTGAAAAACAATAACGATTTTTCAAGCGCTTTTGGTAGAATTGACTTGGGTGCCATTGAAACCGATCGGATTCAAGAATATAGTATTGCCCGGTTTCGAATAACCTGTCGATAAAAAGGGTGGAGGGTATGGAATTTAATAATTTATTACAATTAGATATTAATACGCTAAAAAATATTAATTGGACAAAAGCCAGAGAGGAGCTATGGCGACGTAAGGATAAGCTCGTGGTCTTTGTTCTCATCGTTGTCACCCTTATCCTCTGTATCTACCTCTTTTTCGGTAAAAGTCGGGAAAACGCTACGCTCCGCACACACGTCACTTCTCTGGAGAAAAAATTAAAGGCCTTAGAAAAATTGAATAGTACTAAAAAAGATTTGGAAGAAACCAAAAAAAAATTTCCCATGGAGATCCCTGACGATGAGCTCATCAGCAAGATTGCTAATTTAGCAAATGCACATGGTATCAATATCTCAAATTTTTCTCCTCTGTCTAGTGACGACAGAGGCATGTATACTTTAACCTTAGTCCGTTTAACAGGAGTGGTCGCCAACGACTTCAAAACGATGTGGGCATTTCTCCACGATATCGAGAATTTATCCTATGCGATTCGTATCGAAAGCTGGTCAACGAATTTCAGTGCCTATTTAAATCTATATCTACAAAACCCTTCGGCCCCAAAACCGCCCATGTCAGCGACACTGATGATTGGAGCTGTTCACATAAAATGACAAAAGGAATACACACAATTCTAATCATTGTGACTTTGATGGGGGTTGTTACCCCTATGGCGAGGGGCCAGGGTATTAAAAATATTCTCCAAAAAAATATTTACGAGGACATCATAAAATCCGCGAGCGAGACAAGGGACGACACTAAAGAACTACCACCGAGACGGGATCCCTTTATCCCCCAGATAGAAGTGCGAATTGCACCACCACCGACCCCCAAGGAAGAACCCAAGAAAGACACCTCAAGGCCAATTATTACTGTTCCATCCCCTCCGTCTCCACCGCCGCCCGTACCCAAAAAAGAGGAAAAACCAAAAGCCCCGACATTTAAAATCACAGGCATCGTCTGGAATACAAACCGCCCACAGGCAATTATTAATAATCAAGTTTTTAGCTTAGGTGATAAGATAGAGCACTATATCATTAAAAACATTAATAAAACTGGGATTGCCGTGATTAGTGGTGAGACCGAATTTATAATTCCCTACTAAGGGAAAAGGAGATGATATGAAAAAAATTTACCTGTTCGCCTTAAACTTTATTCTGGCTGTTTCTATTAGCTTATCACCGCCTGCCACCGCAACGGACTTAGCCGAATCTAAATTCGTCTTTCCAGAGTATTCCCGTAAAATTTCCATGGATTTTAAAGGGGCGCAATTAAATGATGTTTTAAAAATTTTCTCCCAACAATCCGGACTAAATTTTATTGCGGCTAGGGATATTGCGGATGTGGAAATCACACTCTATCTTGACAATGTGCCCGTTGAACAAGCTCTCGAGCGGATTCTCCATGCCAATAATCTAACCTATGAAATACAACCAGAGAGCGGTATCTTCGTTGTGAAACCAGTCACCAAGCCAGAAGTCGATCTTGTCACACGAATTTATCAGCTCAAACACGCCTCTGTCCCTTCCTCAAAATTACTCTCAACGATTGCTATGGCCGGTAGTACCCCAGGCAGCTCGACGCCTGCCACAGCAGGGTCTTCCGCAAGCACCGATATTATCACAGCTATTCAAAGTGTTCTAAGCGAAAGAGGAAAAATCACAGAAAATCCAAGAACTAACAGCCTCATCATCACCGATATGGCTTCCCAATTTCCCATTATTGAAGATACCATTGCGAAGTTAGACGTGCCTATTCCTCAAATTTTAATCGAAGTTGAAATGTTAGATATCTCCAAACAGACCGCTGACACCATTGGGATTAAATACGGAGGTACACCTTTTGTCTTCACCGGGGCGAGCCGAACCGATTATTATCCCTGGGATTATAATGAGCTAGTCCGAACAGGAAAAGTGGTGGAAACGGCCAGCGATCCTGCCCGTGATTACACCACGGGAAGCTTGAACTTTTCAGGCCTATCAGCCACCTTGCAATTCTTACGGACACAGACCGATACAAAAAACTTAGCCAGACCGCGCATCTTAACCTTAAACAACGAAACAGCCCAAATTCAAATTGCGACCGATGAAGCGATTGGAAGCACCACCGTCACAAGTTCCTCCCAAAGCACATCCACCGCCAGTGTGGAAGCAGAACGCGCTCAAACAGGTGTTTTTCTTACCGTCACGCCCCAGGCCAATTTACTAACGGGTGAAATAACTCTGGCGATTGAACCTAAAGTCATCCAGGCTAGAACCGGAGGCACTTTCGGTGGAAGAACATTTAAAGATCCGGAAGAACGAGCTTCCCGTGCTATTCTTCGCATCAAAACAGGTGATACAATTATGTTGGGTGGCTTGCTTCGTACCGATTATGATAGTACAGTAACCAAGATACCCATCTTAGGGGACTTGCCCATTGTAGGAGGAGCTTTTAGACATAAAGATAAAACGGTTAAGGATCGTGAACTTGTAATTTTTATCACCCCTCATATTCTGACGGATGAATTTATGCCCAACGGAAGAGAGGATTTGCTCAAATACCAAACGATAACGCGTGAACAGGATATCCCGATACGTCGACTCGAAAGAATCAATGAAGCCTTAAGCCAAGTGGAAAAACAAAGATTATAACCGTTAAAGAAATTATGACTATTCATCTTTTACGAAAATAATCGGACATGGCCCACTTTAAACTCGGTGAAATCTTATTGAAGCAAGGCCTTATTACGGAAGCGCAATTAAATACGGCCATAGAAAAGCAAAAAGGGGAAAAGGGCGGTCGCATCGGTGAAGTGTTGGTAAAGCTTGGTTTTGTCCGTGAAGAAGATATCGCCTCCGCCCTTGGCACCCAGTTAGGCATTCCCTATTCCTCTGCAAGTTCGGAATTATTAACACCAAAATCTGATCAGGTTCTGGATAAACTTATCCCTTATGAGTTTGCTCAGAAGAATTGCGTTTTGCCTCTTTCGAAAAATCTTTCCGTCTTAACCTGTGCCGTGGCCGATCCTCTTGACTTAATCATGTTGGATAACCTCAAACGGTTAACCAACTGCCACCTAAACCTTGTTATCTCGACACGCTCGGCCATTCTTAAGGCAATCAACCAGTTCTATTTATCAACAAAAGGGAAAGGTGCTGATAAGACCACCTTGCTCGATCAAGCCGTCCAAAAAACATACACACCTGAGGGAAAAGTTGAAACTACGGCCACCATTGAAATGTCCACAACATCGCCCGAACTCAGTATCGATAAACTTATTGTGAAAGCCGGCGAAGCACCCGTCATTAAACTTGTCGATTTGATTTTACGTCAAGCCATTGATGAACGTGCCAGCGACATTCATATCGAGCCCTTTAAAGATAAAATTTATTTACGCTATCGTATCGATGGCAAACTTTATCACATTCCTCCGCCGGCCGCCCATTTACATCTCGCAATTGTTTCGCGCATCAAAATCCTGGCGAAATTAGATATTGCGGAAAAAAGGCTCCCCCAAGATGGAGCCATTTCTGCTAAACTGGAAGACCGCAACGTTGATCTTCGTATTTCCACCATCCCAACCGTATGGGGGGAGAAAGTAGTCATGCGCATTTTAGATAAGGCGGCTGTTCCCTTAGAGCTGAGTATTTTAGGATTTGACGCTGTTCAAATTGAAAAAATTCGTAAATCCGTCCATGCTCCCTATGGTTTGCTTTTTGTCACCGGACCTACGGGAAGTGGAAAATCCACCACCCTTTACGCTACCCTCAACGAAACGATTGACCCGAAAAAAAATATTTTGACGGCTGAAGATCCGGTTGAATACAAGCTGGAAGGAATTAATCAATTGGCCGTTAAACCCGAAATCGGTCTAACCTTTGCTTCGGCCCTCCGGGCCTTTTTGAGACAAGATCCTGATATCATCATGGTAGGAGAAGTACGGGACCTAGAAACCGCTCAAATCTGTGTACGGGCGGCCTTAACCGGTCATCTTGTTTTAAGTACTCTCCATACCAATGACGCGGCTTCGGCCGTCACCCGTCTCTTGGATATTGGCATCGAATCCTATCTTCTAACACCATCTCTCATTCTTGTCATTGCCCAACGCTTAGCAAGGCGCCTATGTCCCAAATGCAAAGAACCCTATGAACCAACAGCCGACCTACAGGCCCAATTTGAATTTAAAACAGATCTTATCTATCGTGCCAAAGGCTGTGAGGAATGTAATCATACTGGTTACAAAGGACGCCTAGTCGTTGGCGAGGTCATGACCATTGATGAGGAAATTCGTGAGTTAATCGCCCGTAAAGCGCCATATAGTGGAATCAAGGATGCGGCTCGAAAAAATGGTATGGACACTCTTTTTGAGAGCGGATTGAAAAAAGTCGAGGATGGAACAACGAGTTTGGATGAAATCTTAAGCGTAACTGTTTCTTAATGAAATCTTTAAAAAAGGGACGAAGCTGTGGTTAAATTTGCATATACGGTTAAGGATGTCAATGGTCGTACCACCAACGATATCACAGAGGCCTTTGATAAAACGGCCCTTGTCCAAGATTTACAAAAGAGGGGGTATTTCATTGTCTATATCAGAGAACTGACGGCCTCTGAACACATCCCTGGACAAAAGCAAACCAAGGCTAAAAGACGATTTACACATAAAAAAATTAAATTAAATGACCTGATTGTTTTTGCACGACAATTAACGACGATGTTGGAGTCAGGAGTAACACTCTTGCGAAGTATGGATGTTATCCTTTCGCAAGTGGAAAGCGAACAATTTTACAAAGTATTAAGTAAAGTAAAAGCTGATGTGGAACAAGGCAGCTCCTTAAGCTCCGCTCTTGAAAAACATCCCAAGGTCTTCAATCAATTTTGGATTAGTTTAGTGGAAGTCGGAGAGGCCGCCGGAACCATGCCCGCTATTCTCGACAAATTAGCCTTCTATCTTGAACAGCAAGCTCAGTTTCATTCCACCATAATCTCGGCGATTATTTATCCAGTGATACTGTTTTGTGTGGCCATGGGGGCCATTATGTTTTTTGCCTTGGTGGTAGGACCAAAATTTGAGGCTATCTTTAAGACAATGAACGTTCAACTTCCCCTTATCACCATCATTCTCCTTACGACATTTCGTTTCATTAAAACAAAATTTTTCATAATTCTTGGCACTTTGGTCGCTCTTTTCTTTATAATAAGGAGGTATCTTAAAACCTATGCCGGACGCCTCCAAAAGGAGAGAATCCTTATGGGTTTCCCTAAACTGGGTGAGGTTTATAAGCTTATTATTTTGGAGAGGTTCTCCTCCCAAATGGCGATATTAATTGATAGCGGTGTTCCTATCCTTTATGCCTTGGATATTACACAGCGTTTAGTAAATAATAAAACGTGCTCTCTTATTGTGAGTGATATTAAAGAAGGTGTACGGCAAGGGAAATCTTTAATTGCCCCGATGCAAAAAAGTGGATTTTTCCCTCCCATGACGATCCAGATGATTATGGTGGGTGAGGAAACAGGTGAATTGAGCAAGATGTTTAAACATGTCTCTCGCTATTATCAAGAGGCGGTGGAGACCTTCATGAAACGCTTTGGAACCATCATTGAGCCGTTCATGCTTATTTTTATGGGAACTGTTATTGGCATTATTCTGATCGCCATGTTCTTACCGATGTTCAATATTGCTCAACTGAGCGGTGCGAGAGGGGGTGGTTGAAAACAAAAAACGTTCTCTCGGAAGGATAATTATTTTTTGTTTCCATGCTCTTTGAAAACGCTTTCACATTATTCTTAATAGGATATTGCATCTTAAGCAAAGGTGTGTTATACCTACATTAGAACGTGTTAAGTTTTCATGAAAAAGGTAAACTTCCGCCACAAAACGTGGTGGATCCCCCCAAAAACCTTGGAGGGGAACTCGTAAGGGTAGGGCACAAAGCTATCTCGACTTCGTTTAAGTAATGATTGGAGAAGTCGGGACTCCCATAGAAACAGAGGAGCAGGGCCCCAGCCGTCCGCCTCAGGCGGACGAAGCAACAGGGGTAGCCAGCTGCCATAAGATAAACTTACAAAAGAATAATGTGACCTATTCTAAAGAGTAGAATAGGTTTTTTTATTGATATATCGTAAAAAAGGAGGGAAAACGGCCAAACAAAACTAATTGTGTTAATACTTAGCGCATTATTGCAAGTTGTAGCGCAATTGATTAATAAAAGGAGAAGTTAAAATGAACATCAAAAGAAGAAGTGGTTTTACGTTACTGGAAGTTATCATTGTCATTATTATCATTGGTGTTCTGGCGAGTTTAGCCTTGCCCAGACTCTTTTCAACGATTGAATTCGCCAGAGCTAATGAAGCCATGTCCGCTTTTCAGGCTCTCCGTGGTTCTTTGGAGCGATGTTATTTAGCACGAGGCGGAAATTACACTGGCTGTCAAGTAAATAGCAACCTGGATGTGCAAGATCCTGCAGGCTCTATCAACGCTCATTTTACGTATACCATTAGCGGTCAGAGCGTGACGGATTATACCATTACAGCGAGACGTAACACCCGAGATGGGGGTAACACGGCTGACATAGTTCAACTGTCACAAACATCATCAGCCATTACCCGTACAGGGACAGGAGCCTTTGCAGGGATCCAGTAATAGCGTTTAAGTTAAGGTTAACTCGTAGGAAGCAACGTTGGAGAAGGCTTAAACCTTAACCGACGTTGCTTCCTCATTTATAATCATGATGAAACAGACATTAAAAATTCAAGCGGAAGGTTTCACCATCATGGAAATCATGATTGTCACCATTATTCTGATGGCTTTAGTATCCTTGGCGATCCCCAACTTTTTAATGGCGGTGGAGCGAACCAAGGTAGCCGATGGGATTAACACTCTTAATATTCTTTTTGCCGCCCAGAAGCGTTATAAAGTTTATCGTTCTGGTTATGCAGACGCCCTTAGTAAGTTAGATATCGAAATGAGGCCTCTCAGAGGCTACTTTGCGCCTGAAGTCTTCGCTCCCGTAAATGAAACAGATCCTATTGCAAGACTAAGGAGAAGTGATAATGGGGTACAGGTACACTATGAACTAACCATTAATGGTGGTGGACAAATTCTGTGTAGCGCTCCTGGCACGATATGCCAGAAGCTGAATTTATAAGAAAAGAGGTTTGAATTAACCTATGCATTTGCGAGAATTTCCTAAAGAAGCCTTCACCTTACTGGAGCTTATCGTCGTGGTTATTATCTTAGCCGTTTTAACTGGCTTAGCCGTCCCCAATTTCTTAAAGACCGTTACTCAAGCTCAGCTGAGAGATATGATGCAACAATTAACCGCCCTTCATGCGGCTAATCTAATTTATCTAGCCCAAGAGGGGGATGAATATCTTAACTCAAGTTCCTGTCTTGGTCCACCGGCCGGTACCTGTAATGTAAATGAAATCAATGATAATCTTAACATTAATCTTATTCAAGCCAATGGCGTAACGTATTCATATACCCGAATAGCTACGAGAACTTACACAGCTACTGGCGCCTATAAAGGTTACACGGTCACCCTAACGCAGGCTCCCATATCCACAAGTAGTCCCTTTAATCCCAGCTGTACAGGAGGACCGGCCTGTCCATAAAAAATGTTTAGACAATTAAAAATAAATAAATATGGTTTTTCAATCGTTGAGGTCGTGATTGCCGCGGTCATCTTCACCATAGCTACCGTAGGATTATTTAGTGCGATTTCTATGACGAGACCCCAAGCCACGAGTTCTGCAGATGATATCGAGGGACTTTTCCGCGCCAGACAAAAAATCGATGAATTGTCCGCTATGGTGAGTGCCGATCAGTGGGGCAATGCCTCAAGCCCCTTAGCGCCAGGCACCTATAATGCCACTTATAATCGTGTCTATTTAGAATGGACCATTACCGACAATCCCAATACCGGTGGCCGAGATATATCCATGACCATCAATATCCTAAATGGAGTTTAATTGACAATGCGCCTATTTCGTTTACAAGCCCTGACGTTAACCGAACTTCTGGTGGCTATCACACTCTTGGGGATTGTTATGTTAGCGGTGGCCTCGCTTGATGTGGCGATGCGTCAAGCCTATCAGACCACCTCCAAAGACGCGGATGTTTCCATGCGGGTAGCAGCCGCCATGCTTCATATCACTAACAATACGGCTGTAGCGACGGGGATGCAATCAGACCCAGGCATTGTCCCTGATGTTGACGTTCCCGCCAACACGACTGATTTATACCTTCGACGCGATGGGGGAAACCCCAGTACGTATACAGATGATACCTGGATGTGTTATCATTACGACGCTGGCACCCCCACACAAGATATTATCGTCTGTCCTTCTATCCCATCAACACCCATACCTGGTCCCAATTGTACCGCCGTCTGTCCTGATAAATATGTATTATTAAGAGGGGTGGAAACTTTTGATGTCCTCTTTGAGCCGGATGAGGTTGAGCGCGATCTTTACCTTATTGTTACGATTCGGGCCCGCTATGACATTACAGCACCCGGCGATATTATTGATAACCCAAGCCTCACCTTAGGGAGCCGTATTCTTCCTCTTCAACATACCTGGTAAATAGTAAAACCAGTCGACCTCTCTAAAATTCTTGTCATCCTTCCTTGAAATTGGTATCATAAAAAACTAATTTATGGGCCGATAGCTTCCGCCATCCGCCAAGATTCATGGCGGAGCGGGCAAATAACCACCATAATTTAATCAATGGGCCGATAGCTCAGTTGGGAGAGCGTCTGGTTCGCAACCAGGAGGTCGGGGGTTCAACTCCCCCTCGGTCCACCAATTAAAAAGCGACAAGATACAAAGTGACAAAGTAACATGTAAAAAAAACCTCAAATCCTTATTTTAGTGTTTTTATTTTAAAGATTTTTTTACTTGTCACTTTGTTACGTTGTCTCTTTGCGACTTTCAATCATGCACCGTTTCTACTGTCCCACATTAGCCTCGCACACGGCCGATGTTTGTCTCACGGACAAAGAAGAAATCCATCACATAAAAAACGTTCTGCGCTTCAAACAGGGGAATTCTCTTCACATTTTTAATGGAAAAGGGTTAGAGGCTCAAGGGACCATTGTTTCGTTAAAATCCGATCAGATTAAAATCCACATCGATCAGTTCATGAGCCAAGAAGATAAAACCAAACCCCTCACGCTGATTCTTGCGTGTGCTATCCCCAAAAAAAGTAAATTTGAAACAATCATTGAAAAAAGTACGGAATTAGGGGTGGATATCATCATCCCTTTGAAAACACAGCGAACCGAAGTCGATTTATCGATTGAGCGAGCCACAAAAAAAATAGAACGTTATGAGAACGTTGCCCTCAATGCCGCTAAACAGTGCCGGCGCTCGACACTGCCTACTATCTATCCTCTCACAAACTTTAGTGAGGCCCTCAAGTTAATTGATCAAAATACAGCGGCTTTCCTTCCGTGTCTATCGATGAGAAACCGAATTCCCTTACGACATGCATTGGAAAAAGTCGAAAATCGAAAAAAAATTATCTTCTTTATCGGACCGGAAGGAGACTTCACACCAGAAGAAATTGAACGCGCCACACAGGCCGGCTGTATCCCTATCTCTTTAGGACCAACAGTTCTCAAAGTCGAGACCGCCGCCATAGCCGTTTTATCGTTCGCACAATTTTATTTTGACCATTCATGAAAAATTTCAATCCATACTTTAAAACTCATTCCGACCAAAGGCGTGAATATTTATTGCTGGGAATGATTCTTCTCTTAGCCTTTGCCCTACGGCTCGGTTATGTCCTTTTCTTAAAAAACCATTATTTCTTTTATCATGCTCCCAGTAGCGATGTCCTTTATTATCAGAAATGGGCCGAAACAATCGCCAGCGGTGATTGGATAGGGAAAGAGGCCTTTTATGGCATGCCTTTGTATGCTTACTTTTTAGCTGTTCTAAAACGACTGACGTTGGGTAACGATGCCCTGATTCGACTTATCCATCTTCTCTTAGGGACCTTGAATTGTGCGTTGGTTTATTTCCTCGCGAAAAAAATATTTACACAGGGCGTGGCTTATTTAGCATCCTTTTTGTGTGCCACCAACTTTATCCTCATCTATTACGACTGGTTGTTGATGCCCGTTAGTTTAATTATTTTTTTAACCTTAGTCATTTTGCTTTTTTTTGTTGATACCGAACAAAAACAGGGTAAACCCAAAGAATGGTTTCTAGTCGGACTACTTCTTGGTTTAACCGCATTGGGCGACGGGAAAATGATGCTCTTCTTTTTATTCTGTTTATTCCTCCTTTTTATCGATGGAAAACGTCAAGGACCGGCTCGACTTCAAAAAGTCATTATCCCTTTCGCTTTAGGTTTTACCATGATCATCACGATGGTGGCGTTACGCAATAAAATCATAAGCGGCAATTGGATTCTCATCAGTGCCCAGACCGGTTTAAGTTTTTATGTGGGCAACAACCCCCATAGCGATGGTTTATACTATAACCCAGAATTCATTCGCCCCACCCATGAAGGTCAAGATGAGGACCAACGCCATTTCGCTGAACAGATAGCGCAAACTGAGTTAAATCCACAGCAGATTTCCACTTTTTGGCGTGATCAGGCTTTCCGTTTTATCCAAAATTCTCCGAACGATTATCTTCATCTATTAAACGAAAAATTCCTGTTGTTCTTCAAAGAAATCGATAGTCCAGACGAGCTTGACCTATTATTACAAAAGGAATGGAAAAAGGCATTGGACTTAAATTCTTTTTATATCCTTTGTCCACTCGCGATGACGGGTCTTTTTTGTGCTTGGCGAAAAAAACAAAAAGGGATTCCTTGGTTAAGTATTTTGATTCTTAGCCAACTTATCTTTACCTTAATCTTTTTTCTCACCGTACGCCATCGGGCGACCGTCCTGCCCATCCTCATTATTCTCGAATCCTATTTTCTATGGTGGTTTGTTGAAGAATGGCGAAGTCGTTCTCGCCTCAAACCATTTCTTGTGACCGGCATCCTTATAGTTTATTGGATAAGCTTCCGCCCGCAAGAACTGCCGGCCTCAACGATTGAATATGTCCGACACGCGAATACCGGTGTTGCTTTTGCTAAAGAAAAAAAATACAAATTGGCGCAAGCACATTATCGCAAAGCCCTTGAGTTCCAACCTTTCGATACCAACACCCTTTATAATTTAGCGAACAGTTACTTTTACGATGAGAATTACGAACAGGCTCAGCATTACTATGAGAAAGTTTTAACTATTTTCCCTCTTCATATAGATGCACGCTTCAACTTAGGATACATGCTCGAGAAAAAGGGAGAGCTCCGTCGCGCTCTGACAATTTTTAACGAACTCCTCCGTTATCAACCTCACCGTCTCGACATTCTTATTCACCTCCTTAACATCAATTCTCAATTGGGGAACTGTGGTGAGGCTCAAAAAATCGCTTCCACCCTCATCGAAAACCAACCTTCTTGGACTCACGACATTCAAAATTTAATCCGTAATTGCCAAAGGAGGTAAAAAATTAACGCAAACATCATAACTTATTCGCTTAGAATGAGTTTTTATCTTGTTGGAGCGGCAAAAGTGTTGACACTCCAAGTTTGCTTAGGTATAATTGACCATTCAAATGACCCTTGCCGTTTTGTTTCGTAAGCGAAGCAAAACGAAACAGCAGGGGAAATTTGACACGGGATATTTTCCTCACAAATATCAAAATTTCATATATAACAATTTTTTTAGGAGGGTGCTATGTCGGAACAGAACAAGACCATGGAAGTGAAAACGGCGGACCTCGAGAACAAACGTAAAGCATTAGATTTGGCCCTCACACAAATCGAAAAACAATTTGGCAAAGGTTCCATCATGAAGCTGGATGGCACGACAAAAATGGATGTTGCGGCCATCCCGACGGGATCTTTAGCCTTAGATGTCGCGTTGGGTATCGGTGGTGTTCCGCGCGGACGCGTTGTCGAAGTCTATGGCCCGGAATCGTCGGGAAAAACAACTTTGACATTAAGCATTATTAAACAGGTGCAAAGCTTAGGGGGGGTGGCGGCCTTCATCGATGCTGAACATGCCTTTGATTCGGCTTATGCCAAAACCGTTGGCGTAAAACTGGAGGATCTGCTCATTTCCCAACCCGATACCGGTGAGCAAGCTTTGGAAATTGCAGAAACCTTGGTTCGCTCCAATGCGGTTGATCTCATTGTAATTGATTCCGTCGCGGCTCTCACCCCACGTGCCGAAATCGAAGGGGAGATGGGCGATTCACACATGGGATTGCAAGCGCGACTCATGTCGCAGGCCTTACGAAAATTAACCGCCGCGATCAGCAAATCCAAAACGTGTGTCATTTTTATCAATCAAATCCGTATGAAAATCGGCATCATGTTTGGTAATCCAGAAACCACCACCGGCGGCAATGCACTTAAATTTTATGCCTCGGTACGCATAGACTTAAGACGCATTGAATCGATTAAACGGGGAGAAGAGGTGGTCGGCAATCGTATCCGTGCCAAAGTAGTGAAAAACAAAGTGGCGGCCCCGTTTCGTGAGGCCGAGTTTGAAATTCATTTTGATGAAGGCATTTCTAAAATCAGTGATGTTTTAGATTTGGGGGTGAAGACGGAAGTCATCAATAAATCCGGCACGTGGCTTTCCTTTGAGAATGAAAAGATCGGGCAAGGACGCGATAGCGCCCGTAAGTTCCTTCAAGAAAATCCTAAATTAATTGCCAAGATTGAAAAGCAAATCTTGACAAAACTGAAAAAATAATCATTTTTAATTTGCGTTAAAAGTCAGTCGATGAGTAGAATCAATAAGATTTTTGCTGTAGGGATATTTTTTCTCTTTTTGTCCTTGAAGACGGATGCTGCTGAAGAACAACCTACCGCCTTACAACCGTCGGGTTATGCGAGTTTTGAAACAGCCGTTGAGGAAGTCGCCAAAAATATTGGGCCAACGGTTGTTTCTATTCTCACAGAGCAAACCATACAGACCGGTTATCGCAATCCCTTTCGCCATTTTCCGTTTCAAGATGATATCCTCCGACATTTTTTTGAGGATTTTTATGGTGGGCTGCCCCAATCGCAGTTTAAGCGTTCTGGTTTAGGGTCTGGAGTGATCATTGACAAACGTGGGTTTATTCTCACCAATAAGCATGTCGTTGAAGTAGCGGATAATTTAACGGTAACTTTATCCGATGGTCGCAAATTTTCGGCAACCCTAAAGGGAGTGGATCAACGCTCGGACTTGGCGATTATCAAAATCGATGCTCCGGACTTGCCCGTAGCAAACTTGGGTGATTCAGATAATTTAAAAATCGGACAATGGGTGGTGGCCATCGGTAATCCCTTTGGACACATTTTGTCAAATCCCGAGCCAACGGTCACAACCGGTGTTGTCAGCGCCCTCAACCGATCTTTGCCGCAGACCTCACGCATGGACGATTATACAGGTCTTATTCAAACGGATGCGGCCATTAATCCCGGTAATTCTGGTGGCCCCTTGGTTAATTTACAAGGTGAAGTCATCGGCATTAATGTGGCCATTTTCTCAACGTCCGGTGGCTATCAAGGCATAGGTTTTGCCATTCCCAGTAATGATGCCAAACGTATCGTTGATGAAGTGATAGAAGGCAGAAGGGTGTCCTATGGTTGGATTGGAATAAGTATTCAAGATTTGGATGACCGTTTGGCACAGTATTTTGGCTTATCCACAATAGAAGGTGTTTTGATCGTCAAGGTACTCAGAGGCGCTCCAGCGGATAAGGCCGGTCTTCGCGAAGGCGATATTATTGTGGCTGCCAACGATAAAAAAATCACCAACACGGGCAATCTACTAAGGTTTATCGGTAATGCACCAATCAACAAGGAAATAAATTTAAAAGTTTTTAGGGACAAAAAGGAAGTTTCTATTCCAGTTAAAATCGCCGAACGGCCAACTTTTGGTCAAGTGCCGATACAAACGCAAGAGGAGTCCAAAAAAGAAGAAACAAGCCGCTCCTTAGAAGAAACCACAAACCAATGGCGAGGACTAACCGTCCTTGATATTACCGATGAATTAGCGGAACGTTTGCGCTTAGATACAAAAGAAGGTGTGGTTATCACACACGTCACGCCGAATAGTCCGGCTGACTTAAGTGGATTACGTAATGGAGATATCATCATCGGTCTTAATAAAGAATCCGTAAAAAATGTCAAAGATTTTGCGAAGAGTATGAGCAAGGTACGCGGTGGTGTCCTTGTACAAACATTGCGAGGGTATTTTGTAGTTGAAGAAAATTAATTCTCGATGATTGCGAATTCTTCCCCTACACTTCTTAAGGCCAAAGAAATTGTTTTCAGGCTACTAAAATTTCGGCCGCGTAGCGAAAAGGAAATCCGCGACAAATTGCAACAGAAAAAAATCCCTGAGGAGACAATCGAACAAGCCATTGCATATTTTAAGCAACTGCAACTCCTAGATGACCGCCAATTTGCGCAAAACTGGATTCGAACTCGCTTACGTAAGCCATTGGGCTTAACGCGTATTCGCTTTGAACTTAAAACCAAAGGTGTTCCGGATAATATTATTAAAGAGGAATTAGAGAGTAATTTTGATGCCGAAGCAGAGTATGAAATCGTTCTGGACTTAGCCAAAAGGCGAGCCACAAAATATCAAAGAGTAGAGCCACTCAAGCGCAAAAGACGTCTGTTTGAATACCTGGCCCGACGAGGATTTAACAGTGGCATTATTCAAAAAGTGATTAAAAATTTATGACCGCTAATGAAGTCCGAACAAAATTTCTGAATTTCTTTAAATCAAAGGGACACACTATTGTGGCCAGTGACTCGCTTGTACCAAAAGACGACCCAACGGTTCTTTTCACCACCGCCGGCATGCAGCAATTCAAACGACAATTTTTAGGATACATTGAGGGTTATACCCGTGCCGCCAGTTGCCAGAAATGTTTGCGTACCGATGATCTGGATAAGATCGGCAAGACAGCTTATCACCACACGTTCTTTGAGATGCTGGGGAATTTTTCCTTCGGTGATTATTTTAAAAAGGAAGCCATTGAATATGCGTGGGAATTCTTAACCAAGGAAATGAAATTGCCGTCGGACAAACTCTGGGCCTCGGTTTATGAGGAGGATGATGAGGCCTATAATATTTGGCTTAAAAATATCAAGCTCCCTAAAGAAAAGGTCATCAAATTAGGGGACAAGGATAATTTCTGGCCGGCGGAAGCCAAGACCAAAGGGCCCAACGGGCCGTGCGGACCGTGCTCGGAGATCTTTTACGATTTCGGCGTTAATCCTAAGTGTAAAAAGGGTAAAAACTGCAATCCCGCCTGCGACTGCGGACGATTTACGGAAGTCTGGAATCTGGTCTTTACGCAATTCAACCGCAAAGAAGGCAGGGTCTTAGAACCCTTGCCGAATAAAAATATCGATACCGGGATGGGGCTGGAACGCCTGGTGGCCGTGGTACAAGGGAAAAAAAGCAATTATGAGACAGATTTGTTTGAGCCGATATTAAGAGCGATAGATAAAAATATTAAAATCACAGAAGTAAGTTTTGACATTAATCTTCGACACTTTATTGCAGATCACATGCGAGCGACTGTCATTGCTATTGCAGATGGAGTACCACCGTCCAATAAAGAGAAGGGCTCAGTTATTCGCAGATTAATTACCGAAATGTCTGACATCGCAATCAGAAATGGGAACATTAAACCCGTTATTTTCAAACTAGTTCCTTCCATTATTGAAACTTTAAAGGGAGGGTATCCAGATTTAGAAACAAAAGCTAAATCAATCAGTGAGCATATAGAAAATATCGAAAATGCTTTTAGTAAAATCCGAATCGAACAGATACCAAGATTTGAGGACATAGCAGATGAAAATAAGAATGATCCAAAAATATTGGGAAAAAATATTTTTATTTTTAAAGATCGCCATGGCTTAACTCTATCGACAATGCGTACAGGTTTAAGACTGGCCAACGTAAGTGATGAGAATATTGAAAAAGCTTTTAAAATATATGAGAAACAAATGCAAGAACAACAGCATCGCTCCCGCGCGGCGAGTAAGATGACCGGGGATATGTTCGCAGACATTGAATTGAATTTGGCTGGAACACCTAAAACCAAATTCATCGGCTATACACATTTTGATGGAAAAGGAAAAATTCTAAAATTATTTGTCGACGATGTGGAAGTCAATCAAATTTCAATTGGTGACCATACGAAAGTTATTTTGGACCAGACACCATTCTATGCAGAGGCAGGCGGACAGATAGGCGATACGGGCTATCTGGTTAACGAACATGGAAAAATCCGTGTGCTCGACACAAAAAAACAGGATGATATTTACATTCACTTCGGCAAAGTGGAAGAAGGCGAACTGAAAGTGGGTGAAACCGTTCAAGCCGAAATCGATGCCGAGCGCCGATTGTCTATCATGCGCAATCACACCGCTACACATTTATTACAATCGGCATTAAGGGAAATTTTAGGCACGCATGTTCAGCAGCAAGGGTCACTGGTGGCGGAAGACCGACTGCGCTTTGATTTTACACACCCGAAGGCCCTGACCAAAGAACAACTTATGCAGATCGAAGATAAGATCAGAGAGCGTATCGCACATAACGATAAGGTCATTAAGAAAGAAATGCCCCTGGAGGAAGCCAAGAAGCAAGGGGCCCTGGCGTTTTTTGCGGAAAAATATAAGGACAGGGTCAGGATCATTTCGATAGGGAATTATTCAAAGGAATTCTGCGGCGGTACACATCTTGATTCGACTGGAGAGATTGAAAGATTTGTTATCTCAGCAGAAGGGGCCGTCGCCCAAGGGATACGGCGTCTTGAGGCCAGAACAGCTTCTGGCGCCGAGGAGTTCATGAAAGAACACAAAAAGAAAGAGCTTGAACGCAAACAATCAGACGAAAAACGCCAGCAGGAACTTAAAAACAAAAAGGATGCGGACCGACACCGCGAAGAAACCTTTAAAAATAACTTAAAAATTATCATCGATAAAGCCGATTCGATTAACAACATCAAAATTGTTGTTTATAAAGCTGAAAATTCAAATCCTAATCAACTGAAAAACTTTTTCGACATAATTAAACAACAAGTATCGCCAATTATTTTTTGCTCAGGAACGTCATCAAATGATAGCGCCACAATAGTCATAGGGACATCCGGAGATCTTGTGAAAATGGGAGTTAATGCAAATGAGATCATCAAAGACCTTGCCCCTCTAATTAATGGGACTGGCGGCGGGCGACCTGATCTCGCTCAGGCCGGTAGCAAAGAACCGGAAAAACTTGACCAAGCTCTGCAACAAGCGACTAAAATCATCAAAGGAAAATTAGTATGAAAATCTTAAAGCAATCCAGCGCCGGTATTCAAAGGCTTTTTGAACGCGGCATCTATGCACGCAAAAAGCATGTGGAAGAGCGTGTACGTCAGATCATCGAAGATGTCAAACTCAACGGCGACGATGCGCTGATTAAATACACCAAACGCTTTGATAAGGTGAAACTCGCGTCCCGCCAACTGCGCGTGGCGGAAAGCGAAATCAGCGGCGCCTTTCAAAATATCACCAGTGACTTTGTCACGAATCTTAAGGTTATTTTGAACAATGTCACACTTTTTTACAAAAACCAGATCCAAAAGCCTTGTCGTATTCGCGATGAGGAAGGGATTTTGCTTAAAGAGAATATCTTACCGCTTGATTCGGTCGGTATCTATATTCCGTCGGGAACAGCGCCTTTGGTCTCCACCGTTTACATGACGGTGATTCCCGCAAAGATTGCCGGTGTCAAACGCATCGTTTTGGTCTCGCCGCCGGATAAGTCCGGCCACATTAATCCCTATATCCTGGCGATGGCCAATCTTCTAAAGGTCAATGAAATATACAACGTCGGAGGGGCTCAAGCCATCGCGGCTTTGGCCTTTGGGACAAAAACCATTCCTCCTGTCGATAAAATTATCGGACCAGGCAATATGTATGTTACCGAGGCCAAACGACAATTATTTGGTTATGTGGATATCGATATGCTGGCGGGGCCGACCGAATTGGTCGTGATCGCCAATCGCTACAGCAATCCTGATTTTGTGGTGGCTGATTTGGAAGCCCAACTGGAGCATGCCGGCGGTTTAGCTGTTCTTATCACAACGTCTCGGGATTTAGTAAAAGAGGTGCGCAAACGCATTTCAAAAGGATTCGTGATCTATGCAAAAAATTTAGATGAGGCGGTTGAAATCGCTAATCGCATTGCCCCCGAGCACTTGCAGATATTGACCAATAATCCGGAAAGTATCGCGAAAAAAATTGAAAATGCCGGTGCGATTTTCTTAGGCCCTTATAGCCCAACCGCCTTGGGCGATTATGCGGCCGGGCCGAGTCATGTCTTGCCCACTTTAGGGACAGCGCGTTTTTCATCGGGCATATGCACTTCCGATTTTGTCAAAAAAAGTCATGTTGTTTCCTATTCTAAACGGGCCTTGGAACGATTACGTGAACCTATTGATAAAATCGCTACGATTGAAGGACTAAAAAAACACTCGGATTCCGTACACATCCGATTTACGAAGGAATAATTGAAAGGATGAAGCTCATCAGAGCGGAATCCTTTCGCAGGAAGCGAAAGGATAAAATATGACGACAAAAGTACGCAAAGCCCCTTTAGATCGAAAAACTAGCGAAACCCAAATTAGGGGTAGTCTGTATGTCGATGGAAAAGGTCTAACCAAAATCAAAACGCCCATCGGACTTCTTTCGCACATGCTCGAACTGTTTGCCTTTCATGGTTTCTTTGATTTGAATTTAGAAGTCAAAGGTGATACCCATGTTGATATTCATCACACCAATGAGGATATTGGGATTGCTTTAGGCAAAGCGTTTAAAGAAGCCCTTAAAGATAAAAAAGGTATCAAACGTTTCGGTTCTGGTTTTGCGCCTATGGAAGATACTCTTGGTCACACGGTAATCGATATCAGCGGACGCGGGCATTTTAAAATTGGCTTTACCGAGACCGCACAAGTGAGAGTAGCATTAGAAGATACCGAAGGGTATTCGTTCAAACATTTAGAGCACTTTCTGGATTCATTTGCAAAAAGTTTAGGGGCAAATATTATAGTTACCTTACAGAATCCAACTAGTTCAGCTGATCTGCATACAGTAATGGAAACCGTTTTTAAATCACTGGGATTAGCAATGGAACAAGCCGTCAAAATTGATCCTCGTCGGAAAGGGATTCCATCGACGAAGGGAATTATAGACTGAAGTCACACGTCACCAAGTCACAATGTCACAGGTAAATTTTTTTCTTGTGACATGTGACTCTGTGACTTTTTGACCTTTATACGGATTTCACAATGATAGCCATCATTGATTACGGCATGGGGAATTTACGTAGCGTCCAAAAGGCCTTGGAAAAGGTCGGGGCCCAAACTGTCATTACAAATCAGGCTGGAGACATTGAAAAAGCTGAAAAAATTGTTCTTCCCGGCGTTGGCGCAATGCAACCAGCCATGAAAAAATTAAAACAGTTAGGCCTTATCCCAACTATTAGAATAGTCATCAAAGAAGGAAAACCCTTCTTAGGGATTTGTCTTGGCCTCCAACTTCTCTTTGAAAAAAGCTCAGAGGGAGGCAATGTTCAAGGGTTAGGAGTACTTCCTGGCTGTGTGGAGCGATTTAAAAAATTGAAAGTTCCGCACATGGGATGGAATCAACTGGCGATTAAAAATAAAAAAAGCCCGTTATTAAAAAATATCGATAACAAGGCCAATGTCTATTTTTGTCACTCCTATTATGTCAAGCCAACCGAAAAGGGTGTGGTGGCCAGTACCACCGATTATGGCGTCGATTTTGTCTCGACGATTACCAAAGGCAATCTTTTTGGGGTTCAATTCCATCCTGAAAAAAGTCAAGTGGTTGGACTGCAGATCCTTAAAAATTTCGTTAAACTCCCCACCTAAGGATATCCCATGATTATTTTGCCAGCGATCGACATTAAGGATGGTAAGGTGGTGCGTCTCCTGCAAGGCCGTTTTGATGAAGTGACCGAATATTCAAATGATCCTGTGGCCATGGCTCAACATTGGGAAAGCCAAGGCGCGGAGTGGTTGCATGTCGTGGATTTAAATGGCGCTTTTGAAGGAAAACTTAAAAATTTGGAAATCATTAAAAAAATTGCCAAAGGCATCAAGATTCCTATTCAAGTGGGGGGTGGTATTCGACGAAACGAAGATATTTTGGAACTGCTGACTTCTGGTGTTAAAAGGGTAACTTTAGGAACAAAAGTCGTCGAAGACAAAAAATTCTTGATTGGTGCCCTCTCTTTAGGTAAAGATAAAATCGCGGTGAGTCTCGATTGCTCAAAGGGCATGGTCGCCCAACGCGGCTGGACCACCATTTCCAATAAAAAGGCCACTGACTTTGCCAAGGAATTAGAAGAATGTGGGTTGCGCTGTCTTATCTATACCGATATTGCGCGTGATGGCATGATGACCGGCCCGAATTTTACTGGCCTCAAAGAAATTCTACAGGCTGTTAAAATACCAGTCATTGCGTCGGGCGGTGTCTCAAATCTGGAGGATATCCGTAAATTGCTTGAACTAGAACCGGCGGGCGTTGTCGGTACTATCATCGGGAAGGCCATTTATGAAGAAAAAATAGATTTGAAGGAAGCTCTTCTATTATGCTCACGAAAAGGATAATTCCCTGTTTGGATGTCAAAAACGGACGGGTGGTGAAGGGCGTCAACTTTATTTCACTACGCGATGCTGGTGATCCTGTTGAAATCGCCGAGGCTTACGATCGAAATGGCGCTGACGAAATTGTTTTTCTGGATATCACCGCCAGTTTTGAAGAGCGGCCGATTCTTTTGGGGGTTGTTAAAAAAACCGCCGAGAAAGTTTTTATGCCATTAACCGTTGGCGGGGGTATCAACAATATCAATGACATTCGCGAACTTTTGAAAGCGGGGGCAGATAAGGTCTCGATTAACACCGCGGCAGTTAAAAATCCCGAATTCATTCGTCAAGCGGCCGATCAATTTGGAAGCCAATGTATTGTCGTGGCTATTGATGCAAAGAAAAACAAAAATAGATGGGAAGTTTATACCCGTGGTGGGCGAACACCCACCGGCAAAGAGGCCGTTCAATGGGCCAAACAAGCAGAAAGACTCGGGGCGGGGGAAATTCTTTTAACCAGCATGGATTGCGACGGCACAAAAAACGGTTATGATATTCCCTTAACGACCGCCATCTGCAAAGCTGTAAAAATTCCAGTGATTGCGTCCGGAGGGGCAGGAAAATTAGAAGATTTTTACACCGTCTTTCAAAAAACCGGAGCTGATGCTGCTCTAGCCGCCTCCGTCTTCCATTATGGAGAATTGACGATTGCTGACGTGAAAAAATATCTTAAAAAGAAATCCATTCAGGTGCGACTATGACAAAATTAGAAAAAATTAAAATTACACCCAAAACCCTTAAGCGATTGCGGTTCGACCAAAAGGGATTAATACCTGCCATTATTCAAAACTATAAAACCAAAGAAGTCTTGATGATGGCTTACATGAATTTAGAGGCCATCAAACGTACCATGGCCTTAGGCAAGACGTGTTTTTGGTCACGTTCTCGTCGAGCATATTGGGTGAAAGGCATGACCTCAGGACATTTTCAATTCGTGACAAGAATTTATTATGATTGTGATTGTGATTGCCTTTTGATCCAAGTCAAACAAATTGGCGCTGCCTGTCATACCTTAAAAAAAAGTTGTTTTTACAGAGAAATTCCTGCCAAGTAATTTGGCGGAAAATTTAAAAAATTCTTGCTATGTACACACCATCCAAAGATGAATTCTTAAAATTGTCTTCAAAAGGCAATCTTATCCCCATTTACAAAGAGATTTTAGGGGATTTAGAGACGCCTGTTTCGGCCTACTTCAAAATCGCTCCAACGGCTAAGTATTCTTTTCTCTTGGAATCGGTTGAGGGCGAAGAGAAGGTGGCGCGCTTTTCCTTTTTGGCCAAAGACCCAGAATTGGTCGTGGCCAGCAAAGGGAATAAAATCACGATCACGGACCTTAAAAACGCTCGGCCTAAAACAAAAACCTTCATCCTCAAAGGAACCCCCTTGACATTTTTACGTCAAATTTTATCCCAGTACCAATTGGTGCCACATAAAGACCTTCCGCGATTCTGTGGAGGAATGGTCGGATATATTTCGTATGATGTGGTCCGATTTTTCGAAAGATTACCGCATAAAACTAAGGACGACCTCAAATTACCAGACATCATCTTACTCTTATCGAAGGACCTGATTATTTTCGATCATATCAGTCACAAAATCAAAGTTGTCTCGTGCGCTTTCGTTAAGCCAAAAAGTAACAAAAAGGAAAAATTAAAAGCCTACGAACGAAGTATTCAAAAAATCGAGCGACTCACTGCTGAACTAAACAAGCCACTGGCCAAAGTTAAACCAAAATTATTAAAACCACATCCTTTAAATATCACCTCTAACTTAAGCGAATCCCAATTCGAAAAAAATGTTTCTACTGCCAAAAAATATATTAAAGAAGGCGATATCATTCAGGTCGTCTTATCCCAACGCCTAGAGACAAAAATTAATACCGAGCCCTTTAACATATATCGTGCTCTACGGTCATTAAACCCATCCCCCTATATGTATTATTTAGACTTATCTGGCATCCACATTGTCGGTTCCTCACCGGAGCTACTCATCCGCTGCGAAGACGGCGTGGTGGAGACGCGTCCCATTGCTGGAACACGACCTCGCGGAAAAACAGAGGAGGAAGATAAAAAACTTATGTCAGATCTGTTAAATGACCCCAAGGAACGCGCTGAGCATATTATGCTCGTTGATCTCGGTCGAAATGATTTAGGCCGTGTGTGTCAGGAAGGCTCTGTCAAACTTTCCGAATTCATGTCCATCGAGAAATATTCACATGTGATGCACATTGTGAGCAATGTCTGCGGTCGATTACGTTCCGACAAGGATGATTTAGATGTTTTGCAGGCGGCCTTTCCCGCGGGCACGGTTTCCGGTGCACCCAAAATTCGGGCCATGGAGATCATTGAAGAACTTGAAAATGTTTCCCGCGGTCCTTATGCCGGTTGCATCGGTTATTTTAGTTTTTCAGGAAACCTTGACACTTGTATCACAATCCGTACAATAGTGGTTAAAAACAAAACAGCTTATATCCAAGCAGGAGCAGGCATTGTGGCGGATTCAGTTCCACAAAACGAATTTCACGAGACGATCAACAAGGCCAAGGCACAAATTAAAGCCATTGAGTTAGCTCACCAAAGAAACTTCTGACTACGAAAAAGGAGAAGAAACACATGGAGGTCATGATTCGTTTACAAAAAGCAGGAAAGACAGCCAACAAACGCTATAACTATCGTATTGTGGCCACTAGCAAAAACTCTAGTCGCGAAAGCCGACACCTGGAAATCCTCGGTCATTATGATCCTTCCCAAAAGCCAGCGGTTATTTCCATTAACAAGGAAAAGGTTAACCAATGGCTAGCCAAGGGCGCCATCTTAAGCGATACAGTTAAATCACTCTTAGGTAAGGTCAAAACATAATTTTAACGAAAATTACTCCTCGAGAAAGGACTTATTATGCCTCCTGAACAAGCAGTAAATCCCTTCATTCAGCTTATTCCTATGATGATGATCTTTCTGATCTTTTACTTTTTGCTCATCAAACCGCAAAAAGATAAACAGAAAGAGCTCAAAAAAATGATTGAGGCCTTGAAAAAAAATGACCAAGTAGTGACCGGATCTGGTATTCATGGTACGGTGGTTAATATTAAAGAAACAACCGTCATATTACGCATTGATGACAACGCCAAGATGGAAGTCGATAAAGAAGCCATCAGCGCTGTTAAAAAATCCTCAACTTAAAAAGAGACGGCTTACATGACTAACTTACTTCGCCGATTTTTAATTATTTTTATTGTGTTGGGTGTCTCTTTATACTGCACCTTTCCGTTAGAGAAACGCATCAATTTAGGTTTGGATCTTAAAGGGGGCATGCACCTTATCCTTGAGGTCGATACTCAAAAAGTGGAAGAAAAAAATCGCGACGATGCGGTCTTACGGGCGATTGAAATCTTACGCAACCGTATCGATAGTCTGGGCGTTGGCGAAACAGTGATTCAACGCCAAGGGGAAAATCAAATCCTTGTCCAATTGCCCGGTGTTACAGATAGAGAAGCGGCCTTGGCGATGGTCGGGAAGGTCGCCCTTTTGGAATTTAAGTTAGTGAATTCTAACCCAACCCTTTTACGCGATGCCCTCACCGGCACGATTCCAGAAGGATATAGCTTGAAAAAGGTCAAAGATGATAACGAGCCTGTTCTTGTGGCCAAGGAAGTGGCTTTAAAAGGGGAATATATTACCGATGCACGTGTCAACTTTGACCAATTTAATCAGCCCAATATATCTCTGACCTTAAATGGCGAAGGCATGAAACTTTTTGGAGACCTTACGACCAAGCATGTAGGGGAGAGACTCGCCATTGTCGTTGATGATATGGTTTTATCAGCCCCCAATATTAAAGAACCGATTTTATCAGGCACAGCCGAAATCACAGGCCAATTTACGTTTGATGAAGCCTCACAACTGGCCCTCCAACTAAGATCGGGCGCCTTGCCCGCGCCCATGACGATTGCGGAAGAGAGGACCATCGGCCCCCTTTTAGGAAGGGATTCGATTCAAGCGGGGATTAATGCAACTATTTTAGGTGCTGTCTTAGTCTTTGTGTTCATGCTGATTATCTATCTTTTTTCTGGTTTGGTGGCCAATGTCGCCCTCATTTTAAATATCTTCATTATTTTAGGAACTATGGGGCTGATGAAATTTTTATTACCTGAAGCGCCGGTTACCCTCACTTTGCCAGGGATAGCTGGTATTATTTTAACCATCGGCATGGCGGTTGATGCGAATATCCTTATCAGTGAACGTATTCGAGAAGAAATCGCCAACGGCCGCCCTCTCCAAGCTGCCATCCAAAGTGGTTATCACAAGGCCTTTAGTGCCATCTTTGATTCGAATGTCACCACCCTCATTGCTGCGTTTATGCTCTTTCAATTTGGGTCAGGCCCCATTAAGGGATTTGCCGTCACGTTAAGCATGGGTCTTTTGGCAAGTCTCTTTACAGCCCTCTTTGTTACAAGGAGCATTTTTGGTTTCGGTCTTCAGATGCGCTGGATAAAATCCTTGCCGATGCTTCCTATCCCATCGAATACAAAATTTGACTTTCTATCCAAAGGTTTCTTTTTTCTTTTTATTTCCTTTGTCTTGGTTGTAGTAAGCATTTTTACGGTTATCCAGAAAAAAGAGACTGCTTATGGCATTGACTTTGCAGGAGGACAGATTCAAGAATTTCGATTCCAGAAACCGGTCCAAGCCGAAGAACTGCGTCGCATTTTAAAAGAGATTGGTCTTGAGGATGTCCTCATTCAGCAATTTGAGCAAAATCCGGAAAATGTCATCTTAAAGACCGCCATAACGACCGATACCCACAGTCAAATTGTTAACACCTTCAAAGAAAAAATGCCAGATAATTCCTTGGAAATCCTTCGCGTTGAGAAGGTCGGCCCCGTTGTGGGAAAACATCTTCGCCAGAGAGCATTATGGGCTATTCTTTTAGCTTTGGCCGGTATCCTCATCTACGTTGGCTTTCGTTTTAAGCATTTCGATTTTGCGACGGCCGGTGTTATCGCCTTGCTACACGACGTTGTCGTCAGTATGGGACTTCTGGTCATGATGGGACGCCAAATTGATTTGCTGGTGGTCACCGCCCTTTTGACCATTGCGGGTTATTCCATCAATGATACGATCGTTATTTATGACCGTGTACGGGAGAACATACTTAAATCCCGTAAAATGGATTTGAAAGAACTTATTAACTTAAGTATCAATCAAACACTGGGACGAACCATTTTAACCAACTTAGCCACCTTCCTTGTGGTTGTGAGTCTCTTTTTAAAAGGGGGGGAGGTCCTCAATACATTCTCCTTGTGTCTTATCATCGGTTTCATTGCTGGAACCTATTCGACCATCTTTGTTGTCTCGCCCATTGTTTTGCTTTGGCAAAAGCAACAGCAAAAACATGTTTAAGTCGCTTAAGTATTTTGTTGGTCAAACCATTGATATTGAGCAAATACTAACAGACCTTCAAGCCTTTCATTACGAGCGTGTGAAAACCGTTACCCAAGAAGGGGAGTTTGCCCAGCGAGGTGAAATTATTGATATTTTCCCAACTCATTTTGATTCACCTATTCGCCTGCGTTTTGACGACAACACAATAGACCAGATTGTTAGCTTTAACCTTAAAACCGGCAAAAATATCTGGCAGCACAAGATCGTTATCCTTGTCCCCGGTCGTAAAACCAGCGGCATAACGCCCTTTAGCGCTGAAATTCCTTTAAATAATTTCGTGGATATCCAAAAAGGAGATTATGTCGTCCACAATTGGCATGGCATTGGCCAATTTTTAGGCATTAAAGATTTCGAGATTAAACACGAACTTCGTCCGCATCTTGTCATTGCCTATGAGGGTAACGAACGATTATATGTCCCACAGCACGATATTCATTTAGTTCAAAAATATGTCAGCTTTACCAAAAAACCGCCACGCTTGTATAAATTGGGAAGCAAAGAATGGAAGCGCGTCCGTACTCTTATTCAAAAAAAGATTCAATATTTGGCGGCCCAATTACTTCACACCCAGGCCCTTCGCACAACTCTCGAAGGTCACGCCTTTGCCAAAGATGTTCCATGGCAGGAAGAGTTTGAACAGACATTCCCTTTCCCTGAAACTCCTGATCAAATTCGTGCCACCGCTGAAGTTAAAAAAGATATGGAATCCAAAACACCGATGGATCGTTTGCTGTGTGGGGATGTGGGTTATGGAAAAACAGAGGTGGCTCTTCGGGCTATCTTTAAAGCCGTCATGGACAATAAGCAAGCCTGCGTGTTGGTCCCCACCACGATCTTAGCCGAACAACACTATTATAATTTTACCAGTCGTCTTAAAAATTTTCCTCTCAACGTGGCCATGCTGAGTCGCTTTCGCACCAAACACGAACAAACTAACATCATCAAAGGCTTATCTGAAGGGAAAATTGATGTGGTGATTGGAACTCATCGTCTTTTGTCCCCTGATATAAAATTCAAAGATTTGGGTTTGATTGTCATTGATGAAGAACAGCGTTTCGGTGTCAAAGCCAAAGAAAAACTTAAACATTTAAAACTCTTAGTCGATATATTAACGTTAACCGCCACTCCGATTCCCCGCACACTGTATATGGCCTTAGCGGGTGCCAAGGATATGTCGATTATTTCCACACCGCCACAGAATCGTCTCCCCGTTTCCACCAACATCATTGAATTTGATGAGGATATTATTAAAGAGGCCATCCTGCGTGAATTAAATCGCAAAGGACAAATCTTTTTCCTTCACAATCGCGTGGAGGATATCGACCAGATTGGCCTTATCATCAAACGGATGCTTCCCCAGGCTCGCTTTTCCATTGCCCATGGACAAATGCCTCCTAAACTTTTGGAGGAAATTATGTTAAAATTCTTGAAAAATGAAATTGATATCTTGGTATGTACTTCCATCATTGAATCAGGCATAGATATTCCTAATGCCAATACCTTGATTGTGAATCGAGCGGATCGTTTTGGCTTAGCTGAACTTCATCAACTCCGCGGAAGGGTGGGACGCTTTACCGTGCATGCCTATGCGTACTTTATTGTGCCACCCTTACAAAGGCTTTCGACCGTGGCCAAAGCACGATTGAAGGCCTTAGAAAAATTTAGCGAATTGGGTGCGGGCTTTCATATTGCTTTTGAAGACTTGCAGATCCGTGGCGCTGGTAATATATTAGGTCAAGAACAACACGGTTATATAACAGCCATTGGGTTTGATTTATACTGTCGATTACTCAAGGAATGTATTGAACATTTTAAAAAAGGAGAGGCACACAGACACTATGTTTCGACGAATTAAATCTTATCTAACATTTTTTGTTTCTTTCATCCTTTTCATTACTTTGGGGCTCACCGAAAGCCTTGCGCTTCACGATACCATTGTGGCTGTTGTGGATGATGAGGTCATTACCCTCAAAAACTTAAGCGACTACCTTCGTGCCACCTATATCCAGCTTCGAGCTGAAGGACGGCCAGAAGAGGAAATTGAAAAAATTATCTCTGACTTCGAAACGAGTGGTTTGGAACGGCTCATTGAAGACCGGCTCATTGTTCATGAGGCTAAAAGAAAAGGATTAGAAATTCGTCCCAAAATTGTCGATGACAAATTACAAGAGATTCGTAAAAAATATCCCTCCGAGGAAGATTTTGTGAACGCTCTGATGGCCGATGGCCTAACGATTACCGATTTGCGTAATAAAATTATCGAGCAATTCCAAATTAAATACATTATTGAAATTGAGGTACGTTCGAAAATCTTTGTCAATCCCCAAGAAGTCACGGACTATTACGCTACTCATAAAGATGAATTTCGACATCCTATGCGCATTAATCTAGATTCAATCTTTATTAAGTTTAACAATGATAAACAGAACGCCCAACAAAAAGCCCAAGAGACTCATAGCAAGATTAAAGCGGGAGTGGACTTTAAAGAAGTGGCGAAAAATTATTCGGACTCTCCCTCCATCGGGATTGTCAAAAAGGGTGATTTGTTACCGGGTCTTGAAGAAGCGGTCTATAACTTGAATATCGGTGAGGTAACTCAACCACTCCAAACAGAAAATGGTATTTTTATCTTTAAAGTATTAGGGAAAAGTCCCGAAGAAAGTATACCATTAGAAGACGTTAAGCAAGAAATCACCAATAAAATTTTCCAGAAGAAATTTAAAGAACGCTATCAGGAGTGGCTGGAAAAACTAAAAAAACAATCCTATGTCGAAATCAAAGAATAAACTGACGGTGGGGATTACCTTAGGCGACCCTGCTGGCATCGGGCCGGAAGTGGTCGCCAAGGCCCTTCATCAATTGGGAATCCGGAGATTGGCGAATTTCGTCGTGATTGGTGATAGCCTATTATTTCAACGCTTTAAAAATAACTTCTCCCATTGTCTATTGGATGATGTGGAAAATCCTTTTGTTGCTAAGGTCAAGAGTGGTTTTCCTAGCCGATTCAGCGCCCAGGCCGGATTAAACTATTTAAATCGCGCGATTGATTTATTGAAAACGGATTCTATCCAAGCCCTTGTGACAGCACCGCTATCAAAGGAATCGATCTGTCGATTAGGCCTTGATTTTGATGGCCACACCGAATATCTGGCCTCCGCCTTTCATAGCAGGCGATGTGAAATGATGTTTGTGGGACCTCGATGTCGTATTGTGGTCGCCACACGGCATGTCCCCCTTAAGGAAATTCCACGTCTCCTTAATCATAAAAATCTTTTTGAAACAATTAAACTCAGCCATAGCGTTTTGAAAAACCTTTTTAAGATCAGCCGTCCTCATATCGGTGTATGTGGCCTCAATCCCCATGCAGGGGAGGGAGGACATATGGGACACGAGGAGACAACAAAAATTATTCCTGCGATTCACGAAGCCAGGCAAAAAGGACTCTATATTTCTGGCCCCTTTGCTGCAGATACCTTATTTGCTATGAATCGTTATCAACAATTTGACGCTATCATAGCCATGTATCATGACCAAGGCCTCATTCCCATCAAGACATTATTCTTTACCGAATTAGTAAATTTAACCATCGGTTTACCTTTTATCCGTACCTCCCCAGCGCATGGCACAGCCTTTGATATCGCGGGAAAAAACAAAGCCAACGCCCATTCCATGATCGCCGCCATTAAACTAGCAGTTAAGTTATCCCAATAATATGTCCGCCAAAGTATATTCGTTTAAAGCCAGCGCTGAGATCACACGACTTTTTCCCAAAAAATATTTAGGACAACATTTCTTGATCGATCCGAATATCAAACGCAAGATCATCGAGGCCTGCGCATTTCAACCCCACGAAACTATTCTGGAAATCGGGCCTGGCTTTGGCATTTTAACAGAAGCCATAGCGCCACACGTCAAATCAATCATTGCTATTGAAACAGACAAAAGACTTTGTGAGGAATTAAAGAAAAAATTTACTCAGAGCAATGTCACGATCCTCCCTGCGGATTTTCTCAAATACCCTTTAGTCTCTTTGCCACGCCATTTGAAAGTCATTGGCAATTTACCTTATTATATCTCTACTCCCATTGTGGAACGCGTCATTATGAATCGAGATTATTTTGATTCCTTGTATGCGACCCTTCAGTATGAATTTGGGCAAAGGCTTACGGCCAAAACTGGTTCCAAAGAATATGGGGCTTTAAGCTGTTTTGTTCAATACCATATGGATGTCACAATGCTTTTTAAAATCAAAAATACTGCTTTTAGACCTATCCCCAAAGTTGATTCCTGTTTTTTAAAACTCGCTCGCAAAGCCGGGGGTAGCCCTAAAGCTAATGATGAAAAATTATTGTTCACAATCATCCACTATGCCTTTCAGCAAAGAAGAAAAACCATCGTAAATGCCTTATCGAAATTGAAAACCCCTCATCATTTAAAAAGAATCTTTACTACGGCAGGGATACCAGAGAAAGCACGGGCAGAGAATTTAACATTAGAAGATTATGTCCGAGTAACGAATGAATGGGAGAAAAGCTAGGGGCACTGCTACGGCTTTTTATCCCAACCTCTAAACCAGTGGCGTATCAAGTCTTCCTTCTTAATCTCAAAAGCATATTTAAGGATCGTCTCCTGAACCTTACGGCTGACATCGTAAAAATTAACCCCAATCAAATATTGTTGGCCCATGGGCTTCTGCCATAAAACGGTACCATCAACCTCAATGGAAGTTTCATTGGTCAGATAAATTGTTAGTTTAAGTTTTTGGTTTAAAGGGATGTATTCCTTGGTGCAGATACAGGCACCGGCAAAATGGACATCGCGACTTTGACATTCGTGAGTGGCTGTTCCGGAAGAAAAGCGATAGAGGGCCTTATTACTCACTTCCCAGCGGGGGAGGTAGCGTCGGTCTTCAGACTTCTGAGAAGCTATAGTTTGACTGTTAGACACCGCTGCGTCTTCCTGATACGTTAATACCTACGTCCTTATAAAAAAAGCCACTGAAACTTCTTACAAAGTTCCCGTGGCTTTTGAGTGAAATATATCACAGGCCTTCTCAAGATGCAAGTAATTTTAAATAATTTTTTTTTGCGATTAATTCTCTATCTTTCATTGACACATAATACCAAAGGTGCTAAAAGGTAAGAAAACTTAAAGGAACTCATGAATTATTTATACCGATTCATATCACTCTTTCTTATGGCCACAACGATTTTGACAACCAATCTTAATATGCTCGGGGCTCAAGAGACCCCCGCCTACCAATTAGCGGTCTTGCATACTAAATCCGAAGAGCCAAATAAAAAATTATCCAATAAGTCAATTGAGCCAAGCCGAGCGGTGTTAGCTGAATTTGAATGGATTATGCAGAGTTTACAAAACCGCTGTCTAGACTCTCCGCCAAGCATAGCGAACACCATTGTAGAAACCTGGTATGTGACCCAAAGAAAAGGAGGGAACCTTTCTTTGCTGGAGGTCGCCCGGGCCCTCTTACAGATGGCCCAAAATACCAATCTCTTTGGCCTAAACAAGGTCAGCTTTCGTGTGACTTCTAGGTATTGGTTAGCCAAACATTTCCTGTCAGGAAAAAAATAAAATGGAAAAAAGAATTTTTTATCACGATACCGATGCCGGTGGCGTAGTCTATTACGGCAATTATTTAAAATATCTCGAAGAAGCCAGAACTGAATTCCTAGAAAAAAAAGGCTTAAATGTCACAGCCTTCCACAAACGTGGTCTTTTGTATGCAGTTCGCAACTGTAATATTTCTTACCGTAGTCCGGCACGTTATGGGGATGTCCTCATCTGTGAGGCCATATTAAAAAATATCACAGCTGCCCAACTTATATTCGGCCAAAAGATCTACGATAAGAAAACAAAGCAAGTGGTTGTTGAGGCCGAGGTCACCTTAGTTAGCTTAAATGAAGATTTCAAGCCCACCCCCATCCCCGAAGATCTCAAAGTTCAATTGTTATAATTTGCCTTGTCATGAATTTTTTTTAATGTTAGTATAGAATCCTAATTTTAATATTAATATTCTAAAAATCGTGTCTATATGATTTCCCAAAATGATGTTAAATATATTGCCAGTTTAGCCCGTATTCATCTCCAAGATGATGAAATTCAACAATTAACGAGGGATCTCGAAAACATCCTTCAGTATGTGACTAAGTTATCTTCCTTGGATGTTCGTCAGATAGAGCCAACGACGCATGTTGTGCCACTCAAAAATGTTTCACGGCCTGATCTAGTCAAACCCTCCTTAAAACCAAACATTGCCTTAGGAATTGCGGTGGAACAGCATCAAGGTGCCTTTAAAGTGCCCAAGGTGATTGAATGAAACTCAACGAACTATCCGCTCATAGCCTTGTTGATTTACTTAAAAGTAAGAAGACAACTCCGCAAGAAGTTCTTCAATCTCTCCATGCGCATATCGTTCAAACCGACAAATCAATTAAGGCCTATGTCCGTTTGAATTCTGAGAAGCCAGAGTCGACCCTCAGTGAAAATCAAACCTGTCCAGTGCCAATCGCTATCAAGGATAATATTTGCATTGCTGGTCATGAAACAACCTGTTGTTCAAAAATCTTAGAAGGTTTTCGACCGCCCTATGACGCTACCGTCATTGAAAAATTGCGTAAAACAGGGGCCATTTTTTTGGGTCAGACCAACATGGATGAATTTGCCTTTGGGTCCTCAACGGAAAATTCCTGTTATGGTTCAACCTCTAATCCTTGGGATAAGGATTGTGTGCCAGGTGGTTCGAGTGGTGGTTCGGCAGCAGCGGTTGCGGCCCATGAAACCATCTGGGCCTTAGGTTCGGATACTGGAGGTTCGATTCGGCAACCAGCTGCGTTCTGTGGGGTCGTTGGGGTTAAACCCACCTACGGTCGCGTTTCCCGTTATGGCCTCATTGCCTTTGCCTCGAGTCTTGACCAAATTGGCCCTATCGCTAAAGATGTAGAAGATGCGGCACTCCTTTTAAAAATTATTGCGGGTTACGATGAAAAAGACTCAACCTCTGTCGATGTTCCCGTACCCGATTATCCCAAAGACATGCGCCAAGAGGTCAAAGGATTAAAGGTAGGCATTCCGAAAGAATACTTTGTTGAAGGTTTGGACAAAGAAATCAAGGAGGCTATTTCTGCCGCCATTGAAGTATTAAAAAAATTAGGCGTGAGTTTTAAAGAAGTGTCACTTCCTCACACAGAATATGCGATTGCCACCTATTACATCATTGCCACGGCTGAGGCCAGTTCGAATTTAGCTCGCTATGATGGGGTGCAATATGGATTGCGTTGCCGACCGTCAAAAACGCGAAAATCGCCTCTGATCGATATGTACGAAGAAACACGCGATAAGGGTTTTGGCAAAGAAGCCAAACGTCGCATTATGTTAGGCACATATTCCTTGTCCACGGGATATTATGATGCTTATTATCTCCAAGGCCAGAAGGTGAGAACGCTCATCAAAAATGATTTTGATAAAGTCTTCCAAGAATTTGATGCGGTGATTACGCCGACTTCTCCTACGCCAGCTTTTAAAAAAGGAGAGCGGATTAATGATCCGTTGGCAATGTATCTCTCCGATATTTATACGATTTCCGTGAATTTAGGCGGTGTACCGGCGATTTCACTACCCTGTGGCTTTTCTAAGACCGGTTTGCCTATTGGCTTGCAAATTATCACCAAACCATTCGATGAGGAAACCATGTTCCGACTGGCGTATGCCTATGAACAACATACCGAATGGCATAAACAGAAACCCCCACAACTTAAATGAGTGAGAGAATCATGGCGGAGGCAACCCAACAAACATTCGACACAATCATCGGTCTCGAGGTTCATTTACAACTGAACACGAAAACAAAAATTTTTTGTGGCTGTGCGAATCGTTTTGGGGAAGAGCCCAATAGTTTAACCTGTCCGGTCTGTCTGGGTTTGCCGGGTACATTGCCTGTTCTCAACCAAACAGCTTTGGAATACGCCATCAAGGTCACCCTTGCCCTTAATTGCCAAATAAACACTTTTGTCAAATTCGACCGCAAAAATTATTACTATCCCGATCTTCCTAAGGGGTACCAAATCTCCCAATACGATAAACCCCTCGCCAATCATGGCCATCTCATTATTCCAACGGCCAATGGTCCAAAACGCATCAATATTAAACGGAGTCATCTCGAAGAGGATGCCGGGAAACTCATTCATGATGACAAGCTCAATTGCAGTCTCGTTGACTATAACCGGACGGGCACACCACTTTTAGAAATTGTGACCGAACCCGACTTGCACTCTCCCCAAGAAGCCCATGATTATTTAACGATCCTTAAACTCACTCTTCAATACTTAAATGTTTCCGATTGTGATATGGAGAAAGGGAGTCTACGTTGCGATGCCAATGTCTCGATTCGCCCTCAAGGGGAAACGAAACTGGGGGCCAAAACCGAATTAAAAAATATGAATTCGTTTCGGGCAGTGAAAGCAGCATTGGAATTTGAAGTCAATCGTCAAAGACGGCTCATTTTAACAGGAGAACGTATCGTACAAGAAACACGCCTCTGGGATGAAGAGAAAAACATTACGGTCTCCATGCGTAGCAAAGAAGAAGCCCATGATTATCGCTATTTCCCTGAACCCGACCTCGTTCCTCTCACGATCGATAGTAAAATAATCGAAAAAATTCGCCTAACGCTGCCCGAATTGCCCGATAAAAAATTAAATCGTTTTATGGAACAATACGGCCTAAGTCAATACGATGCCCATATACTCATTCAGGAACAAGATATCGCAAACTTTTTTGAACGATGTACTGAGGGCATAGAAGATGTTCCCGTTAAAAAAATTGCGAATTGGATTATCGGCCCAATGAGAGAAGAAATCTCTGCAAACAAGAAAAAAATCGAGTATATTTCTATTAGGGAATTTCTGATGCTCATCAGAAATGTTGAAGAGGGCAAACTCAGTAATCTTGCCGCGAAAGATGTCTTAAGCGTGATGGTTAGTAGCGGAGAAAATATCGAAAAAATTATTGCGGAAAAGGGATTGGCTCAAATCATGGATGAGACAATCCTTGAAAAAATTGTGGTGTCTGTCCTGGCAGAAAATCCTAAAGTGGTTGAGCAAATCCAACAGGGCAAAGAGAGTGCGACTGGTTTTCTGGTTGGACAAGCAATGAGGAAAAGTCAAGGCAAAGGCAATCCAAAAAAATTTGGTGAAATTATCAAAAGGAGGCTTCAGCATGGTTAAACTGTGGCGGATATTTTTTGTTATACCCTTTTTATTTTGGGTTTCTGTCATCATATCAACGGCGGTAGAAACAACCGAACCGCAAATGAGTCAGAAATCAAAGGATGATTTGTATTCCCAAATCGAATTATTCAGCTATGCGCTAACAACGATTCAATCGGAATACGTTGATAAAAAAAGCCCAAAAGATCTTATCTATGGTTCCCTAAAGGGGATGCTGTCTTCCCTCGACCCGCACAGTCAATTTTTGGAACCAGAAGACTATGCCGAACTGAAAACAGAAACTCAAGGAAAATTCGGTGGGCTGGGGATTGAAATTTCTATTCGTGATGGGTTACTGACGATTGTCACACCCCTTGAGGATACGCCTGCTTGGCGCGCAGGCTTACAAGCCGGTGATCGAATTGTTAAAATCGAAAATGAACTGACCAAAGAGATGGGCTTAAATGAGGCGGTGAAAAAGCTACGCGGGGAGCCAGGTACCAAAGTTACCATTGCGATCTTACGCGAGGAGGAATTCAAAATTCATGAGTACACCATCACCCGTGAAATCATCAAAATTCAAGATGTCAAGGATACGATGATTTTGGAAGAAGAGATTGGTTATATCCGCTTAACAGAATTCCGAGAAGACACCCATAAGGAAGTCCGCAATGCCTTGGAACAATTAAAACAACAGGGGGCAGATAGTTTGATTTTAGATTTACGTAACAACCCTGGCGGACTCCTCAACGTAGCCATTCGTATCACCGAAGAATTCCTGCCGAGTGGCGAAACGATTGTTTCGACCAAAGGTCGGCATGTCTCCCAAGATACTGTTACTAAGTCTAAAAATGCTACTCATCTGATCGACTGGCCAATGGTTGTTCTGATTAATGAAGGGAGTGCCTCAGGTAGTGAAATTCTTGCTGGGGCCCTTAAAGATAATAAACGAGCGATTATCGTTGGGAGTAAATCTTTTGGAAAAGGTTCTGTACAATCGGTCATTCCTCTCCCAGATGGTTCTGGGTTAAGACTCACGACCAGCAAATATTTAACGCCTTCTGGCGTCTCCATTCATGGCACCGGTATAACACCCGACATAGAAATCAAACGCACCATTCCGAAAGAAAATGATGAAAAAGCAAATAAAAAACAAAAAATCGATGATGTCTTTGGAGATGTGGAATTACACGATGCAGAAGACAAAACGAAATTCGAAAAAAATAAAAAGGAAAAAGATGCACGTGAAAAACTACTGGGGGATAATCAAATTCAAGGAGCAATAAGTGTCATTAAAGGCATCAAGGTTTATCGAAATTTTGCGAGTCCTCCTGCTGGCTAATATTTTCTATGAATATTTTAGGGATTGAAACGTCCTGTGATGAAACCGCGGCGGCGGTTGTCCGCAACGGTCAATACATTCTCTCCAATATTGTCACCTCCAGCCTCACAGAGCACAAAAAATATGGTGGGATTATCCCTGAGATTGCTTCTCGTCGACAGATGGAATGGATTACCCCTATTGTCCGCGAGGCCTTAAGCAAAGCAAGAGTTTCTTTAAATCAAATCGAGGCGGTGGCCGTCACTCAAAAACCAGGCCTGATTGGGTCATTGCTCGTGGGTATCTCCTTTGCGCAGGCTTTGAGTTTTGCGTTAGATAAACCCACCATTGCGATTGATCACATTCACGCTCATATCTATGCCAATTTTCTAACCGTCGCTAAGGATTCCAAACAAAGTACACCGCGACCCAAACTCCCGGCGGTCGGCGTCGTGGTCTCAGGGGGGCACTCGAGCTTGTTTTATATCCCTTCCTTTCATCGATTCAAGTTGATTGGGCAAACTCGTGACGATGCTGCGGGTGAGGCCTTTGACAAGGTGGCACGCATTTTAGGTCTTGGTTATCCAGGCGGGCCGATTATTGATCGACTGGCCCAACAGGGTGCCAATCGAGAAATTCACTTTTCCTGCGCTCAATTACCACAAACACTTGATTTTAGTTTTAGTGGTATCAAAACCGCTGTTCTCTATTATAAACGGAATCATGCCCATAATTCATCCTCGACAGTGGCCAAAATTGCTTATACCTTTCAGGAAAGTGTTGTGTCCGTCATAGTCCAGAAGAGTATCGAAGCCTGTCTGCAATATTGTACAAAGACTTTACTGGTAGGGGGCGGTGTGGCGGCTAATTCTCGTCTTCGACAATGCCTTAAAGAGGTTTCGGCAAAACATAAAATTAATGTTTATTATCCGCCACTCAACCTCTGTCTTGATAACGCGGCCATGATCGCTGGCTTAGGATACCAACTCCTCTTGAAAAAATGATACTGCTTTATTGACTAATAATTTTCTTTTTGCTATAAATACAGTCAGATTAAACCTTCCGAAGACATACCTATCTTTTAGTAACTTATAAACAGGAGGATTAGACCATGGCGCTAATGAGTCGAAAAGAAACTGAAAGTAGTCAAGAAAAGACCATTGAGATCAATGCTCAGATGCAGGGAACATTATCGTTTAAGGATGCTGTCAATCTAAAGATTAATGGTAACTTTCAAGGAACACTGGATACACGTGGTACGCTTACGATTGGCAATACCGCCACCGTTGAAGCCCACATCACGGGGGAGAACATTGTCATCGCCGGCAAGGTCAAGGGCGATGTCATTGCCAAACGAATGCTTGTCCTCATGCCCACCGGAACACTTCATGGCAATATTTCCACGCCGAAACTTAATATTGTGGAGGGAGCTATCTTCCAAGGTCAATGCCACATGACAGAAGATTTTCTAACGGTCAATGAATTATCCAAATATCTGGAACTTGAACCTCCGGCTATTTTAAAATTAGCGGACTCCGGACAGATCCCCGCTGTCCGTACGGGCGATACATGGACATTTGAACGTAAGCGTATCGATGAGTGGGCTGCTGCCGAGCGTATTAAGTAGTTCTCTTAAGTTTTATGATCACAACCTCTCAATATATCACCGTCCGAGAGACAGCGCAGCTGCTGGGCATATCAGAAAAAAAAGTCATGGATCTTGTGGAAGAGAAGAGATTACTTGCCTACCGCATTGCAGGTCAATTCTTACGTCTCAAAAAATCAGAAGTCTTAACGCTAAAACAGACTGGGGGCATTACCCAAGAAACAACCCAATATACCTACACTACCCAAGAGCGCATAAAAGATTTTTTTTATTTTAATGATTTTTACATCCTTTCCGCCTTTCTTATCGCTGGATTATTGTATGTCATTTTTTACCTCTAAATTTCACAAACTCCTTCCTTGTCTGTAAGAATTAACTTGATATGAGGAGACGTTTCCATTAAAATCGAACTCCATATAAGCTTTCCGCCTTCAGTTATCAGCTGTCAACTGAAGACTGATTGCTGAAAGCTGATAGCTTATTTTGGCGGCGTCCCTACAAGACAGGGACAACTCGCCAATATATCTTAAGAGCATCGTTGAATTTGGCGGCGTAGCTCAGTCTGATAGAGCAATCGGCTCATACCCGACAGGTCACTGGTTTAAATCCAGTCGCCGCCACCAGTTTATAAAAAAAGATGATGTTGATTCAAAAATCGCGATAATGGTTTTCCGCCATAAAACATGGCGGACCAGCCACGATTTGTAGTGGGAAATCCAGTCGCCGCCACTCTACTGATAATTACACAAGAAGTGGCGAACCTCGGTAAAAGCGAGTCACCACAGGTTATATCGAAACGGTGTTGGACTAAAAAATGTGGTAATGAACTTCATGATTTCCTTAAATTCAAAACATAAACTTTGCCGATTACTTTTTCTTATCGTTATAAATATTGGTCTCATAACACCCCACGAAACAAGGAGTGATTCAGGAGCTAATTTATTCGCTAATAGCTCCCAGCGCTATGAGGATGTTATTGTTGAGAGAGTCATTCGGGCTGATAGAATTCTTTTAGCTACGGGAGAAAAAATTCGACTCATTGGTATTCGGGCTCCTGACTTACCACAAAGGGAGAAAGTAGAACGCAATGAATACGGTTTCATCATTGAACCACCGGTGACCCCTGAGACAACCCTTGAAGAGCAGGCCCTGCGTTTTGTGAAAGAGCTCTTAGAAAACAAACGTGTCCGTCTGGAATTCGATAAACGACGGACCGATGATAATCTCGAAACGTTAGCCTATGTTTTTCTCTCTGACGGCACAATGGCCAATGTCGAAATTCTGCGCCAAGGATTTGCTTATTTACAAATTGAGCCGCCCAACTTTAAGTATGAAGATTTATTCCGTGCCGCTTATCGAGAGGCCAGACAAGAAAAACGGGGGCTACAAGCAGACTAAACCCCGTTAGAAAATTATATTTCTAACGGGGTAAATCTCTCCTAAAAAGATGCTGGATATCTGGATTATTCTTTCTATTTTAATCGTTTTATTAGTACTTATAGCCATTTATGGTAAAAAATGGTTTGATAGCTTCTAATCCCATGAACATCCTGAAAAAAGTTAAAGAAACAATCGAGTCTAATAACTTATTTAAAAGAGGAGAAACCATTATCGTTGGTGTTTCGGGTGGACCGGATTCCATGGCTCTTTTACATATTTTATTTAAATTACGTCAAGACTATGGAATCCGGCTTCATATCGTATACGTCAATCATGGCCTGCGCAAAAGCGCTGTCATTGACCAGAAGTTTGTGAAGGATATCGCGCAAAAACTTTCTTTACCCTTCACGACAACCACGCTCACCGTTAAACCTCAAAAAGGAAAAAGTTCCCTGGAAGAACAGGGGCGCGAAAAGCGATTCAATTTTCTTTTCATGGTGGCCAGAAAACAGAAGGCCAAAACGATTGCCCTTGGTCATACCCAAGACGATTTGGCGGAAACGGTTTTGATGCGTATCATCCGGGGAACAGGGTTGCATGGTTTGCCAAGCATCCTCCCCAAACGGCCCTTTAAAAATTTCTTTCTTATTCGTCCGCTCCTCGAGGTGAATCGTAACGAAATCCTTTCCTATTTAAAATCTCGAAAAATTTCGTTTCGGATTGACCCAACGAATCGACAGACAAAATTCTTTCGTAATAAAATTCGTTGGCATCTTTTGCCCCTTATTGAGAAAAAATATAATCCTCGCGCGAAAGAAATTTTAGCTAATCTCGCCTATAATGCCGCCTTCGACTATGACTTGATCTCCTTGTTGGGGCGGTATTACATAAAAAAGATTCTTTACCAAAAAAATAGCAACATGCTTCAATTAAAGATCCCAAAATTAAATTCACTTCATCCTAGCCTTCAACGCATGCTCGTGCGGTTAAGTCTCGAAGAACTAACCGGTCATCCACATCTTATTAATTCCGAACAGGTTAGAAAAATCGAGCAGCTCATTCAGAAAGGGCCCAATAAAGCCATTGTCGATTTGATCGAATCCATTTCTGTTCAAAAAAGTAGCCCCTTCCTGAAAATCTTCAAGCGAAAAATTAAGTTGAATTAATAAGTAATTTCGATATAATGAAATATCTTTAAAATATAAGTATTAAAGGATTCTAAATACATTCTATGAATGAGCCGACTTTTAAAAAACCCTTGAAGAATATTCCTCCCAAAAAGCCTAACAGACAGCAAGGCAACAATGTCCTGCTATGGCTTACTTTGATATTCTTATTTATCCTCTTGATGAATCAAAGCAATACGGTTAGCCGTATCAATCTTCCTCGTCAGTTAAGCTATGGGGAATTCTATACCATTTTGCAAAACAATCCCGAGACAAACCAGATTCAAAAGCTTGAGCTGATTGAGGGACCAGAAAGAATCTTACGGGGGACATTTAGCGATGGGGCAGAATTTCGTCTCAATATCCCGCAAGAAGATCAGGCTTTACTGGATCTCATTCGCAAAAATGTGATTAATTTCAGTGTCACGCCCCCCCAAACCTTTTGGAGCCAATTCTTTTTTTCTTTTATGCCGGTGGTGGCCCTTATTTTGTTTATTTGGTATATCTCGTATCGCGGCAGTCAGGTGGGAAATCGTATCTGGTCTTTTGGAAAATCAAAAGCCCAGATGATCGGCAAGGAAAGCAACAAACTGACCTTCGTTGATGTGGCCGGCGTTGATGAAGCCAAAGAAGAATTACAGGAAGTCATTGAATTTTTAAAAGAGCCAAAGAAATTTCAACGTCTGGGAGGGAAAATCCCCAAAGGTGTTTTGCTCATCGGCCCACCGGGAACAGGCAAGACCTTATTGGCTAAGGCCGTCGCAGGAGAGGCCGGTGTTCCCTTTTTGTCTTTAAGTGGTTCTGATTTTGTGGAGATGTTTGTCGGCGTCGGTGCCTCCCGCGTGCGCGATCTTTTTGAACAAGCGCGCAAAGCCTCCCGGGCCTCAGGCAAGGGAGCCATCATCTTTATTGATGAGATCGATGCGGTGGGCCGATTACGTTTTGCCGGCATTGGAGGAGGTAATGACGAGCGCGAACAGACACTCAATGCCCTTCTGGTAGAGATGGATGGATTTACTACACAGACAGGAGTTATTATCATTGCCGCGACCAACCGACCAGATACCTTAGACCCTGCACTTTTAAGACCCGGCCGTTTTGACCGTCAGATTGTGGTTGGTTTACCCGATATCAAAGGACGCGAGGGAATTTTAAGAGTTCATACCAAAAATATCAAATTGGCTGATAATGTGGATCTAAGAAAGATTGCCCAACAAACAGTTTATTTTTCCGGTGCTGATTTAGCTAACGTTTGTAATGAGGCCGCTCTTTTAGCAGCCCGTCGAAACAAAGAAGCAGTTGACATGAAAGATATGCTAGATGCTGTGGAGCGTGTCACCATGGGACCGGAAAAAAAGAGCCATACCATCTCCAAAAGAGAAAAGGAGATGACAGCCTATCACGAAGCTGGACATGCCCTTTTATCTCTTTTAATTGAAGAGGTGGACACCTTTACGAAGGTTTCGATTATTCCCCGCGGCATGGCCGGTGGGTATACGCTGACACCTCCCAAAGAAGACAAACACTATTTGAAGAAAAAAGAACTCATGGGAACAATGACGGTGTTGTTAGGGGGCTTAGTGGCTGAAGAACTTTTTATGGGGGATACCACGACTGGTGTTTCCAATGACTTGCAAAAAGTCACTCAAATTGCCCGGGCAATGATTTGCCAATACGGCATGAACGAAAAAGTTGGTCGTTTGGCCTTTGGACAATCGATGGGCCCTCATTTTTTAGGTCGCGATATCTTAGAACAAAAGGACTACAGCGAAGACACCGCTAAACATATTGACCAAGAGGTGCGTGAACTGGTCACTCTGGCGTACAATCGTGCCAGAAAATTGTTATCGGAAAATCGTGACAAACTTGATTTGCTGGCCCGTCGTTTAATCGACAAAGAAGTCATTGATGTCGATGAAGCCCGTGTTCTTCTAGGCATGATCGACCATAAAACAACCCCACCGGAAAACTCCTCAGCCACACCGCCGACAGCCAACGCCATTGTGCAGAACGTGAATACCTGGTCAAAACAATCAGACACGAACTAATGTGAAGACGTTTTCCTTACTGAGTCAAAAAAAAACCCGCCCCCATTTCACCCTAACGGCCAACCAATTCAAAATGTCTTTAGGGATACAGACGAAAATCATGGGGATTGTGAATATCACCCCTGATTCCTTTAGCCACGATGGTTTAATAGCAAATCGTGGGGAAGATTATCATGACGTAGCTTTTCGTTATGCCTCAAAACTCATTCGCCAAGGCGCGGATATGCTTGACCTAGGGGGTGAATCATCACGTCCCGGCGCTACCCCTATCAGTGCCAGCGAAGAGTTAAAGCGGATTCTTCCTACCCTTAAAAAGCTTACGAGATTTGCGCGTATACCGATCTCGGTTGATACCTACAAGCCCTTGGTCGTCCAAAATGCTTTGGATGAAGGAGCGAGTATCATCAATAATATCAAGGGCACCCAATTAGATAAACGTCTGTTAAAAATGATTCGTGATTATAAGGCGGCCATTGTCCTTATGCATATGCGCGGCACCCCTCAAATGATGCAAAAAAATATTCACTACCGAAATTTAATTGACGAAATCTATAACGCATTGAAAAAATCCATTGAAATTTGCTTGGAAATCGGAATTAAATCGGATAAAATTATAATCGATCCCGGCATTGGATTCGGGAAAACAGCTGAGCAAAATTTGGAAATACTTAATCGTCTCGACGAATTTCAAAGCTTAAACCAACCTCTCCTCATCGGCACTTCGCGGAAATCATTTATAGGCAAAGTCCTGGAAAGGGAGGTTGGCAAGCGTCTCATAGGGACCGCGGCAACGGTCTGTGTTAGTATTTTACAAGGGGCGCATATTGTTCGTGTGCACGATGTCGGCAAACTTAAAGACCTTGTTTGCATGACTGATGCAATCCTTAACAAGAAAGTTAATTAAATCTTATGAATTGGGATATAGGATGGCTGCTTAAAGCAGCCTTAAAACCAACCTTCGAAATCGTTGTGCTCTGGATCGTTTTTTACCGCATCCTCGTCTTTTTTGAAGGCACACGGGCCTTTCATGTCCTCAAAGGGATTATCTATTTGCTGCTTGCCTTCTTAATTTCACAACTGTTGGATTTAGAGACCTTAAACTGGCTCTTAACAAAATTCTTTGCAATTTCCATCATCGCCCTCTTAATCATCTTCCAACAGGAACTCCGTCACGGATTGGCCAGACTTGGCCAACAACATCTCTTTAATATCGCGCTGGAAGAAAGTGAAGTAATCGAACTGATCGAAGAAATTACGTCGGCTGTCTTCAAGTTGGCCAAAAAAAAGATCGGATGCCTGATTGCCATCGAACGAGAAAATAAACTCAAAACCTATATCGAAAGCGGCCTATTGATTGATGCACATATCTCTTCGGAATTATTACAGAGTTTGTTTGTCCAAAGTTCTCCCTTACACGATGGGGGGGTGGTCATCCGTGGAGCCCGCCTTATTGCTGGTTCCTGTCTTTTCCCCCTTTCCGAAAACCCAAATTTTGCCAAGATTATTGGGACAAGGCATCGCGCTGCTCTAGGACTAAGCGAGCAGACGGACGCTGTGGTCCTCATGGTTTCCGAGGAGACATCCGAAGTTTCGGTCGCTATCGAAGGGCGATTTATTCCCATTGTTAACAAGGAAGGATTAATCGATCTTCTGAAAGATTTACTCATCGCCCAAAATAAGAAAAAGAAATGAAAAAGTGGCTAACGAATAACTTGACGTTAAAATTAATTGCCCTGGGGCTTGCCATCGTCACCTGGATTTATGTGAATGGGGAAATTATGAAATAGCTATCAGCTTGTAGCTTTCAGCCTTCAGCTTTGGCTGATAGCTGACGACTGATAGCTGAAAGCTATAACCATGCCCAAACTTGGTGTTAACATTGACCATATTGCGACTCTCCGTCAGGCTCGACGAGGACTTGAACCAGATCCACTGATGGCCGTGCGCCTTTGTGAGGAGGCCGGGGCCCATAGCATTGTCGCTCATTTGCGTGAAGACCGACGCCACATCCACGATCAGGATATCAAAAATATCAAAGCGATTGTCAAAATTAAATTCAACTTGGAGATGTCTTTGCATCCAGAAATTGTCAAGATAGCCACGAAGGTTAAACCTGACTTAGCGACGTTGGTCCCTGAACGTCGTCAAGAAATCACCACAGAAGGAGGACTGGATGTGGTTCGCCATTTTAAGCGTATAGAAAAAACCATTCGACTTTTATCCCAACACGATATTGAAGTGAGTTTATTTATCGATCACATCAAAAAACAAATTGAGGAAGCTTGCCGTGTTGGTGCTAAGATGATTGAACTCCACACCGGGGCCTATGCCAACGCGAAGGCCAAACAGCGCGTTATTCATGAATTTAATCGCCTCAATGACATGACGTATTTTGCCCAGAACCTGGGCCTCAACGTCTCAGCGGGACATGGTCTTAATTATCAAAACACACGGGCCATTGCCGAAATTCAAGGAATTGAGGAACTCAACATCGGCCATGCCATCATTTCTCGTGCTGTCTTTGTGGGATTTAAAAAAGCTGTTCAAGAAATGGTTAAACTCGCGAGTACCTAAACGTAAGCGATGATTTTGGGAACGGGTATAGATATCATTGAAATTAAGCGCATTGAAAAGGCCATGAAGCGCTGGGGAGAAACGTTTCTTGACCATGTCTTTCTCAAAGAAGAAATTAATTATGCCCGACGACATAAATATCCCCCCCAACATTTTGCCGCCCGATTTGCCGCCAAAGAGGCGGTTTTAAAGGCCTTAGGGGGGAATGCGCCTATCCACTGGAAGGACATCAAAATTGTTAATGATAAGAACGGAAAACCTCATTGTGTTTATCGCGACAAAAAATTCAAACATAAAATTCTAATCTCCATTTCCCACAGCAAAAATTATGCGGTTGCGAGCGCTATTATTACGTCTTAAACGTAAGGTTCACAAAAAAACATTTGGCCACGTGTTGGTGTTAGCAGGCTCGCCTAATATGCTGGGGGCCGCCTGTCTTACAGGTTTAGCCGCTATGCGTTCCGGGGCCGGTTTAGTCACCATCGGTATTCCCAAAAGTCTCAACATAACATTACAGAAAAAAATTTCAAACGTGATTATGACTTTACCTCTCGCGGAAACAGCTCTGCAAACCTTATCCGTTTCAGCCTTCGCGCAAATTCAAAAAAAAATCAATACTTTTGATGCCATCGCTATCGGACCGGGGTTATCTCATCATCCCAGCACGCAAAAACTGATTCTCAAGATCATTGAAGCCTCACCGAAACCTCTCGTGATTGATGCCGATGCCCTCAGCGCCCTTGGCACAAGTTTACGATCACTTTTGAAAACGAAAACAACAAAAATTTTGACACCACATCCAGGGGAGATGTCACGCTTAACAGGCCTGGCGAAAAACGTGATCGAAAAAAATCGAAATAAAACGGCACGCGACTTCGCCAGAACCTTCCATTGCGTCTTAGTCCTCAAAGGACACCGTACGGTGGTTGCCTCGGAAACCGGACAAATATATATTAATAAAACCGGAAATCCGGGGATGGCGACTGCCGGCAGTGGCGATGTTTTAACAGGGATGATTGCTGCTTTTTTAGGTCAAGGTTTATCGGGTTTTGAGGCTGCCAAATATGCGACATATTTTCATGGTAAAGCAGGGGATTTAGCCGCCGAAGAAAAAACGCGTTTATCGATGATTGCCACGGATATCATTGATCATATCCCCATGGCAGTTACTCTGCGCTCCATCGAAGAGAAACCAAAAAATTTTTAGGTGTTACGGCTTGACAATTTTTTATCCTTACCACACAATGATACTATGGATTTCCACGAACGACCCAAATTAGTTCCACCTCATGGCGAAAAGCGTATCCTTCTTCACTCGTGTTGTGCTCCTTGTTCCGGGGAAATCATGGAGGCACTCCTGGCCTCAGGGATTGATTACACCATCTTTTTCTATAATCCCAACATCCATCCTCGACGAGAATATGAAATCCGTAAAGAAGAAAATATCCGTTTTGCCGAAAAGATGAATATCCCATTCGTGGATGCAGACTACGATCGTGATACTTGGTTTGCTCGTGTGAAGGGTCTAGAATGGGAGCCAGAACGTGGAAAACGCTGCAGTGTCTGTTTTGACATGCGTTTTGAGCGTACCGCGCTCTATGCACATGAAAAGGGGTTTAAAATATTCACTTCGAGTCTTGGCCTATCCCGCTGGAAGGATATGAACCAGATTAATGAATCAGGAATTAAAGCAGCCAGTCACTACCCTCACTTAACGTATTGGACCTACAATTGGCGGAAGGGAGGGGGATCCCAACGAATGTATGAAATCGCCAAGCGAGAAGAGTTTTATCAACAGGAATATTGCGGTTGTGTGTATTCACTACGCGATACGAATCTTTGGCGTCTCAAAAATGGCAAGGAACGAATCACCATTGGTCAAAAATTCTATAAAAACACCTCTGATGCAACTCCGGAAATCTCTATTGTCAGTACACCTTAAAATCTTCCATGAAAAAAAATAAGACTGTCAATATTAAGTCTAGAATCACCTTAGACCGCTTCGATTGGTTTGCCTTAGGACTTTGTTTTGTGGTCTTCTCCCTTTGGGGAATTTTACTAACTAAAAAATACCTAAACTTTGGTTACTATGATTGGGATTTAGCTTTCTTCAATCAAGCCACATGGAATCTTCTCCATGGCGAGCAATATGTCTCTTTATTCGATCTTAATTTTTTTTCTAATCATTCTAATCTGATCGCCTATCTATGTTTACCTCTTTATGCGCTAGCGCCTCATCCATTAACACTGGTTTTCTTAAAAGTCTTTTCTGTTGTTGCCGGAGGTTATATCCTTTATTTTATCGGAAAAAAGAAAATAGGTCCCGTTGAGGCTATGCTTTTTATGGGATTTTATTTCTTATATGTTCCAAACCTGTTCGGCCTCATCTATGAATTCGATTTCGAAAGCTTATCACCCATTTTTTTATTTTTGCTTTATGCCCTCTTTCAAAATAAAAATCTCGTGGCCTTCCTTATGACCGCTTTCATCACCATCTTCATCAAGGAAAATATGCCCATGATAATCGTTGCTTTTGGCATTTTTGCCTTGTTTGCCAAGAATCGAAATAAATTAACTTGGGGAATCATCCCCATTGCTCTAGGACTTAGTTCCTTTTATCTCCTGACGAGTGTCATCATTCCACACTTTCGCGGAGGAAATGTGCACGGCTATATTGGATTTTATACACAACTGGGGGAATCTCCCTTGGAAGTGGTCTGGACAATTGTATTACATCCATGGAAAGTACTCCCGTATTTTAAAGATCCTAGCAATATTCGATTTTTGTTTGAGCTTTTTAGTCCTTTACTCTTTTTGCCGATTCTAAGTCCACATACGCTTTTTTTAATCTCACCAATATTCTTACAGCATCTTTTATCCTCTGGACACCAACACCACACTATTTATTATCAGTATGTCCTTAGTATAGCCCCTTTTCTTTTTCTTGCAGCTCTTTCAACTTTTTTCACTTTAAAACGCTTCCTTCGACCTTTGTTCCAAATCATTATTTTAGTTTTGATTGTTGTTCTTTCTTGCCTAAGCTTTAAAAAATATCTGCCAAGCCTACTTCCTCGTCTTAACCTCGCTTCAGACCATCTTAATCCCTCACGATGGGCTATGGTTCGCACGATTCCACCTACTTCCTCTGTGATCGCATCCTTTGATTTTTTGGCCGAATTATCCAACCGCAAAGACTTATACGCCTTCTATAAAGTATACAGTTTTGATCATCGGGAAATGTTTAAAATACCTAGCACGGTTCAATATGCCATTGTTGATTTTAAGGATCGGTGGTTAGAAGCTATCTATTCCAAAGAGCCATCGCAAACCACCACTTATCTACAAAAATTTTTTTTAGATAACACGTGGGGAGTCCTTCAAGCCTCTGAAAATATTATCCTGTTTAAAAAAGGCGAGAATAAAAAATTTTTAGAGATTGATACTTTTAATTCTAGTATACGTTATAATATTTTCTATAACGTTAACGAGAGTTTTGGCCTTAAATTTCTAACGGGTATCACGGAAGTCACTGAAAACCAGAAGGTACTACCATTAAACTTTGAATGGTTTGTTTATCAAGATATAGAAGAAAATTACGCGGCTCAAATTTTAGTGTTGCAAGAAGGCAAAAGTATAGCTATCCGAAATCACTATATTGGCTATAAAATTTATCCTTCTTTTATGTGGAAGAAGGGGGACCTTGTTCGCGAACGCTACTGGTTAAATGTTTCGAATTTACCAAAAGGAAATTATGCCCTTGAATTAAGGATAGTCAATCTACACAAAAATGAAAAAATATCGCCAATCAAACTCTCTAACATAACAGTACCATGAAAAACTTCTTTTTTTTCTTAAAGCTCTTACGTACTCAGCAATGGGTAAAGAATACATTTATCTTCTTTCCCTTATTATTTTCTGGCTATCTTTTCCATCGCGAACCTGCGGTTAGTACGGTCTTAACTTT
>Ga0114945_10000086_pt1 | contig 51509 bp, 51 predicted proteins | sample OV2TP3_FD_87194 | JGI IMG/M metagenome (GOLD analysis project Ga0114945, IMG submission 87194) | Hot spring microbial communities from Beatty, Nevada to study Microbial Dark Matter (Phase II) - OV2 TP3 | ecosystem: Environmental > Aquatic > Thermal springs > Hot (42-90C) | place: USA: Beatty... | reverse complement strand
GGATGTCCATCACGGAGCCTCGCCGGGGCGCAGGTCCGGCCGAGGTGCTCGAGGCACTGGGTACCCAAGGCACTCCCAGCGAGGGTCCGTGCTTCGCTCGTCCCATGGTACAGGGTACCCGCGTCAGAGGCGCGAAGCGCCTCCACGCGGGCACCCGCGCCGAAGCGGCGCGGGTACCCGGCTCGGAGTGGAACACTTTTCCCTTGGCGGTTTGTCATCGCCTTGCGCCTCGTTTACGCAGACGCCCGGCTAGTCGGCGAAGCCGACGACGCGCGGGTCCCGGCTCGAATCCTTGCTCGGCTTGCCGAGCCGCTCCTCGGCCACCCGGCGCCGGGCCGTCTTGGAACCTCGGGCGATCGCGACCTTCCCCGTCCGGACCAGCTCCTGGATCCCGACCGGCCGGAGCAGCTCGATGATCGCGTCCAGCTTGGACTCGTCGCCCGTCACCTCGAGGGTGAACGTCGTCGGCGTCACGTCCACGACCTTCGCCCGGAAGATGTCGGCCGTCCGCAGGATGTCGGCGCGGTGCTGCGGCTCGGCGTTCACGCGCATGAGCACGAGCTCCCGCTCGACGTGGTTCTCGTGCGTCAGGTCGATCACCTTGATGACGTCGATCAGCTTGTGGAGCTGCTTGACGACCTGTTCGATGACGAACTGGTCGCCCCGCACCACGAGGGTCATCCGCGACACCGTCGGGTCGAGCGTCTCCCCGACTGAGAGCGACTCGATGTTGTACCCCCGGGCGCTGAAGAGGCCCGCCACGCGCGAGAGGACCCCGAATCGGTTCTCGACGAGAACCGCGATCGTATGCTTCTGCGGCCCCTGACCGTCCTGCACCGTTCGCTCCCGTCCTTCCGCTAGAACCCAGTCTGGGACTTGGCGGCCTTCGCCTTCACGTCCCGGTTCGGCTTCTCCAGGATCATGTCCTTGTTGGCGCCCCCCGCCGGCACCATCGGGAAGCAGTACTCGTCTTTGTCCACCACGACGTCGACCACGACCGGACCGGGCACCGCGAACGCCTTCTCGAGCGCCGGCACCACCTCGTTGGGCTTCGTGGCGCGGATGCCGACCGCCCCGTACGCCTCGGCCAGCTTGACGAAGTCCGGGCTCGCGGACAGGTCGATCGAGTGGAAGCGCCCGCCGTAGATGATGTCCTGCCACTGGCGGACCATCCCGTGACCGCCGTTGTTGATGATCACGGTCTTGATCGGCAGCCGGTTCTCGACCACGGTCGCGAGCTCCTGGGAGTTCATGATGAAGCTCCCGTCGCCGTCGATCAGCACGACGAGCCGGTCGGGGCGCGCCACCTGCCCCCCCATGGCGGCAGGGAGCCCGTAGCCCATCGTCCCGAGCCCGCCGGAGGTGAGCCAGTGGCGCGGATGCTTGAACCGGTAGTGCTGCGCGGCCCACATCTGGTGCTGGCCCACGCCCGTGACGATGATCGCCTCGCCCTTCGTGAGGTTCGAGATCTCCTCGATGACGTACTGTGGCTTGATCAGCTCGTCGTCCCAGTCGTAGCGGAACGGGTGCTTGGCCTGCCACTGCACGACCTGCCGGAGCCATTGCTCCCGCGCCTCGCGGACCGCCGCCCCGGGATCCGCCGCGCCCTCCTCCAGCAGGTGCTCCCGCAGCTTGACGAGCACCCGCTTGGCGTCGCCGACGATCGGGATATGCACCTTGACGTTCTTCGAGATCGACGAGGGATCGATGTCGACGTGGATGATCTCCGCCTGGGGGGCGAAGTGCTCGATCTTCCCCGTCACGCGGTCGTCGAACCGGGCCCCGACCGCGATGAGCAGGTCGGAGTTGTAGACCGCCATGTTCGGCGCGTACCCGCCGTGCATGCCGAGCATGCCCATGGACAGGGGGTGGTCCGAGGGGAACGCCCCCATCGCCATGACCGTCGTGGTCACCGGAATCCGCGTCAGGTCGGCCAGCGCCTGAAGCCCGGCCGACCCGTCCGAGCTGATGACGCCGCCGCCGACGTAGAGGACGGCCCGCTTCGCCCGCATGATCGACCGCGCGGCCTTGCGGATCTGCCCGGGGTGGCCCTCGTAGGTCGGGTTGTACGAGCGGAGGTAGACCTTGTCCGGGTACTCGAACTCCGCCTGCTTGATCAGGATGTCCTTGGGCAGATCGACGTGCACGGGCCCCGGGCGCCCGGTCGCGGCGATGTAGAACGCCTCCTTGATGACCGGCGCGATGTCATTCGTGTCCTTCACGAGGAAGTTGTGCTTCGTGCACGGCCGCGTGATCCCGACGTTGTCGGCCTCCTGGAACGCGTCGTTGCCGATCAGGTGCGTCGGCACCTGGCCCGTCAAGGCGACGATCGGCATCGAATCCATGTAAGCATCCTGGAGCGCCGTGACCAGGTTCGTCGCCGCCGGCCCCGAGGTCACCATGCAGACTCCGATCTTCCCGGAGACTCGCGCGTAGCCCTCGGCGGCGTGCCCGGCCGCGGCTTCCTGACGCACCAGGATGTGGCGCAGGGGTCCGGGAAAGTCGTACAGCGCGTCGTAGACCGGCAGGACGGCCCCGCCGGGAAGGCCGAAGACCACGTCCACGCCTTCACGCTTGAGCGACTCGAGGACGATCCGTGCGCCTGACATCTTCATGGAAGCTCTCCTGACACCCGCGTCGTGGTCATGACGATGAAGCCCTCACAGCAGCCCGGCCGTGGCCAGGATTTCCTTGATCTCCTCGACCGCGTCCCCGTCGGGGACCGGCAGCGGCCCCCGCGTCGGCCCCCCGTACCCCCCGACGAGGTCCAGCGCGGCCTTGAGACCGCCGATCCCGTAGCGGCCCGTGATCCCCGTCGCCAGGGGGCTCAGCCGCACGGCGACTTCTCGCGCCTCCGCCCACCGCCCCGCCTGGGCGAGGCTCCAGATCTCGCAGCACTCGCGCGGCGCGACGTTCGCGACCGCCAGCACCCCGCCCGCCGCCCCGATGACGAGGGCCGGCAGGAACGCGACCGGCGACCCCACCAGCACCTGGAAGGACTTGGGGGTCAGCCGCATGATCTCCGCCGCCTGGGGCACGTTGCCCGAGCTGTCCTTGATCCCCCGGACGTTCGGGTGCTCGGCCAGCCGCGCCACGGTCTCCGGCTCCAGGTTGACGCCGGTGTTAGCCGGGAAGTTGTAGAGCAGGATCGGGATCGGCGAGGCGTCGGCGATCGCCCGGAAGTGGCGGACGAGCACGGGTGGCTTGAGCATCGCCTTGTAGTAGCTCGGCGTGATGACGATCGCCGCGTCCGCCCCCAGTTCGGCGGCCCGCCGCGTGAGGCGGATGGCCGCCGGCGTGGATTCCCCGCCCGTCCCGCCCACCAGGAGCCGCGACCGGGGTGTCGCCTCGCGCGCCGTCGCGAAGACGCGCTCCTTCTCCGTCTCCGAGAGCAACGGAAACTCCCCGGTCGAGCCGAGCACGACGTAGGCGGTCAGCGGATGCGCGTTCAGCCGGGCGAGGTTCGCCGCGAGCTTGTCGTGGGCGACCCCGTCGCCGCGGAACGGCGTGAGGACCGGAACGGACACGCCCTCGAAGCTCGTCATCCGTCGCTCCCGCGCTCCTTGATCCGGGCCTGCGCGGCCGCGAGCCGGGCCGTCGGGATCTGGAACGGCGAGCACGAGACGTAGGTCATCCCGACCCGGTGGCAGAACTCCACCGAGGACGGCTCGCCGCCGTGCTCCCCGCAAATCCCCACCTTGAGATCGGACCGGGTCTGGCGGCCGCGCTCGATCCCCGTCCGGATCAGCTCCCCCACGCCTTCCTGGTCCAGGACCCGGAAGGGGTCCCGCGGGAGCAGCTCCCGCTCGAGGTAGAGCGGCAGGAACTTCCCCACGTCGTCGCGGCTGTACCCGTACGTCAGCTGGGTGAGGTCGTTCGTCCCGAACGAGAAGAACTCCGCGTCCCGCGCGATCTGATCGGCCACGAGCGCGGCCCGCGGAACCTCGATCATCGTCCCGACGGTGTACGCCACGCGCACCCCGGCCTCCGCCAGCACCGCCTCGGCCGTCCGCACGGCCATCTCCCGGGTGAGCCGCATCTCCCCGATCGTGCCGGTGAGCGGGATCATGACCTCAGGCTCCACGGCGACGCCTTCCCTGACCAGCAACGCGGCCGCCTCGAAGATGGCGCGCACCTGCATCTCGTAGATCTCGGGGTACGTGATCCCGAGCCGGCAGCCCCGGTGCCCGAGCATCGGGTTGGCCTCCTGGAGGCTCCGCACCTTCTCGAGAATCATCTCCAGCTCGGCGATCCGCTGGCGGTCCTTCCGGGTCTTGGCCCGCAGCGCGGCCAGCTCCTTGCCAATCTCGCGCTCCTTGGGGAGGAACTCGTGGAGCGGCGGGTCGAGGAGCCGGATGGTCACCGGGCGGCCGTGCATCGCCCGGAAGATCCCGATGAAGTCCTCGCGCTGCATGGGCAGGAGCTTCTCGAGCGCGCGGAGCCGCGCCTCCCGGTCCCGCGCCAGGATCATTTCCCGCACGATCGGGATACGCGCCTCGGGCTTGAAGAACATGTGCTCCGTCCGGCAGAGCCCGATCCCCTCGGCCCCGAAGGCCAGCGCCGTGGCGGCGTCGGTGGGGGTGTCCGCGTTGGCGCGGACCCCCAGGCGCCGGGCCTCGTCGGCCCACTGCATGATCGCGCCGAAGTACTGGAAGAGCGGCGAGGCCTCGGCGGTGAGGCTCTTCTCGAGCAGGACCTGGACGACCTCCGACGGCTTGGTCGGCACTGCCCCGAGGACGACCTCCCCCGTCTCGCCGTCGAGCGACAGCACGTCGCCCTGGCGGACGACCACGTCGCGCCGGCGGAACTCCAGCGCGTCCTCGTCCACCGTGATGTCGCCGCAACCGACGACACACGTCTTCCCCATGCCCCGCCCGACGACCGCGGCATGGGACGTGAGCCCGCCGCGCGAGGTCAGGATGCCCTGCGCGGCGTACATCCCCGCGACGTCCTCGGGCGAGGTCTCGGTCCGGATCAGGATGACCTTCTCGCCCCGCTCGGCCCACTCCTCCGCGTCGTCGGCGCTGAACACCACCCGGCCCACGGACGCCCCCGGCGCCGCCGGCAGCCCCTTGGCGATGAGGCGGCCCTCCGCGATGGCGCGGGCCTTCGCCGCCTGGTCGAAGATGGGGTGGAGCAGCCGGTCGAGCTGGTCGGGGTCCACGCGGAGCAGCGCCAGGTCGCGGTCGATCAGTCCCTCGGAGACCATGTCCACGGCGATCCGGACCGCGGCCGCGGCGGTGCGCTTGCCCGAGCGGTTCTGCAGGAGGTAGAGCGTGCCCTCCTGCACCGTGAACTCGATGTCGAGCATGTCGCGGTAGTGGCGCTCGAGCCCCTGGTACGTCGCCTCGAGCTCCTGGTAGACGCCGGGCATCCGGTCGCGCAGCGCCGTGATGGGCTGCGGCGTCCGGGTCCCCGCGACCACGTCTTCGCCCTGCGCGTTCGGGAGGAACTCCCCGAAGAACCGCCGCTCCCCGCTCGAGGGGTCGCGCGTGAAGGCCACCCCCGTCCCGGAGGTCTCGCCCAGGTTCCCAAAGACCATGGCCTGGATGGTCACCGCGGTTCCCCAATCGTTCGGGACGGCGTGGATCCGCCGGTAGTCCTCGGCCTTCTTCGAGAACCACGAGTCGAAGACCGCGTGGACCGCGAGGGTGAGCTGGACCATCGGGTCCTGGGGGAACGGCTCGCCCGCCTCCTCGTAAAGGCCCTTGTAGCCGGACACGAGCCCCCGGAGCGCGGGCACGGCGAGGTCGGCGTCGGTCCGGGCGCCGGTCCGCGTCTTCGCGACCTGGAGGAGCTCCTCGAAGCGCCTCCGCTCGATCCCGAGCACGACGTCCCCGAACATCGTGAGGAAGCGCCGGTAGCAGTCCCAGGCGAAGCGCTCGTTGCCCGTGCGCTGGGCGAGCCCTTCCACGGCTTTGTCGTTCAGGCCGAGATTCAGCACGGTTTCCATCATGCCGGGCATGGAGACGCGCGCCCCCGACCGCACGGAGACGAGAAGCGGCCGCTCCGCATCGCCCAGGCGGCGTTCGAGCAGCGCTTCCAGCCGGCCCAAGTGCTCGCGCACCTCCTCCCAGAGTCCCCGGGGATCCCGTCGACCGAGCTTGACGTACTCGCTCCAGGCCTCCGTCGTGATCGTGAACCCCGGCGGGACGCGGATGCCGAGGTTCGTCATCTCCGCCAGCTCGGCCCCCTTGCCGCCGAGCAGCGTGCGGAGCTGGCTCGATCCCTCGGCCTTGCCGCCCCCGAAAAAGTAAACGAGCTTCCTCATTTGTCTCGGCTCACGCCCAGACGGGTCCCGGCCCCGGGTGAAAAGTTCCCCCACACTAGCAGCCAAACCCCCTTGTGTCAAGGCGAAATCGGCCGCGCGCCGGCCTTGCGGTGCGGCTCCCGCGCGTGCGAAGCCTGCGGCGCCGCCGCGTCAGGTGACTCGGGGATCCAGGGCGTCGTGGAGTCGGTCGCCGACCAGGTTGATCGCGAGAACCGTCAGGAGGACCGGGCGCGACGGCTCGGGCCTTCGGCCTCCGCGACGTCGCTCCCTTCTTCACGCGCGCGCCCCATCACGAGCGCCTCGACCGCGACCAGGTGGTCCAGCATCGCCTGGCGCGCGGCCTCCGCGTCCCGCGACTGGATCGCCGCCAGGACGCGCCGGTGGTCCTGGTGCGAACGCTGGGGCCGGCCCGGCGTCTGGAGCGACTCGTCGCGGCTCTGGGCGAGCAGGTCCATCAGGGCGGTGACGATCCGGGTGATGGCGCGGTTGTGGGCCGAGTGCGCGATCGTCGTGTGGAACGCCGCGTCCTGGGCGAGCCCCGTCCCGCCCGCCGCCACCTCGCGCGCCTGGGCGTCCAGGATGCGGCCCAGCTCGGCGATGGCCTCGTCGCTCGCCCGGCGCGCCGCGAGCGCCGCGATCGGGGGCTCGAGCAGCCGGCGGGCCTCGTAGAGCTCCGCGATGGCCTCGCGCTGCGTCAGGATCACGAGCGCCAGCGGCTCGACGAGCGCCTCGACCGAAATCTCGCGGACGAAGGTCCCTTCCCCCGGGCGGATCTCGATGAGCCCCGTGCTCTCCAGCGCGCGGAGCGCCTCGCGGACGGACGTCCGGCTCACGCGGAACCGCTCCGCGAGGTCGCGCTCGGGGGGCAGCCGGTCCCCGGACTTGAGCTGGCCGTCCGCGATGAGCGCGCGGATCTGCCGGACGATCTCCTCGTAGATGCGGGTGCTCTTGATCGGCTCGAGGGTGGGCCAGCTCATGCGCGCCTCACAAGAGGCTACCGCAACTCACCCGCGAAGCCAAACTCCGCCGTGGCGGCGGAACCCCTCGGCCTCATCGCGCGTACGGCCAGACCCAGATCAGCATGCCCAACACGTAGCAGACCCCGCTGGCCACCAGGGTGAACGGCACGCTCCAGGCGAGGAACTCGCCCAGGGGGACCTTCCGCTTCTCCTCCCGCTCGCAGATGTTCAGGGCGGCGTAGAGGGCCGGGGCGCCGGCCACCGTGAGGTTGCTCCCGAGCGTGCCGGACCAGACCAGCATCCACCAGAGCGGCCACGGCTCGATGCCCTGGTGGCGCAGGTCCCGGATCGTGTAAAGGAACGTGAGGATGTAGGCGTCGTGCTCGACGATCCCCACGATGGGGACCGTGACCCAGTAGAGCAGGGTCGCCCCGAGCATGAGGTTCTGCGCGAACAGGGGCGTCAGGGCGTGGGCCAGCTTCTCGAGGATGTGCGTCTTCTCGAGCCCGCCGACCAGTGCGAACAGCGCGATGTAGAAGAAGATGGCCCGCCAGTCCAGCTCCTGGAGGATGCTCTCGAAATCCGGCTTGCGCACCCGGTCGCCGAGGACCTCGAGGAGCAAGATCAGCGCCAGGGCCCCGCTCAGCGCGATGAACCCGAGCTTGACGCCCAGGACCTCGCGGAACGCCATGGCCAGGATGGTCGCGCCGAACCCGGCGAGCACGATGAACGCGAACAGGGGATCGGCCAGGCGCGCCTCGAAAAGCGCGACGGTCCCGGGGTTGCCGGCGGCGCCGGGGGCGAGCGCTCCCGTGCCCGCCCCCCGGCCGGCGAACCGGAAGCCGTAGAGGTACATCGCGCCGAGCGTGATCAGGAAGGACACGGTGAGGATCGGGAACGAGGAGGGCCGCCCGAACTGCCAGAGGAAGTCGCGGAACTCCGCCCCGGAGACGCTGTGGAGCATCTGCGGCGGGAGATCGCCCAGCAGCATCGCGGTGCCCATGAAGTTCGCGCTGAATCCGATCATCAGGATGAAGGGGGTGAGCGGAATGCCGAGCCGGCGGGCCAGGGGGATCGCCACGGGTGCGAACATCAGGATGACGACCACGTTGTCCACGACCATCGAGACGAACCCGGCGAGCGCGGACAGGATCATCACCAGGAGCCCCGGATGGCCGCGCGACAAGCGCAACGCCGCGGCGGACAGCCACTCCGGCACCCCCGACTTGCCGAAGTACCCGGCGATGGTCCAGATGCTCACTAGGATCGCCATCACGTTCCAGTCCACGGACAGGAAGGCGTCGACCTCGCTCATGACGCCGGCCCACACCATCACCCCGACCCCGAGCAGGGCCGCGACCGTCCGGTCGATCACCCCCACGATCACCGCCAGGATCGTCACCGAGAAGATCGTCAGGGCCAGCCACGCTGTCGCGTCCACCGGTCGGCTCTCCTCCCGCGTCAGGCGTGCGTGGTCGTCCGCGTCACCGCACCGGCCGTCGGAAGATCTTCACGTCGCTCGTAAGAGCGACCACGCCCGGGACGCCGCGCGCGACCGTGTCCACCGCCTCGCGCTCCTCCTCCGAGCCCACGACGCCGCCCAGGAGGAGTCGGCCCTCCGTCGCCCGCACGTCCACGTCGACGGCCGCGGTGGCCGCCGTCGCCTTCAGCGTCGCCCGGACGCGCGCGGAGAGGGCCTGGTTCCGGAGGTCCGCGCGCGATGCCTCCGTCGGCTGGAACTCCGGCGCAGCGGCCAGCGCGAGCAGCTGCCGGACCCCGGACTCCAGGGTCACGGCCCCCGTGTTGATCACGAGGTCGTAGAGGATCGGGTCGGTCCAGTCGACGTCGAAGAGCTGGCGCATCCGGGCCCGTACCCCCGCGTCGTACACCGTGATCCGCCGGACGGCCTCGGCGTGGTCGATCCCGAATCGCGTCATGACCCGTTCCGCCCGCACGTCAGCCGGCGCGCACACCCGCACCCGGATCGCGTGGCGGATGCCCCGGAGGAAGATCGTGGACCACCGGCCCATGAGGAGGACGCGCTCCCGCAGCGCGGCGTCGAGCACGGCCGCCTGGATGTAGAGCTGGTAGCGCTGTGCGCGCCGCCCGAAGCGGTCGAGCAGTCGCGGCGTCTCCTCCACCGCGCCCACGAGCTGCCCTTCCATCGCCCGGTACTCGCGCGCCGCGGCCTTGATGATGTCGTTCCGCAAGAACTCGTAGCCGAGCCGCCGCGCGACCTCGAGGCCGATGAACGTGCCGAGGCTCCCCATCTCCTTGGTCATCGCGATGACGCTCACGGCCGTCTCCACGCCTGCGCGGCGACCTGCCTCCCCCGGCGCCGCCTCCAGAGGAGCAGCAGCCCCGGGAGGAAGAAGAAGGCCGCGGCCGCCGCGAGGAAGGTGGCCGCGATCGGGCGGGTGAGGAAGATCAGGAGCGACCCGTCGGACATGATGAGGCTCTGGCGCAGGGCCTCTTCCGTCATGTCCCCGAGCACCAGCGCGATCACGAACGGCGCCAGGGGGTAGTCGAGCTTCTTGAACACGTACCCCGCCGCCCCGAAGACCAGTAGCAGCCAGACGTCGAACGTGGTGTTCTTGACCGCATAGGCCCCGATCGCGCTCAGCAGGATGATCGTCGGGGTCAGGATGGGCGTGGGGACCCGGAGGACAGCCGCGAACAGGGGCACCAGGAACAGGCACAGGAGGACCCCCATCACGTTGCCGATGTACATGCTCGCGATGAGGCCCCAGACGAAGTCCTTCTGCTCCACGAACAGCGTCGGCCCCGGCGTCAACCCCCAGATGTAGAGCCCCCCGAGGATGACGGCCGCCGTGGGGGACCCGGGGATCCCGAGCGTCACCATGGGCAGCAGCGCGCCGATGCCGGCGGCCTGGGCGGACGATTGCGCCGCGATCACGCCCTCGGGCGCCCCCGACCCGAACTTCTCGGGGTGCCTGGAGTACTGGCGCGCGAGCCCGTAGCTCATGAATGACGCCGGCGTCGCCCCCGTCCCGGGTAGTATGCCGACCCAGAAGCCGAGGATCGTGCTGGTGAGGAACGTGGCCGGGCTCCGGCACAGCGACGTCACGGTCAGCCACATGTCGCGGAGCCCGACCCGCCCCTGTGCCCCGCGGAACTCCAACGTCTCCTCCGCCGACTGGAGGATCTCCCCGATCCCGAAGAGCCCGATCGACGCCGTGATGAAGCTGAACCCCGATAGCAGGATGATCACGTCGAAGGTGAGCCGCGGCCGTCCGGTGACGATGTCCAACCCCACTGACGCCAGGATGAAGCCGAGCGCTGCCGAAGCCAGGGCCTTCATCGGGGACCCCCGCCCCAGCCCCGAGATCGTGCTGAACGCGAGGAGCAGGATCGCGAATGTCTCGGGCGGCCCGAACTTCAGCGCCAGCTCCGCCAGGGGCGGCGCGAAGAAGGTGAAGAGCAGCACCGAGATCAGTGCGGCGAAGAAGCCCGGAATGAAGGCGAGCGCGAGCGCCTGCCCTGCCCTGCCGGCTCGCGCCATGGGGTACCCGTCGAACATGATCGCCACCGACCAGGGCTCCCCGGGGATGTTGAACAGGATCGACGTGATCGCCCCTCCGAAGAGCGCGCCCCAGTAGATGCACGAGAGGAACACGATGGCCGACGTCGTCGGCATGGTGAACGTCAGCGGGAGGAGGATCGCGACGCCGCTGGTGCCCCCGAGCCCCGGGAGCACCCCGATGATGACTCCCAGGAAGACGCCGGCGGCGGCGATGAAGAGGTTGTACGGGGTGATCGCGATCTGGAAGCCGCTGGTGAGGTTGAGTAGCGCGTCCATGCGCCTAGAAGGGCAGGAGGCGCTCGCCGAAGAGCCCCTTCGGGAGCGGGATGAGGAACCACCGCTCGAAGATCAGAAACGTCGCCGCGGGGAAGAGCATGCTCACCGCGACGGTGAGGGCCCACGACTGGCGGCCGGTCAGGCGGATGTAGACGAGGAGATACGCGAGCGAGGTCAGGTAGAACCCGACCAGCTCGAACAGCGCCACCGCCCCGGCCATCGGCAGAAACACGGTCAGGACGAGCCGGAGCGCGCCCGCCGGGAAGAACGGCGACGCCATCCGCGCGGAGCGGTCGCGCACGGCCTGCGCGAGGATCCAGAGGCTCGACAGGCCGAGGATCACCGCGAGCCAGAAGGGGAAGAACCCCGCGCGGGGCCCACTGTCACCCCACCCGGGACCGAGGCGCACGGCCTCGAGGCCCACCGTCGCCGCGATCGCCATCAGGACCAGCGCCGTGATGATCTCCGCGCGCTTCATCGGCTCCGCCCGGACACCGCGCCTCGGACGCGGAAGCGGGCTGCCCCGTCCCGGAGCAGCCCGCCCGTCCCCGCGTGAATCGGCCCCGAAGGGCCCGCCGTCAGCGTCCTACTTCACCCACCCAGCCTTGCGCATCACCTGCTCGTGGACCTCGTTGTAGCCGGCGACCCATCGGGCGAACTCGTCCCCGGTCATGAACTTCGGGTCGAGGACGTTCTTGTCGAGGAACGCCTGGAACTCGGGGAGGTCGAACACCTTCTTGAGCAATCCGGTGTAATACTGCCGCGCGTCGGCCGGCATCCTGGGCGGCCCGAAGACGCCCCGGATCATCTGGTACGAGATGTCGTAGCCGAGCTCCTTCATGGTGGGCAGGTCCGGGAGCTGCTTGTGCCGCTGGTCGGCGAACGTGGCGAGGATCCGCACCCTGTCCGGGTGGTGTGCGAGCGCCTCGCTCGGGTTGTTGACCGTGGACTCCACCTGCTTCCCGACCAGGTTCGCCGCCACCGTCCCCCCGCCCTTGAACGGGACGTACTTGAACGGCTTGAGGTTCGCCTTCTGCTCGAAGAAGGTGAAGATCAGCTCGTCCTCCTGCTTCGAGCCCGTCCCGCCCACCGTCATCGCGCGCTGCTGCGCGTCGGCGACGAACTCCTTCACGCTCTTGATCGGGCTGTCCGCGTGGACCCAGAGGAAGAAGTTGTCGAGCGCGACGAGGGCGATCGGCGTGAAGTCCTTGTAGCTGAACGGCAGCTTCTGCATGATCGGCGTCATGACGAAGCTCGAGAGCGTGATCATGATCGTGTGGGGATCAGCCTCTTTCGCCTTGACGTACTGCATCGCCACCGCCCCGGCGCCGCCGTCCTTGTTGAGCGGCACGAACGGCACGGGCGCGAGCTTGTGTTTCTCGATGAGCCCCGAGATCAGCCTGGCATACTGGTCGGCGCCGCCGCCCTGCCCTGCCATGATCACGAACTCGACCGGCTTCGTCGGCTCCCAGGCGACGGCCGCGCCGTCCGGGACCGCGAGCACGAGGGCCACGAGGATACCGAGGAGGAACCGGATCGTTCCGTTGCGCATAGCCACTCCTTTCGGCCCGGGAGATTCGGAGAACGGGAACGGCCGCCGGGCCCCCCCGGGCGGCCGCTCCCACCCCTCAGGTCTGGAAGGCCAGGTCGACCTCACTGGACGCTCGGGATCCTCGCGGAGTCTTTCCGGAACGCGACGACGCCCGGGAGCTCCCACTTCTCCCACATCTCGTCCACCTTCGCCTGGAAGTACGCGAGGTCCTCCTCGATGAAGTGGGCGAAGCGGCCCTGCCTCAGGAGGTACTCCCGGACCGGCTTTCGCTTCCGCCCGTCCACGATGGCCTTGGTCTTCCCGTAGTATTTCACCACGCCGTCCTCGACTTCGTACAGGGGGAAGATCCCGGTCTCGATGGCCAGCTCGCCCAGCTCGTGGGAGAGCATGGGGTCGTAGTCCCAGCCCTTCGGGCACGGGTCGAGCGAGTGGATGAAGGTGGGGCCGCCCTTGGACAAAGCCTTGCGCACCCGGTTCATCATCTCGACCGCGAAGGACGCGCAGACCGTCGCCACGTAGCGGCACTCCGGGTGACCCGCCGCCAGCATCCCGGCCACGTTCTTCTTCCAGCGGGTGTGGATGAGCCGCTTCACCGAGCCCGGGGGGCTGAACGTCGTGTGGGCCCCGTAGGGGGTGAGGCCCGAGAGCTGGATGTCGGTGTTCGCGTACGACTCGTTGTCGTAGAGCAGGATCAGGGAGTTGTACTCCTTGTGGGTCAGCGTCGCCGAGATGGCGGCGAGCCCCATGTCGGCCCCGCCCCCGTCGCCGCAGAACGCGATGACGTTGATCGGCTCGGCGCGCATCTTCCCCTTCTTCATGAGGGACTTGAGGCCGGCGGCCGTGCCGAGCGCCGCGGAGCCCGAGGAGCCGAGCTGGGTGTGCATCCAGGGCACGACCCACGGCGTGGAGTAGTACGTGGTGTTCGCCACGTACATGCACCCGGTGGAGCCGAGGACGATGGTCCGCGGCCCGGCGGCCTTGACCATGAGCTTCATGACCAAGGCCGACTCGCACCCCTGGCAGGTCCGGTGGCCCGAGCTGAAGTACTCCTCGATGGTGACCTTCTTGACGCCCTTGAAGGGCTCGAGCACCTGCGTGGCGTTCGCGAAGGTGGTCGTGTCGGCCATCCCCGTTACCTCCTTACTCCCGCACGCCGAGCCAGCAGGTGGCCTGCTCGGCCCTGCCGGCCTTGGCCGCCGCAAAACAGATGTCGGTCGCCTTGTACACGTCCTCGAGCGTCACCTCCCGGCCGCCCAGCCCGCAGATGAACCCGATGAGCGGCGGCCGGTGCTCGGCGTTGTAGAGGGCCGCGCGCACCTCGGTCGCGACCACGCCGGAACCGAAGGGGGAGCCGAACGAGTAGTCCCGGTCGATGACCCCGATGGCCTTGACCTTCCGGAAGGCCCGGGCGAGCTGTTGATACGGGAACGGCCGGAACCACCGGAGCCGGATCAGCCCGACCTTCTTCCCCTCCCCGCGCATCTTGCGGATCGCCACTTTCACGGGGAGGGACAGCGTGCCCATCCCCATCAGGATCACCTCGGCGTCCTCGGTCATGTATTCCTCGAACCAGGGGTTCTCCGGTCCACGACCGAAGACGCGCCGGAAATCCGCGTAGGCCTCCTCGATCACGGTGTAGGCCCGCTCGGTAGCGGCGTTGTTCTGACGCCGGATCTCGATGACCCAGTCCTCGTTGACCTGCGGCGCCACCGTGATCGGGTTGTCCGGGTGGAGCTGCAGGTCGCCCCGGCTGTACGGCGGCAGGAACTTGTCGACCCACTCCCTGGGCGGCACGCGCGTAAGCGCCTGCGAGTGCGTCAGGAACGCGCCGTCCGCGGAGATCGCGATCGGGAGGAAGACCCGCCGGTCCTCGGCCACGCGGTAGGCGATGAGCGTGGTGTCGAGCGCTTCCTGCGAGGTGTCGATCCAGACCAGAAGCCAGCCGAGGTCCCGGACGAAGAGCGCGTCGTTGTGCTCGACGCCGAAGGCCCCCGGGTCGTCCAGCGCGCGGTTACCCACCAGCGCGATCATCGGGATCCGGAGGGCCGGGGTCACGACGAGGCACTCCATCGCGTAGGCCCAGCCCACGCCCGAGGAGCCGCAGAAGACGCGTGCCCCCACGGCCGAGGCGTGCTTGACGATCTCGAACTGGCTGTGCTCGCCCTCGGCGACGATGTACTCGGCGATGAGCTTGCCGTTGGCGATCTTCTTGGCGATCGCCTGCATGACCGTGTCGTACGGCCGGATCGGGTACGCGGTGACGACGTCGATGTCGGCGAGGGTCAGGGCCTCGGCGACGGCCTCGCTCCCGGAGATGAGCATCTCCTTCTCTTCGAGGACCGTCGGTCCCGACGCCGCCTTGGTCGCGACTGCCATGAACTCCCCTCCCTCTCTTTAGGCCCCGGGGGCTTCCGCGACCCCCGTCACGATCGACACCGAGAGCGTCGAGTGCGCCTCCCCCACCTTGGCCCCCTTCTGTCCCGCGTTCTCGCCCGGGATGCCGTCGGAGAGCGGGGCCCCGCCCAGCTCGAACTCACCCCGCGCCATTTCCTCCTCGTATTGCCCGCGATACCGGAAGCCGTGCGACCGCGCCACGTGCACCTTCTCCTTGATCTTCGTCCCGAGCCAGACGCGGTAGGCGTCCTTGTCCCGCCGCCACATCTCCCACTGGCTCGCGTTGTCCTCGAACGCGGCCTCGTTGACCATCGTGATGCAGTCGTGCACGGGGCACACCGCCTCGCAGATCCCGCACCCGCAGCAGGACTCCATGTTGGCGTCGTAGAGCCCGTCGGGCATGACGTCGAAGCACGAGTCGGGGCACTGGAGCCAGCAGAGGGTACATTTCACGCACGTGTCGAAGTCCACGACCGGCCGCATCGTCCGGCTCGAGAACTTCTTGAAGACCTGGCTGCGCTCGGGTCGGTAGCCCTTCGTGCCCTCGATCGGCTTCCCGATGGGGAGCGCGGGAATGCTGACGCCCTCCCGCATCTCCCACCACCGCGGCAGCTCGAAGGAGTACGGGGTTTCCGGATTCCCCTCGGTGATCTTCACCGGCCGGGCTTCGATCCGCTCGTAGGCCTTCCGCGCGGACCCCACCTTCAGGTCGGAGCCCCACTCCGCCTCGCGGATCGCTTCCGAGACCGCCTCGAGGCTCAGGAACTGCGGGGCGATCTTCGCGAGCGCGCCGAGAACGCGCACCTCCGTGTGGTCCTCCCGGTAGACCCAGAGTCCGGCCAAGGAGGCCTTGCCCGGGAGGATCCAAAGGTGGTAGGGGGTGTCCTTCTTGTGAGTGTCCCTGAGGAGTTCGGCGGCCGACTGGGTCGATGTGACGAGGAGGTGGCCGTTCGGGAGGATGAGCCGGTTGATCGGCTGGAGCCCGTACCAGGCCCACGATTCCACGCCCTTGCAGAGCGTGTCGTCCACGCAGATCGTGACGTGGAGCTCCTTCGGCTCGTAGCGCGCCATGTGCTGCTCGAGCTCCTCCTTCGTGTCGGCCACGATGGCGAAGTCCTTGGCGGGCACCCCGTTCCGCTGGGGGCTGTCGCCGTAGCGGCCGAAGGCGATCCCCCACCGCCCCGCCTTGCGGGCCGAGAGAACGATGCCCCGGGTGATGCGAGACGCGAGGTTCTTCTGGAAGATGCCGCGGTAGACGACTTCACAGACGAGATGCGCCATGGACCGCCTCCTGACCGACCGAACACAGTGCTCCCGAGCCCCGGTATGCTGGTCTGACCAGCAGCGTAGGCCAGGCGCCTCGGGCTGTCAAGACGCAAGTTTCCGTCCCGGCGCCGCGGGCTACTCGACCCCCGTCACCTGCTCGGGCTCGATCTTGTAGATGACGCGGACTTCTCCGGCCTGGCGGTACGGGTACCGGTCCTGGCCGAGGTACTTCTTGGCCAGGCTGTCGATGTGGGCATCCGCCCCCTGCTCCGTGACCTCCACCACCTGGCCGCGAACCGCCAGGTGGCGGTACGGGTTGTCCGGATCCATGATGGCCAGGGCCACTTTGGGCCGGCGGCGCATGTTCCGATCCTTCACGCGCCCTCGCGCCGTGTTGATCCGAAAGAGGCGCCCGTCGAAGTCGAACCACACCGGCGTCACCTGGGGACCGCCATCGTTCATCACGGTCGCGAGGTGGGCGAACGCCTTCTTCCGCTCCAGGAGGTCCCTGTACTTGTCCGGCACGCTCACGGCCATCGACACCCTCCTTCCGGCTCGGTCTCGCCGGCTCACCCGCCCGCGACGGCGAGGGCCTGGGCGAGCGCCTCCCTGAGATCCTCCACGTCCTCGATCCCGACGGACAGCCGGATCAGGTCCGGCCCGATCCCGACCTTGGCCTGCTCCTCCGCCGTCAGCGGCCGGTGCGACGTCCGCGCCGGATAGCTCCACGTCGTCGTCACGTCCCCGAAGCTCGGGGCGAACTCGATGAGCCGGAGCGCCCCGAAGAAGCGCTCCACCGCCGCCGCGCCCCCGGCCAGCTCGAACGAGAGCATCCCGCCGAACCCCCCGCGGAAGAGGCGGCGGGCCCGCGCGTGCTGGGGGTGGTCCGCCAGCCCCGGGTAGTGCACCCGCCGCACCTCGCGACGCCCGGCGAGGAACCGCGCGAGCTCGAGCGCGTTGGCCGAGTGCCGTTCCATCCGGAGCGCCAGCGTGCGCACGCCGCGGAGGACGAGCCACGCGTCGAACGGGCCCAGGTTCAGCCCCAGGCGCACCGCCTGGGCGCGCGTCGTCGCGACGAGCCCGGCCGAGCCGGCGACGACGCCGGCCGTGGCGTCGCCGTGGCCCCCGAGGTACTTCGTCGCGCTGTGGTGGACCGCGGTGGCCCCGAGCTCGATCGGGCGCAGCAGCGCGGGCGAGGCGAACGTCGCGTCCACGAGGAGCGCCACGCCCCGCCCGCGGGCCAGCTCGGCGAGGCCCGAGAGGTCCGCGAGGCGGAGCAGCGGATTCGAGACGGCCTCGACGAAGATCGCCCGGGTCGACGGCCGGAGCGCCGCCTCCACGGCCGCGGCCCCGGTCGCGTCCGCGAACGTGACGGTGAGGCCCCACCGCGGCGCTTCTTCGCGGAGGACCGCGGTGGTCGTGCCGTAGAGGTCCTGGCCGGCGACGAGGTGGTCGCCGGGGCGGAGGGCCGCGAGAAAGAGGGCCGTCAGCGCCCCCATGCCGGAGCCGGTGACGACGGCGGCCTCGGCGCCCTCGAGTCCGGCCAGCGTCTGTTCCAGGATCGTGTGGTTCGGCGTGCCGAACCGGCCGTACACGTAGCCCGCCCGTCGCCCCTCCCACACCGCGTCCACCTGCTCGAGGTCATCGAAGACGTAGACGTTCGCGAGGTGGATGGGCGGCGTCAGGGGACGGGACGCGGAGGGCGGCGGCGCCGCAGCGCGCGCGGCCCGGGTGGCGAAGCGGGGCTCGGTCGTCATGCGCTCGTCCTCTCCGTCAGGCGGTCTCGACCCCTCCGAAGGTTACACCAGCGGGAGCGCGCGGCGCGCCGCCGGGCGGAGCGGTCGCTCGCGGCGCGCCGCGCGGATAACCTCGGCGAGCCGGCGCACGCCCTCCTCGATGCGCGAGGCCGGAAGCGCCGCAAACGACAGCCTCAGCGTGCACGTCCCCTCCCCGCCCACGAAGAAGAACGCGCCCGGCGTGTACGCCACCCCCCGGGCGACCGCCCGCGGCAGGAGCTCGGCGGCGTCGAGCTCCTCGGACACCGTGACGAGCAGCGAGAAGCCGTCCTCGGCCGGCATCGTCCAGGTGGCGTCGCGCCCGAGGTGGCGGCGGAGGGCGGCGAGCAGGACGCCGCGCCGGCGGCGGTACTCGGCGCGGACCAGCCGGGCGTGGCGCTCCAGCCGGCGCCCCCGGCAGAAGTCGAAGACGGCGGCCTGGAGGATCGCGCTCGTGTGGAGGTCGGCGAGCTGCTTGATTCCCGTGAGCGGCCGCACGAGCGCCCGCGGCGCCACGAGCCATCCGAGCCGCAGCCCGGGGAAGAGGATCTTCGAGAACGTGCCCAGGTGCAGCACCAGCCCGCCGCGGTCGAGCGCCCGGAGCGGGGGCGCGCCCGCGGCGTCCGCGGGGTCGCCGAAGCCGTCCTCGACGATCGGGACGCGGTGACGGGCGCACAGCTCGACGAGCGCGCGCCGCGCCGTCGGGTCCAGCGACACGCCCGTGGGATTCTGGCCGCCGGGCTGGCAGTAGAGCAGCTTCGGCCGCTGCCCCTCGAGCGTCGCGGCGACGAGATCGACGCGCAGCCCCTCGGGCCCGATCGGCACCGGCAGGAGCCGCGCCTGCGCCGCCCCGAAGGCCTGGATCGCCCCCGGGTAGGTGGGCTGCTCGACGACGACGGCGTCGCCCGGATCCAGGAGCGTCCGCGCGATCAGGTCGAGCCCCTGCTGCGAGCCGCTGACCACGAGCACCTCGTCCTCGACGGCCTCGATCCCCTGGCGCACGAGCCACGTGGCGAGGTAGCGCCGGAGCGCGGGGTACCCGGCCACCGCGTGGTACTGGAGCAGCGTGCGGCCCTCGCGCCTGATGGCGCGGTTCAGCGCGAGTCGGAAAGCCTCCGTCGGGAAGAGTGTCGAGTCCGGGCTCGCCCCCACGAAGGAGATGACGCCCGCTCCACCGGCCGACGCGCGCTCGAACCGCTCGCGCGGAGCCGCGTCGGCGGCGAGCCGGCGGGCGACCCGCGACAGGGCCGCCTCCCAGTCCGCCCCGACCGGCGCCTCCGGCGCCGCCGCCGGGGGCCGAGCCGCGCGGCCCGCCACGAAGGTCCCCTGCCCCACGTGCGCCCGCGCGAGCCCCTCGGCGACGAGCATGTCGTAGGCGGTGGTCACCGTGGCCCGGTTCACCCGGAGCCCGCGCGCCAACTCGCGCGACGCCGGCAGCTTGGCCTCGGGAGGCAGGACGCCGCTCGCGACGAGCCGCTCGAGGTGCCGCTTGATCTGGAGAAACAGCGCCACCCCGCTCGCCCGATCCAGAGGAATCTGCAGAAGGATCCTCCTGACCATCGCCATTACAGCCCACCGCCTCCTCTCCCGCAACCGGCAACTCGCGGCCGGGACTCGCCCCGCTCCGAAAAAAATCCGCTCGGCCCGTCGCCGCTCCTGGGGTAGAGTAGGGATGCCCCACGGGGTCCGGCGGCTCGGACCCGACCTCAGAACGGTTCGGAGGGTCATGGCGCCATCTCACGGTCATCACGAGCGTCTTCGGTCGTCCCGATGAACCGGATCGCGGCCGTCATCTTCGACATGGACGGCGTCCTCCTCGACTCCGAGCCCCTCCACCTCCGCGCCACCCAGGCGACCCTCGGGACGCGGGGCGCTTCCTACACGGAGCGCGACAACCGGGCGTTCTTCGGCGCGACCGACGCCGAGCTCTTCCGCGCCCTCAGCGTCCTCTTCGACCTCCCGGGCCCCACGACGACCCTCGTGGCGGCCAAGCAGGACCGCCTGGTCACCCTGATCCGCACCGAGGCACGGGCCCTCCCGGGGATCCCCGCCGTCCCGCGTCAGCTCCGGGCCGCCGGCCTCCCGCTCGCCCTCGCCTCGTCCTCCCCGCGGCCGGTCATCGAGGCCGTGCTGGAGACCCTCGGCCTCGAGGGCCTCTTCCAGGCGGTCGTCTCGGGCGACGATGTGGCCCGCGGCAAACCCGCCCCGGACGCCTTCCTCCTGGCCGCGCGCCGCCTCGGGGTCCCGCCCGAGCGCTGCCTGGTCGTGGAGGACTCGCGGAACGGGGTTCTGGCGGCCAAGGCCGCCGGCATGACCGTCGCCGCCGTCCCGTGCCCGGCGACGAGCCACGAGGACTTCTCCCCGGCCGACTGGGTGCTGCCGAGCCTCGAGGCGCTGCCGAAGGTCGTCGAGCAGGACGGAGGCGCGTCCCCGGGGCCGGCGCGCTGACGAAGGGAGAGCGCGATGGGACTCGGTGAGCCCAACATCAAGCGAGCGCTCCGGTGGGTCCTGGACCGCCTGGCCGACGATCCGAAGGCCAAGCGCTCCGACCTCATCGACGAGGCCTCGCGGCAGTTCGACCTCACGCCGCTCGAAGCCGACTTCCTCTACCGCCAGCTCACCGAGGCGACCCGCGCCAAAGAACCGGGCCCCGGCAAGCCCGGGCAGACGGAGTAAGGCCCCGCCGGATTCAGGCCGGAGGCCGATGGCGCTCCTTGAACTCCTTCGGCGCGATGGCGATCCGCTTCCCCGCCACGTCCTCCAGGATGTAGACCTCGTCGATCAGCGAGCCGCTCGCAAACACCTCGAAGACCTCGAGGGCGTCCTCGAGCGTCGTCCCGGGCGGCCGCGCCGCCAGCATCGCCTCGACCTCCCTGAGCGCGAGTCGCATCCGTCAGGCTCCTCGGGCCGGCCCCCGGCTCACGGCGGGACCGGCGGCACCGGGGCCCGCGGGCGACGGACGAGGACGCCTGCGAGGGCCGCGAGCGCCGTCAGCCCGAGCGTGGCGGCAGGGTTCGGCGCGTACAGGTACGGGCCGAGCCGCGCGAACAGCGGGTTGCGGAGGAGCGGGGTCGGCGGGACGAGCTCGACGACGCCGGCCCCGCGGAGGGGCACGGGCTCCCTCGGGACCCAGAGGTCGCCCTCGGGGGCGGGCGCGAGCCGTCCCGGCAGGCTCGCGTAGTGGAGCGCGTGGCGCGGCAGGGCGATCGCCTCCAGGCGCGGAGCCGGCACGTCGAGGGCGAGCACGGGCTCGGGACCTCCGCCCTCCCCCAGGGTCACGGTGACCAGCAACTCCCCGGGCCCGCCCGGGCGCGCGTTGAGCGCGATCCGCCGGAACGCGATCGGCCGCAGGGCCGCGCGCACGGGGAGCGGCGCCGCCGGCCCGATGCGGCGGTCGAGGACGGCCACCTGCGTGGCGCCGGGATCGAGCGCGATCTCGGCGCCGCCGGCCAGCTCGCGCAGCGCGTCCTCTCCCGCAGCGTAGCCGAGCACATGGGTCCCCCCCCGCCCGGTCCCCCCCCGCCCGGCTGCCGCGTGGCGCAGCGCCCCCACGTCCACCCGCGTGATGCGCAGCGGGGGATCCGCGGTGACGACGTACCGGTCCTCGGCGCGGAGCTCCCGCCGGCTCTCGTCGTACGCCAGGCGCGCCGTCGCCGCGACCGCGACGCCGCCGCCGGCCAGCGCCCGCACCACCGCGGTCATCGCGCGATCCGCGCGCGCGAGGTCCTCCCGCAGCGCCCGGAACGAGACCGGCGCCATCGCCGCGGGCTCCAGAGCACGCGCGACCGCCTCGACCTCCGTCTCGTCGCGCGCCGCGGCCAGCCGCGCCTCCAGCTCGGCGAACCACTCCCGGAGCCGCCGGCGGCGACCGTCCAGGTCGCGGAACTCTGGCGCGGTCAGCGTCAGCGCGAGGCGGCCGACCGCCGCCTCCAGCGCGGCGACCTCGGCGGGCGCCTGTGACCGCGCGGGGCCGAGCTGGCGGCTCGTTCGGATCGCGGCCGCCGCCCGGCGGTCCAGGTCATCCACGGTGAGGCGCAGCTCCTCGGCCCGGCGGGCGAGGAGCCGGGCCCGGAGCACCGTCCCGGCGGTGATCGCCGGGCCCGCCGCGGCCCCGAGGCCGAGCCGCTCCCGGAGCCAGGCGCTCTCGTCCGCCGCGTAGCTCGCCCGCGGCGGGGGCTCGAGCCACCCGAGCCGGGCGAGCCCCGCGCCCGCGGCGACGGCGAGGACGAGCACGAGCCCCGCGGCGTGACGGAGCCGGCGCCGCGCGAGGAAGATCGCGGCGAGCGCCGCGAGCCAGATCACGCCGAGGACCAGGTTCAGCGCGCTCGCAGCCGCCACGACGGCGAGCACCGCGAGGAGGAGCGCGGCCCTCAACGCGCCGCGCGGAGCCGGACCACCGTCGCCCCCCAGCCGCCGCGCTCCGGGGGCGCGTCGGCGAAGCCCGCGACCAGGGAGGAGCCCGCGAGGACCCGCCGGACCGTCTCGCGCTGGACCCCGCGGCCCCGCCCGTGGATGAGCCGCACCTCCGCGAACCCCGCCGCCCGCGCGGCGTCGAGGTACTCCCGCACGACGTCCGCGATCTCCTCCGGACGGAACGGATGGAGGTCGAGCGCGTCCTCGACCGGCACCCTGACCGCTTCGACGACGACCCGGTCACCGGCGCGGATCGTGCCGGCTGCGACGACCCGGGCCGGGACGCGCGGCCCGTCGGGCGCGGAGCAGAGCCCGCCTTCGCGCCGGGCCGCCGCCGGGGCCGCCTCGACCTCCAGGAGGGCGGCGTCCCCCACCCGGAGCCGCGTCCCGGGGGCCAGCTCCCCGAGGGGCGCTCCCGCGACGACCAGCGTGTCCCGGAGCAGCCCCGGCTGGAGGGACACCGCCCCGGGCACCTCCGCGCCAGCCGCGCGGCCCCGGATCGCGACCACGCGACCGACCGGGAGGGCGTCCGCTCCGGCCCTCACGCCGCCGGCGGCCGGCGCCGGTGCCACTCGGTCGCGCCCTCGTACGCGTGGGCCAGCCGGAGGATCGTCTCCTCGTCGAACGCCCGGCCGACGAGCTGGAGCGAGAGCGGCAGCCCCTCGCGACTGAACCCGCAGGGGAGCGCGACGACGGGATGGCCTGTGAGGTTGAACAGCCGCGTGAACGCGGTGAGCGCCACCCGCGGGCTCTCGGTCCGGCCGCCGATCCGGACCTCCGTCGCCGTGAGGGGCGGTGCGGGGATCGGGAGCGTGGGCGCCAGCAGGCAGTCCACGCGCCGGAGCACGGCCTCCGCGTCGTCCCGGATGAGCCGGCGGGCGCGCTGGCCCCTCACGTAGTCGGTGGCCGTCAGGAACCGCCCGACCAGGAGGCGCCGCCGGACGTCGGGCGCGTACTCGGCCGCGTGGCGCCGGAGGAGCGGCTCGTGGTAGGCCGTCGCCTCCGCCGCGAGGATCGCCGTGCTCGCGCCGGGCGCGTAGCGCGCCGCGGGGATCGCCACCTCCTCGACGCGGCAGCCGAGGTCCTCGAGCGCCTTCGCCGCCGCGCCGACCGCCGCCTGCACCTCGGGATCGGACCCCTCGACGTACTCCCGGAGGAGGCCGACCCGCAGGCCCCGGACCGGGCCCGCGAGACCGGCCACGTAGTCGGGCACCGGTCGCGCCGCGCTCGAGGGGTCGGCCGGGTCGCGCCCGGCGATCGCGGCGAGCGTCACCGCCGCGTCGGCCACGCTGCGGGTCAGCGGCCCGGCGTGGTCGAGGCTCCAGGAGAGCGGGAGCACGCCCGCCCGGCTCACGCGGCCGTAGGTCGGCTTGAGCCCGACCGTGCCGCAGCAGGCCGCGGGGATGCGGATCGAGCCCCCCGTGTCCGAACCCATCCCCATAGGGGCGAGGCCGGCCGCGACCGCGACGCCCGCGCCGGAGGACGACCCTCCCGGCATCCGGTGGGTCGTCGCGTCCCACGGGTTCCACGAGGTGCCGTAGTGGAGGTTGATCCCCTCGGGGCCGTACGCGAACTCGTGGAGGTTCAGCTTCCCGAGGATGATCGCCCCGGCCGCCCGGAGCCGGGCGACGACCGTGCAGTCCGCCGGCGCCGGCTCCTTGAGGAACCGCGACCCCCCGGTCGTCGGGCTCCCCTTCACCGCGTAGAGGTCCTTGACCGCGACGGGCACGCCGTGGAGCGGGCCGAGCGGCCGCCCCGCCGTCACGGCGACCTCCGCGGCGCGCGCCGCGGCGAGCGCCGTGTCGGCGAACACCGCGAGGTAGCTCCGCAGCCGGTCGTCCAGGGCCCCGATGCGCGCGAGGTGTGCCGAAACGACCTCGACCGGAGAGAGCTTCTTCGCGGCGATGGCGCCGGCGAGGTCCATCACGCCGAGCCAGTGCAGGTCGTTCATCGGGTCCCCCCACACCCCCGCCCCCTCCCACCCCTCAGGGGGGGAGGGGAGCAACCCGCCTTCCCGTGGCCGTCGTGGAGGCGAGTGGACACAGGGCGTCTCACCCGCGCCCCGCTACCGCTCGAGCTCGTAGAGCGAGGCCGGCTCGACCTCGTCGAGCGGCAGCTCGTCGAGCGTGCGCACGGCCTCCAGCATCCGCCGGACCTGCGGCACGATCGCCTCCCAGTCCTCGGGTGGCACCGGGATGTCGGGGCTCAACGCCTGCACCACGCGCTCGAGCGTCTCTCGCGTGACCATTCGCCGCCTCCTCCCTTCGCTGAGGTCGCGCCTACTATAGCAGGCCGGCGCCCCCCTCAGCCTGGGGCCCCCTCACCCGGCCCTCTCCCCCGACCGGGGGAGAGGGAAAACACCGGGCTCCGGGCTAGAATGCCCCCATGACGCCGGTGCGCGTGACCTTCCGGCCGGACGGCAAGACCGTCGTCATCGAGCCGGGGACGACCCTCCTCCGCGCGGCGCACGCCCACGGCGTGGAGATCACCGCCACGTGCGGCGGCCGCGGGCGCTGCACCTCGTGCCGCGTCAAGTTCGTCGAGGGGACGGTCCCGCCGCCGACGATCAACGACCAGCTCCAGCTCGGCGACGACCTGGTCCGGGACGGGTACCGGCTGGCCTGCCAGACGCTCCCCGCCGAAGCCGTGACGGTCCAGGTCGCGCCGCCGCTCGACGAGCGCGCCTTCCAGATCCTCGGCGCCGAGGGCGACCGCGCGGCGCTCGCGCGCGTCGCGCTCGACGCCGGCGTCCGGAAGCGCTGCATCCGCGTCGAGCTGCCCCGCGAGGAGCACCACCAGACCTCCGACCTCGAGCAGATCGCCCGCGTCGCGGGCATCGCGCCCGATGCCCTCCCGCTCGACGTCGTCCGCGCGCTCCCCGGGATCCTCCGGGAGGCCAAAGGCGAGGTGACGGTCGCGACGTTCGGCGGCGACCCGCTCGCCGTCGAGCGCGGGGACACGACCGCGATGGCCTTCGGGCTCGCCATCGACATCGGCACGACGAGCGTCGTCACGACGCTCCTCGAGCTGGCCTCCGGCGAGGTGATGGCGTCCGTCTCGAGCCTGAACCCTCAGGCCGTCTTCGGCGGCGACCTGATGAGCCGCATCGCGTTCGCCCAGTGGAACCCGGCGAACCTCCGGAAGCTCCAGTCGCGGATCGTGGGGCTCCTCAACCAGCAGATCGACGAGGCCCTCGAGCGCGCCGGGGTCCTCCCCCAGTGGGTCTACAAGGTCACCGTCGTCGGCAACACGTGCATGCACCACGTCTTTCTCGGGATCGACCCGACGTACGTGGGGCTCGCTCCCTACGCCCCGGTCCTCCGCCACCCCGTCGTCCTCCCCGCCCGCGCGCTCCACCTCAAGGTCAACCCCGAGGCGCGCGTCTGCCTGCTCCCGATCGTGGCGGGCTTCGTCGGCGCCGATGCCGTCGCGGTCGCCCTCGCCACGCGGATCTACGAGAGCCCGGTGATCCGGGCGGCCGTGGACATCGGCACCAACGGCGAGGTCCTCATGGGGACGCGCGAGCGGCTGATCGCGTGCTCCGCGCCCGCCGGGCCCGCGCTCGAGGGGGCGCAGATCCGCCACGGGATGCGGGGCGCCGTCGGCGCCATCGACCGCGTGTGGCTCGAGGGGGACGGTCTCTGTTACCACGTGATCGGCGAGGGCGCCCCCCAGGGGATCTGCGGATCGGGGCTGATCGACGCGGTCGCGGCGGCGCTCGACGCCGGCCTCGTGGACTGGACCGGCCTCATCCGCGTGGAGGCGCGCGACCAGCTCCCCCCGGCCCTGCGGCCCCGCGTCGAGCTGCGCGGCGAGGAGCGGGTGCTGGTCCTCGTCCCGCGCGGCGAGGCCGCAGGCGGCGGCGAGCTCGTGCTCTCGCAGGAGGACCTCCGCCAGGTCCAGCTCGCCAAGGGCGCGATCGCCGGCGGCATCCGGATGCTCCAGAACATCCTCGGGGTGCCGGACGCCGGGCTGGCGGAGCTCCTGCTGGCGGGCGGCTTCGGCAACTACCTCTCGGCCAAGAGCGCCGTGCGGATCGGCCTCATCCCGGCGCTCCCGCTCGAGCGGATCCGCTACGTCGGGAACGCCGCCGCGCTGGGCGCCCAGCTCGCCCTCCTCTCGGAGCCCGAGCGGGCGCGCGCCGAGTCGCTCGCGCGCTCCATCGAGCACGTGTCGCTCGCGTCGCACCCGGACTTCCAGGAGGTCTTCGTCGAGGCGATGAACTTCCCCCGGCCGTAGCCCCAGGCCGCTCAGCGCAAGAGCGCGCGCGCCGCGGCGAGAAACTCGTCGCGTCAGTCCAGGAAGGGCAGGACGATGAAGGAGTCCGGCTCGAGGCCCGCCCGCTCGCAGACCTCCCGCGCCTTCAGCATGTACCGCTCGGCCTCGGCCTCGTCGCCCAGCTCCAGGTACATGGTGGCCAGCCCGTCGTAGCACGGGAACAGGAGCTGCGGCTCTCCCGCGCCCTCGGCCAGCGCCAGCGCCTCCCGGTAGCAGCGGAGCGCCAGCTCCGGGCTGCCCCCGTGGCACTGATGGATCTGGCCGAGCACGATCAGCGGGATGGCGAGGTGGTCGAGCTGGCCGAGCCGCCGGTCCAGCTCGATGGCGGCCTGCGCGGCCCCCATCCCCTGCTCCTCGCAGCGGTTCGTCAGGGCGCAGTAGGCCACGGCGAGGTTGGCGTAGAGGCGCGACTGGAACCCGAGGTCGCCGATCCGCTTCGCCGTCTCGAGCCCGCGCTGACAGGTCTCGATCGCCCGGCCGGGGTCGAGGGTGCTGTAGAGGACCCCGAGATTCGTGTAACCGCGGCACGCGGCCTGCAAGAGCGCGTGCCCTTCGGCGACGGCGACGCTGCGCTCGATGCGGGCCACCGCGTCCTCCAGCCTGCCCAGTCGGGCGAGGGCGACGCCCAGCGTGTTGCAGGCGTGGGCGACGGCGGCGGCCGCCTCTCGCGCGCCATCGGGGCCGGTGGGGCTCCCGGCGGCCGTGGCGCCGGCAGCGACCTGCTCGGCGTGCCGGAGCGCCCGCTCGGCCCACTCCACCGCCGCGCGGTTGTCTCCGCTCCGGAACGCGAGCCGCCCCATCGCCTGGTAGAGATGCGCCAGCTCGATCTGGTCCGCCTGCCCCTCGAGCAGCGCGAGGCCGGACCGGAAACAGGCCAGCGCCTCGTCGCGCTCCCCCGCGTCCCAGCGGAGACCGCCGATCTTGCGCCAGGCGCGCGCCTGCGCCGGTCGCTCGCCGGCCGCCGCGTGGCCCGACCGCGCCGCCTCGTAGTGCGGGAGCGCCTCCCCGCGCCGGCCCACCAGGGCCAGCACGTCGCCGAGCCGCTCGCGGACGGCGAGCCGTTCGGCGTCGCATCCCCCGCACTCGCGCAGCGTGCCCAGCGCGCGCTCGTAGTGCCGGACGGCGTCGTCGTTGGCGTAGATGCCGCGCGCCCAGTCCCCGGCGGCCACCAGGTAGCGCGCGCCCCGAGGCCGGTCCGCGCTCAAGCCGAAGTGGTGCCCGAGCGCCTCCAGGTCCTCCAGGCGCTCGGGCGCCCCCCCGCACAGCCGCTCCAGCACCTGTCCCGCCCGCCCGTGAAGCTCGGTGCGCCGCCGGACGAGCACGTTCTGGTAGACCGCCTCCTGCCCCAGGGCGTGGCGGAACCGATAGCGCCGGCCCCGGCCGGCGGGCGAGGCGTCCGCCTCCGCGGGTCGCGGCTCCACCTCGAGCAGCTCGGCCTCCTGCAGGAGCCGGAGAGACGTCTCCACGGCGTCCGCTTCGCTGACCATGCGGAGGAGGCGCTCGTCGAACACAGGCCCGAGCACGGCGGCTTCCTGGGCCAGGCGTCGGGCGGCGGCGGGGAGCCGGTCGAGCCGCGAGAGGAGCAACCCCTGGAGCGTCGGCGGCACGTCCACGCCCGACGCCTCGGCCGCGCACCGCCAACCCGTCTCCCCACGCACCAGCACCCCGGCCGCGATCAGCCCCCGGACGACTTCCTCGAGATAGAAGGGGTTCCCGCCGGCGCGGCCGACGACGAGCTCCCGGAGCCGCGCAGGCAGCTCGTGCGCCGCCGGACCGAAGAGCGCGCCGAGGAGCGCGTCGCTCTCCCCGGCCGAGAGGGGGGCGAGCCGGATGGCGGTGTACGCGGCGCGCGTCGCCTCCAGCGCCCGCGCGTCGAACCCCGGGCGGTGGGCGACCAGCAGCATCAGCGGGCGCTCGGCGAGCTGATCCACCACGAAGGCCAGCAGCTCGACCGACGCGGCGTCCGCCCAGTGGAGATCTTCCGCCACCACGAGGAGGGGACCCTGCCGGAGGCGATGCTCGAAGAGCATCCGCACGGCGAGGAACATCTGGCGCTTGAGCTGCTCCGGCTCGACGTCGCGCGGGAGGTCCCCGGATTCGAGGCCGAGCAGGTACCCGGCGAGCGGGGCGATCGCCGCCGCCACCTCCTCCTCGGCGCCGAGCAGGCGGAGTCCGCCGGCGAGCTTCTGGCGCGCGACCTCCAGCGCGTCCCCGGGATCGACGCGGTAGGCCTCGCGGCAGAGGCGCGCGAGCACGCCGTAGGTCGGCTCACCCAGCGGCGCGCACGCGGTGCGGCGCACCGTCGGCGTCCCGCGCCGTCCATCCCGCGCGAGGGCCGCCAGGAGCTCCGTGATGAGCCGCGACTTGCCGGCGCCCGCCTCGCCGATGACGCTGACGACCTGGGCCCGCCCGCCCAGCGCGGCGTCGAACGCCGCGAGGAGCCGATCCAGCTCCTCCGCCCGGCCCACGAGCGGGGCGACCAGGCCGTGGGCTTCGAGGCCGCGCGCCGCACGCGGGGTCTCCAGCGCCCCGACGAGCCGGTAGATCGGCAGGGTCTCGGCCTTGCCCTTGAGGCGGAGCTCCCCGAGCGGCTCGAAGGCGAAGGCGTGCTGCGTGAGCCGGTAGGTCGTCACGCCGACCAGGATCTGCCCCGGCTCGGCCGCCCCCTGGATCCGGGATGCCGTGTTGACCGTGTCGCCGGTCACGGCGTAGGCGGCGCTCGCGCCGAGGCTCCCGGCGACGACCGGGCCCGTGTTGACGCCGACGTGCAGCGCGAGCGGCGCGCCGAGCCGGCGCGCCCAGCGTTCGTCGAGCGCGGCCATCCGCGCGAACATCTCGAGGGCCGCGCGGAGGGCGCGCTCCGGGTCGTCCTCGTGCGCGAGCGGCGCTCCGAAGACGGCCACGACCGCGTCGCCGACGAACTTCTCGACGAAGCCCTCGTACCGCGCGATCGCCGACTCCATCTCCCGGAAGAGGTCGCCCTGGAACTCGCGGACGTCTTCGGGATCGAGCCGCTCGGCGAGCGCCGTGAAGCCGGAGACGTCGGCGAAGAGCACCGTCACGAGCCGCCGGTCGGCTTCGTCGGCCGCCGCCTCCGCCGCCGGCGTCCGATCCGACGGACGGGCCTGGCGCGTCTCCTCGGACGCGACCAGCCGCGCCCCGCACCGCGGACAGAAGGCGAAGTCGGCCGGCGCCTCGAACCCGCACCCCGCGCACCGCATGCCGAGAGCCTACCCCGTTCCGCGCCCGACGTGGAAGCGGAAGTAGCAGACGTCGCCGTCCTGGACCCGGTACTCCCGCCCCTCGAGCCGCAGGAGCCCCCGCCGCCGCGCCTCGGCGAGCGAGCCCGCGTCGAGGAGCTCCGCCCAGCGCACCACTTCGGCCCGGATGAAGCCGCGCGCCATGTCCGAGTGCACCGTGCCCGCCGCCTCGACGGCGGTAGTGCCGGCGGGGATCGCCCACGCGCGCACCTCCTCGTCGCCGATCGTGAAGAAGCTCAGCAGGCCGAGCAGCGCGTAGGCATCCCGGATCACCCGGTGCACGGCCGGCTCGGGGAGCCCGAGCGCCTCGAGAAACGCCCGCTGCTCGCCGGGCGGGAGCGCCGCCACCTCGCTCTCGAGCGCGCCCGACACCCACCCGACCATCGTCCGCGGCCGCTGCGCCACCGCCGCGAGCGCGGCGAGGAGAGCCTCGCGGCGCCCGACGTCCGCCTCGCCCAGGTTCAGGCAGTGGAGGATCGGCTTGCCGGAGAGGAGCTGGAAGCCGCGGAGGAGCCGGGCGTCGTCCCCGGCCAGCGCCTGGGCGCGGACCGGCGTGCCGTCTTCGAGCGGGCCCCGGACCTGCGCGAGCACGGCACGCTCGCGCTGCTCCGCCTCCGTGGGCTTGCGCTTGAGGCCCGGCCCGAGCTTCTCGAGCCGCCGCTCGACGATCTCCAGGTCGGCCAGGACCAGCTCCTCCTCGAGCGCCTGCGCCTCGCGCGCCGGCTCGGGCGGGGACCCGAGTGCGGGCGACGGGAACGCCCGGACGACGTGGAGGAGGGCGTCGGCGTTCCGGAGGTCGCCGACGTCGAGCCCCGCGCGCTGGCCGCGGTCGAAGCCGGCGAGGTCCACGACGTCCACGGCGGCGGGCTCGACGCGGCGGGGGGCGAAGAGCGTCCCGAGCCGGCCGAGGCGCTCGTCGGGAACGCGTGCGACGCCGACGTGCAGCTCACCGCGCGAGCCGGCGTGCGAGATGGCCCCCGCGCCGGTCAGCAGGTTGAACAGCGTCGTCTTGCCGCTTCCCGGGAAGCCGATGATCCCGAGCTTCATGCCCGCGCGGGGCGGAGTGTACGCGACGCTCCGGCATAAGTCTAGGCATCGCGTCCGACCCCCCAGGTGGGGGGGGCAAGGGGGTGGCGTCCCCCGGAGTGGTTTGGGACTCCCCCCCTTGGGTGAAAAGTCTGCTAGGCTCTCTCCGCCATGACGCCGACGCTCGAGCCGTGACGGGTCCCCGCGAGCTCGATGCGCGGGCGGTTGCGCTGATCCTCCTGCTCTCGGCGCTGTGGGGTGGCAACGTCGTCGCCGTCAAGATCGGCCTCGCGGACGCGCCGCCGCTCGCGCTGGCGTGGATGCGCATCTTCCTCGGGGGCCTCTGCGTCTTCGCCTGGGGGCGGTGGACGCGCGCCCCGTTCGGCCTCCTGCCGGGGGAGCCCTGGCCGCTCGTCGGACTCGGGCTCCTCTTCACGGTCCAGCTCGGCCTCCTCAACGTGGGGACCTGGCTCTCCACGGCCGGGCACGCGGCGGTGCTCCTGAACGCCTACCCCGTCCACATGGTCCTCATCGCCCACTTCCTGGTCCCCGAGGACCGGCTGACGGCAGCCAAGCTCGGCGGGGTGCTCCTCGGCTACGCCGGCATCGTGCTCCTCTTCGGGGACCGCCTCGTCCTGCCCGAGGCGCCCGGCTCGACCGTGCTCACCGGCGACCTCGTGCTCGTCCTGAGCGCCGTCCTCCTGGGCTTGCGGCAGGTCGTGCTGAACCGCCAGCTCCAGTACATCCATCCCGTGAAGCCGCTCCTCGCCCAGGTCGTCATCGGCACGCCGCTCTTCGTCCTCGGCTCCGCGCTCTGGGAGCCGCAGCCGGCGCGGCTCACGCCCAGCCTGGCGGCCTCGCTCGTCTACCAGGGATTCGTCATCGCCGGCTTCAACTTCATCGCGAACATGTGGGTCCTCAAGCACTACCGGCCGAGCGCCGTCGCGGCCTTCGCGCTGACGACGCCCCTCTTCGGCGTCGTCGCCACAGCCCTGGTCCTGCACGAGCCGATCACCTGGGCGCTCGGCCTCGCCGCCCTGCTCGTCGCCGGCGGCATCGCGGTCGCCACGATCCAGCGCAGGGTGGCCGCGGCATGAGCCTCGACCGTCGGGCCCGCCGCGCCGTGCCGGTCCTGGTCGCGGCGCTCCTCCTCCTCGGGAGCGCCGCCCTCGTCCACACGCAGCCGCTCGCCTCCCCCCAGCTCGCGGCGGAGGCCGCGCGGATCTTCCACGAGCTGGCCCAGCTCCGCGGCCTGCCGGCGGTGGGCTCCCCGCCGCGCGTCGTCGTCCGGTCGCGCGAGGAGCGCCGGCGGTTCATCACCAGGGAGTTCGCCCGGAAGTACCCGCCCGCCCGGCTCGAGGCGGAGCGGCGGGCGCTCGTGGCCTGGGGACTCGTTCCGCCCGACTTCGACCTCCGCGGGTTCCTCACCGACCTCGTGCTCGAGCAGGCCGCCGCCTACTATGACCCCGTCGCCAAGGTCATGGTCCTGGCCAACTGGCTCGGCCCCGAGGAGCAGCGCGAGGCGCTCGCCCACGAGCTGGTCCACGCCCTCCAGGATCGCCAGATCTCCCTCGACGCCTTCCTCGCGGCGCCGTCGGGGAAGGGCGACGAGGCGCTGGCGCGCCAGGCGCTGATCGAGGGGGAGGCCGTCGCGCTCGGGGTCGAGCGGACGCTCCGCCAGCAGGGGCTGGACCTGGTCCGCCTGCCCGACCTCGCGGCGCTCCAGCGCGCCATCCTCGTCTCGGCGACCGGCCCGACGCTCGGCCGCGCCCCCCGCTTCTTCCGGACGCTGCTCACGTTCCCCTACGCCCACGGCCTCGGCTTCGTCCACCACTTCCGCCGCCGCCACGCCTGGGCGGAGCTCTCGCGCCTCTACCAGGACCCGCCGCGCTCGACCGCGCAGATCCTCCACCCGGAGCGGTACTTCGACCGCCGCGAGGACCCCCTACTCCTGACCCTGCCCGATCTCGCCCCCGTCCTGGGCGCGGGCGCCCGGCGCGTCATCGAGGACGACATGGGCGAGCTCGGCCTGGCCGCGATCCTGGAGCAGGTCCTCGGCGAGGACGCGGCGGTGGGGCACTGGCGAGGCGACCGCTACGCCCTGTGGGAAGGCGCGGCCGCGCCCGTCCTGGTGGCGCTGAGCGCGTGGGAGAGCGACGTGGACGCCCAGGCGTGGGCGGAGGCCGGCGCCCGGCTCCTCGCGAAGAAGCACGGCCTCGGCGCGCCCGCCGAGACCGGCACCGTCACGGTCTGGCGGGTCGGCGCCGAGGGTTTCCTGATCGAGCGGCGCGGGCGCGAGGTGCTGCTCGTCGAGCGGGCGCCGGCGACCGCGCTGCACGCGCTCCGGCGAGTGGTCTGGCAGAGCCGTCCCTGACCGCAGAGTGGCTCACTCGGTCCGTGGCTGGGAAGCCACGCAAAGCGCGCGTGCCCCGGAACGACCACCATCGGGCGGCCCTGCCCGGGCTCCGCCAGATTTCAATCCGCGCCCGCGCGCGGGCGGCGAGCCGCCGGCCCCCTGCATCGTGTACGGGCAGAACAGGTTTCAATCCGCGCCCGCGCGCGGGCTGGGTTCCAGCGCCCTGAAGGAGTCGTCGTCGGCTCGGTGGAGCCCAATGTGGTGGGCCTGGATGGCCAGCGCGACCGCCAGCCCATTCTCCTTGAGGTGCGTCAGAGCCGTCCAGGCCCCCGGCGACCAGTGATCGAGGCCCCTAACGCGGCGAGGATTTTCCAGCCGCTGGGTGAATCGCTCGCTGTACTTGCCGAGGTCGTGAAGAAGCCCCGCCACTCGCGCCTCCTCCTGGGCATCGAACGCGGCGGCATACTGAGCCGCGCGGTCACCGACCAGGCGAAGGTGCTCGTGGAGTGGCTCCCATCGCTCCTTCTGTTCGGCGCTGTGCGCGTAGAACACGGCGTCGGAAGGAACTACAGAAGCTCCTCGAGCTCCGCGACAAACCTGTCGGCGGCACAGCCAGCAGCTTCGACGGACAGCTCAATCTGGATCATCTCGTTCCTGGCACAGCTCGCCCCTTTCCCGGATACCGTGGGCTACGACGAGATCAAAGCCCGCCGGATCTGGCGGCACCTCACAGCATGCGGGCGCGGTGTGACATCCGGGGTCCTAGGACATTTGCTCGATTTTGTACGTTGTCGTACACTTCGCCCGGAGGAGGCTGAGATGAAGATCCCCATCAGCGAGGCGCGGCGGCGGCTCCCGCAGCTCGTGCGCCAGGTCAAGCAGGACCGGGGCTCGGTCGTGCAGATCACGGTGCGGGACGAAGTCGTGGCCGAGCTCCGGGCCGCCCTGCCCGAGCCCGAGCCGGGCGCAGCGGCGCGAGCCCTGCTCGAGCTGGCGCGCAAGCTTCCGAGGCCACGGCGGCGGCGAGGCGGGCCGACGGACGTATCCGCTCACGTCAAGGAGTACCTCTATGGCCGGCGCCCTTGAGGCACGGCCGTCCTTCCCTGGACGCGTCTTCAGCGACACCTCGTATTTCTACGCGTGCGCCGATGCCAACGATCTGAACCACCGGCGGGCGTTGGCCCTGGCCGGCGAGGCAGCGAGTCGCGGGACGCAGCTGTGGACCACGTGGGATGTGGTCAGCGAAACCGTCACGCTCCTTCGCTACCGCCACAGCTCGGCGGCCGCCATCCGCTTCCTCGACGACGTCAAGCCGGCACTGCATGTCCTGGAGTACGGCACGAATCTCCGCGTCGAAGCGGAGCAGGTCTTCCGCCGGCACAGCCGCGATCACCGCCTCTCGTTCTGCGACGCGATCTCCTTCGTGGTGGTGACGGCCCTTCTGGACCACATGCCCTGTCTTGCCTTCGACGAAGACTTCCGCCGGCTGGGCCTGACGGTCGTCGCCTGAGCGGTCAAGCCCGAACGATCCGCCGGGCTTCTTCCTGCACCTTCCCCCGGAGAGAATCCGGCCGCACGACCCGAACGCCGCGACCGAAACTGAGAATCCAGCCGACCAGCTCGCGCGTGTCGGCAACCTCGAGCGTCATTCGCAGACGTCCACCCCGGAGCGGCGTGAGCTGCTGGCTCGGGTGCCAGAGGCGGTCTTTCACCCAGGCCGCCGTCGCCTTGTCGAACAGAAGCTCGACCTTGATCTGCTTTCCTCGCATGACCACCAGCGCGTCCTGGACATAGGCTTCGATGTCGAATCCCAGCGGCAACTGATACGGGTGGTCTGTAGTCGTCAACGACCGGATCCGGTCTACCGCGAACATCCGGACGTCACGGCGCAGATGGCAGTAGGCGATGAGGTAGAGCGCGCCCGCGGCGTACCACAGCCGGTATGGGTCAACCTCCCGCCGGGTCGTGGTGTTGCGGGAGGCGGAGAAGTAGCGCATCTGAACGGTGCGCTTTTCCGCGATGGCGCGGGTGAGCCGATCGATGGTCTCCCGATAGTCCCGATAGGTCTTGTGCGGCCCGAGCCTCACCGCGAAGTAGTCCTGCATCTGCCGGACGTACGTGAGGGTCGATGGCGGCAGTGCAGCCGTCGCTTTGCTGAGCGCCGATTCCAAAGAGGCATGAATCAGCGTGCCCTCCAGGGGCTTGACGAGATGGCGGCTGAAGGCCAGAGCCATGAGTTCGGTCGGGGAGAACGCCAGGGCCGGCACCCGGTGGAAGCCGTCCATCAGTCTCCACCGCGTCTGCCCCCCTACCTGTTCGGTGACGAGGGGGAACCCGGCGGATTCGAGGGCCGCAAGATCACGGCGCAATGTCCGGAGGTGCTTCGGAAAATCGTCCGGCAGGCAGTCGGCCAGCTCCTGAAGGGTCGCGCCCTGGGACCCCTCCAACCGCCGGAGAACGTGCCACTGACGAGTAACCTGATCGTTGCGGGCCACGGAAGCCCCTCGGGCCCTGGAATACCCCGGAATATAGCCCCACCCGTGGGGCGCGAGCAACCACGGCCGGAACGGCCGAGCCCCCTCACCCTGACCCTCTCCCCCAGGGGGAGAGGGAAACGGGTCACCGCGCGCCGGCGAGGCTCAAGAGCACCATCCCCGCCAGCATCACGCCGGCGCCGAGCGAGATCTCCCGCACCCGCTGGCGCTCGCCGAAGACGAGGGCGCCGATCAGGAGACCGAAGAGGATCTCGACCTGCTTGACCGCCTCGACGTAGCTCGACAGCGTCATCGTGTAGGCGATCACCTGGGTCACGGTGGTGAGCGCCGCGAAGAGCCCCATCCCGACGAATCCCGTCCAGTGGGCAGGCACCTGGCGGAAGTGCCGCCGGGACGTCACGAGGACGAGCGGCGTCACGAAGAGGCTCGCCGCCACGTAGCCGCCGAGGGTGGCGACGTAGGGGTCGGACAGCAGCGCCGCCTGCTTGATGGTCAGGACCGAGGGCGCGTAGAAGAAGGCGGCGACGAGCGTCCACCGGAGGGACGGGTCCCTCACGAGCGCGGCGACCGGCGCCAGCGGGGACAGCCGCGCCCGGCGCACGTTGAGGAGGTACACGCCCCCGGTGGACAGGAGCACGCCGGCCAGGCCGAGCGCGTTCGGCACCTCGCGCAGCGTGAGGTACCCCATGACGAGGAGGATGATCAGGCTCACCTTCCACAGCGCCGTCACGACCGAGATCTCCCCCAGCTTGAGCGCCTTCGAGAGGGCCAGCGTCGCGATCAACTGGCAGACGCCGAACGCGAGACAGACCCAAACGAACCCCGGCCGGAGCTCGGGCCACCCCCGCGCGCGCCAGGCGAGGGCCCAGCCCAGCACGAGCGTGAACGGGAGGAGGAAGGTGAAGCGGCCCCAGACGTTGATGTACTCGTCGAGGCGGTGGCCGAGGTGCTTCATCGTCATGTTCCGGAGCACCTGGCAGAGCGCGGCCACCAGGGCGAGGAGAAACCACATGCGGCGGATTCTACCACCCCGGCCTGCAGGGTGCCGGCGCGCGCGATGCTATACTGGCCGCGGGCGATGCCGACCACGCCGTCGAAGAAGCTCGAGCGGGTGCCGAACGCGCACCCCGACCGGGACTACGAGGTGGACCACGTCGTCCCGGAGTTCACCTGCCTGTGCCCCCTCACGGGGCAGCCGGACTTCGCCACGATCCGGATCCGCTACGTCCCCGACCAGTGGCTCGTGGAGCTGAAGTCGCTGAAGCTCTACATGTGGGCGTACCGGAACGAGGGGGCCTTCCACGAGGACGTGACGAACCGGATCCTCAACGACCTCGTGGAGACGCTCGCGCCCCGCCGGATGGAGGTCGTCGGGGACTGGAACGTGCGGGGCGGGATCAAGACGGTGGTCACCGTCCGCTACGAGAAGCCCCGTTGATCCCTCCCCTCACCCCGACCCCCCTCCCCCGACGAGGGGAGAGCGGGTCCTCAGGCGGGCGGCAGGACGCCGGGGAAGGCTTCGGGGCGGATCGCGTAGCCCGGGAAGAGCGGCGCGCGCCAGGCCACCCCGAGGTGCCGGACGGCCACTTCCGCGAAGAGGTCGCGGAAGTCGGTCGTGCGCGCGAGGTCGCGTCCCTCGAAGAGCTGATCCTGGGCGAGGCCCGGCCAGCGCCCGTGGACCTTCCCGCCGCGCACGCGCCCGCCGAGGACGAACATCACGGTCGCGTGGCCGTGGTCGGTCCCCGCGTTGCCGTTCTCCCGGACGGTCCGCCCGAACTCGGTCATGGTGAGGACGACGACGTCGCTCCGCCGCTCGCCGAGGTCCTGCCAGAACGCGGCGAGCCCCTGGCCGAACTCCTCGAGGCGCTGGGCGAGTTGGCCGCGGGCGCCGCCCTCCGCGACGTGGTGGTCCCAGCCCCCGACCTCGACGAACGCGACCTCGAGGCCGAGGTCCGCCTTGATGAGCTGCGCGGTCTGGCGGAGGACCTCACCGAAGCGCCCGCGGGGGTAGACCGCGCCGTGCTCCGGCGGACGCGCGCTCGGCCGCGCCTCCCGGAGGCGCCGGACGGCGTCGAACGTCGCCTGGGCCGCCCCGCTCAGGAAGTCGCGCACGGCGTCGCGGTAGAGGGCCTCGAAGCCGCGGTGGACGTCGGCGCCCGCACGGAGGTCGAAGGCGTCGATCGAGGGGACGGCGAGCGCCGCGACGGGCCCCTGGAGCGAGCGCGGAAGGATCGGTGTCAGGGCGACCCCCCGGAAGACCGACGCCTCGGCCGGGGCGGCGCCGTGCTGGAGGCAGCGGTTGAGCCACCCGTCGGGCGTCGACTTCACCCCCGGCGTGCCGGCCTCCATGAAGTCCTGGGCATCGAAGTGCGACCGGCTCGCGTCCGGCGAGCCCACGGCGTGGACGCAGGCCAGCTCGCCCCGCGTCCACAGCGGGCGGAGCGGCGCGAGGCTCGGGTGGAGGCCGAAGAACCCATCGAGGTCGAGGGCGCGGTCCTCGGCGCCGCGACCCGGCGCCGACACCCCGATCGTCGGGCGTGCCGGGGCGTAGCCCGGATCGCCGTGGGGGATGACGATGTTCAGGCCGTCCGCGGCGCCGCGCTGGAAGATCGCCACGAGGACCCGCGGGCGCGCCCCGCCCGACGCCGCGCTGGCCGCCCGGACGAGGAAGCGCGGGGCCAGCCCGAACGACACCACGGCGAGCCCGGCCTCCTTGACGAACAGCCGCCGCGTCAGCACCGCTCCCCTAGCCGGGCCGAGACCCGAGCAGATCAAGGACGCAGGGAGGAGGCGGGCCGAGGCGTATGCCGCATACGTTGAGGCCCGCCGACGACCGAGGACGCCGAGATGCGATGGGGATCGGCACGGCTATCGGCGCTGGAACTCGGGGGATCCAAGGACCAGCGCGGCGATCTTCGAGACGTCCGGCGCCGCCACCGGGTCGTCCAGGGTCGCGCGCAGCACGGCCGGCTCCCGCAGGGCATCCCCGAGGACGGCGCGGGTCTCCGGCGACACCTCGCCGCCGACGAGCGCGAGGATCAGCCGGTCGGCGATCCCCTCGGGGTCGGCGTCCCCCCCCCACGATCGCCTCGAGGTCCGCGCTCGTGGCGGGGAGCCGGTTCGCGGCGAGCGCGTGCGCGAAGTTGAGCCGGGCCAGGAGGCCTCCGGGGCTCGTCCAGGCCTCGGCGCGGTCGGCGTATCCGGTCGGGGCCTGGGCGGCGTAGAGCGGCTGGCCCATCCCGAGCAGGGCCCGCTGGACCGGGAGGCCGGCGTTCGTGTCCGCGCCCAGCGCCCGGAGCGCGCTCGCGGTGAACTCGAGCGGGGTCTTGACCTTGGCCCGGTACGCCGCTTCGGAGAAGAACTCCGGCGACCGCACGACCGCGCGGACCAGCGCGCGGATGTCACCGCCGGTCTCCTGGAAGACGCCGGCCACCCGCTCGACGAGCGCGGGCGGCGGGTCATCGGCGACGAGCCGCCGCGCGAGCTTGGTCGCGATGAGGCGTGCCGTCGCGGGATGCCACGCCACGAGGTCGAGGACCCGCTCGCCCTCCTCGCGGCCGCCGCCGGCGGGGAAGGCCTGGCCGAGGATCGTCTTCGGGCCGCGGTCGTGGGCCCGCGGATCGAACACGAAGCCGCCGCCCGAGCGGGGGTGGCCGGGGCGCGGATGGTCGATCGTCCAGCCGGTGAACGCCCGCGCGACGGCGACCACGTCCGCCTGGGTGTAGCCGCCGTCCACCCCGAGGGTGTGGAGCTCGAGCAACTCCCGGGCGTAGTTCTCGTTGAGCCCGGACCGCCGCTCGCCGAGCCGTGCGTCCGGCGCCACGGAGAGCCACGCGTCGAGGTAGAAGAGCATCGCGGGATGCCGGGCGACGGCGCCGAGGAGATCCCGAAACCGGCCGAGGGCCTGGGGGCGGATCGCCTCCCGCTCGTAGGCCGGCAGGTAGTAGCGCACCGTCCCCTTCCCCGCAAAGACGTTGAAGTGGTTCAACCAGAACTCCACCATCACCTCGAGGAGCTGCCGCTCGCTGTAGACGGCGCGGAGGACGCGGGCTTGCTGGAGCTCGCCGATCAGGCGCTGCGGGGTTCGCTCCGGCCGCATCTCCATCCCCTGGCGCCGCGTGAGGTTCGGCGGGGGGTAGGCGTCCATGAGGGCACGGGGGCTCATCGTGGGGACGCCGAGGCGCGCCAGGCGGGCCTCCACGGCCGGGTCGGCGAGCCGCTCGGGCGCGAGCTGGGCCTCGATCCAGGCGGCCACGCCCATCCGCTCGACCGCCTCGACGTCCCCCGGGCGCGGGCCGTAGCCGAGCCGCCCCAGGGCGTGGAGGACCCGCTGGCGCTCGGTGAGGGGCGACGGCGGGAGCGCGGGGACGGTCACGACCGCGGGGCCGCCCGGCGCGGCGACGGGCCGCGCGGGCGCCGCCGGGGCCGAGCACCCCGCGAGCGCCAGCGCCAGCCCCAGGGCGAGGACCACCGCCACGAACAGATGGGCGGGGCGCGTCGGGGCGGGCCGGGTCATCGCACGTTCTGCTCCTGCCGCGCTTAGACGCCAGGCGTGCGCCGCCATTCAGACCCCCGCGTCCTCAGGGTCCGTGAAGAAATGGCGGGCGGGTCCGAAACCCGACTCTCGCCGCCCGGGCTTCTCGCAACGCTCCCGTCATTCGCCTCGCGGCCGTGGCGTTCCGCTCCGAGCCGCGGCTTTGCCGCGGCACCCTCTGGGGGAGGGCCGGGAGGGGGCCGTCGAGGCCCCCTCCCGATGAACTCAGGCCTCCGCCAGCGTGACCTGGAGGCCGATCTCCGTCAGGATCCGGGCCACCCGCTCGCATTCGGGGCGCGGGCCGACGCGCACCACCGCCTTCCCCTCGTTGTGGACCCGCCACGCGATCGACATCCCGTCGTCGTACGAGCAGCCGATCGCCTTCATGAGCTGGTTGGCGACCTGGTCGAAGGTGTGACAGTCGCAGTTCCAGAGGATCGTCAGCCACGGCGGCGGGAGCGTGGTCTCCTTGTCGGTCTCCTCCTCGATCTCCGGCCGCGTGAGGGTCTCGGCGTCTGGTCGGCTCATGGCCGTCCGGCCCCGGAGGTCGGTCATGCGGCACCCTCCGGGAAGACGGTGACCTTGATCGCCTCGGGCCGGCGGTGCGCCAGGAGCCCCTCCTCGAGGCGCCCGAGCGGGAAGCGGTGGGTGACGAGGGGCGCCACCTCGATCGCCCCCTCGGCGAGGAGCTGGAGCGCGTCGCCGAACTCGTGCCGGTAGATCATGGATCCCCGCACCTCGATCTCGCGGCGCACCAGCCAGAAGAACTCCACCGTCGCCGGGGCGTGCGGGAGGCCGGTCAGCACGACGCGCCCGCCGGGCCGCACGAAGCCGACCCGCCCGAGGACCAGCTCGACGGCCGCCGCTGTCCCGGCCGTCTCGACGACGAGATCCACGCCGTCACGCCCCGAGAGCGCGCGGGCCGAGGCGACCGGGTCGCCCGCACCCAGCGCCACCGTCCCGTCCGCGCCGAGCTCGCGCGCGACCCCGAGCCGGCGCTCGGTCCGGCTGACCACGAGGACCCGGCACCCCCGCGCCCGGAGGACCTGGAGCGCGAGGAGGCCGAGCGTGCCCGCCCCGACGACGGCGGCCGTCTCCCCGGCCCGCGGCGCCCCGCGGCCGACCGCGCGCGCGACGACCGCCAGCGGCTCGGCGAGGACGAGCCGGTCGTCGGGCAAGCCGGCCGGCGCCCGCCAGCAGGCGCGCTCCGGGAGCACGGCGAGCTCCGCGAAGCCCCCGGCCCGATCGATCCCGACGGCGGTTCGCGCGAGGCAGAGGTTGCCGCTCCCCTCCTGGCAGAGGTCGCACGCCCCGCAGCCCCAGTTCGGCTCCACCGCGACGCGGTCGCCGACCGCGACCCGCCCGACGCCAGGCCCGACCGCCGCGACCTCGCCGACGAACTCGTGGCCGGGCGTGAGCGGGTAGCGAACGGGTCGCTCGCCCGTCCAGATCCGGTAGTCGGTCCCGCAGATGCCGGCCGCCGACACCCGGATCAGCACCTCGCCGGGACCCGCAACGGGCGCCTCCACGCTCTCGACGCGAAGGTCCCGTGGCGCCCGGAGAACGGCGGCTCTCATCCCCTCACCTTACCCTCTCCCCCGGCGGGGGAAGGGCATGCGCCAGTGGTGGGCGATCAGCGTCGCGACCGCCGCCTCCGCGCCCGCGAGGGCCCACGCCTGGGGCACGCCGATCCGGAGCGGTGGGCGGTCGCGGTCGCCGCACACGAACGCGACGCCCCCGGCCGCCATGAGGGTGAGGTCCGTGGCCTTCCAGGCCGCCCGCGGCCCCGTCTGGCCGAACGGCGTGATCGAGGTGAGGATCAGCGCCGGGTGGTCGCGGCTGAGCGCCGCCCAGCCGAGCCCCCGCGCCGCGAGATGGCCCGGCGGGAACGACTCGAGGACGAAGTCCGCGCCCCCGAGGAGCCGGCGCAGGGACGCGCGGTCCGCCTCCGTCTCGAGGTCGAGCACGACGCTCCGCTTGCCGAAGTTCCCCGGCAGCCACGTGAGGCTCCGCGTGGGCCCGGGACGGTCGCCCGCCCAGGGCAAGCGCCGGCGGCCGTCGTCGCCTCCGGGCGGTTCGATCTTGATCACCTCGACCCCGAGGTCGCCGAGCAGGCGGCCCGCGAGCGCGCCGCGCTCGTCGGTGAGGTCGAGCGCTCGATACCCCGCGAGGGGTCCGTGTGCACTCACCCCGCCAGGTGGCCTCCGTCGATGAAGACGGTCTCCCCTGTCATGAAGTCGGACGCGGGCGAGGCGAGGTAGACGACGAGCGGGCCGATCTCCTCCGGCTTCCCCAACCGCCGGAGCGGTACGTCCCGGAGCAGGCGCTCGCGGATCCGCTCGTCGCCGAACGCCTGCGCGTTCATCGGCGTCAGGAACCACCCGGGCGCGATCGCGTTCACCTGGATGTTGTGGCGCGCCCACTCCACGGCGAGCGTCCGCGTCAGCGCGATGATCCCGCCCTTCGAGGCGCTGTAGGCCGTGTACCCCGGGAGCCCGTGGGCGCCGAGCACGGAGGCGAGGTTGATCACCTTCCCGGCCTTCCGCGCGATCATCGCCGGACCGACGGCGCGGCAGCAGTTGAAGGTCCCCGTCAGGTTGGTCTCGAGCACCGCCCGCCACTCCTCGGGCGGCGTCTCGACGAGGGGCTTCACGATGGCGACCCCCGAGTTGTTGACCAGGACATCGAGACGGCCGAGCGCGTCCAGCACGCGCCCGACCGCTCCCTCCACCTCGGCGGGTCGAGTGACGTCCGCGGCCAGGACCAGGGCGCGGCGCCCCAGGGCGAGGACGCCGGCGGCCGTCTCCTCGAGGTCGTCCTTGGAGCGCCCGAGGAGCCCGAGGTCCGCCCCGGCCTCCGCGAGCGCCAGGGCCATCGCGCGGCCGAGCCCGCGGCTCGCCCCGGTGACGATCGCCCCGCGTCCGTCGAGCCGGAGCTGGTCGAAGACCCCCACGACCGATGGTCAGATACTCCCTCTCCCCCACTGGGGGAGAGGGGAGCGATGAATCGCGTCAGGTCGCATACAAGGACTCGATCAGGTCCGCGTACTTCGTGTTGACGACCTTGCGCTTGACCTTGAGGGTCGGGGTCAGCTCGCCGCCTTCCTGGGTGAAGTCCTCCGGGAGCACCGCGAACCGCTTGACGGTGGCGTACGAGGCCAGGTGTCCGTTGACGCGCTCGACGATCTGACGCACCCGCTCGCTCACGGCCGGGTTGCGCACGAGCTCGGCGACGGGCTTGTCCGCCAGTCCCGCGTTCCGGGCGAACTTGGCGAGCTCCTCGGGGTTCAGCGTGATGAGCGCGATGGGGTACGGCCGGCGGTCCCCGTACACGAGTGCCTGGCTCACGAACGGGTCGCCCTTGAGCAGGTTCTCGATGTGCTGCGGGGCGACGTAGCTCCCCCCGGCCGTCTTGATGAGGTCCTTCTTCCGGTCCGTGATGCGGAGGAACCCCTCCGTATCGATCTCCCCGATGTCGCCGGTGTGGAACCAGCCGTCGGGCTTGAACACCTCGGCGGTCTCCTCCGGCTTCCGGTAGTAGCCCTTCGCGATGTTCGGGCCACGCCCCAGGATCTCGCCATCCTCGGCGATCCGGAGCTCGACGCCCGGGAACGCCTGCCCGACCGTGCCGAACTTGAAGCGCGTCGGCCGGTTCACACTGAGGATCGGGCACGTCTCGGTGAGCCCGTAGCCCTCGAGCACGAGGATGCCGAGCGCGTGGAAGAACTCGGCGATCTCCTTCGCGAGCGGTGCGCCCCCCGAGAAGCAGAAACGGAGGCGGCCGCCGAGCCCGGCGTGGATCTTGGAGAAGACCAGCCTGTGCGCGATCCCGTGCTGGAGCTTCAGGCCGACCGGCAAACTCCGGCCGGTGCGGGCGCGCTCGCCCGCCCGGCGGCCGACGCCGAGCGCCCAGTAGAAGATCCTCTTCTTCGCGGGCGACGCTGCCTCCACCCCGGAGAGGACCTTGGCGTAGACCTTCTCGAAGACCCGCGGGACCGAGCAGATGAAGTGCGGCCGCACCTCCTTGAGGTTCTCCGGCAGCTTCTCCAGGCTCTCGGCGAACGCCGTGACGAGTCCCTTGTGCACCCCCGCGAGCGCCTCGAGACGCGCGAACGAATGGGCGAGCGGCAGGAACAGGAGGTGGACGTCTCCCTCCTTGATGTCCGTCATGACCTCCGCCTCCGCACGCAGCGCCGCCAGGTGGTTCCCGTGGGTCTGGACGACACCCTTGGGATGCCCGGTCGTCCCCGAGGTGTAGACGATCGTGGCCACGTCGTCCGCCGACCCGGCCGCGGTGCGCTCGGCGAGGGTCCGCTCGTGCTGGGCGCGGCTCTGCCGCCCGAGCCCTCGGAGGCCCGCCCAGTCGAGGGCCCGCGGGCCCCGGCCGGCCGCGGCGGCCGGGACGGCGCCCTGGACCAGCACGACGGACTCCAGGCCCCGCATCTCCTTGGTGGCCGCGAGCACCTTGTCGAGTTGCCCCGCGTCCTCGACGAAGATCGTCTTCGCCCCCGAGTCGTTGACGATGTACGCGATCTCGCTCGGGGGATAGCTCGGGTAGATCGGGATCGTCACGCACCCCGCCGAGAAGATCGCGAAGTCGGCCCGCACCCACTCCGCGCGGCTCTGCGACAAGAGCGCGACCGCGTCCCCGCGCTGCCGGCCGAGGGCGATGAGCCCGAGCGCCAGCTCGCGCACCTCGTCGCCCAGCGCCTGCCAGGACACCGGGGTCCAGGCCCCTCCCGCCTTCACCAGCTGGGCCGGCCGGTCTCCGAGCCGTTCCACCCGCTCCCAGAACAGTCGTGCGAGCGTGTCCACTGCCATCACTGCGCCCCCCTGCCCCGCAACCTCGCGGATCTATTTGTGATAACGCATTGCGTGAAAACAGCTTGACGTGCCATGACGCAGCGTGTTATCGTCTGGCCAGCGATGAGAACATCCCGAAACCCCGGTCGCCGCCGTCAGGCCAGGCCCACGACCGCCGACGGCAGAAGGAGACGCACCATGCCGACCAAGTCCCAGCCCGAGACCCAGGCCCCGATGGGCGCCGAGCTCTTCACCGACATGCACGCCAAGGCGCTCGAGGCGTTCGGGGCGTTCGCCCAGACGAACCAGCGCGTCCTGCAAGGCTTCGTGGACCTCTCCGTGGCCACGGCCAAGGAAGGCATGCGGGCCTACGCCGAGCTCCAGTCGGCCGCGCTCGAGGCCGCCCGGACCGCGCAGCCGGGGACCACGATCCAGAACCCGACGATCGAGGATCTGCAGAGCGATCCCTTCAGCTGGTATCAGAAGGGCCTCCTCGCGACGGTTGACAGCACCCAGAAGGCCTTCCGGCTCCTCGAGGCCAACGCCCAGGTCGTGACGCGCAGCGCCGAGCGCCTCCAGGCGTCCACCGAGCGGACCGGCAAGGAGATCCAGGAGGCCCTCACGTCGTACATCGGCCGGCTCCGCGAGATCTACGCCCGCAACTAGCTTCCCGGCCCCGCCGGGATCGCGTCGGAGGGGGGCTTCCCGCCCCCCTCCGACCGCGTCTACCGCCCGAGCCGCGCCTCGAGCTCGCGCAGCCGGGCCTTGAGCGCCGCGACCTCCGCCCGTAGCTCCTCCAGCTCGCCGTGCGCCTGGGACTCGGCCGGCTTGGGCGGCTCCGAGACCGCCGGCCACCACCCCGCCCGGCTCCCCCACTCGCGCAGGACCCGCTCCGTCTCCCGCTGGCTCGCCACGATGCCGGAGAGGCTCGCCTGGAGCGACTGCTGGACGAAGTCCTGCCAGGCCTCGCCGTGCTTGATGAGCTGGTGGAGGAACGAAGCCGGGAGCGACGAGCGGCGGTCGCGCTCGTTCTCGAGGAGGATCTGCGCCAGGGTCAGGGTCGTCAGGTCCTCGCCGGACACCGCGTCCACCACCCGGATCTCCCGGCCCTGCCGGATCAGCTCCTCCAGCTCCTCCAGCGTGACGTAGCGGCTGCGGCTCTGGTCGTAGAGCTTGCGGTTGGCGTAGCGCTTGATGAGGACCGGCTCGTCCATCGGCGCGCCCCGGTTCGGGCCCCAGTCTAACACCGCGCGTCATCGCCGCAAAGCGCCCCGCCGCCCCCGCGTCCGCCCAGGATTGATCGCCGTCCGATCGCGTGTTATCAGGGAAGGCGTCAAGGGGGGCCGCCCATGAAGCTCGAGGGACGCAAGGCCATGGTGACCGGGGGCTCGCGCGGGATCGGGCGCGCCATCGCCGTCGAGCTCGCCCGGGAAGGCGCGGACGTGGCGCTGAACTACCTCGCCAGCGAGGGACCCGCGCTGGACGTCGCTCGCGAGATCGAGAAGCTCGGGCGCCGGGCCCTGGCCGTGCGCGCCGACGTCAGCGACTTTCCGGACACCTTCCGGATGGCGCAGCAGATCCTCGGCGCGTTCGGCCACGTGGACATCCTCGTCAACAACGCCGGAATCACGAGCGACAAGACCTTCGTGAAGATGGATCACGCGGCTTGGCGCAAGGTGCTCGCGATCAACCTGGACGGGGTGTTCAACTGCACCAAGGTCTTCGTCGACTCGATGCTCAAGCGGAGCTACGGGCGGATCGTCAACATCACGTCGGTCATCGGCCAGATCGGCAACTTCGGCCAGGCCAACTACGCCGCCTCGAAGGCCGGGGTGAGCGCCATGACCAAGTCGCTCGCGCGCGAGCTCGCGGGCAAGGGGATCACCGTCAACGCCATCGCCCCCGGCTTCATCGAGACGGAGATGATGGGCACCCTTCCGGAGAAAGTCCGCCAGCGGCTGCTCGACCAGATCCCGCTCAAGCGCTTCGGCCGTGCCGAAGAGGTCGCCCGGGCCGTCGTGTACCTCGTCTCCTCGGACGGCGACTACATCACGGGCGAAGAGCTCTCGATCAACGGCGGCCTCCTGATGCGCTGAGGTCCATGTGAAGAACGCTTCCCTCGGGCTCCTCCTGGCGCTCGGCGCCATCTCAGCGCCCGACGTGTGCGCGCAGCCGGTCGGCCGCCCCTACCGGATCGGCATCCTGCACGAGGGCTACCTCCCGGCTATCGCACAGGTGCAGGGCCTGAAGGCTGGGCTCAAGGCGGCCGGTCTCGAAGAAGGCCGCGACGTCACCTTCGAGGTGCGCCCCACCCGGGGAACTCCCGAAGCCGCGCCGGCCGCCGCGGCCGAGCATCTCGCTCAGTTCGAAGCCGCGGGCGCCCAGGTCGTGGGCGTCAGCGTAGACATCCCGAACACGCTCGAGGCGTTCGTCAAGGCCAACGGGATCCGGCACCCGCTCCTGTCGGACTTCGGCCGGAAGATGCTCCCGGCCTACGGGGTCATGGTCACGGACGAGAAGAGCCCGATCTACCGGTACGCGAAGCGGTCCTACTTCATCCTGGACCGCCAGGGAGTGCTCCGGTGGATGAAGATCCAGGACAACCCGCTGGACCTCCTCAAGCCCGAGGACGTGCTGAAGGCCCTCAAGGAGTCCGGCGCGTGAGGCGGCGCGTCGCGCTCGCGCTTCTCGCCGTCGCCCTCGCGGCGACGGCCGGGCTCGCCGCCGAGCCGGCCTTCGACGTCCAGCGGTACGACCCGCCGAAGGCGGCCCCGGAGTTCGCGCTGCCGGACCTCGAGGGGCGCACGGTCAGGCTCGCGGACCTCCGCGGCAAGGTCGTCCTCCTCTACTTCTGGGCGACATGGTGACCGGACTGCCGGAAGGAGTTGCCTTCCGTCAATAGGCTGTACACGGATCTGCGCGGGAAAGGATTCGAGGTCCTCCTCGTCAACTTTCGGGAGGACCCGGAGTACGTCCGGCGCACCGTCCGGGAGCGCGGCTACACCGCCCCGGTCCTGATCGACCGGAGCGGCGACGTGACCGGACGGCTCTACGGGGTGTGGGGGACGCCGACCTCGTACTTCGTGGATCGGAAGGGCCAGCTCGTGGGGCGCATCGTGGGGCCGCGCCCGTGGGGCGCCCCGGCGGCGCGCGCCTACGTCGAGGCGCTGCTCGACGCAAAGCCCTGAGGGTCTTTCCCCCTCCCCCTCCCCCTACCCTCTCCCCCGAGGGGGAGAGGGAAATTTCACGAGCTGGAAGGCCTGGCTCGCGAGGGCGAGCCCGGCCGCGGTCCAGAACGCCATCGCGCGGAAGGCGAGGGTCGCCGGCGCGCAGGCGAGCGCCCCGAGGGTCCCCCGCCCGGCCGCCTCCGCGTACTCGACGTGCTCCTGCGCGGGGATGACCCACGCCTCTCCGTCGAGGACCGGCTCCCCGTCCTGGTTCAGGCACACGGTCCGGAGCCTCAGCCGGTTGCGCTCCACCAGGACCTCGGCCACCTCGACCCGCGCCGTGATCCTGTCCCCGACGTACACCGGCTTCACGAAGCGGAAGTTCTGCGAGACGTAGATCGCGCCCGGACCCGGCAGCCGCGTGCCGATCACCGCCGACAGCAGGCCCCCCGTGAGCATGCCGGGGGCGATCACCTGCCCGAAGCGCGACGCCGCGGCGAAGGTCTCGTCGGAGTGGATCGGGTTGTCGTCGCCCGTCGCGTCCACGAACTCTCGGATCGTCTCGGGGGTGATCCGCCGCGTGAGCTGGGCCGCGTCGCCGACCCTGAGCTCGTGGACCGTGCGCCCGATCATGGGCCCTCCGGGGCCTGCGTCGCGCGCCGCTCGGCGGCCGCCTCGTGGTCGGCGACGGCGCGCGCGACGTCGAGCAGGAGCTTCCGGAGCTCGTCGAGCCGGTCCTCGAGCCCCTCGATCCGCTCCTCGAGGCCGACGACCTGCGAGGCCAGGGCGACGACCTGCTGGCGGGAGGGAAGGCCGAGCGTCCGGAGCGCCGTGTCGGTGTACTGCTCCATCCCCTTGCGGAGCGGCGCCTGGGCCGCGAGCCACTGGTCGAGGTATCGCCCGAGCGCCTGGGCGAACTCGTCCGTGGCCATCGCCTGCCCGAGCACCTTGGACCAGGTCTCGATCCACTGGTCCATGAGCGCTTTCCACTGCTGCATGAACTCGGGCGTGAGACCCCCCTGCGCCGCGGCCTTCTGCCAGAGCTCCATCCCCTGCGCCAGGAGGGGGCGCCAGAACTCGGTGAAGTCGGGTAAGGGGGGCTGCGGGGGCTTCGCGGCCTGCCCCATCGCGCGGAGCCAGGCCTCCGTGCTTTCCTTCACCGCGCGCCGCCACGGATCGAAGATCTCGGTATCCACGGCTGCCTCCATTATGCCACGCTGCGTCATCCCCGTTACCCGGCCCGCGCCGCAAGCCACTCCGCCACGCGCGGCCAGCAGTGCTTCCCGGCCGAGCGGCCCGCGATCAGCGAGATGTGCCCCCCGGGCAGCTCGAGGTACGTCTTGTCGGACGTCCCGACGTGGTCCAGGAGCGCGTTGACGCACGGCGCTGGCGCGATGTTGTCGTCGGCGCCCGCGACGACGAACACGGGGCAGCGGATCTGGCCGAGGTCCACGCGCCGGCCCCCGAGGCTGAGCTCCCCGCGAACCAGCCGGTTGTCCTGGTAGAACTCCTTCACCCACTGGCGGAAGAACTCGGCAGGGAAGGCGACGTACTCGTTCGCCCACTGCGAGAGCGCCCGATATCCCTCGACGTACTGCGGGTTGTCCAGGTTCCACCAGAGGTTCAACGCCGTCGAGATGTCCATGGTCGGCTTGAGCAGCTTGAACCCGACCCGCACCCAGTCCGCGGGGATGGCGCCGACCGTGTCCACCACCCGGTCCACGTCGTAGAAGCGCTTGTCGAGCCACTTGGCGAACAGCCCCGCCTTCGAGAAGTCGATGGGGCCCGCCATGTTCGCGTAGGCGCGCAGGGGGACGTCGGGGTGCGAGGCGACGAAGGCGGCCGACAGCGGGGCCCCCATGCAGTAGCCGATCACGGCGAGCTCCGGGGCGCCGGCGGCCTCGAGCACCTTGCGGGCGACGCGCGGGAGGATGCGTGTCACGCACTCATCCACGGTGAGCCCGTCGTCCTCCTCGCCGAACACGCCCCAGTCCAGGAGGTAGAAGTCGAACCCCTGGCCGCACATGTACTCGACGAAGGAGGCGCCCGGCTGCAGGTCGAAGATGTACGGGCGACTGATCCCCAGGTTCGGAACGAACAGCACGGGGACCCGGAGCGTCCGTCTGGACGCGTAGCGGTACACCCGGGTCTTGTTCCGGCGGTAGACCTCGACCCGCGGGCTCAGCCCGACCCGGGGCTCGGGCCGGCCGCTCAGCAGCTCGAGCGCCGTGCCGGCGCGCCTGAGGTTCTTCAGCCACTCGTCGGAGAGCGTCTTCACCGTCTCCGCCTGCCGCGTCGGATCGAACATTCGACTCCTCCCATCGGGTTGGCGCTCACGGGGCCGACCTCCCGGCCCGGCGTCCAAGCCCCACCGTCATGATAGGGGCGTCCGGCACAGGGTGGGGCACGGATTCGGAGGGATCGATCGCGGGCGGAGATGGACGAGCCGATCGCGCGGTCCGGCGCGGGCTCGGCCCTGCGCGGCGCGCGCCGCCTCAGATCCTGTGAAGAAATGGCGGGCGGGTCCGAGACCCGACTCTCCCCGCCCGGGCTTCTCGCAATGCTCCCCTCATTCACCTCGCGGCCGTGGCGTTCCGCTCCGAGCCGCGGCTTTGCCGCGGCAACGTCCTCTGGGGGAGGCCCGGGAGGGGGCCGTCGAGGCCCCCTCCCGATGAACTCAGATGCCGAAGATGCCCGCCAGGCGCATCGCGAGCCCCATGTCCCCCTTGAGCTTGAGCCGCCCGGACATGAACGCCATCTGCGCGTTGAGCTTGCCGGCCACCATGTCGAGCCAGTCGGGCGCCGACATGGTCAGCGTGAGGTTCGGCGAGGCTGCGGCCCCGGCGGTCACCGCGCACTTCCCGTCGGCGATCTCCACGTGGTAGGTCCCGCCGCCCTCCCCCGTGACCTCGTACTGGACGACGGCCTTGACGCCCTGCGCCCGGTCCGGCTTGAACCGGCTCGGCATCGCGTCGAAAATCTCCTTCACGGTCGCCATACCACCGCCTCCTTACAGGCCTAGCCTGGATTTCCACAGAGGGGAATTTGCCTAACATTCTGGCGTCTGACCAAGCGTAACGCCACTCGCGTCAAGTGGTGAGACGGAGGGGCAGATTGTTCCACCATGGCACTGGCACCGGC